>Ga0326727_10009719_pt1 | contig 23425 bp, 20 predicted proteins | sample MB2enrmetagenome_FD_207643 | JGI IMG/M metagenome (GOLD analysis project Ga0326727, IMG submission 207643) | Lab enriched peat soil microbial communities from McLean, Ithaca, NY, United States - MB29MY | ecosystem: Environmental > Terrestrial > Soil > Wetlands > Peat | place: USA: New York... | reverse complement strand
GTCCAGCGGATTCAGGTCTTCCTTATACCGGGCATGTTTGATAATTACCTTGCCTTCACTGGTAAACAGGCAGCCGTTGCGGGCGTTGCGCGTAGGCAGTACGCAATCCATCATGTCGATGCCGCGCGCGACATACTCCGCCAGTTCTTCGGGCATGCCGACGCCCATGGCGTAGCGCGGGCGGTCGCGCGGCAGAAGCGGCTCGGTGGCTTCCACCATTTCGAGACTTAACGGGCGAGGTTCGCCGACCGACAGGCCGCCGATCGCATACCCGTCGGCATCCAGTTCCACTAGTTCGCGGGCGCATTCGCGGCGAAGGTCGGTGTACATGGACCCCTGAACGATCGGAAACAGCGCATGGCGCGTCGTGATTTCATTCATCCGCCCGCGAAAATGCTCCATGCCCTGGCGTGCCCAGGCGATGGTTCTGCCCGTAGACGTCTCGGCATACTCGCGAGTGGCGGGATAAGGTGGGCACTCATCCAGCATCATGAGGATGTCGCTGCCCAGCGCGAGTTGCACGTCGACGGTGGATTGCGGAGTAAACGTGTGAGTGTCGCCGTCCAGATGAGATTGGAAGACGACGCCTTCGTCGGTGATCTTGCGAAGCCCGCTAAGGCTGAAGACCTGGAATCCGCCGGAATCCGTCAGGATGCTTCCGGGCCACGACATGAATCGGTGCAAGCCGCCTAGACGCTGGATCAGTTCATGGCCCGGCCGTAGGAATAGGTGATAAGTATTACCGAGAATGATGCGCGCGCCCAAGTCGCCATAGAGGACTTCCTGAGGGATTCCCTTGACGGTGGCTTGCGTGCCCACCGGCATGAAGCAAGGGGTTTCGATTTCCGAATGTCCCGTGCGCAGGATGCCGGTGCGCGCCCTCGTGACGGGGCATTCGGACGTGACTTCAAAAGTGATCTGCCGTTTCAAGATGTCTCGACCATTGTCGAATAGGTGCTGATGAGTACCCATATGCCTTGGCCAGTACGCGATTCGGCAGAGGTCGTGCTTCACCGTATGGCGGAGAGAAACGACACATATGCATCGCATCGCATTCACAGCAGTTTTATTGACCGTCGTTGCAGCGGGTGCTTTCGCGCAAGAGCCGAACCCCACGCAGTCGGCGCCGCAGGGGATGGCGGGAGGCAGCGTTCCCATCTTTCGGGTCAATGTGGTGGCGCGGACCACTCCGGCCATTAACTACCATCATCGCCAGGGATCGACGTACGTGGATCTTCGTGGGACGGCGCTAATGCCCGAAGCGAAGGGCAAAATGCATGTGGAGAGTAACACCGGAGCCACCAAGCTGCAAATTCAAACCGAGAAGTTGGCGCCCCCTTCCACATTTGGCCCGGAGTTTCTGACCTACGTGGTCTGGGCGATCACACCGGAAGGGAACGCCAAGAACCTTGGGGAACTGGTGCGAAAAGGCAATGAAAGCGCTGGCATTGATGCCGCCACCGATCTGCAGACCTTCGGAGTGATCGTTACCGCAGAACCCTACTGGGCCGTTTCACAGCCAAGCGACGCGGTGGTGATGGAGAACATGATTCGCCAGGACACCACGGGCACCATTGAAACCATCGACGCCAAGTACGAGCTTTTGCAGCGCGGCCAGTACACCGAGAACTTAGGCGCCAGCCAGTTGGAACCGTTGACGGCCGACATGCGAGTTCCGCTCCAGTTGCGTGAGGCGCGTGAAGCCATCGCAATCGCAAGAGCGCAAGGCGCGGACCGCTATGCTGCCGACACCTTTCAGAAAAGCTTGATCGACATGCAAAATGCGGAAGGCTACTACGTAAGCCGCCACAACGAGAAAGAACTGGAAACGGAAGCGCGGCAGGCGACACAGAACGCGGAAGACGCGCGAATTATCACGATTCGGAAAGAGCGTGAAGAGGCACTGGCAGCCGAAAGAAAAAATGCCGCGGACGCGCAAGCATCGGCGGAAGCCAAGGCGCAGAGTGAAGCCGAGCGCGCGGCGCAGGCCAATGCGGATCGCCGGGCGGCAGAGCAGGCCCGTTCCCAAGCCGAAGCTGATAAAGCCCAAGCGGAAGCAGCCAAAGCCGATGCCGACAGAATGCGGAACGAAGCTCTAGCCGCGCGCAACCAGGCGGTGCAAGACCAGCAGCAGGCTCAAGCGGAAGCGAACGCCGCTCGTGCAGCCGCAGCGAAGGCTGAAACCGACAAACAAGCTCTTCGAGCCCAGTTGCTCGCCCAACTCAACACCATCATGCAGACCACCGATTCCGCGCGCGGCCTGATCATGAACATGTCGGATGTGCTGTTTGATTTCGGCAAGGCGACGCTTCGTCCCGAGGCGCGCGAGAAACTGGCGAAGGTCTCGGGTATTCTTCTCGCATATCCGACTTTGAAGGTTCGCGTGGAGGGCAACACAGACAATGTCGGCAGCGATGAATTCAATCAAACGCTCTCCGAGAAGCGCGCCGACGCGGTTCGGGATTACCTTGTGGCGCAGAACGTCAATCCCGATAGCCTGACGGCCGTCGGTTTTGGCAAGACCCGCCCTATCGCTTCAAACGACACGGCGGATGGACGTCAGCAGAACCGGCGCGTGGAGATGGTGATGTCGGGCGACATCATTGGCACTCCGGTGAATCCCGGTCCCACGGCCCAGATCACGCCTCCACCGCAGTAAGCGGCTACAGGTATTTCGAGATCAGCGCGGTCAGATTCCTGGCCGCGTCGTTTTCAAACACGGGATCGTCGCCGTAGAACTGGGCGCGAATCATTCCTTTTCTATCGATCAGGACAGATTGCGGCATAATATGCAGCTTGTCATCCGGTTGCAGAACGGGCGCGACGCTCGCTCGTTCGCTCCAGCCCAAGGGGAAGTTGGGCTTAAAGCGCGACTGGAAGTCGGCGATGTGTTTCTGAGAATCATCCTCCACGGCGCACTCGATGATTTGTAGGCCTTTGGGTCCGAGGTCCGTTTGCAATTGTTTGAAAATGCCGGTGGCAGCCTGGCAATGCGGGCAAGTGGTGAGGATGTAAGCCACCAGCACCACCTTTCCGTGGAACTGGCTTAGGCTGACGACCGAGCCGTCCACGAGCGACATCGAGAATTTTGGGGCTCGGCGCGGAATCGGCCCGGCAAACAGAGCGAAAACCAAAATGAGGAACGAACCCAGAAGTCTGAGACGAGACTTTGTTTTCATCATGTTAGATCGGGTCCGGTGAGTTCTCGACCGAGGTGACGCGGCGTCCGGTTCGGGTAACCCGGAAATGGCCGCTGTCCGTGGCGCCCGTAAAGAAATCGTCTCCAGCTCGGTCAAGGCGCATGCCTTTTGATTTTCCCCGGAGGCACTCGCGATACACGTCCAGGAACTCGCGCGCGGCATCCTCGGTCTCCCACTCCGACGCATAAAGGAGAACATCGGCTCGCGGGTGCTTGGTCCGATAGACGGCGAATGCCGCGCCCCGAAGGAAATGGCTTAGCCGGTCCGCCGTCTCTTTGGAGACGAACTGCTGGATGAGAATGCGGTGGTCGAGCTCCCCGAGATCGCCGCCATAGATTCCTTTGGAGTGGCGGGGTGGATCGGGAAGTTTCTGATCCACTGGTTTTTCCCCGGAAAAGTAAGCCTCGGGATGAAGTATTTGATGGGTGGAGACGGGCGGATCCGCGAAGACTTTAGTGAACCCGCTCTGGCCAAAACGGTGAACGACCGCGGATTGGAACGCCATTCCCCAGGTGTACGGAAAGATCATCGTCTCGCGGATGTAAAGCGGTGCTTTGTCAAATACCGGAAAGTCGCCGGTAGGCGAGGCGGCTTCGGCGAATTGGCTGGTGTCGGGCTCCGCTTCCAGGGGCGGATCGCCTTTGACGGAAGCTTCGTAAGCCAGCATGAGATAGGAAGCCTGGCCCTCGACGACAGCTTCGCGGGCAGCTGATTTCTCGCTGTCGTTCTCGACTTTGCGCGAGTACTTATCGAGGTTGAACGACTGGTCCGCAAGCGCGTGCGCGAGTTCATGGACGACGGTGGAATCGCGCATCGACTCCGGTGTCCAGTCCGAAATGTACAGGGCTTTGCGATGGTAGTCGTAGAATGCGGCGGCCTGTTCGGTTAACAGATCGAGGGTGGTCTTGCGCAAATCGAAATTGTGCGGAACGAACCCAAGCAGTTGTAGGGCGATCTGTTCCACTTCAATTTCCTTTGGGGAAAAGCTTTCCGCAGCCCGGTCTTGCAAATAAGACGAAAGCTCCGTTCGGTTAATGGAGCGGAAGCGCAATTTGTGTTTGACGGGCATACCCGTGATCGCGGAAAGCCGGGTCATAATGGCGTCGATTTCGGCGCGCTGGGGCAATCGCGCAGTAGGTGCGGCGGTGGCGGGCCCTCCCGCTGCGACGAAAGACAGAAAAAGCGCAGCGAAGCAAGCTAAACTGGAGTGGAATAATCGTTTAGGAGACAAAGTTGGCCGAAAACAGCACGACGGTTGATAAGACGTATAAAGCCGAGAATCTCGGCAGCGGTACTTTCATTATTAGCAAACCCAAGCGCAAGAAGACCAAGATGCGCCAGACGGACCTAAAGAATCCCAGGCGCGGATCGCGGAAATAGAGAGCAAGCCGATCGCCATTTGCGACCGGCCTGCCTTCCGTTGAGCATTGCGAGAGAACCCAGCTGGAGAGAAGAACGCTTCTCAAGGAAGCGGGTGGGATTTCAAGGTAGGACGTCAGGTCAACAAGGAGGAACTACAGGAGTTGGTTGGACCGGATTCCCTCTGCCCGGTTTCAAGTTACCGCCCGAAGTTCTCCCTGGTGTCGCCGTTTTCTCGCAAGTAACTGAAAAGAATCGGAAGAAACCCAAGAAAAATCTGTCATCGTGTTCGGTCGCTAGGGCCTGACCTGCCGGGAGCGCGCGTCTCCTGTTAACTCCTTCCCAATAACTTTTCCACGGCATCACGCTGATATCTGGACATCCTGAGCTCCTCTCCGTTTTGTAGCACCACGAGATGACTGCCCTGAAACCACGGCCGCACCTCGCGTACCCGCAAGAGATTGACAATCGTCGATCGATGAATCCTCAAGAATTCTCGCGGGTCGAGCTTCTCGATTAGCGACTGCAGCGTCTCTCGCACGTCATAGACGCGACGTCCCGCATGAAGCCGCGCGTAGTTCCCGTCAGCCTCAATCCAATCGATATCCGCAACCGCCACGAACACGATCTTGCCGCCAATCGCCACAGCCAGCCGTTGCGCGTAGTCCGACGCGTAGCGGCTTCCGAGCAACGAGAAGAGCTGCCTCGCCGTATGTTTGTCGTGCTGCCCCTGATACCGCTCCTTTGCTCTGGAGACCGCCCGAGCGAGTCGGTCCGGCGCAAACGGCTTCAGCAGGTAATCTACTGCATTCGCGTCAAACGCGCGAATCGCATAACGGTCGAATGCCGTCACAAAAATGGTGACTGGCATTTTCTCCGCGCCAATGCATTCCACCACACGAAAGCCATCCATCTCCGGCATTTGCACGTCTAGAAACACTAATTCGGGTTGCATCTCCCGGATTGCGGCCACGGCCGATGCGCCATCGCTACACTCACCAACCACCAGCACTGAGGTGTCGCGGTTGAGCATCCGTAGCAAAGCCTTCCGCGCCAGCGGTTCGTCATCCACGATTAGTGCGCGCATTTTACAGCCACACCCCGCACCCTAGGTCCCCACCGTGACATCCGGCGCCCAATGCGGCGCGGGGTTAGGTTTCCAGCGCGCAGGCACGAAGATAACAGCGACCGCGCCGCCCCCCGCCAAAGGTCGAAAAAGCAGGGACGCGGCCGGCCCATAAACATGCTCCAGCCTGGCTTTTGTGTTGCGCAGCCCGACCCCTCGGCTAAACAGTCGATCCGTCACGTCATCCACCACGCTATTTGAGTTCCAGATTTCGACCTGTAACCCGCCATCCTGCTCGCGAGCCAAGATGCTAATCCTGTCGTCGCCTTTGTGTTTCCCAATGCCGTGACGAATCGCGTTCTCCACCAACGGCTGCAGAATCAGCGGAGGCACCCGCATCCCGAGAGCGGCCGGGTCCGCTTGAATCTCCAAGCCGAGTCGCTCGCCAAACCTCCGCTTCTGGATGCCGATATAAAGGTCGAGGAACTCCAACTCACGCGCCAGGGGAATGTCGGTCTCATCCATCTGATCCAGCGAAATTCTCAACAAGCCGCTCAGCCGCAACAGTACGTCCTCGGCCGCCGGAGGATCTTCCTGCACCAAAGTTATGGCGGCTTGCAGCGTGTTAAACAGGAAGTGCGGCTGAATCTGCATCCTCAGTTTCTCCAGTTCCGCGGACGCCAGGCGCGTCTCTAACTGCGCCTGTCGAAGCGCCCGTTGGCGCACCTCATCCCGCAAATGCGCCAAACCCGCAAGGAAAACGATAAGCCAGTAGGCAATAAACGCCAGCTTGGAATACCGTTCCATCCACTCGCCCGCGAGGACGAGGCCGCTGGCCGATAGTTCGTGATGTCGTGTGTAGAGCCAACCCGCGATCCCCCGCCCGGCTGCCTGCGCGCAGAGCCATGCGAAACAGGCTGTTGCGTGGGGAATAAGACTTTGTGCCCAATGAACACCGGTAACCGGATACCGCAGGCCTAAGCCGTAAATGGCCGGCGTTAGCAAAGCCAGCACATAGCAGTTGAACGTCGCCCACGCGAGATAGTGCGTGATCGGAAGGATGTGACCCTCGCTGGCATCCGATAATAAAACCACGCTCGCTTCCGAGAGCATGACGGCGCCCCAACACGCCACGCTAATGATCAGCCGGCGCAGATAGACGGAGTCGCTTGAATTAGTGGCGAGCCGCGAAAGAGAAATCCCGTTCGACAACGTAAGCACAGGGAACTTCCAATATAGCGGCGCAGGGGACGTTACGTCTGTCCCGACTCTGCGATTCATCCCGCACCATCAACGATTCAACCCGACTAATTTCGATCCAGCCCTTTTGCCTGGCTACCGACGGCTTGTCCCGGTTACTCTCGCCACAGATGCGAACCAGAGCGTTGCGAACCAGAGCGTTGCGAACCAGAGCGTTGCGAACCAAATCGTGTTGTTGGCGCCAGGTACTAATCCTTCTATTTGCCAGCAGCTTTGCTCACGCTTCCGCGCAGGATCGCGGCGTCGACCCACTTCCTCAACAGATCCACCAGTTGGAAGTGATTACATCTCGCTCTCCGGGCGTCAAAGACGGCGAAGCATGGCTGAAACTCGCACGTCTTCGCCAGGATGCCGCGCGGTACCGCGACGCCGAACAGGCGTACCGCAAAGCGATCGCACTTCTCAAATCGCGCCGCCCAATCCTGCTCGCCGAAGCTATGGATGACATGGGAACGCTGTACGCCGAATGTGGTGAGTATGCCAAGGCGAGCCGCCTGGAGCGCAAAGCGCTGGCGATCCGCGAGCAGGAAGACGACGTGCCTGGGATAGGACGCAGTCACACCCACCTCGCTCTTCTCCTGCTCGCCAAAAATGACCTCGCCTCCGCTGATGGCGAGGCGCAAGTCGCCGTTACTGTCCTTGGCCGGGAAACCGCCAGGTCGTCATTTCAACCGTCGCCATCGCCTGAGGATCGAATGAGCGCACTTGTCAGTCTTTCTCTGATCCGTTGTGCCATGGGCGATTGCCCAAGTGCGATCCCGCAGCTAAAAATCGCCATTGGAATCGCGAATCGCAACTACGCTGAGTCAAGCATTCCCGTGGGGTTCCTAACCTTCCTGCTCGGCTATGCTCTCTGGAAAAGCGGCGACGTCCCTACCGCTGAGGAATACTTAAGCACTGGAACCCGCGAGCTCTCGACCCAACTGAGCTGGGGACACCCCATGTATGTTCGTGCCATGCAGCAGTACGCCGAGTTCTTGGCTCAAACGGGCAAAGCACGGGAGGCGCAGGAAGTCAGAGCTAAAATTTCCAGGTTCGAACAGCCACCAGGAACGATCGACATCCAGTCGCTGGCATTCCGATAGCGCTCAGCACAGGGTCGTTCGCACTCCCTATCTCCAAACGTAGCTGGTTGGGATGGGCTCGTCGGAATTGTCCTCCTCCGGCGGCACACGGAGGAAGAAATAGTAGGTTACGAGGGCGATTACGGCCAGGGTAAGAATGAGAGCGACGCCCCACCGGATAACCGGCACCGAAGGAAACGTGTTTCGAACCGCCGCGACCGTGAGCCGGACAACCACGGCGGCGAACCCCGAGGCCAGGAACAACTTCACCCACCACGGCATCAAATCGAGCGGGGCTTGCCCGCCGATTTGACTCCAGCACTCGAAACAGGCGATTAATGCCAACAGAAATTCAATTGCGTAGGCGATGCGGATCGGACGAGGTTCCATCGTTGACGGGGTCTGGGCGGAGAATCTCCAATCTTACGCTATGTAAATTCCTGCGATATTCTTTGGGTAGAGGAATGCAGAAATGTTTCGAACTGCTTTTGGATTCGGGTGCATCCTGTGGATGAGTGCGACGGTCCTGAGGGGCGACGCTGGGAGCGTGGCGCCGGTTCCAACCCAAATAGGAGCCGCGAGGCGGGCGTTTGTCTCCAATCGGGGAGGGCAGTGCGTGGATTTTCGCGGGCCCGGATTGGATGCCGGACTGGGGCAGCCTCTGGCCCACGGTCAAGTGAGCGACCGCCCCGACTGCCTACGAAAGTCTCTACGCTGCCCTCAAAAGCTGGGGCAGGTACGAGTTGACTGCCACGCCAGTGGAGGCCGATCTCATTTTTCAAATCCAGGTCACGTGTCCGTTTTCGGGAAAGGAGAGCCATCCCGTCGTAGACTTGCAGATCCTGGATCCGAAAACGAACGTGTCGCTCTGGGGTTTTGTGGAAGAGGCGGACCCGGCTGCTTTGCAAAGGAACCGGGATGCCAACTTTGAGCGCGCGGTCGCCAGGATCGTGAAGGACGTGAAGAACCTGTTAGCTCGCGTGGACGCGCCGACAACGGGAACAAGGTAGAACGAGCGGGAACAATTCTGATGCTCCCCGCGTAGTTCCTGTAAGCTACTAACCATGGAGGCGCGAGGCATGGAGACGCAAGCCACAGAAACCCAGGGCACACGCCGCTTCGGCTACGACGTGTGGAGCGCCCTAACGCTGGCCGTGGATTCCATCAGAGCGCATAAGCTGCGCAGCTTTCTCACGCTGCTGGGCGTCATCATCGGCGTGGCCAGCGTCATTTTCGTCGGTTCCGCCATTGAAGGTCTGAGTGTTTACGCCGATCAGAGCACGGCGAAGGCGTTTGGCAGCGAATCCTACCTGGTCGCTCAGGCCTTGACTGCGCACTCTCTCAAGGAATACTTGGCCAAGATCAAACACAACAAAGTCATCAAGATGGATGACTACGCCTACCTGCTGTCCACCGAAGGGGAAAAATCGTTGATGAGCCCCGACCGCGAAAAAGAGCTGGACGTGAAGCGCGATAGCTATATCAGCGAACTCACGGATATCAACGGGGTTTCCTATACGATCGCCGATATTCGCGACATGGTCGTCGTGGACGGGCGCTTCTTCGATGAGCAGGAAGAGAAGAACCGCATGCCCGTCGCGGTGATCGGTGACGAAACGCGGGCGCACCTGTTCCCCGATGGGAGCTCACCGGTCGGCAAAACCATCAAGATCAGCGGAGTAGATTTCACAGTCGTTGGGGTGCAGGAAAAACTGGGTTCGGCCTTTGGACAAAGTCAGGACAACGTGATCTACATCCCGATCACTGCCTACAACCGACTGTTTGGCCCTCCTACCGGCGATATGCCTCTGTTTATCCGGGCGCGTCCGGATAGCGGTCTGACGATGGATCAGAGCCTGGACTATACGCGCGTGGCGCTACGCACCCGTTTCCATCAGAAACCGGGTGAGGCCGATCGCTTCGACACTCTGACCCCGGACGCGATTCGGGGCTTTATCGATACGATCCTCGGAATGGTGTCGCTCATCGTGATTCCGGTCACCAGCATCTCTCTGGTGGTGGGCGGCATCGTGATTATGAACATCATGCTGGTGAGCGTGACGGAACGAACGCGCGAAATCGGAATCAGGAAGGCGCTGGGCGCCCGCAAGTTCGACATCATGCTGCAGGTGCTCATCGAAGCTCTGCTCATGGCGTCCATCGGGGGAGCGCTCGGTGTTGGATTCGGGGCGATGGTTACGGGGATTGCCGGCCTTGCTTTCAAGCTGAAACTGCACATTACGGTTCCTTATGTTTTGCTCTCGGTTGCGGTATCCAGCATTGTCGGAGTCGCATCGGGATGGTATCCGGCAGCGCGCGCTGCCAAGCTCGACCCGATTGCGGCACTGAGGTCTGAATGAACCCGATTAACATTTCCATAGGCCAAAATGTCGCTATGGCGCTGGACGCAGTCTGGGCCCATCGCTTTCGGTCGCTTCTCACGATTCTGGGAATCGTGATCGGCATCACGACGGTGGTCACCGTGGCGTCGCTACTCACCGGTCTGCGGCAGGGCATCGTCGTGTTTTTCGACCAAATGGGCCCTGACAATATCTTTATTTTCAAAACCAGCGGCAACCCGCAGAACGATGGTCCGAACCCGAAGGAACGCCGCCGCCGGCCCATCAAGCCGGAGTACGCGGACAGCATTAAGCGCATCGTTGGTTCGGTGCAGGACACGGCCGTCCAGATCTTCATCCCGACCGTTATGGACGGCAAGCAATTGATCGCGCGCGTTCCCGGAGCCGAGACGGAGCAGGTTTCGCTGATCGGGCAATCCCCGAACATCGAAGACCTCTCGCCTAAGGATTACGAAGACGGCCGCTTCTTTACCAGTGAGGAGAATAGCCGTGCGGAGCATGTTGCTGTAATCGGCTTCGACACCGCGAAGAGTCTTTATCCGGACGGCAAAGCGGTGGGCAAAACATTCATGCTGGACGGGGCGGAATACACGGTGATCGGGGTGCACGCTAAGGCCAAGGGCGGGTTTTTCGGGCAGAACGGCGAGGATTCGCAGATTACGATTCCACTGAATACCGCCAGATCGCGGTACCCGCAAATCGACAGGTTCATGGTGATCGCTAAAGCCAAGCCCGGTATGCGCAAGGAAGCGTACGACGAAGTGGAAGCGCTGTTGCGGCGTCTGCGACACGATCCCAAGAACGATCCGGACGATTTCACGCTGTCGACGCCCGATCAGATTATTGCGCAGTTCGACAGCATTACAGGTTTGATAGGCATTGTCGCTATTGCGATTTCCGGGCTGGGATTGCTGGTGGGCGGAATCGGCGTCATGAATATCATGCTGGTGAGCGTGACGGAGCGAACGCGCGAGATTGGCGTGCGCAAGGCCCTGGGCGCACGAAAGTTCGACATCGTTGGTCAATTCCTGGCTGAGGCGATGACGCTGACGGGCGTGGGCGGAGTGCTTGGAATTGTATTCGCGATCCTGGTTACGCTGCTGATCGGGCTGCTGGTGCCTTCCTTGCCAAGCGTGGTGCCGAGTTGGGCGTTGATCACAGGATTCACGGTTTCCTGCGCGATTGGGCTCTTCTTTGGTACCTGGCCGGCGGTGAAAGCAAGTCAGTTGGATCCCGTGGAAGCGCTCCGGTACGAATAAGGCGCCCGTCAGAAGAGGTTGACGCAAAGGCGCTGATCGCCGCCAGGGTTTCAGGGCGCTACTTAACAGCCACGGTTACGCCAGTCTGCGAGCTCACGCCCCCAATCGAGAAGCTCACCGGCACATTCCCCGTGGAGATCCCAGTCGGAACCACGGCGTTGATTTGCAGCACGCCGCTCACTTCATAAGGCGCAAACGCGCAGTACTGAACGGCGGCGGATTGACCACCAATGGTGACCGAACACGCCCCCACCGGTTTGCTGGGCACATCGAACTGAATTCGTCCGTCGACTCCGGGTGGGGTCGTCTGGCCTTCGCCCGTCGCGTAAATCACGATCACCTGGCCGCGCGCGGCGGGATTCAAAGAGGAATTCAGCGAGAGGTCCTGATTCTGGATCACGCCCTGTCCCTGGCCGGAAGCGTTCGCCGTGAAGATGGCCGGTACCGTCGCGGCCACTGGGATCATAAACGGATCAGAGCGCACTCCTTGGACCTCAACTGTGACGGCAGCGGACTGCGCCAGGGCAACTTCATACGGGACAACCGCCGCCAACTGTCCGGAAACTGCGTAAACCATCGGGGCAGGGTAGCCGTTGAACGATACGCTGACATTGGCTGTGGATTGTGCGAAATAGCCTCCGTCGGGCGTGAGCGTGGTGCCTGCCAGATTTTCCGGGCCGAGGTTCGAACCGAAGATGGCAACGATTTCGCCTGGTGAAATGGCGTTGGTCGCGTAGGAGGCGGAACTGGTTATCGCCGCAATGACGGGCTGCGGGACGGGGAGGGAACTGGGTTCGGCCGGCAATACCAGGAGCGTGATGGACCGGGCGGGGAGCGTTGCACTCACCGTGCCGCTTGCGAGTTGCAGATCGGGTAGTTGTTGAATGGCATTCAGGTTGGCGGCGCTGTACTGGAAAACCTGCACATTACCGGCGGCTTGGAAGTTGGCGACGGGTATGGAGGCGTCCAGGTTCGAGGTGCTCTTATTCAGCGCCATGATGGTGATGGCATTGTCATCGCGCTGCGCCGCAAAAATGGAGATCGTGTCGGGGTCGGTCGTGGTTGCCGAGATGCTGGTTTGCCCGAAGCGGCTGCCGAGGCCGTCGTAATTCAGGTACATGGCAAAGGCGTACACCGCGGGCTGGTTTGGGTTGACGGTAGGCGGCGCCCACATGGCGCCAAGGTCGAGGCCTTCACGACCGAAAATGCCAAGAATATCCGCCTGGGCGATGGCGCCGGTGATGTCGTTGGTGGCGCCCCAGTTGTATTCGGTGATGGCGGTTTTGGTGCCTGGGTAGTCGTTCGCCACCCATTGCAGCATGCGCGGGATAATGTAGGGCGCCTCGCCGTTGGGGCAGCAAGCGTCCCAGGTTCCCATGTCGGGCGAGATGTAGGTGGGATCCCAGAAAACCCGAGTGGACGTGAGGCGCAACGTGTCGGCGTCCCATGTGCCGGGCACGGTTTCGCCGGCTGGATTCGTAAGAGTGATCTGCTGGCCTGCGTTGTCCTGGAAGCTGATGTTACTGGGGGCCAGATAGGCGTGCAAATCAAGATAGTCCAGCAAACGCACGCCGTTCTGTTGCTCGTATGCGGCCATGTTCTGCAGGTAGTAATCCATCCACGCGGTGCCGCCGTGCGCGTTCCGATCGACCGGGTTGTCATAGAAGCGGTATGGAGGGGTGCTCCAGCCCGCCACGAAATCCGTTGCCGAGTAGAAATAGCCGCTCCATCCGGCAGCCACCGGGCCGGTCACCAGCGCGGTGGGGTCAGTCTGCTTGATCATGGCTGCGTAGGTCTGGTGGTCGGCCAGCATCTCGTCGTAGGTGGACGTCTTGGGATGGATGTCCCGGTGCACCGCGTACCACCATTCCGGCTCGTTATCGAGGCTCCAAACCTGCACGCCGCCTCGCTGTGCGCTGCCGTACTTGGCCATTACCGATTGAATCCATTGCTGCTGAAACGCGACGGTGGTCTGGACGTTGGCGTCGGTGGGATCGTTGCCGGTGATGTCTTGCTGGCTGGGTGTCTCGCCATCGCCGCAGTTGGTGCGGTATGGGTCGACTGCGTACTGCGGTCCGTATTTCGAGACGCTGAAACTGCAAAGGTAATTGCTTCCGTTCGGCATCCAGCCCATGACTGGGATAGTTCCCAACCGGAGCGTTCCGGTGGTCAGCCCGGTTTCGATGAACGTGTTGAACGCGGATCCCGCGGGCGACGGCGAATACGGTTGGTTCTCGAAATAGTAGTCGCCCGCCGAGTTGTAGGTATCGAATTTCCAGCTATACCTGCTGGTCGCATCGCCACCCCAGCGCCGGGCGCCGACGGGAAGAAGGTTGGCAAGCCCGTTGTCGGAGTAGTCGTCGATTCCGTAGATGTCCGGACTGATCGGGTTGCGGTTGGAAGCATTGTCGACGGCCAGGGCCGGCGCCGATTGCGCCGATGCGACCGCGCAACCAAAGAGGAAAGCAAGGGAAACCCGCCAACGAGACATAGTTGGCGAAATTATATCAACGCCAAAAGGCTAATCGGAAAGCGCCATGCGGAGCACCGGACGCACCGCCGGCTTCTCCAGAAGATGCATCACGGCCAGGAAAGGCAGCAGAAGCTTGGGGCCGGTCTGTCCGAAGTAGAAAGACAGCGGGTGCGTGACGCCGGGTTCCGGAGTATAGAAGACGCGATCGCACCAGCTATTGCGTGCATCGTCCCGCTCCAGGTCATAGCGCAGGATGTCCCATGCTACTTCAAACTGGCGCATTCGCAATGGCTCGCGGTACTGCGGCATAAACAGAACCGTGCTCAGTTTTTCCTGACGAACTTCCTGCACGAACTCAGGGAAACTGGTGGCGCGGGTCAGGTTGACGTTGGCGTTCGGTTCGCGCCCATGGCGGTCCCCTCCGGAAATGGCCGGCAGGTCATAGCGCAACGCGACCTCCAACACGCGGTCATTCTCCTGCTGGGACCGTAGGCCGTTGAGTTCGAAAGCGTGAATCCATTTGCCGTAGCGCGCCATAAACGTCTCCAGCAGTTGGGAGTGCCTCGCGGCGCCCACCAGACCTTCATCCCACAGGGGGTGATTCAAAACGACCAAGACTTCAGGTGAGTCGTTCAGCCCGGAAAGCATCTCATCAAGACGAGCGGGTTCGGGGTTCGCCGTATAGGCGTTCATCTCCGCCGTAATACCTCTTGCGAGTTGCCGCGGAAGGTTGTGAATACCTAGATGAAAAAAAGAAGGCGCCGAGGGAATGGTCCATTCGACGGACGCGAGCCCGTCGACCTCGATTCCGGCCTCGCAGTTATCGTGGTCCGTCAAAGAGACGATCCCGGGCAAGCTCAGTTTCTCGCGGATCTGGCGCGTCTCCAGATCCATGGCCATACGCGGCGAGAGGGGAGGAGTCCAGTACGCGCGGGAAAAATCCATCTCGCGGTGGGCGCGGGATCGATACTGCCATTCCGCGACGTCCATCACTTTGCCAAGAAACCGCGACTTCCGCGCATATTGCGGAATGAACTCCAGGTTTTCCTTCGAGTGCGTGGTGTGGCTATGAAGCGATACGCCGCAGGCAAAACCATCCGCAGCACCGGGATTTCGCCAGAGATACTCCGGCTTGGTATGTTGCATCGTCCTCCGCGTCGGAAACAGAATCGAAACGTTCTGTTTTTCACTACTTAGTGTAGTTCTCTTCGGTAATGTATGAGTGTCGGACAGATTAAATTCCCGTGAAACGTCGTCAGCGAGATGCGGCATGGGCGTCTAAATGGTATACCCACCAGGACGAATTGTGAAACGCCAGTGGGAGTGAGGCCTGTAAAGGGTGAGGATACACCAAATAGTCTACCGGCAGATCAAAATAATTCTCCGGATCGGTTCCGCGCGCCTTCACCTGTTCCCAGCGGAGCGCCCACTGGTCGCTGAAACCGCGTAAATAGTTTACCTGTCCCCCGCCTTTCCAATCGACATAGACGGGTTGCAGCGCGGTGGCCCGAAACCATCCGGGCGTGCGATCACGGCCAGCTTCGGGAAACAGATAGACACCATCGCCATGGACGTGAGCCCATTGCGCCAGGTTTCGCAAATCGGGTGTTTCCAGTTGCCCGTGAAGCGAAACACCGCCGCCATACGCGACCAGAGGCGCCAGCAGCATTGCCGCCGGGACGCGCCATTGCGCCCTGAGAAGCGCTAAGGCCACTGAGGCCATCAAAAGAATGGCAGCCACCCGCCATCCCGGCCATTCGAAGAAGACCGCATGCACGGGAACCAGCAGGCAGAACAGGAACCAGACGGCGGCTTCGACCCTGCGTTTCGCTTCGACCGACTTCCAGGCAGCCACGGCGGATGTCAGTACGGCGAATCCAGTGACGAACAATAGAGCGCGGGCGGGTTGAACCTGCGGCGTCACCGCGCGGTGGAAGTGCTCCAAGAGAATCCAGGAAAGCGGCACGCTGAGCAGTCCGGTTACTACCAGGCCACCCAACCAGATCCATTGCTCACGCGCGGCGCGCACTCGCCACAGGCCGGCAACGGCGACGGCGGCAAAGAACTCGTATTGCCAGGCCCACTCACCCCACCAGGTAGATACGTAACTGTAGGAGGCACGCATGCGCTGCAACGCTTCCTGTACAGGCGCCAACGGCCCGAGAAAGCTTTGGTGCTCTGCCGTAGCATCTCGGAAACCGAAGGCCGCGAGGGTGCCGAGGGCGAGCAGCGGTAACAGGATCACGGGCCAGTTCCGGGGTCGCGTGAGCACGAAGACGGCGGCAACGGCAAGAAAGGGCCAGGTAGTGGGAGCGTGCAGCAGAACAGCGCAGGCTGCGGCCACGCCAGCCCATTTGAATCTGTGGCGCAGGACCAGGCCGACTGCCAGCATCAGCAGCGGCACCGCAAAACTGCGCGGAGTGGGTTCGTACTCGATGGTTAATACAGCGGGCGCCTTGATGGTTGCGCCGAGCGCCCAAATCGCCATCACCGACAGCGAGGTTGCGGCATCCAGCCCAAACGAGAGTGCTATGAGATAAATTCCGAGGAAACCCAACGCGCGAAAAAGAAACTGTTCGGCTTCCAGTACGAGTTTGACCGGTAACCGCGTCAGCCATCGCAATCCATTGGTCAACTCATCATAAAGGGTGAAGCTGACATGGGGATGTTCAACGATCAGATCGTCAGCCAGCACGCCGCTCCACTGATGCTCCAGAATCGGCACGTAAATCTGGGTGTCCTGCTCTAGATAAGTGTGTCCAGGAAATACGAAGAAAGAAAGCGCGGTCAGGGCCAGAATCGCCAGCGCGGAGCCGCGGCTCATTTGGGAGCGATCTTATCCAATTGCAACTTGGCCCACAGGCGATTGGGATCAAGCGCCAGAGACTTAGCGAAGGAAATGCGCGCGTCCGGATCCTGCTTATTGCGGTGCTGCGCGAGCCCCAGCCACAGCCACGCTTCGGCGTTATTCGGCTCCAGTTCCAGGGCGCGTTTGAAACTGCGAATGGCAATGTCCGCGCCACCGCCAAAGGAAGGCGGCAGGTAGTAATTTCCCACGCCATCGGCGATCCACACTTCAGCGGACTTCGGACTCAGCTGCTTGGCCTTCTCGATGGAGTCCTTGGCGCGTTTGCCATAACCCAGGGCGCCCATGATGGGATTGGCGGGAATCACCTGGCCGCATAGCGTGCCCATCACGCGATAGTACTCCCCATCGTCGCCGCGCAGTGCGATGGCGCTTTCCGCCGCCTTCACGCCGTCTGAAGCAGCCTTTTCCGCGCCGATCTTGTCCTTCAATTCCAGCGCGACCTCCGCTTGTATGGACAACGCGAGGGCGAGCCGGTATTGCGCTTCCGCGTCTTTCGGAGCTTTCTCAGCGGCGGATCGCGCGGCTGCCACGAGGGTCTGCAGAGCCGCGCGGTCTTGCGCGTCCCGCGCCCGAATCAGCGCTTGATCGATGGTGCGGGCGGAGCCCATTGTCACGAACACGAGTGTGAGGAACACGAAGAGCCTCATAACGCCGCCACCTTGCGCTGCATCAGGAGAAAGTAAACGCCCACAGCCATTAGAAGAAACCCGTTAATCATCACCACGGCCGGGGCCGGATAGAACCTTACCAGGTAGCCTGTCGCCAGACTCCCTAAGGGCATACCGCCGCGGAACGCCAGGTTATAAACGCTCATCACGCGGCCTCGCATTTCGTTCGAAGTAATCAGCTGCACCAGAGAACTGATCATTGAAAAGGCCACCATCAGCATTGATCCGTTGATAAAAACGATGATGCAACTGAGCAGCAGGTTACGCGACGCCCCGAATCCGCCGATGCAGCACCCCAGCACCACCAGGCTGAACAGGGCGACCATACCCTTATGTTTAATGTTTCCCGTCGCCGCCACGCACAGCGACCCAACCACGGAGCCTACGCCTGAAATGGAGAGCAGCAGCGTTAGCACTTTGGGACCACCGAGGAAGACATCTTTGGCGAACACCGGAAAAAAGGTCAGCATTGGGAAGGCGAATAGTGTCATGCAGAAAGCGATCGCGATCAAGCCCTGCATGGCGCCCTGTTTCTGAATGAAGCCGAAGCCTTCCTTCATGCTGGTCAAGATGGATGTGGCCGCGGTGCCGGCTTTGAAATCGATCTTTAAGGTCAACAGAGAGAAAACAACAGCGATAAACGAGACGCCGTTCAGGCCAAAGCACCAGGCGGCGCCCCAATTGGTGAGAGCCAGTCCGCCCAGCACCGGGCCAATGACGCGCGCCAGATTGAACTGAATGGAGTTGAGGGCGATCGCGTTGGGCAGGTCTTCCTTACTCACCAGACTGGGTACGAGTGCTGAATACGCCGGCCCTCCGAACGCCTGGGCCGTGCCGACAACGAAAGAGAGAATTAGAATATGCCAGACTTTTTCGACGCCGGTGGCGATCAAAATCGTGAGCAGGAACGCGGAAGCCATCTGCACGTATTGAGAGGCCAGCAGCAGCCTGCGACGGTCCATTCGATCTGCGATCACGCCGCCCACGAGAGAAAAAAGAATGATAGGGAGCTGGCCAAGAAATGCGTCGAGGCCCAGGTAGAACGCCGATTTTGAGATGTCGAGAACCAGCCAGCTTTGCGCCAGTTGCTGCATCCAGGTGCCCACGCTGGACGTGAAGGCTCCGAACCACAGGAGCCGGAAGTTGGCGTAAGAGAAGGCCTTGAAGACTTTTTGCAGCACGGAATGCTTTCGTTTACGGAAGCGGTTTCTCGCGCTGGATCAGATGCAGAAAGTTCCCGTCGCCGTCTTCGAAAAACACCAGCCGGTTGCCGTTGATTTCGTAAGGCTCGCCCAGGAACTTGACACCCTGTTGGCGAATCTGCGCGTGGGCAGCGTCGAAATTATCGACGGCGATAGCGATGTGGCGGATTCCCGGAGTCTTGATTGCTGGCTTCAGAGCATCGCCTTCGCTGGGGATGATTTCGAGCATGGTGCCGTCCGGAGCTTTGACGAAGTAGTTCCCGGCGTACTCAAAGTTAATGTGAAACTTTAGGTTGTCTACGTACCAATCGGCCAGGCGGCGCGGGTTGGGAGAGGCGAGTGCAGTGTGCTCAACACCTTTGAACATAAAGAAATTAGTTTACAGTATGGCGGAAGGCCGAACGCCTCATATTGCCTAACGAGCGGATGGCGAGCACGTGGAGCGCAACGGCGAGCGGCGCAAGCAGACCCGGGATGAAGGTGAACGGAAACGTGCCCATCATCCGGTTGGGTACCTCGGCGTGGATGAGTTGGAATGGGCCCGGCGCCGTTAGCGCCGCGCGGGTGATGACATTCGCCAGCGAGAGCAACCCTAACACGTTCCAGACGAGCGCCAGGTTTATGCCCCTCCGCCTTTCCGTAGATAGCCAGGCAACAAGTGGCGCCGTCATTCCAATGAGAATATCGAGATTTGCGCCGTGGAACGTGAGCATTCTGGGGATGAGGCCATCGCGCCAAAGCTGGTCCAGAAACAACTCCACCCCAACACGATACACCTGGAAGCCAATAATTAGCTGAACAGGAAAGGCTGATGCTATGCGTCCGGCCGCCTCCGAACGCGCCAGGAAAAGGACGATAAATAAAGCGACCGGCAAAACGATGAAAGTGATCCCGGGCGGCCGCAGGGTGCTGTTTCTGAGGACGCCAACGTACCCGAGAAGGCCGGTATAGAGCAGCCAAACGAGTAGCCCCACCCCCGTCACCAGAGCCGTTCTAGGCGGAAGATAGCGAGCGGACAGCGCGACAACGGCGGTTGCGATAATCGCCAGGAACGCGAGGAAGAGTGCCGCGGTCATGCGAGTTCTCCCTCCCGTGACCCGTGTTCGAGCCTCCAGCGTTGGCTATTCATGGCGAGTTGTGGCATGGACGGCGCCGGAATGCTTCGCTCGGGCTCGAATCGGCTCTGATCCAATCCAGGCCGCAGTGGAACCGTGAGGAACTCTGCAAGCAGGCGTAAGCTATTCATCCTGGTTTGACGGGCTTCCGGTAGAGAGGCGTGACGTCGCGCGATGGTTTCAAAATCCTCAGGGTGCTGTCCCGTGGTTTCAAGAACGTGGTCGGTTGGTGCGCCATACTCGAAGGCTCCGCTGCTCAGATCTTGGAAATAATAAGGCAGGTTGGCGAGTTCCAGGGCGCTTACGCCTTCCATGCGAGCTGCCTTCAGAAACATCCACATGGGCAGCTCGATGTGACGGACCGTCCGATTGAGCACGCGGCCCAGAATCTGAACGATCTCCTCCACCGATATCAGTTTGGGTCCCGTGGGCCGGTATACTCTTCCGTCATGCTTAGCGGGATTAATCAACACTGCAGCGGCGACCCGCGCGATATCTTCGGTCGAAGGCGGTGCGTTGCGGCTCTTGCCGTCAACGGGCATTGGGTAAATGCCCAGCAGTGCTGCATATTTGATCACGCTCAAGTAAGGGTAATCGGCGAAAAACCCGGGGTTAATAATGGTATGGGCCATACCCGGGATCATGGAGAATAAGTGATCAACCAGCCAGTGCTGCCGAGTTGACAGAGCCGGATGCGAGGGGCTCGCCAGCCACTGCGACAGGCCGACCAAGGATTCCAGCTTTGCTTCCCGCGCGGCAACAGCAAAAGCGGCGGCGCTCTGGACCATGTGGGGATGAAATGGCGGGCAATAGTACGCGCGCTGCGCGCCCTGCATGGCTTGAAGCAATTGATCGGGATCGAACAGGTCGGCAGCTAGCGTTTCCGCCCCCAGGCGTTCAAGCCGTGCGCTCCTCAAGTCGCGTGAACGCACGATGGCCCGAACGGGCCACCCCTTCTCGAGCAGTTGCGCCACGAGGGCGCCTCCAGTCCTCCCGGCAGCTCCTGCCACAATGATCGTGGGCCTCGTCATCGATTGGTCCCTCCCTGTACTCTCTTTTCAAAAAAAACATGCATGATTCTTGCCTGGTTTAGATGATGATCAACATCTTTTACACTGGATGAAGGAGCCGGGTGAATCGATGCGTGTTTCTCAGATGGAAATGGAAAAAAACCACGCGCGGATTGTGGGAGGGGCGGCGCGCCTGATGCGCGAGCGCGGTATTGACGGGATTACCGTCGCCGACGTGATGAGCGAAGCCGGCCTCACGCACGGCGGGTTTTACCGTCATTTCGAGACGAAGGATGCGCTTGCCGTCGCGGCTCTGCAGTCGGCGTTTAATAAATTCGGCGATGCTCTGGAGGCTCAAATAGAGATCCTCGGTCCCGAGCGCGCCGTCTCGGGCTTTCAATCTCATTATTTGTCGAGGGGGCACGTGGACAACCCTGGGATCGGGTGCCCGGCGGCCGCACTTGGTCTGGATGTAGGGCGTGGGCCGGAGGCGCTTAAGAATGAATTTGGGGCTGGGGTCAAGCGAATGATCGAGATCCTCGCTAAGGCAATGCGAGGCACGAAACAGCAAAAGCGGGAAAAGGCGGCCCGCAGGTTCGCCATGTTGGCGGGGGCAGTGATGATCGCGCGCGCGAGCGATCCGGAGACCGCACGCCTCGTACTTTTGGCGTGCGAGAAGCACGCGGTCCCCTGAGCGTCCGGTAAGCCAGCCAACCTATACTAAAAGTTACGAGTTACAGGTAATGAAATCGTTTGCGCTCGTTTCGGTAGTCTTTTCCTTGGCGGCGTTGGCCGCGTCAGGCCCCACCGCGTTTGACGAGGCCCAGCGACTCTACGACGCCACCAACTACTCCGGCGCTGCCGACAAGCTCCAGGGCGCGGCCGACCCTGCGTCTCTCCGGCTGCTCGGCGAGGTTTACATGCAGATGAACGATTTGAAGCGCGCAACGGAAACGCTCGAAAAGGCCGTGGAAGCCGATCCGAAAAGCTCCCAGGGTTATCTGTTCTTAGGACGCGCTTATGGTTTGCGAGCACAAAGCGCGGGGATCTCGGCAGCTTCGCTAGCTATCAAAACGCGAGAAAACTTCGAGAAAGCGTATAGCCTCGATCCGCACAATTGGGACGCTGCCGGAGACCTGTTTGAGTTCTATCTCCAAGCCCCGGGCTTCATGGGCGGAGGGCTCGACAAGGCTTCCAAATTGGCGGAATCGATCGCGGCTCACGACCCGTCCGAAGGCGCCGTCGACCGGGGCCTCATCGCGGAGCGCCGCAAAGATTTCCCGGCCGCTGAGCAGCAGTTTCGCAGCGCTATCCAAATGGCCTCGCCGACTTCTCAGGCCGCGCGTCGCGTGGATCTGGCGCAGTTCTTCGCCCGCCGTGAGCGCTATGCGGAAAGCGACGCGCAATTTGCCCAGGCTTTTCAAGCGTCGCCGAATACTCCGAAAATCATCTATGCGCGCGCGGCTACGTTGGTCCGATCCAACCGCAACCTGCCGGAAGCGCGCGACCTGCTTACCAAATACCTGACGCTGAAACTGACCCCCGACGACCCTTCCCGCTTGGCCGCCGAAAAACTGCTTCATAAGGCCTCAGGGTCCTAGGGTCATGATTTGGGGCGAAGCGCTTGGATTCAGCTTACAGGCCTTGCTGGCCAACCCGTTCCGGTCAATGCTGACGGCCCTGGGAATGGTGATCGGGAATGCTTCGGTGATCCTGGTGGTCACCATCTCCCTTACGAGCCAGGAATACATCATCAATCAGATCGAGGCGGTGGGCTCCAATATGATCTTCGCTTCGGCGGATGTTGGCGGCAATCAGGCCAGCAGTGAAGTGAATGCGGATTTAATCAAGTTTTCCGACGTACAGGCTGTGCGGGACCTTCTGAAGAACCGCATTGTAGCCGCGACGGGCGTGGAGAACAACTATGACCATGTCGTCATCAACGGAAAAGTCCGCCGGTTGCTCATCATCGGGTCGGACGAGTATTATCAACCGGTTCGGAATCTGGCCGTGCTGGCCGGGCGATTCCTGGATGCAAGCGACATTTCGCAGCGTCAGCACGTGGCCGTCCTGACGCAGAAATTGGCTAAGCGACTCTATGGAGCGCAATCCGCCGCGGTGGGACAGACCATCAAAATCTACGGCCTCCAGTTCAGCGTGGTGGGAACTTTCAAGGAGCGCGTCGACAGCTTCGGCCAGTCCGAAATCAACGACGAAACCGTCGTGATCCCCATCAGCGTGCAGCGCTTTTTCGTGCCGGTGGAGCGCATTGACCCACTGTATGTGCAGGCTCGGACGCCCCAAGACGTGGTCTCTCTCACTGCACAGGTTCAGAGTATTCTGGAAGGGCGGCACCGCTCCGGCGCGTCTTATAAAGTCGAAAACCTGGTGGGCATTCTGGATGCAGCTAAGAGCATAGGCGTCGCGTTGCGCGTTGTTCTGGTGCTGGTTTCCGCGATCGCGCTGATCATTTCGGGTATCGGAATCATGAACATTATGCTGGTCACCGTGACCGAGAGA
>Ga0326727_10009718_pt1 | contig 23426 bp, 20 predicted proteins | sample MB2enrmetagenome_FD_207643 | JGI IMG/M metagenome (GOLD analysis project Ga0326727, IMG submission 207643) | Lab enriched peat soil microbial communities from McLean, Ithaca, NY, United States - MB29MY | ecosystem: Environmental > Terrestrial > Soil > Wetlands > Peat | place: USA: New York... | reverse complement strand
TTTGTCAAATGGCTTCGCAAAAGAAACTGGTTAGTTGGCCATTTCGCCATATCTGATAACAAAAAAGCGCACTTTTGCGCACCTGAAGCTGAACGGTCTCAGGCCTAGCTGACACGGGGTTCAGTGTTTTTTGTCGACCCGTGCCCGCTACTGGACTTCCATGCCCATTGCGTCATTTATTGTATAAAAGGTCGTGGTCGATAAAAATCAAAAACCAATGTTTAGAAAGAAAGATCAAGAAAGCAGCGATGAATCTCAGAAGAAAATCGTGAAGGAAACAAAATGTACCTGCAATGCTTGCGGCAAGGTGTGGTATTTCGGGAAGCAGGAACTATTGCAGCAAAGAGGTAAAGCCATGAGCACGGCAGGGGCAGTCTTAATGTGCCCTTGCTGCGCGGGATGCTTTTTGCCCTTCATGAAGAAGCCGCAGAATCTCAAACAGTGCCCACAGTGCCAATCCAAGAACGTGACGACCGAAGAAGTATCCTATGACGTGGCCAAGTAAGATCGGCATTTCTGCAATTCGCAGCTACCAGCGATTTATCTCGCCACTCCTTTCGCGATTTGTTCATTGCCGCTTCTATCCAACTTGTTCTGAATACGCCCTTATATCGATTCAAAAACACGGCCTTCTTAATGGATCAAAGAAGGCCGTGAATCGGCTAATGCGGTGCACCCCACGAAACCTTGAGAGCTGCATCGATCTCCCTACGTAGAATTTAGACTTTTTCTTGGATGTCTATGTGCTTGTCTAACAGCCGCATAAGAAGGCTGGCTAAAGCCAAATATTCTTTTGCCTGTTGTGGATCGTCAAGAGTAATATTCTCATGGACCTTCCTGTTCCTAATGCCGACGATACCCTTAAATAGGTTCATGATACCCTTCTGCTCGTCCTTCTCCTCATCGCTTTTCAGTCCATTAAATTTTATTAGCGGCTCCTGATTTTCAAAGCCAAAGGCTTTATTCATGGCCCTATCACCATCGAAGCCTCCCCCCGTTTTTGCGTTAACGTAATCCTTAACCCGTTTTATCACCTCCTTAAATGCAGCCTCTGTAGCATCTATATAGTGTCCGCTTTCGTACCTGGCTTTTGAAGTAGTCTTTATACTGGCGTGAATGTCGTCCCAAAAATATTCCCTCCTGAGAGACGGCGATTGATACTTTTTCTTTTCCTCCGTCCTGTTATTAAGAAATTCATATGCAATGACAAAATTCGACTCATCTTCGCCAAGAGGAGATGTCGAAGATACGAGCCAAAAAAAATCCGAGAATTCTTGGACAAGTCTTTCTACTGTCAGGTTTCCATAATACTTATTCTTGTCTAGCTCGATATCTATTAACGCCAGATCCTTTATCTCATCACTAAATGGCTTTAAAACTTTATTCAGCTTATAATCCCACTCCCCATCATCCCCGACAAAAAGGTTGTCCTTGATCGAAAGCGCCGCTGCGCATAAATTCTTTATAGCCAATAAAAGTGTGTTATCTTTTATATCCGCTATCTCCTCTTTGTGATACTTTGTCGCCATTGGTCTAGTTGTTAAAAACAAAATCGACGTACTCTTTCAACTGTGCGCTCAACTGACCCGAGGAATTCAGCTCTTCCACTTTTTGGAGGGCGTGAATTGGTTTATCTTTTTTCTTTTGATCATCCTTATCTACGCCTAATACATCTTCGAGAGTTTCTGGGACCATCATAACGCTTCCCAGATGCTTCTCCTCGGCTAACACAGCAATGGTGTCATTAAAAGAATCTTCGCCGTCCCTATCGTGTAAAACGCGATAGGGCAAATCAAAATGGTTAAGCACTCGCATAAAGGCCGGAATAGTTCTTTTCCCTCGGCAATTTATGATTGTCGTGTCTCTCATTTTTTCACGTGGAACGGCTAAGAGTTCGCCTGCCCTGTTGAATGTTGCGACCTCTGAATCTCCTTCAACTAGAACGACCTGCTTAGAAAAGAAAATTTCGTTTACGCTTGGGTCGAAATCTAAAATCATTCTTAACCTCTCCTTTTGTTCCGCCTGAGTGGACCCTACGAAAATTTCTTCCTCAACCTGCTTTCGCGTTACACTTCGAGCGGCATCTTTTTTTAAAATCACGATGGATTTATGATTCTCCGCCATATCCAAAAAAATAGGCGAGTGTGTTGTGCAAATCACCTGAAAATCTCCGGCGCGAGCGATCGAATAAAGAGTATCTTTCATTTTCCGCTCCATTTGTGGATGCATGTAAAGCTCAGGTTCCTCTATTAAGAGAATATTTCTTGGCCCAACCGCACCCCTTGAGACACTTTTTCGCTCTGCTAACATTTGTAATAGCGCAAGGATTAAAACTCGCTGAAGACCATTTCCCTGATCTTCCACCATAGTGGGATATCCATCATCCACGCTGATTTTAGGTACTGGCAAAACCGAAGCCGCAATTTTTTCTTCATCGAGGTCATCCGTGTCGATATCGGCGGAGGCAGAAATAACGCGAGATAGTTTTTCAGAAAGGTCATCCTCGATTGTCGAAATAGCCCTTAAACCACGATTCCCATCTGCATCTTTCTTATATAGAGCTATCACCTCGCGCAGCGAGCTTTTAAAACTGGTCATTGCCGCAGATCCCTGGATTTCTGCCTGAACCAGCAAATTGAAAAGTTGAGTGAATGCTGATTTGTTCCCTTCACTCTCATCAGTCGCATCATGAATGGCGTGAACAAAAATGTATTGCGTATTGGTTTTCAGAAAACTATCGATGTTCGATTGAAATCCTCCCGGATTTGCGACCCATTCCTCTGTCGCCGAAACAGAGATACTGGCACTGTGCTTTTCAGCAATCTCGTCCAGTACGTCATCGATATCGTCGCCAACTTTAGCGCGAACATTTTTATCTTCAAGAATGACTAAATCCGCATAAGCCGCCCTCACGGCCGCCCAAGTTGATTCTTCTGTTACGCCGGTCGCTTCACGGCTTTTTGTATACGTGAAATATTTTACCGCATTCGATTTTTCACCCTCCGAATATTCAAAAACCTTCTTTAATATCCACTCTCCGCTTGCGGCTAAGCGATTCTTGACCCCTCTCTGCTCTCTGTCGAGATCCGTCAAATCTGTAAAATGAATTGTAATCTCGATGGGCTGCGCCCTAGATTCTCCGCTGCAGTTTTTAATATCTCGAAAATATCGAGCTGGAAGGGTCTTATTGTTTTCGTAAAGCGCGATATTGATCGCCTGCAAGAAACTGGTTTTGCCAACATTATTCTCCCCCACCAAAACCACGATATCGTCCCATACGATATTAATTTCCTCAGGACCAAGGCATTTAAAATTTTTTACCGCAATGGATTTTATGCGCACGATCAAAATGTAATTTTATCGCCCCCCCCTAAGCTGTCTCCACTATACAGCATCAGTCTACATCATTAACAAAGCCCTATAAAGCGTAGGCGTTTATCTGGGATAATATATCCATAAGAGCGTCCGGCTGACAAAATTGGTGGTATTCCTCCCCGCAATAGAAGCAATTTACGCTGTAGTTCCCATGCTCGATTTAATAATTTTTTAATGTCGATGCGGTAGGCTTAAAGACATGAAAAATAAACGAGTCGATTTTCATATAGAAGTTGGGGATTATTTCGGCACACTCGCTACGGCGATTGACCTCATCCGACAATGCGCAGATGAGGATGGGTGGACGTCGGAAGATTCCGCAATGATAGAGCGCCTGCGAGATGATTTAATGTATCTCCAGCGCACCCACAATATAAGGCGAAAGGAGGGCCTTGCCGACTGAGGAGGATTTTGTAAGATCCGATCGTCTCCTACCGGATGGCGTTTGTGCGGTTAAAGAAATAAATTTAACCAAACAAATACCATGCAACTAACACCGGAAGAAATTCAGCAGAAGATCAGCACCTTAAAATCTATGGATGATGTGGCGGCGTTCATGAAGGACATCGCTGCGAGCGCCGTCGCGAAAGTTAGCGGAGAGGAATCCGATGAACCCGCGCCGGTCATTGGCTCACGAAGGTTAAGTAGCGCCATCAAAGGAGCGGTAAAGGCAAAGCGTTATGAGCCCGCAGAAAACGATCTTGAGCAGAACGTGATCGCACTCTACGCAAAAGGCCTTACGACGCGCGACATTATGCTGTATCTCAAAGAACATCATGGTGTCGAAATTTCCCAGAGTACGATATCGGGTATCACGGATAAGGTCTATCCCCTGATCAAAGAATGGCAGACCCGCCCGTTGTCGCCAGTCTACCCTTTCGTCTATCTCGACGGACTACACTTCAAAGTTCGTGAATCAGGAAAGATAGTACCCAAGTGTGCGTACATTGTTCTCGGCATTACATCGCAAGGATACAAAGAGGTCCTTGGCATCTGGATCGGCGAAGTTGAAGGAGCAAAATTTTGGATGGGGGTACTCAATGAGATCAAAAATCGGGGCGTCGATCAGATCCTTATCGCATGCGTCGACGGATTACGAGGGTTCTCGGAAGCGATCAACGCCATCTACCCCGATGCGCAAATTCAACAGTGCATCGTGCATCAAATACGACACACGGTAAAATTTCTGCCGCACAAAGACAGAGAACCGTTCTGTAACGACTTGAGGGAAATATATTCCGCGCCCACTCAAGACGCAGGAAGGGAGGCCCTTGAGAAAGTAAAACAGAAATGGCCACGTTATCAGCCGTATCTTAAATCCTGGGAAGACAAGTGGGATGAATTGTCGTCCTTCTATGAATTCCCAGAACCGATTCGCCGGAGCATTTACACGACGAATGCAATCGAGAGCTTGAATCATCAGTTCCGGAAAGTGACAAAGACAACAACGATCTTTCCCCATAACGATTCGCTTGAGAAGCTGCTCTGGCTCGCGCAGGACGATATTGCAAAGCGATGGAGCCACCCAGTACGTCGCTGGGGCGAGGTCGTAAGCCAACTCGCAGTTCTCTTCCCGGGAAAGATCGACTTCTAGAGATCAGGAAAATGAGTAAACCACACAAGCGCCTCCGGGATAGGAGATGAAGAAGAGACACTACGCTGAGACTCCACTCCAAAAAAATATGCTATTTTTCACTGTCGATGATTTTTTTGAGAAGCCCCCAATCTCTTTCCTGATCTTTTTCCCTACGAGTTATCGCAGCACGATTGGAGGTGTGATAAAGAGGAAAAACGATATACGGAATGGCGTCATTTATACTAGTCCCAATATTATTTTTTAAACTGAACTTTCGCAAAGAGGATTCGGGGAAAAGCTTCTTTAGGGCACGCAATGCACTATTCCCCATCGGCACAATAATCCTGGGATTCACACGCTTGATTTGGTCGTTGAGAATCTCCATCGAAAAATTAAACTCCGCAGCACTGGGTGGAACATCATGATAATCCGCTCTTAGCGGGTAGTAGATACAGACGTTCGTAATAAAAATATTTTTTCTGTCAATGCTAAGCGTCTCAAATAATCTTTTGAAACGATAAGCGGTTGGATCAGGATTTTCGAAAGAGATACGGTCACTACGTCCAGGGCCCACTCTCCCGGGACGTTCATTGATGAACATCAGAATGACATTTCCCCCCGGTATGCCGTTTTTAGGATCAATTTTTGGAATATGGATTGGCCCACGATTGAACTCCTCGCACTCAACTCTATATTTATCAAAAAAATCCCGCATTTTATTACTCCTTTGCTACGAGAGGTTTTAATCTGTCGATCAAAACCATAACCTCCTCAACTTTTTTTATAATACGCTTCTGTTCAGCGAGTGGCGGGAGCGGCAAAACGTGGGCAGCTATTTTTTCGCCAGAAATATTGGGCTGTGCAGCGCCTGAACTGGTTTTCAAAAGTTGATAGCGTGATTGGAGTAAATATAAAAAAAGGAATTTTACATCCACAAAGCTGTCTGGAGTACCTCCCCAGACAGCTTGATTCGTCGTGCCTTCATTATCGAGCATCGCCACGCGTCCAGCAGTAGCGCCATACATTGCTATAAGCAAATCGCCTCGTTTATTCAGTCTCAAGTGACATTTTTCAAGCGCTGAATCTGTAATTTTCTCCTCAGAATCGGCAAACAAAATTCCATCGTTAAGCTCCCCGGATTTATACCAATTCGTATGACCATCCTTATAAAACCCATCATTACCCCTGCTTGGCGTTGAACCCGAACCGTAATCGATGAAGGCGCTACCGAGTCGAACCCACTTCCAATTTTTTGGAATTCCGAATGAAACCTCCTTTGGGGTTATCTCTGAAAATACTTTTGCCTTTCTTTTACGCCCACTAACCTCTTTCACTTGTTTCGTCTCGTCAGCCGTGCCTTCTTTTCTGTCTTGTAAAACTAATTGGCCTGATACCGCCAGTGTAAGAAGTGCATCTTCAAACTCTTTGACATCATCGAGGGTCTTTATAAGTTCTGCGAGATGCTTAAACGCGATCCCTGATTCGCCTTTCCCAAGTGACTGCATAGCGCTGCGAGTAAACCGCGCACGAACCTCGTCACGTTCTTGTTTCTTCGCCGCAAGCTTGACGAGTTGTTCCATTACCTCCTCAACCTTTTCTACGATACGCCCTTGCTCGGAGAGTGGGGGCATTGGAATTGGGTGGGTTTTAAGCCATTCAGTGCTCATGTTCTGTTGTGCCATACCGCGCGTGGACGATGCAGCGATTGCTCGAAAAAAACCGGACTGGAAATATGTAAATATATAGGGTTTTAGGTCATCCATAAATGGAACTATACGAGCGACGCGCTGATTTAAAACAGCAGGCAACATTGTGGATGGGAACATAGCTACGCGCCCTACATATCCCGTGAGCGACATCAGTAGATCATCTACGTGCAACTGAAAACCCGCGAACTCATCGCCGTCCTCTTCGCTAATAAACTTAGGATTATTGTCTGCAATAAATCCATTTTGAACATTTGTTATTCGTATTACTCTTGTGCCGGATTCAACATACTTAGAACTTTTAAAAGAATATCCGTTATCGACTCTGACTATGTCCCCAAGCCTAACCCACATCCATGACTTTGGGATCTCAAAGGATATTTCACCCGCAGTAATGGGGCTTGCACTAAAATCTTTTCTCTTACGACCCCCTACTTCCTTTATTCGTTCTTTCTGAATTATTTTATAAAGATCTTCGGCCGTGCCTTCCTTTCTGTCTTGAGCAACAAGCTTACCGGAAACAGCGATGGTGAGAAGAGCCTCTCGCAGCCGCTCTATGCCGTTTGGTAATTCTATGAAGTCGTCGATATTATCGGCGATAACACTAACATCATTTGGTGTCATGGTGTGAAAGAGCGTCAGTGATGACTACGCGGATCTGTTCGAGTATTTCCTTCATCTCTTTTTGCTTCTCATGATAGGTCGCGAGTAGTTCCTCTGGAGTCTCGAGCACATCCACTGGCGTGCGCGAGTTTTTGATATCAAGATTGTAGTTACGTCTTACGACTTCCTCTATTGGGACCTTCCATGCGTGATCATTTTCGACACGCTTATTCCACCACTCCTTTTCGATTTTAAATTCCTCTACACGGATAGGGTTAGTCATCGAGTAGGCCTTCTGCCCTTCGGGGAATGCGTGTTCGTAGTACCAAATTTCTTTTGTTGGCTCACCCTTGGTAAAGAAAAGAATATTTGTGGCGATGCTAGTATATGGCGCAAAAACGCTTTTCGGAAGCCGAACAATGGTATGTAAATTACATTCTTCAAGTAGCATCTTTTTCAGAGCGGTCTTCATTCCTTCGCCAAAGAGCGTTCCGTCTGGAAGCACTATGCCTGCTCGCCCATGTTTCTTAAGTAGTCGAATAATAAGAACCAGAAACAGATCTGCGGTTTCGCGTGTCTGAAATTCTTTCGGAAAGTTCGTTTCAATGCCGGGTTCTTCTGTGCCACCAAATGGTGGGTTTGTAACGACACAGTCTACTTTGTCAATATCACTATACTCGCGCAATGGGCGCTCAAGCGTATTTCCACGCCTCATAGTTACTGGCTCCTCAATACCGTGAAGCATCATGTTCGTGACGAGAAGCATAAACGGAAGAGGTTTCTTCTCTACGCCATAAATGCTCTGCTGAATTTTCTGCTCATCCTTCACCGACCTCACCTGCTTTCGCATGTGCTCGAGCGAGTGAACTAAGAAACCGCCCGTGCCGACGGCCGGATCAAGTACTAACTCCCCAATCTTTGGATCCACCATCTCAACGATGAACTGCGTTACTGCGCGCGGCGTGTACATCTCTCCAAAGTTACCGGCACTCTGGAGGCTCTTAAGAAGGCGCTCGTATATTTCATTAAAGGCGTGTCGATCTCTTGATGAATTGAAGTCAATTTCGTTTATCTTATTGATGACCTGCTTGAGAAGCGTCCCTTTACGCATGAAGTTATAGACATCTTGAAATGCCATGCGCGTAAGGTCAGTTCTCTTGTTGCCACTTTTTGGAAGTTCTCTAAGGCCCGGCAAGAGATCATTGTTTACAAATTCTATGAGCTTATCGCCAGTCATCCCGTCGAGTGGACCGGCCCACGTGCGCCACTGATATTTTTTCGGCAATGTTGGCACAAACTTCTCTTTCCGAATTTCAAGCGCTTTGTCTTCATCGTCAAGAATTTTAAGGAAGATTAACCAGACCATCTGCGAGAGACGTGTTGCGTCTCCATCAACGCCAATGTCTTGTCGCATGATGTCCTGTATTGCCTTGATTGTTGCTGTGGTAAACATAGTTTTACTGTGCGTACATTACGTCGAGAAGTTCGTCGACCATTTTGAAATATCCATCCTTTCCACCGAAGAGAGATACAAGTTCGTAGTCAGTGCCGAGGGAACGCAGAGGCTCAAGAGTCAGGATGCGAACGCTCTCAATGTCTTTAAGCGTCACGTCTGTATATTTTTGAAGGAGCGCCTCTATCACCTCACGCGCCTTACCACTGTACTTATTCAGGTAATTTGAACGACGTACGGCATCAATGCGCTCATTCTTTTTCATCATCTTTTTGTCATAGGCAACATGCATGACAAGATCGAATAGATCAAATTCAGCCCCCACCTGTCTTTGCAGTTCTTCAAGTGGAATTCCACTTGTATCAATTTGGTCAATAATCGCCTGGCGCCGCTCAGCCGACTGCCACGCAGAAAAAAAACTCTCGAGCGTTGGGTAGTGAGCAAGAATATTCTTGCGCGTAAAGTCCGTGAGCGATTGCGTAAGAAGTTTTCCGTCTGGTCCAAGATATTGCACTTGTTCCTTTACCACAGCATATGGCACGCCGCTCAACTTAAATACGGGTGGCCTATCGGCAATAGTAAGCCTCTCTCCCTGAGAAATAACTATATCGATAAGTTTGTCTTCGTCGAGCTTTTCATCAATAGATACGCTCTGAGGGTCCTGCTCTTCCAACGCTTCTATGATATCCTCATCACCCTTAATCTCAAGAACGCGCTCTGCAACGCCATCGAAGCCGGGGTCTGCAAAGAGTTTTGTTGCGCCTTGAAAATCCATAATAGTGAACCACATCTTCCCCTTATCTTCGCGAACTCGAGTTCCACGTCCAATAATTTGCTTAAACTCGGTCATGCTCTCAATGGGCTTATCAAGAACGATAAGTTTACAGGTCTGAGCATCTACTCCCGTCGAGAGAAGCTGTGATGTTGTGACTATAGTCGGAAATTTTTCCTCTGGATCAATGAATCGGTCGAGTTGATTTTTACCTTCTTCGTCATCACCCGTAATGCGCATGACATAGCGAATATCCTCTTTTGCTCTTTCCCCTGCCGCATTTACCAACGCCGACCTCATACGCTCCGCGTGCGCTGTAGTTCGGCAGAAAACAATTGATTTCGCGTAAGGGTCTTCAACGGCAGAAAGATACTCAATGATCTTTTCGGCTATTACTTTCTCGCGCTGAGGGAAGATGACTGATTTGTTAATATCGCGAAGTTCATAAATGCGATCTTCGACGAGGTTTCCATTATCGTCCAATGTTCCAGGCGTAGGACGCCAACCTGTGATGTCGTTATCGAGTAAAACTCGCAACACCTTGTAAGGGGCTAGAAATCCGTCGTCTATTCCCTGCTTGAGAGAGTAGGTATAAATTGAGTCACCAAAATAATGCGTAGTGCTGGTGTCTGTCGTTTCTTTTGGCGTTGCAGTAAGACCAAGATGCGATGCAGCCGTGAAGTGATCAAGGATCTCATGCCACTGACCATCCTCAGATGCACTACCGCGATGGCATTCATCAACCACGATAAGATCAAAGAAATCCTTGGGCAATTTTTTAAATAACTTCTCTTCTTCTGTTATTCCGCTCATTGCCTGATACAAACCAAGAAACACTTCGTGAGACATCAAGGAGCCGAGGTCGTTGAAATTTTGTCGAGAAATCTTAGTGAGTGCATCCCCGAAATGTTTGAGGTCATTCACGCGAGCTTGATCCACTAAGATGTTTCTGTCAGCAAGAAAAAGTACCCTCTTGACGCTCCCCGACTTCCAAAGCCTCCACATAATTTGGCCGGCAGTGTATGTCTTCCCTGTGCCGGTTGCCATTACGAGCAGAAGACGTCTCTCGCCTCGCGCAATTGCCTCGACAGTACGATCAATGGCGATCCGCTGAAAGTATCGCGGGGATTTATTTGGGTCATCAGAATAAAGCGGCGTCTCTATTACACTGCGCAGGGCAGGCGCTTCGCCCTTCCATTTGAGATAACGCTGATAAAGTTCTTGAGGGCTAGGGAAAGAGTCGATAGTAAGGGTGGTCTCTGTAGCCGAAGAGGTTCCAGTCTTATCATGAAAAAGAAACCCATCACCATTTGCAGAAAAGACAAAGGGGACGTCTAGTGCTTCAGCATAAGCGAGGGCTTGTTGCATCCCGGCACCAAGGCTTTTGTGGATAGATTTTGCCTCAACAACTGCGAGGGGAAAGTTCGGTCGATACTCAAGGAGAAAATCAACTTTCTTTTTATCGCCGCGCTTTGCTACTCGCCCGCTCACGTGGATACGGCCCATGGTGTATGGGTATTCTTCACGGATTTGATGATCCGTCCATCCAGCTTTCACTATCGCTGGTCTTATTTGGCGATTCCGAGTTTCTTCTTCGTTCATAAACGATATATCACCCAGTACTTAATTTTCCGCTAATCTTTGCTTGATTTTAGCATGTTTTTACGGGCTTATTAAGCCCCCTCGGTCGCTCTGGACTCCTTGAGGAGGTTGCGTCATCTCTTGTTAGTATGAGTAACCAAATTATGGCCCCGGAAGGGGCAACAGCGCGGACAAAGGAACAAAGCCCGGTAAAGGTCGTTTACTGTCTCTACGCGAGGAAATCGACTGAATCCGAAGAACAGCAGGTGCTCTCTATAGAGAGCCAAGTTAAAGAAATGTTAAAGATCGCCGAGCGAGATGGATTAGAGGTCGTGGACATCCGCCGCGAATCGCACTCGGCAAAAGACTCCGGCCAACGTCCTGTGTTCGTGGAACTCCTGAAGGATATACGCGGAGGCAAATTTAATGGCGTCCTCACATGGGCGCCGGACCGCTTATCAAGAAATGCGGGGGACCTCGGATCACTCGTCGATCTCATGGATCAAAAATTGCTGGTTAATATACGGACATTCAGCCAAACATTTTCCAACTCCCCTAGCGAGAAGTTTATGCTCATGATTATGTGCTCGCAGGCAAAGCTCGAAAATGACAATAAGAGCGAAAATGTGAAACGTGGATTGCGGACGCGATGCGAGATGGGTCTGCGTCCGGGCGTTGCGCCAACCGGATATCTCAATGAAAAGCGGGTAGACAAGAAGTGCCAAGTACTCGTCGATCCCGAGCGCGCACCAGTGATAAAGCAAATATTTGAGAAAGTTGCTTACGAACAATGGACGGGTCGACGCATCTATCATTGGCTGCGTCATGACCTCGATTTCAAAACAAGAACCGGGAAATACGTATCCCTTGGAAATATCTACCTTATCCTCAGGGCAACTTTCTACTATGGGGTCTTCGAATATCCCGAGGGCAGCGGCAACTGGTACACGGGCGTACATACAGCGCTCATTTCAAAAGACCTCTATGACAAAGTCCAAACCCAGCTCATCCGAAGCGAGATAAAGAAAAAGAATAGAGAATTCGCATTCGCCCGACTTATCGCATGCGGCCTCTGCGGGTCAAGCATGTGCGCCTCCGAGAAATTTAAGCAGCAGAAAAATGGGAATGTACATCGATACATTTACTATGGATGCTCGCGCGGGCTGGATAAGACCTGTAGGGCGGGATATATAAAAGAAGAAGAAATCCTCCAGCAGCTCATTGAACTCATAGACACTCTCGACATGAACGAGCTCGGCATCCGACATAAGTTCAAGGATGAGGTGGCGCGATATGGCAAGTTCAGAAAAATGGTGCTCGGGAAAGACAAAGAAACTATGGACGGACTGAACGACGATGCCGATCTCCGAACGTATGTGAAATATCTCTTATCCGAGGGAACCATCCTCGAAAAACGCGATGTCCTCGCAAACCTAAAAAGCAGACTGGTATTCAGTGATAAAAAAATAGCGCTGCAGAAATGAGGCGCTAGGGCTATTAGCTCATTCGGGCTCTTATCTATTTAATAAGATCTAATTCAAGGAGCTTGATAGTCATCGCTTGCTCGCTCACATTAAATTCTTTGGCGAGCTTCTTCGGATCCAGCCCGATTTTTTTATGACGATCAAGAACCCACTCTCTCGGCATCAATAAAAAAGAGGCGAACGCATTGGCTTCGCGCTCGATACCATTACTCCCCCCTCCATTAAAAGAGCCATCAACCATATCTTCGTCATTGCCATGATTCAAGACAAAGTGACCAATCTCATGGGCTATGGTAAAGCGCTGACGGATAGCGTGGTGCGCTTCGTTGACCCCAATGGCTTTTTTCCCTTTGCGCAAAACACCCGATATGCTATCGGGAAATTTGAAGGGTATAACACGCAGCTCCAATTTTTCGGCAATCTTATCCACCGGCACCGGTGGCTCAGTGCAATCGATACTCTTCAGCGCGTTATTCGCCAATGTCTCGATATAGTGAAGATGTTCATTCATCCCAACGAATCAACGAGGCTATCAAACTCCTTCAATGATTTGGCAACCCCCGGATCATCCGTGGGCTTGGCACGGAAGAACGTGATGTCCGAAGCGGAGGCGAGAAAGAAAGAAAGATCCCTCTGAAAATATTTTGCGAGCTTTTCGATGTCGGAAAATTTTAGTTCCCTTGCCCCGTTCTCAAAATGCGAGACCCCCATTGCCGAATAGCCGAGTAAATCCCCAATCTCCTTTTGGGTCTTTCCAGCGACCTCCCTGGCCTCCCGTATTTTCCTGCCTATGACCTTCTGAATAGGCTCCTGCATATGATTTTTCCTGTAAAAATGCTCATTTTGCGACCTTTCATGGATATTAACAGGTTGTACTATACAAAATCCTTGCAAAGTAAACAAGTTTATATTACACTTCTTTCGTATAGTTCTATCATACCCCCGAAGGTCGCTATACGCAAACACACTTATTAACACCATGGGATCATCAGGATCAAAACGACGCGATTCGGATCATGTGCTCATTAAGCCACAGAAGAGCAAGGGCACCGGGAGTGGCGGAGGTGGCGGTGCCGAGGAGGCATTGATTTGCCCTTCTTCATTTTCGGTGGACATCGAAGAAAAGGTTCCCCTCGAAGCGCCGCTCCGGCTTCAGGAAGAGGATGGAGGACTCGCAGTATATTTCGGAGGAAAGAAAGTCGCTGAGGTCGAAAAAGAACAGACTCGCAAAATTATTCTTTGCATGACAGCCGGTTATCGTTACAACGGCACCGTCAAGGAAAAGAAAAACGGCACGCGGTATGGAAAATTCATACAAACACTCTAATAATCAGCCCACGCTCTTCTCCTCGATGTGCGATGTCGTAAGCGGCATATTTTTGCCGAATATCGATCCCGTCGAGGCGAAGGACGTGCGCGTGATGTGCCCCACGGCACCTAAGGATATTATTTCCTGTAAGAATCTCGATAAGGACATCTACCTCAAAGAGGTCGACGGCCTTGGTTTTGATACTGTGAAAATTCAGCAGCCCACCATACCATTCTTCCCCGTTATCCCGATCATCGACCGGGGCATGTTTAATTTACCGGGCGATCAGATTGAAAGCAAGGTAGTCGGTGTGTCGCTCGAAGATATTTTTTCATCTGCACCGACATACAAAGATGGCCATCAAGTGCTTTCTCCACTCGTTATTCGGCATAACGTTCTTCGATCCCCGGTCTTCAAGGGGAAGACACCGATCTTGTTTGCAAGTGGCCGGGATATCCTCATAGAAAACCTCTGGCAAGAATTCAATGTTCTTGATTTCGCTGAGGCAATACATCGTATGGGGTTTCTTGCCGTGACAGGGATAAATTTCTCCCTATTTTTCGGCGAGTGCCCTTTCAGCCACGCGCTCAATCTGAAGAAAAGTCTCAAGTCTATCCAGCTCTTTCATGGCGCAGGAACGACAGTGATCCCTCATGTTTACTTTCTGCACGAACTCCATTTGAAGCTTTGGCTGCAATGGCTCAAAGAAAATCCCACAGTGGGGACTATCACTATCAACTGCCAGTTCCGGCGGAAAGAAAACGGAGCATTTATGGAGGAAGGGATTATTTACTTGTTGGAAAATGTTGGACGGAAACTGACGATCATCCTCGAGGGATCAAATCCGAGGAGTATGCCGAAGCTTTTTAAAAAATATCGCGATTCCATTGTGGTTGCTATGAAAGGAATGTCACTCAGTGCGAGTATCGCTCATTCCCAATATCAAATCGTCGGCGGGAAACTGAAACACATCAATGCTTGGCCCACCCCAGTGGCGGATATATTGAATTCCAACGTAAGGACGTATGCCGAATATATCAAAATATTTTAAAGCCCGAAAAAATGGCGAAGTGGAAAAAGCATAAAAAATATCATTATCACCGGGAGCGCCCTCTGACCAGGCAAGAAAAAATTATGCTGGCCGTCGCGGGCGTGGTTTTCGTGATGGTATTTCTCGTCTCCTTCACTTATAGATTTTTGGGCAACTGCATTTTCCACTGGCCCATTCGGTGGGATACTGGCGCATGCTGGAATGAACAGATAGCCCCGGCACAGTATAAGGCGGCTGAATCTGCATCCAATTTTCTGCCATAAGGACAACGACGCAAATAGGCCTTCTAGGCCTGTCGGTCTTAAAAGAATGAACCTTGGCTGTTGCGGGGGCAAGACTCGGACTTGCTTCGGAAGCTTATGGGGCTTCCCGGAAAACCTTTCCCAACCCTCCCGCGCTATGAAATCGCACCGCACGTTCGCGGCGCAACCAGCCTTTGCATTATAGCGATTTTCACGCGCAATTGTCAAAGTAATTGTCAAAAAAACGGATTAGTGCGATTATCAAAATATGATATCGGCATCGGAATCAATTGCGCAAAATTTCAAAGGAAAGAAGATCACGCTGATGGGCCTCGGCCTTCTCGGCCGCGGCGTGGGCGACGCGGAATTTTTGGCTGCGTGCGGCGCGGAACTTATCGTGACCGATCTTAAGACCGCAGCGGAACTGGCGTCATCGCTTGAGCGATTGAAAAATTTCCCGAATATTGTTTACCATCTTGGCAGGCATCAGCTTGAGGACTTTGAAAATCGCGATATGGTGATCCGCGCACCGAACACACCACTCGATTCGCCGTTCATCGCATGCGCGCGCGAGCACGGCATTCCGGTGGAAATGGACGCATCATTATTCGCCAAGCTCTCCCCCGCCACGATCATTGGCATCACCGGCACGCGCGGGAAATCCACCGTCACTCATCTTATCTACGAAATGGCGCGCGCAGCGGGAAAGAATCCCGTGCTCGGCGGGAATGAGCGCGGCACGGCGACGCTTCCCCTGCTTTTAAAAACCGATGCCGCAAGCACGGTCATCCTCGAACTTGATTCGTGGCAGCTCCAAGGATTTGAGGACTCGAAGATCAGCCCACATATTTCCGTGTGGACAAATTTTTTGCCGGATCACATGAACTACTACAAGGGCGACATGGACCGTTACTTCCAAGATAAGGCCGCGATCGCGCGATTTCAGAAGCCCAGTGACTTTTTTGTGACGACAAAAGAAATAAAAGAAAAGATCGAGCCGCGCTTCGGCACGCTCGCCGCGACGTGCATGACCGATCCCGTGTTGCCCGATGATTGGGAGGTCGCATTGCTTGGCGAGCACAACCGAAAGAACGCCGCGTTTGCGCGCGCGGCGGCACAAGCCATGGGCATCGCGGACGACATCATTAAAGATACATTAAAGAATTTTTCCGGATTGCCGGGACGGCTGCAGCTGCTCGGAGAAAAAAATGGCGTGGCATTCTATGATGACGGCAACTCCACCACGCCGGAGGCGGCGATCGCCGCACTCAAGGCGCTCGCGTCGCTTGGCCATCCCATCATCCTCATCGCCGGAGGGAGCGACAAGGCATTGGATTTTTCCATGCTCGCGCCCGAGATAGAAGCCCGCGTAAAAAAACTCGTGCTCCTTAACGGTGCGGCGACGGACAAAATAAAAACATTGCTTCCAAAAAATTTCCCATATATCGCGGCGGTGAATATGAATGAGGCGTTTGCCGCTGCGGTCGTGGCGGCTGCAGCGCATGACATCGTGCTCCTCTCCCCGGGCGCGGCAAGCTTTGGTATTTTTAAGAATGAATACGATCGCGGCGACCAGTTCAAAGCGGCGTTCGAAAAGCTCAGATAGCGATTGAAAAAACCGGCGCTTTCGGCTAAGATAGGGGTAATGTCTATCGGCAAAAAAGAGCTTGAACACTTGGCTCAACTTTCGCGCATCGAGATCGACCCGAAGGAAGCAGATAAGCTTGTCACCGACCTCGGCGCGATCTTGGATCACTTCAAGGAATTACAGGAGCTCGACACCGCGAACGTTCCGCCGATGACCGGCGGCACCGACCTTATAAACGTGTTTCGCGAGGACGCCGTGGAGAACGGCGGCCGCGAGAATACCAATCGCGGGGCCGGCGTTGACGCATTCCCCGAATCAAAGGACGGCTATAATAAGGTGCCGCCGGTGTTTGAATAATTTTTCGCGACAAAAATATGGAATCACTCCACGGCCTCACGATAAAAAAATTCCACGATGGACTACTCAACAAAGAGTTCTCCGCGCTCGAGGTGACGCAGGCGTATTTCCGCCGCATCAAGGAACACGATGGCGAAATCGGCGCATACTTGAGTCTCGCGGAGGAATCCGCCGTGCGCGAAGCAAGCGCGGTTGATGTTGCGGTTGCTGAAGGCGAGGATGTCGGCGCGCTCGCCGGCGTGCCGCTCGCCATCAAGGACTGCATCTTGATCAAAGACCTCCTCGCCACGGCGGCTTCCAAGATACTCGAACACTATGTCGCAAGCTACGACGCGGGCGTCATCCAAAAGTTGCGCGGCGAGCACGCCGTGTTCCTTGGAAAGACCAACATGGACGAATTTGCGATGGGATCGTCCACGGAAAATTCCGCATTCAAGATCACCCATAACCCGCACGACCGCTCGCGCGTCCCCGGCGGCTCGTCCGGCGGATCCGCAGCGGCGGTTGCGGCGCACTTCGCCGTCGCGGCACTCGGCTCCGACACGGGCGGCTCCATCCGCCAACCGGCGGCGCTCTGCGGCGTGGTCGGTTTCAAACCAACGTACGGCGCGGTCTCCCGTTCCGGCCTCATCGCGATGTCATCAAGCCTTGATCAGATCGGTCCGCTCACCAAGACCGTCGAGGACGCGGCGATACTCTTCAAGGCGATCGCCGGCGCGGATCCGCTTGATGGCACGAGCACCGACGGCACAGATTATTCAAATATCGCAGAACCTGCCCCTTTGGAAAAGATAAAAAAACTGACGATCGGCCTGCCCACGGAATATTTTGTCGACGGGCTCGATAAGGCGGTTTCGGATGGCGTGGCACACGCGATCGATAAACTGAAAAGCTTGGGATTCAACTTCAAGAAAATATCCTTGCCGCATACCAAGTATGCGCTTTCCTGCTATTACATCGTGATGCCCGCCGAGGTCAGCTCCAACCTTGCGCGTTTTGACGGCGTTCGCTATGCGCGCATCGCGCAAGCGCACGCCGAAGGGGAAAAATTAAACGAGTTATACTTCAAGCAACGCGGCAAAGGACTCGGCGCAGAGGCAAAACGACGCACCATCCTCGGCACGTTCGTGTTGTCATCCGGTTATTATGACGCGTACTATGACAAGGCCCAACGGACGCGGACGCTCATCAAGCGCGATTTCGATGATGCGTTTAAGGATGTTGACGTCATCCTTACTCCGGTGACGCCGACCCCCGCATTCAAGATCGGCGAAAAGACGAGTGATCCCCTCGCGATGTATCTTGAGGACATCTTCACCATTCCGGTGAATCTTGCCGGGCTTCCCGCGATATCCATTCCGGTGGATGGCGCGCAGAGCGCAGCAGCGGTCGGCGCAAAGGATCTTCCCATCGGCTTTCAGCTGATCGGCAAAAAATGGCACGAGGCGGACATCCTCGGCATCGGGCAGTATTATGAAAAACTCAATTAAAAAAACATGAACGTCGCCACTTCGGCATCGCAGGCGGTCCAACAGGCGCAGACGGCGGGCCAAAATTTCATGAGCGCGTATTTTTCCAATCTCGGCATGCTGGAATTCTTCGGATTTGTCATCACCCTCATCTTTATTGTCGGCATCATCTATTTTGTGATCGAGACCGGATGGCTTTCGCTCCGCGTCGACCGCTTTCGCCACATTGTTCTACAATCCAACATCTCAAGGAAGCAGGCGAAGGAATCGTGGGCCCGCATCGAGGAGCAGTTCTATCGCGGCGGCGAGAGCGACCTCAAGGTGGCGATCTTGGAAGCGGACAAATTACTGAACGACGCCCTGCGCGAAGCGGGCATCATGGGCATCCAGCTCGGCGACCGGCTCAAAAAAACCACCGCCAGCCAGGTGCCAAATTTGAACGAGCTCTGGCAAGCGCACAAACTGCGCAATCAGATCGCGCACGAACCGAACTTCAAGCTCAAGCGCGATCTCGCCGAACGCGCGCTCGGCATTTATGAGACCGCCCTGACAAATCTCGGCATCTTCCAGGGCTAATAATCTTAATCACCGGTAAACAAGAAAAGCCCCTCTTCTTTTTGGCCGTCATTCTTATGTCTAGGCCAAAAAGAAGAGGGGCTTTTCTTGTTTACAACGCGGCGCCGTTGACTTCGGTGAGTATGATGCTATCCGCACCTGGCGTGTAGGTTCCCATAAACTGTGCCGCAGTTGCGGGAGCGGCAGGAATCACCGTAGGGGTACTGCTGGCGGTCGAACTTGCCGAGGCGGGCGCGGTGGAAGTCGCGGTTGCCATAAGCGGAGCAAGTGCCGCGGCCACTTTGGCGACTTTGGAATTCGCAATATAGATCTTCGCGCCGTACGCGGTGGTGATGATATAACCGATCTTTCCGGCAGAAACAGTGCCGCTTATCGTCGCAGTGCTCGTGCTGCCCGGCGTGGTGCTGGTTGGTACGGCAAAGAAGGAAAGCTCCGTTTGCAACTCCTGTGTTTCGGCGGTGAGTGACGAAACCTGCGCAGTGAGCGCGGTGGTCGAAGCAGCCACTTCGGCCTGCAACGAAGAAAGCTGGGAATTCACGCCTGAACTCTGTCCGTTCAACGAGTTAAGCTGCGCATTCAGGCTATTGTTTTGCACATACAAAAATCCTGCAAATCCTCCAACGGCGACGATGATGACCGCGAGAACGATATCCGTGATGATCGCGCCATGCGACCCGTGCGGTTTCGTCGCGCCCGGATACGAAGCTGCCTGAAAGGTATCTTTCGTCTTTGTCCCCGCAGGCATGGCGGCGATTGCCGGCGTAGAAACGGTCAACGGGCTCTTTGAAGCCGGCGTCACCGTCGGCTTCATGACCGGCGAGGTTGACGTCGACGAGGAAACAAGATCGCTCACCCGTATGGTCTGCGGCGCCGGGTTTGCGTTACTACCCATGCTGACGGGAGAAACGATCGGCTTTGCTGCAGGCGACGATGCTATTGACGGCGAGATCGATGGCGTCGTCGCCACCGTCGCAATCGGCTGAGCCATCTTTGCCGATTCAATTTTTTTTAACGTATCTTCCACATCCGCGGCGACCCATCCTGCGCCCGTGAGCGTCGTTTTGATGGTATCGCGGGAAACCCCGAGCTTCATCTGCGCATTGATATATTCGACGATCGATTCTTGTATCATATTATTTATTTTTTTATTTTTTAAATAACGATTCGACGTTTTATTTTTTATTGTTGCGAAGGAACCTGCATGCCATACCCCGGCGACGGAGCGTAACGGTCCGCGCGCCGAAGATCATGGAATATGCCGAATCCCAATGCGATAATGAGCGCACCTACCGCGAGCACGGGAACCACAATCCCCACGATCGCACTCGCCTTGATGAATCCTGTCCCTTTTTTTGTCTGCGCTTCGGCGAGCTCCGGTTTCAGCTCGCGCAAATTTTCAAAAATAACATAATGATAAATCGCCGAAAACGGGACGAACAACAACGTCAGTATTATGGTCACGAGAATGCGCCCCGCGTTGCCCATAACGATCATGACGGGAATTTCGACGACGAACGTCGCCGCCAAGAATAGCAGGCCAAGCAGGAGTACCCTCCCCGCCACCGCCCACCAATATCCCCTGATGTAATCCTTACTCTGCCGCAGGGCATCAACGCCGCGACGATGCTCGATCACAAACCCATACGCCATAAGCGTGAACGAAAATGCCAGCCAGATGCCGGGGATGATGAGCATCATGAATCCTCCCAGCACAACGAGCATTTCCAAAATAATTACCCAGATGAACGGCCAAAACCACCCGATCGTTGCCTTATATGAGGCGTCCACTCCCGCCATATGATGGATAGAGAAAATGACCGGCAGCGTACTGAACATAAAAATGATCCATCCGATCAGAATCACGAACCATCCCACAACGGAGAACGGGAACCCGATGCCGACGAGTGCGTATCCTAATATCGTCACCAGCGTCGGCAAAAGGACGATCTCAACGAGTACCTGCCAGCGCTCTCTATATATCTTCCAGGTATCGCAGAAGAGCGAACTAAGCGAGCGAAGGCTCAATCGCGCGTCTCCGTTTGCACTATTTTTATCCATGCTTTAAGTATACCAAACTCGCCCGCACACAACGGTGCATGTCCTTTCACCGCGCGACGACGATACTCACATACCTAACGCCGCCCGCGTCTTTGGTCCTACGGTTCCATAGCCAGAAGTGTTGTCGGAACAGGCAATGCCCTTTAAACATTGAAAGGTTTCCACCGCCCGCAGCGTGGCCGCATCAAAAATACCACCCGAGAACACTCCCGCCGACAGATATCCGTCCGTGACCAATATATTTTGGATGGTCGTAACCGAAGATCCCTCACTCCCCAGAGAAACAGGAGGAACAGACAATGCGGGAGTGGACGTTACCGCAATGGACACGTCGGGAGAAACCGTCGAAGTAGGCACTCCCGCAGCGCTTTCAAGATAGGCATAGGTTTTGGAACCCAAGATGCCGCTTGCGGGCGAGATGCCAACGGCCGCCTGATATTCGGCGAGGGCATTCTTGGTAAGAGTGCCGAAGTAACTCGTGGGATCTGTCAATTCGTTTTCCGCAGAACCGGAGGGATTCAAAATATTATTCATGATTAAATAGGTTTGGATAGCCCAAACATCATTCCCCGTAGCACCAATGGTAAGGGTTTTACCGCCGTTATCCGCAAGGAGGAATAATCTAAGAGACAATGAGCGAACCTCTTCGACAAGGTTGAGAGTCCCGGAACCGGAGGGAGAAGATTCCTCTCCTGAAGGAGAAGAAGCGATGGAAGAAAGCGAGGTGGAAACCAAAGTTGAGGATGGGGTTGAAGATACTATCGTGGAAGGGGTGAAGGATCCGCCACCGCCACCTCCCCCGCCACTACTAACGCCGCCCCCTCCATTTCCTCCTCCGCCGCCACTTCCGCCAGAGGATGCTACTTGAGTCGTGGCTGATACCGCAGTGCTTGTTGCAGAAACATTGCCCACCGCATCAAAAGCATCGAGATAATAATCATATCCGGTCGATGCTGATAGACCGGTGTTCGCATAGAAGGTGTTGCTCGTCGTGGCAATCTCTATGCCATTCTGATAGATATCATATCCTGCGACATTGATATTGTCCGTTGATGACGCCCATGAGAGATCAATCTCGCTCGCCGAAATGGCGGTCGCGGTAACGCTCGTCGGAATGGAAGGAGGAGTGCCGTCCACGGTAACGGTCGCTTGGGCGGTGCTTGTGCCGTTCGCATTGCTTGCGGTGAGGGTATATACGGTGGTGGAAGCGGGCGAAACGACCACCGATCCCGTTGAAGTTGCGGATTGGTTTCCTAATCCCTGGCTGATGGAAACGGTCGTCGCGAGAGTAGTCGCCCACGAAAGAGTGCTTGACGATCCCGGAGCGATATAGAGAGGAGCCGCGGTAAAGAACCCTATCGAAGGGATAAGATTGTTCGGGGTCACGCTGTTTGATGAAGAAGAATTAGCGGACGACCCTGCGGCGTTCGTCGCAGCGACCGTGAATGTATACGACTGGCCGTTCGCAAGGCCGGAGACAATGACGGGACTTGCGGTTGAGGTCGCGGAAATATTGCCGGGGTTAGAGGTCGCCGTGTAATAAAGAACATTTGATCCCCCGTTGGAGCCCGGCACAAACAATACGGTAGCCTGCGCGTTCCCGCCGACCGCAGACACTCCCGTCGGAGTACTCGGGACGGTATATGGCGTTGAAGATACAGTGTTCGAAGGAGTGGAGGTACCAATGCCGTTTTGCGCGACCACTTCAAAATCATAGCTCTGGCCGTTGGTAAGAGAGGTAACAGTGGTTGTAATGATAGACGGCGATGTGGTTGCATAGAACGCAAACGTCGATGAATCGGTAAAGCGGTCATAGATGAGATATTGCGTCAAAGCCGAACCGCCGTTTGACGAAGTTGACCACGAGAGGGAGACCTGGGCATTATGGGGAATCGCCGTAAGGCTTCCCGGGGCGGTGGGGGCGGTCGCTACCGCGACCGATGTGGTGGCGGTACTCGTGCCGTTCGCATTGCTTGCGGTGAGGGTATATACGGTGGTGGTCGAGAGCGCCGGGGTCGTGGTGCTCGATCCGGTCACGGTACCGATCGCCGGACTAAGGGAAAGCGCGGTGGCGCCGGAGACATTCCAGCTGAGGGTGGAGGTGCCGTTCAGGGCGACGATCGTGGGCGATGCGGTGAAGGAGGAGATGGCGGGAAGGCTGCTTGATTGTGTGGTGGATGATGCGACGGAGGAAGAGGCGGAGATATTGCCGACGCTATCTTGTGC
>Ga0326727_10009717_pt1 | contig 23430 bp, 16 predicted proteins | sample MB2enrmetagenome_FD_207643 | JGI IMG/M metagenome (GOLD analysis project Ga0326727, IMG submission 207643) | Lab enriched peat soil microbial communities from McLean, Ithaca, NY, United States - MB29MY | ecosystem: Environmental > Terrestrial > Soil > Wetlands > Peat | place: USA: New York... | reverse complement strand
ATTGAAAGTGAAAGTAGTAACCTTAGCGAGGGTGCTGAGGCTTAGGCGCAAAGCACGCGCTCGTGGGTCCCTCTCTCTAGCGGGGGAGGGTGTAATGGCAAGGCGCTGCTGGGCGCCGTTCCTGTGTAAGATCTGAGATAGGAAAAGCCAAACCCATCAGTATCCCGGGCCCCTGGTTGTGCGGTCGACGTGCAACCAGGGGCTTTTAATTTTTGGGGAGAAATCGGGCGCCCCCATGGTCTAGGGCACCGCAAAACTGCGATTCTCTTCGCTCCAGCGTGGCGCGGTTCGGATGGCTTCCAGAACTTCTTCCGGCTCGTTCACCACCGTCCAGATGTCGCGGTGCCGGGTGTCCATGAACCGCTCGGCGATGCAGTGTTCGAGGGCCGCCACCACGCGGTCATAAAAGCCGCGCGTGTTCACCAGGACGATCGGGCCGAGATAATAGCCCACGCGCTTCAAGGTCATGGCCTCGAAAAGCTCTTCCAGCGTGCCGCATCCACCGGGGAGCGCCACCACGGCGTCCGCGCCCTCCAGCATGCGGCGCTTGCGCTCGCGCATGTCGTCGACAATAACCATTTCGGTTAATCGCTTGTGCCCCCACTCGAGCTCCACCATGAAGCGCGGCATAATGCCGATGGCTGTGCCGCCCGCGGTGAGTGCACCCTCCGCCAGCCGCGCCATGGCGCCCGCTCCCCCTCCCCCGTAAACCAGCGTCGCCTGATGCCGCGCCAGGTGGCGGCCCAGGCGCTCGGCCGCGTCAAGATAAGCCGGGTCGCACTGCTTGCTCGATGCGCAATAGACACACACTTTCAGGTTCGGCATTGCGAAGGTCTCCTAAGGAACAAAATGTCGCTGGCTGGCGATGGACAAATTGTCGTAGTCTGGCGCCCGCCACCCTCCTTATTGGCCCTCAGTTGCTGGCAATCTCGGAATATCCACAATCAGCGCCGCTTGCCCATCAAATCAAATGCCCGCAAAATTAAGGACGTGGCCATATCCGTCAAATGGTATTGCGGCAGGTCCTCGCGCCGCACCCAGCGTGCGTCAACCACGTCGGAAGCAGGGCGCAACCGTCCGCGTATTCGGCGGCAGAGAAAATCGACGATGACGTAATGATACTTCACGCGCTTGCCCTCGCGCAGGATGCGGTCGAACACCAGGATGCACTCGACAGGGTCAACGTCCAGGCCGGTCTCCTCCTTCAACTCGCGTTGCACGCCCGCCGCGAGCTCCTCGCCCAGCTCCAGCATGCCGCCGGGAATGGACCACTCGCCTTTCAGCGGCTCGCTGCCCCGGCGAATCAGCAGGGCGCGGTGGCGATGGATCACCACGCCGCCCACGCCCACCAGCGGATGTTTTGGATACGTACGTTTCATAGGTCGCCACGATTGCGGACGCATCGAGAGCCATTCGAAAATGTGGGCACTCTCCCGCGGCTCCGCCCTTCAAAAGGAAGAACGACTACTATAACAAATGCTGAATCCCGGACAAGGTGGGAACACAAGGTTTGGCGAAATGTCAGCCATGAACGTCCGGGTCAGAACTTATCGTTGCGGTCTCAGTAGATTTCAGCGCGCGTTTCTGACGGTACCAGACAATCAGGGTATCGAGGGAGAGCTTTCCGGGGCCGAAGAACAGAATGAGGAGAGAAGCGAAAAGGAAGGTATAGGGTGTGGCGGCGTAGAATTTATCGGGATCGGAGAGGAACGCTCCCAGAGCCTCCCGGTCCCCGATGACGAAGGCCACGACCATGTCAATTACCAGGGGGAAAGCAATAAGGCGGGAAAACAATCCCAGCGCCAGCAGAATGCCACCGATGACCTCGAGCCAGGCGATGAAGTACGCGTTAAAGGCAGGAGCGGGCACCCCCAGGCTCGTGAAATATTCCGTGACGCGGGGAATGTTCATGACCTTTCCCCACCCCGCCTGCCAGAACTGCCAACCCCAGTAAAGCCGCACGGCCAGCAGCAGCGGCGACTGGCAGGCATTGGCGGCGCGCAGGAACCACCCATAAGCCCGCTCGATGAGTTTCATTCCACTCCCCATAGTTGGAAGGCCTTCACGGCCGCTGGGCGAACCATCCCAGGGATGACCAGTTTTGAAACCATTCCTCCACTTGTTTGCGGAGACGATCGACGCTGCGACGGCTGCGGACGAGGGAGATTTCGAGGGCTTCCGCGAGTGGCTTTCCCTCCCCCAGCGCCTGCAACAAAGTGAAGGCGTCGCGCGTCAAGCGTTTGAAATAGACGGCGCCTTGCAGCCGGTAAACGGCCAGGTACACTTTCCCGGGCCGCGGTAAGGAAGACCGCCGGATTTTCGATGAGTGGGGGAACTTCAGCACGGCGTTGCTCGCGGCATTGCTCTTGGAATCAAGTCCCCGTATTCGGAAAAGCATTTCATCCGCGGGATAGGCCAAGTCCAGCAATTGAAGGTGCGGTTGCAGGCGAAAGACCGTGTCACCGCTCAATCGCGCAGACTCCTCGGCGGTGATTCGCGGCAGTTCCAGTTTGTCGAAGGCTTCGATATCCGCCCACTCGAGCCTCACCATGTCCATCGCCACGCGTTCGACCCCGGCAATGTACTCCGGATGCTTGCGCAGCCACGCTTCCAGCCGGGAGCCCAGGTTCCTTAAGGTGAACGACTCCGAGGGGCATTCATTCAGGTAGGCGACAGCCAGCTTTTCGAATTTCCGCTCGCCGAGGAGGCTGCGCAGGCCGGGAAAATCCTCGCTCAGCGACGCCATGATCCTGAACCAATACTGCTGGCTGTAAACCTGCAAGCGCTCGAACGCGGTCATCCGATCATTGGGTTTGATGAGGGCGTTGGCGATTTCGCGGATTGATCTTCCATCCGGAAGGCGCGGACGCAATTTTTCCGAAGGGGTGAGAGGCTGGCGAGTTACCTCGAAGACAGCCCGCTGGAGCTGCTCGAGGTTCATGAGGCCTCCCGCAGTTGCGCCGGCAGGTAGCGCTTGGCCTTCAAAGCTTCGCGGTGGACTTCGTCGAAGGAGGGAATGCGATCGTCCCACTCGAGCAAGGTCGCCGTGGGGCCCGCCAATTCAATGGCCCGCGCATAGAGAGCCCAGACCGGGTCAATGACCGGATGATCGTGCGTGTCGAGAATAAGCCTCTGGTATTTCGTATGCCCCGCGATGTGAATTTGCGCCACCCGCTCGGCGGGAACGCTGTGGAGATACTCAAAGGGATCGAAATTGTGGTTACGCGATGAGACGTAGATATTGTTAACGTCGAGCAGGATTCCGCAGTCGGCGTCTTCCACCACCTCGTTCAAGAATTCCCACTCCGTCATCTCGGAAACGTGAAACTCCGCGTAGCTGCTCACGTTTTCAACCGCAATGGGCACTTCCAGAAAGTCGCGCGCCTCGCGGATTTTCTGCGCCGTCTTTCTTGCGGCCTCGAAGGTGTAGGGCATGGGGAGCAAGTCGTGCGTGTAACGCCCGTCCACGCTTCCCCAGCACAGGTGGTCTGTCAGCCACGGAGTCTTGGTGCGCTTCACCAGGGATTTCAGCCGCGTCAGGTGCTCGCGGTTCAGCGGTTCAGCGGACCCGAAATACATCGAGACGCCGTGCTGAACCACGCGGTACTGTTCCAGGATCTGGTCGAGGACCTCCAGCGGACGCCCGCCGTCCACCATGAAATTTTCGGAGATGATCTCAAACCAATTGACCACAGGCTTCTTGCTGAAGATGTGCTGGTAGTGGGGGACGCGCAGGCCGATGCCTACACCATAGTCCGAGTTTCCGTTGAAACGGTTCGCCGGCATGGAGGTTTTCCGCTAGGTGTCAATCTGTTGAGCGAACGGGGGCCGGCGGTTGCGCCGCCAGCCCACACGCCGCGAGTTCACTCTTAGCTCGTCTTATCTTTGCAGGGTTTGCCCTTGCAACTGGTTTTTGTACTGCACCCGCCCTTGCCGGAGCAGTCGTTCTTTCCCTTGTCGGCTCCGCACCCGCCCTGGCTCTTACAGGAGTTCTTTCCCGCACAACAGTGTTTGACTACCTTGGTTTTCGTCGTCTTCCCAGTGTCATCTCCGGGTCTGGGCGCTGCGGAGGCAGCAACCGTCGTGCCCACTACAAACCCCGTCAAAGCTGCGCCAAGCAGAAGCTTTCGTGTGGTCTTGTTCATCTGGAAATCCTCCCCTTTAAGCTGAGTGTCTGCGCCTGACGAAAGAGGTAGGGCGAAAGGCTCAGGGCAAACCGGCCTTGCCCCGCGCTTTCGGCAACCGCAGTAAAACTCCTCACCACCACCTGAATTTGGATTGGCCCAGTGGGATACTATTTCAATTTCGGACAATTTGTCAATAGTGTTGGACGTGGGCGTTGGTCGGGCATGTTGTTCTGGGAATTGCCTTTTCATACGAACCGCGGGGGGCGAAGTTAGGGTTGCAGGCGGCCAAACTCGGCCCCTAACGTCGCACCTGATTGAATCTGGCAGCCTCAGGCTATAGGATGTTAAAGAGGAAGGACAAGTCATGATCTCGAAGTGTCTCTTGGCAATCCGGGCGGTCATTGCACCAGTTCTGAGTAATCACTTATCGCAGACGGCCCTGTTAGCGATCATTGCCGCACCTGTGCTGTTCGGGCTTGCGGAGGCCTCCCCCATCCCTGCGCAATCGGTGCCTACCCCCACCGCGCCCTTGTCCTTCGAGGTGGCCTCGATCAAACCCTCGAAGCCAGGCGCCGGCGGAGGAGGCATTAAGCCCATGTCCGGCGGCCAGGGATACATCGCGACAAACGTTCCGGTAAAGATGATGATCAAGTTGATGTATCACCTCAACGACCGCCAGATCTCCGGCGGCCCACGCTGGCTGGATACCGATTTTTACGATGTCGAAGCCAAGGCGGATGGCCCGCATAATGTCGACGATCTGCACGTCATGTTTCAAAATCTCCTGGTGGATCGTTTCAAACTGCAATTCCACAAAGAGACGCGGATGCTAGGCGCGTTCGAGTTGGTGGTGGATAAGTCGGGAGCCAAGCTAACCGAAAATAAGAGTCCGGAGCATTTCGATATCCCCATCCGAGGGACAGGCCGTGGCAAGCTTGAGGCAATGCACTGTTCCATGTCGTATTTTGCTTGGGTACTTTCGCAGATGTTTGACCAACCAGTGGTCGACCAGACGGGCCTCAGGCAGTTTTACGATTTCAAGTTAGAGTGGACGCCGGAGCCACCCCCTGGTATGGGTGCCGGAGGAGGTGCGGGCGCGAACCTGCCTCCCACAAACGGACCGGACATTTACACTGCCATCCGCGAAGAACTGGGACTCAGACTGGAGTCTCACAAGGGACCGGTTGAGGTGATGATCATCGACCGTATCGAGAGGCCTTCGGAAAATTAGCGGCGGGCAAGCTCGGCCCATAACGGCGCATCTGATTGAACCGGGCAAACTCGCGCTTCAGAATGTAAAGTTAACAGGCAAGCTCATGGTAGCGGGTCAATTGTAGAGGCGGCTTGCCGCCGCCATTTGGCGAGGTAAACGCGCCGCTACACGATGCGTCTAATTCATCAGCGAACGCTGCGGAACCTTGAGTGAAAGGACAACCTATGATCTCGAAATTCCTGTCTATGATACGCGCGGCTATTGCACGAGCGATCGGTAATCCCTTACGGCAGGCGGCGCTATTTGCCATCGTTACCGCACCTTTGGTATTGGGCTTCGTAATCGCCCCGCCCATCCTCGCGCAATCGCCACCACCCACCGCTGCGGTCCCGCTGTCATTCGAGGTTGCCTCCATCAAGCCGAACCACTCCGGGGACATGCGCATGGGGATCAGCTTTCAGCCCGGCAGGTTTGTGGGAAACGGCCTGACGGCAAAATTCCTTATCGGTTTTGCGTACGACGTCAGAGACTTTCAGGTTACGGGGGGACCAAGCTGGATCAGCTCCGATAAATTCGACATTGACGCGAAGGAGCCGGATGGGTTTACCGAAGGATTGCAAAAACTTCCTCCTGACCAGCGCCACGAGAAATTGGAGTTGATGATTCAGTCGCTGCTTACGGATCGGTTCGGACTTAAGGTGAGTCACGGGACCAAAGAGCTTCCCGTTTATGCCCTGGTCATCGCCAAGAACGGTCTTAAGTTTCAGGAGTCAAAACCTGGCGACACTTACCCCAACGGAATGAAGGGTCGTGACGGCCGCCCCCTCGGACATGGGGGCATGATGAGCATGGGACCGGGGCAGCTAACGGGCCAGGGGGTTCCTATAACGTTTCTGGTGCAGCAGTTGTCGCAGCAACTGGGCCGCAAGGTGTTGGATCAGACGGGGCTCACAGGCATCTATGATTTAACGCTGAAGTGGACACCCGATCAAAGGCCGGCGGCGATGTTTCAAGGGCCGCCACCCGGCGGCCCTGCACCTGACAGTACCCCCACGCCCGATACTTCCGGGCCGTCGGTCTTTACCGCGCTTCAGGAGCAGCTAGGGTTGAAGCTGGAAGCAACGAAAGGCCCGGTGGAAATCCTCATCATCGATCATATCGAGCAGCCTTCGGAGAATTAGCGGCGGCGGAAGGAATTGAGCCACCAGAGCGGAAATAATTCAAGAACGTTAGAATAAAAGGTGGAGACGAACGTCATCATAGATGACGATGCCCACGACTCGTGCTGGTCCGGAGTGTTTCAAGTCAGGGTGTCAATCTCCGGACAAGAATCGTTCGCGATCACGATCAAGTTGCTGTTCAAAGACCGGAATTCAGCCCAAGGAGATTACCATGAAGACGCGAAGTGGTTTTGGACTTACCTTCGCTGTCGGCCTCATCATCGCCGCCATTGCGGCCTTTGGACAGACGGCCCCCAGCAACCCTGCTTTCGAAGTGGCTACCGTGAAGCCCTCACCTCCCCTTGACATGGCAAAGATGCGTGAGCAGGTGCAAGCCGGTAAGATGCCGAGATTCGGCGCGCATATCGACGCGGCGCAGGCGGAATACATCTACATGCCACTCAAAGAGCTGATCGCCAACGCGTATAAGGTGAAGGCTTACCAGATCAGCGGCCCGGCATGGCTGGCAACGGAGCGATTCGACATTGTGGCCAAGCTGCCCGACGGAGCATCCAAAGATGACGCCCCCACCATGTTGCAGGCGTTGCTGGCAGAGCGCTTCAAGCTCGCCGCGCATCGCGACACCCAGGAGAAGCCGGTGTTTGCCCTGGTGGTGGGCAAGGACGGGCCCAAGCTTAAGGAATCACCCCCCCCCACCGAAACGGTCGACGCGAACACTCCGCTCAAACCCGGCGAGAGGCAGTTCGATACACCCGACGGGCCGGTCCGCATTATGAGAAATGCCGACGGCTCGAATACGATCAATATGGGCGCAAAGGGCATCATTACCCAGAGAGTGGACATGCAGGCCCAGATGATAAATTTGGAATCCAGCCGGGTGACCATGGCAGGCTTTGCCGACATGTTGACGCGAATCATGACGATGGGCGGCGGAGAAGGCCGCCAAGTCGTGGACATGACCGGCCTCAAGGGCGACTATCAGGTGGCTGTGGATATTTCCCTCGCGGATATTATGGCGATGGCGCGAGCGCAAGGCATGAACCTGCCGATGCCGCCGGCGAGCGGTGGGGCGGCGGGCGCGCCATCGACCCCGGAGGCATCCGATCCCGGTGGAGGCTCCTCGGTTTTCACCTCGGTGAAAAAACTCGGCCTCAAGCTGGAACCGCGCAAGGCTCCGGTGGAGCAACTCGTCATTGACCACGCGGAGAAGACTCCCACGGAGAATTAGGGCCTGAATGCATCGAATCATCCAAGTGATGATCGCCTTCGCGGCGCTCGCATTCTCTGGAATGGCCGCGGCTTCGGAGTACCACGGACAAGTCACTTTCGGCGGCCTCCCGGTTCCCGGAGTGACGGTGACGGCGACGCAAGGCGGCAAACAGTTTGTCACCAGCAGCGACCAGCAAGGCCTCTTTTCGTTGCCTGATTTGGCGGATGGAAAATGCACGATCGAAGTCGGGATGACAGGCTTCGCCCCGCTGAAGCAGGATGTGGTGATCGGCCCGAACGCGCCGGCGGTAAAATGGGAATTAAAGTTATTACCGCTGGACCAGATCAAGGCTGAGAGTGCAGGGGCACTCCATGCCGTCCCCTCACCTTCGGAGTCGAACGTAGCGCCGGGCTTGAGCCCGGCACCCCCCCATGTTGCGAAAACCGAAAAGACCGCGGGCAACGCCAATGCCGGGCAAAAGCCCGGCGCCACGACCCATGACAGCCAGGCTCAGCAATCGCCCCAAGACGACCTCAGCGAACGCGCTAATGACGGCTTCCTGATCAACGGCAGCCAGCTCAACGGCGCCGCTTCCCCGTTCGCGCAAGCTTTCGCCTTCGGCAACAATCGCAATGGTGGGAGAGGGCTGTATAACGGCGGCCTCGGCCTCATCTTCGACAATTCCGCCTTGGATGCCCGCCCATTTTCCTTGAGCGGCCAGAATACGCCCAAGCCCGCTTACAACCGCATCACGGGTGTGGCGACCTTGGGCGGCCCGCTGAGAATTCCGCACATCCTCCCGCACGGTCCGAACTTTTTTGTCGCCTACCAGTGGACGCGATATGTCAACGCCACCACCGATTCGGCCCTGGTGCCGGATTCCGCGGAGCGCGGCGGAGATTTCTCCCAGGCGTTGAACGCGCTGGGGCAGCCCGTCGAAATCTTCAATCCGGCAACGGGACTGCCCTTCTCCGCCAACCTGATTCCATCAACGCAGATCAGCACGCCGGCGCGGTCATTGTTGAATTTCTACCCCTTGCCGAGCTTTAGCGGCGATCCGCGATACAACTACCAGGTTGGAATTGTCGACGACACGCATCAAGACGCCATGCAATCGCGCTTCAATAACACCTTCAATCCCAAGAATCAGGTCTATGGCGGCTTCGCCTTTCAAAGCGTGCGCACCAGCAGTCCGAACCTGTTCCGCTTCCTCGATACCACCGATGCGCTGGGGATCAACGTCGGCATCAATTGGTCCCACCGCTTAAGCACGCGTCTGTTCCTGAATCTTGGTTACCGGTTCAGCCGGCTGGCGACGCTGACCACGCCCTTCTGGGAGAATCGCGCCAACGTTTCGGGCGCGGCGGGAATAACGGGGAACAATCAGGACGCGATGAACTGGGGTCCGCCCAGCCTTGCCTTCGCGAGCGGCGTGGCGGGACTGTCCGACGCGCAAAGCTCCCACAATCGCAATCAGACGGATGCGTGGACTTATTCCCTCTTGTGGAGCCGCAACCGGCACAACATCACCTGGGGAGGCGACTTCCGCCAGCAGGAATTCAATTACCTGTCGCAACAGGACCCGCGCGGCACGTTCACGTTTACGGGCGCGGCCACGGAGGGAAGCGTGAGCGGCGCGGCCACCGGCGGCTCCGATTTTGCCGACTTTCTGCTGGGAATTCCGGACACCAGTTCCATCGCTTTCGGCAACGCGGACAAATACTTTCGCCAATCCGTTTACGACGCCTACTTCACCGACGATTGGAGAATCAGTCCCTCCTTCACCCTGAATGCGGGGATGCGCTGGGATTACGGCGCCCCGATTACGGAACGGTATGGCCGCCTGGTTAACCTGGATATTACTTCGGGCTTTGCGGCGGAAGCGCCGGTGGTGGGGAGCGCCCCGGTGGGTTCGTTGACGGGCCAGAAATATCCGGACTCGCTCATCCAGCCGGACAAGCACGGCGTCGAACCACGCGTGGGGATTGCCTGGCGGCCGATCCTGGGGTCGTCGCTGCTGGTGCGCGCCGGGTATGGAATCTACGATGACACCTCGGTGTTTCAAAACATCGCGCCGCGCATGGCCCAGCAAGCGCCGCTCTCGAAAAGCCTGAGCGTGCAAAACAGCGCGGCTTGTCCGCTGACGCTGGCGAATGGATTCAGTCCCTGTTCCTCCACCACGCCCGACACTTTTGCCGCCGACCCGAATTTCCGCATTGGCTACGCGCAGAACTGGGATGTGGCGCTGCAGCGCGACCTGCCCGGCTCGCTGCAATTGACGGCAACGTATCTGGGCATTAAGGGGACGCGCGGAATGCAGGAATTTCTGCCCAACACTTTTCCGGTCGGGGCCACGAATCCCTGTCCGTCCTGTCCCGCCGGATTTGTTTACCTCGCCTCCAATGGCAATTCCACCCGCCAGTCGGGGCAGGTTCAACTGCGGCGAAGGTTGCACAACGGCCTTACCGCCACCCTCCGGTACACCTACTCAAAATCCATTGATGATGATTCCGCCCTGGGAGGCCAGGGAGCGGTTCTGTCCACGCAAACCTTGGGCGCCTCCACGGGCGGAGGAGGTGGTGGTGGAGGAACCCAGACGGTCACGGTGATCAGTTCGGGAGGCGGCGCCGCCGGCCCCACGATCGCGCAGAATTGGCTGAATCTGAGGGCAGAGCGCGGCCTTTCCACTTTCGATCAGCGGCACCTTTTGAATGTACAGATGCAGTACACCACCGGCATGGGAATTGGGGGAAAGTCGCTGATGAGCGGTTGGAAGGGAACGGCCTTCAAGGAGTGGACGGTCCTAACCCAAATCACCGTGGGCAGCGGTTTGCCGGAAACGCCCGTCTATCTTGCCGCGGTGCCGGGCACGGGCGTGACAGGAAGCATCCGGCCGGATTACACGGGCGCGGGGCTTTACGCGGCCCCCACGGGTTTGTCTCTGAATCCCGCGGCGTATACCGCGCCTCCCGCCGGCCAATGGGGAAACGCCGGAAGAGATTCCATCATCGGCCCCAGCCAATTCAGTTTGAGCACTTCCATGGGACGCACCTTTCGATTGAACAGCCGATTCAATCTCGATTTTCGGATCGACTCGACGAATTTTCTCAATCACGCGACTTTTACGAGTTGGTACACCACCATCACCAGCCCGCAATTCGGATTGCCGGCCGGGGCCAATGCCATGCGCAGCCTGCAAACCAACCTGCGCTTGAGGTTTTGAGAGGCCACTCAATATGAGCTTCATTTTGGCCAAATCTGACGATACTGCGCGGAGCGCCTTGGACTGCGGCGGCTCGACGCCGCCTTGGTCTTTATTTTGGGTGTTATTTCGGAGCGTTGGCGCAAGGCGACTTTCGTCTTCATCCTCGGGGTTATTCCAAGGCGGCGTCGAGCCGCCGCAGTCCAAGGCGCTCCGCGCAGCGGTTTGCATCACGGTGCTGTTGCTTGCCAGTCTCACGACGTTCGCCCAGCAGGTGGGGCAGAATGCGCCGCCGGTGGCCACGGGCACCACCGTCATTCGTTCCAGCACTCAGCTTGTTGTCGAGGCGGTGGTGGTGAAGGACAAAAAGGGGAATCCCATTGCCGGCCTGAGCGCGATGGACTTCACGGTGACCGAGAACGGCGTGCCGCAGACCATCAGTATCTGCGAGCACCAGGACCTGCCGGAGGCTCCCAGCGCCGCGCCCGCCGCTCCCCCCGCGCCTGAAAACATCACGGTCTACGACAAGCTGGACCGAACGCGCATCACCACCGAAACCCCGGGAAACCTTCGCTATCAGGACCGCCGCCTGATGGCGTTGTATTTTGACATGACGGCCATGGCGCCCGCAGAGCAAATGCGCGCGCTTGCGGCGGCACAGAAATTCATCAGGACGCAGATGACCCCGGCGGATCGCGTTTCCATCCTGAGATATCAAGGCGCGGGTGTGGACGTCCTCCAGGATTTCACCGACGACCACAATCGGCTGTTGAGCATCATTGAAACGATGGTGGTGGGCGAAGGCCAGGGTTATGGCGAATCCTCTGACGACGCCGGCACGGCTGACATCGGGTCGGCGTTTGGCCAGGATGACAGTGAGTTCAACATCTTCAACACGGACCGCCAACTGGCCGCCCTCCAGACGGCCGCCAAGATGCTGGGGCAGCTTAGCGAGAAGAAAATTCTGATCTACTTCGCCAGCGGCCTGAGCTTGCATGGCCTGGACAACCAGGCGCAACTCCACGCCACCATCGACGCGGCCATCCGCGCGGGAGTGTCGTTTTGGCCCATCGACGCGCGCGGCTTGGTGGCCGGAGCCCCACTCGGCGACGCCACGCAAGGATCGCCCGGCAACGTGGGGATGTATTCCGGGGCCGCGGCGCTGGCGATGACGGCGAACTTCCAGCAGTCGCAGGATACCCTGTATGCGCTCGCCGGAGACACGGGCGGAAAGGCTTTGCTTGACTATAACGACCTGACCAAGGGAATCGTGCAGGCGCAGCAAGCGGTTTCGAGCTATTACATCCTCGGGTATTACACTTCCAACGCGGCTCTGGACGGAAAATTCCGGCGCATCAAGATTTCCCTGAACGGAAACCTCTCCGCCAATCTGGATTACCGCCAGGGCTACTACGCCGGCAAGCAGTTCAGCAAGTTCACCGTCGCCGACAAGGAGCGGCAGCTTGAAGATGCGCTGATGCTCGAGGACCCGATTACCGAGCTCACCATCGCCATGGAAATCGATTACTTCCAGTTGAATCGCGCCGAATATTTCGTCCCCATCGTGGTGAAGATTCCGGGCCGCGAACTGGCCCTGGCCAAACGCGGCGGCGCCGAACACACCCTGATCGATTTCATCGGCGAGATCAAGGACAACTACGGCGCCACCGTCAGCAACGTGCGCGACAAGGTGAACATCAAGCTGAGCGATGCGACGGCGCTGGAACTGGCCAAGCGGCCGATTGAATACGACACGGGCTTCACGATTCTTCCGGGAAAATACACCATCAAGTTTCTGGCGCGCGATGACGAGACGGGGAGAATCGGGACGTATCAAACCACCTTTGTCATTCCCAACCTGAACAAAGAGGAGAAGCGCGTCCCCATCAGCTCCGTGGTATTAAGCAGCCAGCGCATCGAGCTGAAGGACGCGCTCTATAACGCGGTTAAAAACAAGGACCGGGAAGAGACGGCCAACCCACTGGTGCTGGAAGGGCAGAAATTGATTCCCAGCGTCACCCGAGTGTTCCGCCAGAGCCGCGAAATGTACGTCTACCTTCAAGCCTACGAGCAGGCCGCGCCCAGCGTGCAACCGCTCATCGCCTTCGTAAGTTTCTTCCACGAGCAAAAGAAAGCGTTTGAAACCCCGCCGATTAAGGTCGCGGACGGATTGAACAACCGGCTGAAAACCATGCCTCTCAGCTTCAGCATTCCCCTGAATCAGCTTCCCCCGGGCAAGTATGAGTGCCAGGTCACCGTGCTGGACCCCACCGGGCAGAAGGCGGCGTTCTGGCAGGCACCGGTCATGCTCGTGCCCTAGCCCTCCTGAGCGGTTCCCTTATTGGGTTATGGTTACCGAGAGGGTTGTGGAATGAGCGGTGGTTCCCGTGTTGTTTGTCCCGGTAGCGTTAACGGTGACGGTGTAGGTGGTGGAGATTGGTGTAGGGGGGGAGGAAACGGTTGATGATCCGCCGCCACACGAGACAAGGAGAATGGCGCACAAAACACCGGCGAAGGTCAGAACAACCCGATGCTGCCATTGCCTGCCACATCCTCGCCATAAGGCAATCAGAAATATGAGCGCCATGAACAAACACCCGGGGGCCACGAAGACGCCCCGCGGGAGCCACCCAGGCGGATTCGCTCGATATGCAGTTCCCACCCCTGTCGCTGCCGCGTTGATGGTCAGATTCGTGGTCAAGGTGCTGTTATTCCCTGTTGGGCTGAGGGACGAAGGGCTGAAACCGCAAGTGGCACTACCCGGCAAGCCGGAATAACTGAACGAGATGCTCCCCGCGTAGCCGCCGACAGGGACAATCGTCAGGGTCGAACTCCCACTTCCTCCGGCTGACATGCTCAGCGTAGCCGGTGAAACGGCAATTGAAAAATCGGGCAGTACGGTGTCGACGTTCACGTTGATGGCCGCCGACAATGACTGTGCGGAGTTGCCGTCTGTACTAACGAAGGTCCCTGTGATCGAGTGAGACCCTAGAGCCAAGTTGGATACCGCAAACGTTGCAACGCCACTGGCGTTGAGATTGGCGGTGCCCAGGCCCACCGACCCGTCGTCAAAGGTAACGAAGCCCACGGGAGTCAGGTTTGCGCTTTGGACCGTGGCGGTAAGAGTGACGGTCTGATTTACGAGGACAGGGTTCGGCGACGCCGTCACGATTGTGGTGGTCGGCGCCGGCTGAACATCGACGGTGACCGTCTGCGAAGTGGACGTTGCGAAAGGCCCTTGAATGGGATAGAGGGCGTAGAAGGTCCAATCGCCATGAGCCAAGTTGGAAAACGTATAACTCGCGATCCCCTGAGCATTGAGCGGAGCCGATGCCATGGGCTCATCTCCCTCATAGAAAGTGACACTCCCCGTGGGAGTGCCGTTGGGAGATTGCACCGTCGCGGTCAGTACTACCGATTGGGTAAAGGTGGGCTGAGCGGGAGAATAGGTCAGCCCGACGGAAGTGGGTTCTCCATTGACCACAACATTGGAGGGGCTTGAAACACTTCCCGCCAGCGTGGTGTTGCCGCTGAAAGCGGCCGTAATCACATGCATCCCGGCGCTCAGTGTGCTGGTTGAAAACGCGGCGGCGCCGCCGGAGTTGGGCGAGGATTGGCCCAGTTTCGTGGTGTAATCAAAAAAGCCTACCGTTCCGGAAGTAATTCCCGAGGGGGCGGTTACGGCAGCTTGAAAATCCACCGTTGCGCCGTAGTTCAATTGCAGTGGCTGGGCGGAGAGCGAAATCTGCGTGGCTTGCAGGTTTGCGGGCCCCGGCGCTTCGTAGGCCCCCATGTCAATGATCGGATAGGGCAACCCCGTGGCGTTCTGGATTCGAACATTCGAACCAAAATCCGTGCTGAGCAGGTTGGGGGCTGAATTGTTTCCGGAGTCGATGGCGGGGGAACCCACCGCGAGATGAAAATCCCCGCCGGCCAGATTGGAAAACGTGGGGTCGGCGGAGATATTTCCGTTGGTGCCGTTCTGATCCGGACACCAGCCGCTGAACCGGGGTCCGCCGGAGTTCAGAATGTCACTGTGATCCACCACGGGGGGAGTCGCACTCAGATAGGAGTAGACTGGATAGCAGGCAATCGCCCCATAGCTGGTGCCCGCCTCGATGATATTATTGTAAATCCCCGTCTGACTGACATACCCGCCAAAGGCAATCTGCGAACCATCCACCCAAGCGTCTTCTACATCGGGGTTTAGCGTGATCGAATTTCCTACAATCGTATTATTCACGATAAACACCTCGACGGGACCGCTGTTGAAATCTGCACCGGATACAAGCCCCAGGTATATTGCGCCACCGGCTGTTCCCGAATTGTTCCCGGAGATCACGTTCTGAATAATCGTTATCTGATTCTCGTTCAGCAGTGAAATCGCCCCGCCAAACCCCAGAGAAATGTTGTTGCTGATAACGTTGTTTTCGATGATGGGAGCCGCGCCATTTGATTGGATGCCACCACCGTAACACTGTGCCTTGTTGTACTCGATGGTATTGCCCAATATTTCCGCCGGCTGAGAGGCCGAACTCAGCAGATTAATCGCGGAGCCGTCGTCGTAGTCGCAACCGAAGTCCCCCGCGGGGTCGCCTGCGGTAACGGTATAGCTTATGGTGTTGCCCTGGATGAGGGGAGCCCCCATGTCCACAAAGATGCCATATCCCCGGTTTTGCGTAATGATGTTGTTCGAAATCGTGGGGCTTGCCGAGTACACGCGGATGGCGTAACCGTCGCCGGATACCGGGGTGGGCAGGGGAGGACCATCGTCAGTAATGGTAAACCCGTTGAGAACCGAGGATCTCGTTTCGCCGTTACCGAAGTTGACAACGGGTGAACTTTGCCCGCCGTCAATGGTGGTTTGGGAAGCGCCGCCGGAACTTGTCACGGTGATGGCTTTGCCCAAGAAGGTGATGTCTTCCTTGTAGGTCCCGGGCGCCACCAGAACCGTATCGCCGGTTGCGGCAGCGTTAATGGCGGATTGGACGGACGGTTGGTCGCCGGGCACATGGATCGTCTTTTGGGCATCAGCGGCTGTGACGGAAATGCCAAGAGCTATAAAGAGGATATAGAAGCGGACAGAATGAAAGCGGGACACGATTACCTCCGGTCACGCAATTCAACCCTGGTTAACAACGGGCTCTGTTTTTCTTCAAACGGGCCCCATTGTACACCCATCCCGCAGGTTGGCAAGATGGCAGAGCCCTTGATCTGCCGCGCGCGCGGGCATTTCCAGCGCCCGCCGCCATTCGGTCATATTGTCCATTTCAATGATAACGCCTCTTGTAATCACAAATTATTTTTCCTACTATTCGAGAATCAAATTCCAGGTTCCGCGATGCATTCAGGAGGATGAATCGTCCGGGAACACTTGCTCGCATTTCCCTTGGGGGGGACGCAGCTAATGGGGAGGGCAAAAGATGTTTCAGCAAACTCGCAGGAAGCCGCCCGCCAATATTAATCAACTAATCCCATGCAAGCCTACTGGAGCAGAGAAGGGGTGGTGCTGGCAATTCCAGGTTACGGCTCTGGCGCTTCTGGTGGTTTTTTGCACGGGACCGCAAGCTCACGCGGCTAGCAATCGTTCCACATACATTCCTTATGGCTGTTCCTATTATCCATCGATCGTGTATGACCAGGTCCACCAGCAGATCTTTACTGCGTGGTATGGGCTGGACCGCATCGACGTGCTTTCTGCCGTGGACTACCACCTGATCAGGTCCATAACCGTCCCTAGTCCCTCGAGTTTGGACATTTCCCCGGACGGGACCACCTTGGCCGTCACCGCCTCGTCCGCGCATATTCTGTTCTTCGACACGGGGACGTTTGCCAAAACCAATGACATCGTTTTCCCTGATGCTGCTCTGGGGGTCACCACCTTTCTCTACACGGCGAATGGCAATGCATTTGTCCGCGCGCAGGAAGGTCTTTCCACCGGCGGTGGCATCACCGCCTACTGGGACAGCGCGGAGAATTCCTTTCTCAACCTGACGACCAACGTTTATGAAGGAAGCGGAGTATCCTATCAAACCACAGGGCCCCTGGCCCGCAGCGGCGACTATTCGAAGATCTTGCTGGGGGACGCGACCAGCGGCGGCGGCGTTCAGATCATCGATGGAAATACCGGCCAGACCATCCAAACGCTCGCCTACTTTGACAGTTATATCGACGCCCTCGCCGCCAACAAAGATGCGAGCCGGTATGCCATCTGCCTTGAGCCCGCCGGATACGCCAACATCCTGCTAATCCTGGATTCCAATTTCAATGAAATCTACCAGGACGAAGCCGGCTGCCTCGGAATGACCTTCAGCGCGGATGGAAACACCCTTTACCGGGAGATAGAGGTCAATGGGGTGGTGGTTACACAAGCCCTGAACATGACAACCTTCTCCAGCACAACCACGACGAATAGCTATGATCCGGGCGGCGGAGCGATGTGGCTATCTGCGGACAACACCGGCATGGTTTACGGGACCGTGGACACTTCGAGCACCACGGTATTTGTGGCGGTCGATACTACCGCGTCGTCAACACCCGCTATTCCCACGCCGAACGATCCCGTGCAAATCGTTCGGGTGATCGACAACATCGGATCGCCACAGGGAGGAGACCTCATCCGGATTCTCTGTACGGGTGTTGATACCGTTAGCGCCAGTTCCGTCTCCGTTACGATCGGCGGACAAGCCGCGACGAACCTTGCGGTGGCGCAGCTTAACACGCTCTATTTGTCCAATTCCACCCTACCCAACCTGCGCCTGGTGGAGGTCATAACACCGTCCGGGTCGCCCGGCTTAGTCGATGTGACCCTTACGGCGGGCCAAAGTTCCGCCACCGCGGCCAAAGCTTTCCAATATGCCCAGACGAGTAAAATCTTCCCATTTTCCACCAGCCCCAGTTTCCTGCTTTACGACTCTTTGCGCCAGAAGCTCTATGCCTCGCATACGAATCAAGTGGAGGTGATCGACCCCATTGCGCAGCAGGTGTTGACGCCGCTGGTTCCCGCATCCGGAAAGCTGGCGAATTCCCAGTTTGCCGGGCTGTCGCTGTCCCCCGACGGAAACCGGCTCTACATCGCCGACACCGGGGCTAATCTCATCCACATGCTGGATCTTACTCATCCGGGAACCGGCACTGACATTAATCCCGCTACGGCGTTGGGTTCATCCAGCCCGATATCACCAGGTCGCGTATTTGAGACGGCAAGCGGGAAGCTGGTCGGTTCTAACGTTAATGAAGATACATTCGTGATTGACGGTTTGAGTGGCGGTGGCACTGCGCTTACCAGCGGGTATGCCTGGAATTCCACCAACAAGGGAGAGCACATCTTCATCTCAAGGGATGGGAATGGTCTGATCTGGAGCCAGGTAGGATTGTGGAATGACGCCACATCCGAGTACCTGGGAACCACCAGCCTTGTCTCCTTAACCGACGAAACTCAGTGGATTGTAGAGGCAGCCGCCAATGAAGACGGCACCGTGATCGCGGCGGGCGGATCAACTCCTGGAGTCATAGATTCAAACCCGGAGATCGTCGATTTTGACCTCCACACCATGGGGTTGATCGAGGAGCACTTCGACACTCCCATGCCGGCAGGAACGCCCAGCTTTTTCTTGCACCCGAGCGGAGCCCTTTTGTACAAGGCGGGAGAAGTGCTTCTTACGGAAGGCATCACTCCCTTCGGGGGATTAGTGGAAATTGATGACGTTCATCAATTCCAACCGGCGGCGACGGTGGTCTTCCCTGAACCTTTCATCACTTCCTACTCACCTTATACCAATCACCTGCTGACGACTGACGACACGGGGCGCTACTTCTTTGGCGTCACGCAGTCGGGAATTACCATGATGGTGCTCAACACGATTCCGCTTTCGATTGGGAATCTTCAGCCCTCTTTCGGGCAACCAGGAGGGGGCCAGACCATTACCATTCGGGGTAGTGGATTCCTCACCGGAGCGAGCGCCAGTTTCGGCGGGGTTCAGGCAGCCACAACCTACGTGGACGCTGACACCCTTACCGCTACGGTTCCGCCTTTGACCGCGGGGTGGCAGGACGTCACGGTAGCGAACACGAATGGCATTTCCTACACCGCGCATGGAATCTTTCAGGTCCTCTCCGCACCGCCCACACCGGTGATTATGGGCTTCTCGCCGGCCACGTTCTTTGTGGGTTCTGACATCCCGGGATTTGACACGTCTGCGGCTATTACGATTCTTGGGTCAGGCTTTGAGGCCTACGACACAGTGGAAGTCAGCGGGCTGCTGGTCGACAGCGCATTTGTTGATGCTGCGCATATTCAGGCGACGGTTCCCGAGAATCTTACCGGGGCGACCGGATTGCTACCCTTCACCGTGGTCTCACCCTATACGGGGGCATCAAATACCTTGTCTCTACCCATGGTGAATCCGGCTCCCGTGATCGACTACTCGGCGCCCCCCCATCTGGTTACTGAAACCGATGGGACAAGCTTATGGGTTAATGGCACGGGTTTCGTCGCAGGATCGGTGGTGCAATGGAATGGTCAAGGTTTGTCGGGAGGATTAGTCGGCGGAGAGGGAGCAAACGGAGACGAGACCATCATTTCGGCTGTGCCGGCAAACTTGCTGACGGGTACTGGGACGGCAACCCTCACGGTTTTCAATCCTGGTCCGGGTGGCGGAACCTCCAATGCGGTTAATCTGGACCTTTCTTCCACTTATCCCCAAATGTCATTTCCTGCGAGCGTCGATTTTGGGGAAGTTGTAATGAACGTCGCCGCCACACAAACCGTCCAACTCACGAATACCGGTTCAGCAAACTACAAGTTGGGCTCAGTCACTGCGGGGTCCGGCCCCTTCTCTGTTCAAGCGAGCGGGTGTGGTAATGTTCCGCCCCAATCATCCTGCAATCTCCAGGTGCAGTTCTTACCCACGGCAGCGGGTGCGGCAACCGGCACAATGACGATCGCGGATAACTCCATTGCCAGCCCGCACACCATTCCTCTTACCGGAACGGGAATGCCATCGCTTGTTCCCACGGTTGCCATCACCTCCATCGATGTACTCGGCCAGACGGTTCAAGCCACCGTCAACGGAACCGCCACCGTGGGCGGATCTGCCGTCCCCGCCATCGCCTGGATCGAGTATGGGACCGACCAGACGTTGACCACCAATACGCAAACCGCCCAATGGGGATTCTCCGGCGACAGCACCCTGTCCAGGGTTCTTTACAGCCTTTCCCCCTCCACCACCTACGCGGTGCGCCTGTTCGTTCAAACCGCCAATGGGACCGGCCAATCCAGCATCCGGCTGTTCGCCACCATGGCGGCCCCGCCGGTGCTCGCCATGGGACCTGCTACGGGAGGTTCCAGCACGGTGACGGTCACCCCTGGCCAAACCGCCACATTCCTGTTAGCCGCCACCGATGGCGGAAACGGCTACACCGGCACCGCCACTCTTTCCTGCGGAGGCGCACCCTATGAAGCCACCTGCACCGTGAGTCCATCCACCGTGAGCGTGGGGCTGAATGCCACGCCCTTTACGGTTACGGTCACGACCACCGCCGCATCCTCCGCTCTTCTAAAATCTCCTCCCGGAGGTTCGCTCTGGGCATTGGCGCTTTTGCTCGCCGCCGCAGCCCTCACTTTCCCCAGAAGGCGCCACCGCCTGAGCCGGTTGGTCTGCCTGGCGGGATTGTTGATAATTTTCTCTGCCTGCGGAGGTGGAGGTTCTTCCACCAGCGGACCCGCCCCCGCCCCCAATCCTGGCACACCTGCCGGCACCTATGGCCTGACCATAACCGGAACCACGGGTGGAGTGCAGAGCACCTATGTCGTTATGTTGACCGTCAATTGAAATGTTGTTTTCAGGAAGGCCACCCGCAGCGCGATCCGAAAAGCCCGCCGAGGTTTAGGACGATGGCCGGACAGGCCCTCCGTTTACCGGTATTGTGTCTGCCCAAGGCGCTATTCGTGTGATCTACCTCGACCACTCTACGCCACCTGTAGCGCGGGTGTCCCCACCCGCGATTGGGTCTTCAGACGCGGGTGGGGACACCCGCGCTACAAATTCCGCCCAGGCACCGGGCGGCTACCGCGTCACCGACCTGCCGGTTGACCGCGAGGGCTTATTGAATTTGGCTGACCTGGAAGCTGCCATCACGGATGACACCGCCGTGGTGTCGCTGATGGTCAAATGTTGGATGGGGAAACTAGTTGCCTGAGGGCTAAGTCGATCAAGCGATCATCAAAAATGCGAAGCTTACGCTCTGCGGCGGCCTTGCCCGCAGGCCATTTGCTCAGTCCCTCACGAATACCAGCGATGGTCGGCTTACACTGCTCACGAGCAATAAGCCAATCGACGGTGGCGAGAAGCTCCATCCCCAGGGGCGATTCGAACCCATCGATTCGTTGGGCAGTCAGGTCCAAAACTTTTCTGAGCGTTTGCGCCGCATCTTGTTGGAGATAGAGATCAACGTAATTGCGGCGCTCCTCATTGAAACTGATGGTGTCCGACGGCCCCGCGTCGCTGAGCCGCTTGTCGCAGTGGAGATAAGTTCCGTCGAGGTTATTGAGCAAATGGCGAAGCCGCTCCGAGTACGGGCCGTACTTATCGGCGACAAATTGAAGATTCAAAGGATCATCAATCCCTAGCCACTGGATGGTGCGTTCAAGAAACCATCCAAGTTTTTGAACTTCCAGATACGTGCATTCAATGCCCAGCACCCAATAGCGTCGAATCATCTCCGCCACAAGCGCCCGCGCCGGGGTGAGCTTATCCACACCCGTCCGCTTGGCGACATTCTGATATTTTTCCGTGGGCTCATAGACTATTACGTCGACGTCATTGAGATCACCGAGAACGAGCTCCACCTGTTCCCGCACTTCGCGCCAATTCAACCCGCCATTGCCGGACCCAAGCGGCGGCAGGGCAATGGAACGGATATGTTTCTGCCGGATCACTTGCTTCAAATCGTCCAAACCCTCGGCAATCCACTCCAACCGGGAGGGCTGCCGCCAATGTTTCTTCGTGGGGAAATTAATGACCCACCGAGGGCCGCTAAGGGCGCCGGTTTCCGTGACAAACATCCGGCCAATCTTGATCTCGTGGCGTTGGCAAGCATCTTCGTAAGCAAGGAAGTTGGACGGGAATGCCTCTTTGAACATCAGAGCGATTCCCTTGCCCATCACTCCCACCGTGTTGACGGCGTTCACCAACGCCTCAACCGGCGCTTCGAGAAGATTGCCTTGGATGAATCTCATCATTCAAAAGTACCAATTCGTTTGGACGGTTGCCTTGAGTTCCAGACCACGCTGATCAAGCTCGGACTTAATCCCCGTGTTAGCTGCCTCTGTATAGCAGCATACACCCGTGAGCGCCTCCACGGGAACGCATTTCCAAACCAGCGCTTCCGCCTGATAGCGCTCCTTCCTTCCGGGGTCGTCCGGATCATTCTTGAAGTCGCGGCGGTTCAACAAGGGCCAGTCAATTTCGTCCAGGCGATTCAAATCCGTGAAGTAATTGGCCATTTGAACGTACGCATGCCTGTCCGTGAATACAAAGGGGATCCCCAACTCTGATATCCTGCGCAACGATGAAACCAGGATCAGGACGTCCTCATTCGCGACCTGCGGGATGCCGCCATACCCTGTCTTGATGTTGTACATCATGATGGAACATGGCGTGAAATAAAAGGGAACGTAATCACTCAAAGTGCCCCCCGGCCCAACGGGAACCGCACGGCGAGAACGTTTATCAATCAGATCGGGATTCCCGATGTTTCGATAATTGGGATCGAACATCCTTCCGCTGCGAGCGTGCAATCCATTGTCGAGAATCCACGGGAGATTGTCCCGATGGATGATCCGAAAAATCAGTGCTTTGGTCGAACTGAGGCTCATTACTCGTTAGTATCTTTCTACGGAGCGGCTCCCGGCATGGCAGCGGACCACGCTTGCCAAAAGGCCCTCGTAGGGGGGAGTTTACCTCGCCATAATGGCGGCGTAAAGCCGCCTCTACTTTTTACTGTGAACTGTAAACTGTGAACTGAGGAAGTCGATAGTTGACAGTCGAAAGTTGAAAGTCAAGGTGCGCCCTAACCCCGAAAGCCGTTCTTACTGTAAACTGTGAACTGTCGACTTCCCCCATGATCTACCTCGACCACAACGCGACGACGCCCATTTTGCCGGAGGTGCTGGAGGCGATGATGCCGTACCTCACGACGGAATGGGGCAATCCGTCGAGCGCGTATAAGTTCGGGTCGAAACTCAAGTCGGTGATCGAAACGGCCCGCGAACAGGTGGCAGAGTTGATTGGTGCGCATCCAATGGATGTGATTTTCACTTCGTGCGCGACGGAGAGCAACAACGCCGCCATCGCGGCGGCGCTAAAGGCGAACCCTACCAAAAGGCACATCGTCACGTCCCAAGTGGAACATTCTTCGGTCCTGAATTTTTGTATGGCGCTGGAAAAGGAAACCGGCAGCACCACCCCGGCGCTCAGCACCACCCCCGTCGCTTC
>Ga0326727_10009716_pt1 | contig 23430 bp, 10 predicted proteins | sample MB2enrmetagenome_FD_207643 | JGI IMG/M metagenome (GOLD analysis project Ga0326727, IMG submission 207643) | Lab enriched peat soil microbial communities from McLean, Ithaca, NY, United States - MB29MY | ecosystem: Environmental > Terrestrial > Soil > Wetlands > Peat | place: USA: New York... | reverse complement strand
AACTGTTGGCCCGAGCCAGAAACTGGGTTATCGAGCCAAGAAGAGAGCAGGTAGTTTTGCCCCGAAGCCGTGGGTAGGGTTTGCGAAAGGGTGGCCAGTGTGACGTCGCCAAGGAAAGCGCCGTAAGTGCCGGAATGGGCAACATCGTATCCGGACGAATTGGCCAGAACCGCGTCGTAAATGCTGCCCCCGACCACCGTGTCGCCCACCAGCGTCCAGTCGGTGAAATCGCCAGTTTCAAACCCGCCGTTCTGCACGATCGATGGCCCAATCTGCAGGCCAAACCATTCGCTTTGAGCGACGTGGGTAGTCCAATTCGTAAAGATAACATTTGTGGTAAAGACACCGGCGCCGAGATTCTGGGCGGCGGCGCTTAAACCGACGGCGACGCTCGCCGCGGTGTACGCCGCCAAGACCCCATTTGTCGGCGCGGCCGCCAGCCAGTTCCCCGCCGGGCTGATGGCCGACCAAGTCAATGGAGATGCACTCGTGTTCGTTAAGACAAAGGTCTGTGTGGCGGGGCTAAACGGACCGCCAATCGGCCCAGTAGCGGTAAACCCGGCGGAAGGCGTGATGACCAGCGAATCAAAAGTCAACCGGAATACAAGACCGTCACCCGTCTGGCTTGCGTCGTCGTATTCGTTGCCCCCAAATTCCGCAGTGCCGTAGAACAAACCGTCGCTCGCTTGAATAAGCGTGGACTGTGGGTAGGCGCCATCGGCGCCACTGAACCAGAACAGCGTTGTCAACAACCCGTTGGTGCTGATCTCGAAGACCGTGCCCTGGCCGCCGGCGCCGCCCAGCGAGGTCGTTCCGTACAAGTTCCCGTCGAGGCCTTGCACCAACCCGCCAGCCGGAACCGCGCCGTCCTGATAATTGAACGAGTGAATAGCGGTAAGGCTGCCGGCCGCCGTTAACCGGAATACTGTGCCCCATCCGCCGTTGGTTCCTCCGCCTGAGGCGGTGCCGTAAAAATTGCCGTCCGCCGCCTGCACCAGACCGTTGCTGGGATACGCGCCTTGGACGTAGTCAAAGGAGGCGAGCGAGGTAACCCCGCCGTTAGCGTTGAGACGAAAGACAGTTCCCATGTTGTTGCTGCCGCCGAAAGCTGTGGTGCCATAAAAGTTGCCCTGACCGGCTGGCAGCAACGGGGCGGAAGGGTAACTGCCATCAAAGGATTGAAACGACCACAGCGGAGTAAATACGCCATTGGTGGTCAAACGGAAAACGGCGCCAAAACCATTGCGGCCTCCCGTTGAAGCGGTGCCATAGAGATTGCCATCATTACCTTGGACTAGCGAACCGATGGGATTGCCTCCATCGGCGCCACCCTCAAAGCTATACAAAGGACTGAAGACGCCTGTGGAAGTCAGCTTGAAGAGCGCGCCGAAGGGGCTGCCGGCTCCCAGGAAGGAAGCGCCATAGAAATTGCCATCGCTGGCCTGGACCAGTCCAGCGAACGGAGCCGCCCCGTCAACGCCATTGGTAAAGGAGTAGAGCACCGCAAAGCCACCGAAGGGCGTTAGTTGGAAAACGCTGCCAAAACCTTCCGCCCCACCGTTGCGCGTGGTGCCGTAGAAATTGCCATCCGTTCCCTGAATGACCCCGGCATAAGGATTGATGGGACCGCTGCTGGTACTGGTGAAAGAGTAAAGATCGATTAGGCGGGAGCTTGCCGCGGCTGGCGGCTGCACTGTGAGGACAGCGAGGGTGCTGGTGACAGAGCCCACGCTGTTACTGACCACCACGGAATACGGGCCGGCGTTGGAGAGGGCCACCGAGGCCAGCGTCAGCGTGGGCGTCGCCGAGCCGGAAAGATCGCCGCCATCCGCCAGGCTGGCGCCGTTCTCCTGCCACTGAAAGTAAAGCGGGCCGCTCCCGGTCGCTTGCACCGAAAGGGTGGCGGTCACCCTGGCGAGCACGGTTTGGGATTGGGGCTGGGAGACAATCAGTGGCGCCGATTCGTTGACTTGGAGAACAGCGCCCATGCTGCTGACTTGGCCATAGCTGTTGCTGACGACCACCGAATAGGTGGCCGCATCAGCCGGTGAAAGGTCGGTAAGCCTTAGGATGCGCGCATTGGAGCCGGAGATATTCCCGCCATCCATCAGATTCGTGCCCTCTTTAAGCCACTGATAGGTAACCGGCAGACTGCCAAAGGTGGCAACGCTGAAACTGACGCTGTCACCCGCGTAGGCGGTCTGACCCTGCGGTTGCTCGCTGATCTGCAAAGCGCCCTGGATGCTGAGCCTGAAAATGGCGCCAAAATCGTCGGCCCCGCCAAATTCCGTGGTGCCGTAAAAGTTACCATCCGTGGCCTGCATGAGCGTGCATTCAGGGACCGCCCCTTGGTATCCATCAAAATTGACTAACGTCGTTAAGGCTCCCTCCCGCGAGATTCGGAAGATCGTGCCCAGGCCATAGGTTCCGCCACCTTCGGTTGTGCCATAGAAATTGCCGTCGCTAGCCAGCAACAACCCGCCATAGCAATTACTGCCGTCGTCTCCGCCTGCGAACGAGTAGAGAGAACTAAAAGTGCCATCCGGGGCAAGCTTGAAGACACTGCCCGCGTTGGAGGCGCCTCCGGAATAGGTTGTGCCGTAGAACGAGCCGTCTATATCCTGTATCAACCCCGCCGTGGGATCAGCGCCATTGGTTTTTCCGAAGGAGAACAAGGCCGTCATAGTTCCCGCCGGGGTGATTTTGAAGATGGTTCCAAATCCTCCGTTGGTGCCGCCGCCGGTGGCAGTGCCGTAAAAGTTGCCGTCCGCGCCTTGGATGAGAGACGATTGCGGATAGGCGCCATCGTCAAAATTGAAGGTGCCCAGCGCCGTCAGGGAGCCGGCCGGGGTCATTTCATAAACGGCGCCGTAGCCTGGATCTCCCGACCACACGGTGCCATAGACATTTGAGCCGCCGTAAGCGGCTGTTCCATAAAAATTGCCATCCCGTCCCTGAATCGGGGCCGCGTACGGCCCGGAGGCGACGGTGGCATAGTTCAAAGTGTAACCTGTGAAGATCCCGGAAGTGCTCACCTTAAAAACCGTCCCATCCGGCCAGCCATTATCATTGGCCGTACCGTAGAGGTAATCGTCGGCCGCCTGGATCAGCGCACTGTAAGGAATCCCCCCGTCACTGCCGAACGCGAACGCATGAACGAGGCTGACCACGCCGTTGACCGTGCATCGGAACACCGTGCCCCACCCATCTGCCCCGCCCCCGCGAGCCGTGCCATAGAGATTGCCGTCCTTGGCTTGAAGAAGACCGGCGAATGGAAACACTCCGTTAACATTGGCTCCGGTGGCGTTCGTGGTAAACGAATAAAGGACTTGCAAGGCCACCCCAGACGCGGTGACGCCCGTGATATTCAACACGGCCGCGGCGCTGGTCACCGCGCCGAAGCTGTTGGTGATCACGACCGTGTAACTTCCGGCGTTGGCGGCAGTCGTGCTTGCAACGTCCAAAGTTCCACTTTGCGCTCCGGAGATATTGCCGCCATTGGCCAGATTGGTTCCATTGAATTGCCAGAAATAGGCCAGCGGCGAATCGCCATCTGCCAGCACCGTGAAACTGACGGTGGCTCCCGGGAGGAGAGTCGCACTGGTTGGCTGGGAGAGAATGATCGGCGCCTGGCCGGTAAGCACGGTAAGTGAGGCGCCCGTGCTTGTAGCGGTCCCGGCCAAGTTGCTCACAATCACTGAGTAAGTTCCAGCGTCGGTCGGTGATACGTTGCTGATGATCAGGACGCTGGTCGTTGAGCCTGATATGTTACCGCCATTCACGAGGTTGGTTGCTGAATTGCCGCCGCCAACCTGCCATTGGTACGTCAAGAGGGCATTGGTGGCCGTTTCCACGCTGAACGTGGCGGTCGCTCCTTCGGGGACCGTTACCGAGATCGGCTGCTCGGTGATTAGCGGCGGACCGGCAATCACAAGGCTGACCTTAAACAGTTGGACGGCCAGGTCGCTAAGGTTTGTGAAGGATAAACTCGCGGCGTAGTTGCCGGCACTGAGGCTGCTGGCGAAACCATTGGGCGTAATCGTAACGTTCGTCGTGCCGCCGGCAAGCAGCGCGCCGCTGGCGGGAAACAGGGCAAGCCAGAGAAGGTTTTGACTCGCGGCAAATGTCAGTGAACCGCTTCGATTGCTCAGCGTCAAACTGAGCGCGGCGGGGCTAACCGTGCCGCCGACCGAACCGGTGAACGAAAGACCGGATTCGGGCGTGATGACCAGAGGTTCGGGAAGGGCCAGCGCATTAATCAAATTGCTGCCGGTGGGCGTCCCCCACCCGGTGCAAAGGTCATAGCCTCGCACGGCCGGAAATTGGACGGGACCAACGGGACTGGCGTCGTTGTTACCGACGGTAATGTCGTGAAAACAATTGGTGTAGTTGGAACTTTGCCCCAGCGCGTAGAGTGAAGGATTCAGAAAACCAACCGGCGGCTGGCCATTGGCGGCCGCTTCCTGATTAATCAATGCGGTAAATCCGGCCCAAAGCGGCGCAGCGAAGCTGGTACCTCCCCATCCCGTTTGAGTTGAGCCGGAGAAGACATAGACATTGTCCACCTCGGCATTCATCGCGACGTCCGGGAAGTTTCGCATGGTAGTGGAGCCGTGGTTCGCCGACATATCAATATTTGTTTGCCAGGCCGGAATCGAATAGGTCTTGCTGATCCCGCCTCCGCTGCCGGCGCCAGCCCCGTCGCCCCAGGGAAAAACATATCCGTCATTCCAAACCCTCTCCGAGGCATACGCGGTGCCATGGCCGCTCATCGTCAAGGCTGTCCCACCCACACTTGTTACGTAGGGAGAATCGCACGGCCAAAGGTAGTTGTTAATTTGTACCCACATCACGGGATCATTATTCCAGCATTCGCCGTCGCCGGAAGCTTGGAAGAACGACTGGCCTTGCGCCGCCATTTCCTGGAGAATCTGGTCACCGGTCCGTCCGAAAGCCGAAAGAATCCAGGAAGAACTGAATTGCTTGATGTTGTGGTTGGTGACCATGCTATTGGCAACGTCGGCCCAATGTCCGTTGCCCCCGGCATCAAAGACGATGACTCCTGCCAGTCCGGGAGCCATCGCAACGGCCATATCGATATCCAGTGTGGCCTCCCCCGCTGCGCCACTAGTCGAGCCATCGAATCCGTCCAACAAAATCTCCTGGACGGGAACGTGCGGCAATCCAGTTAGGTCCTCGTAGATTGTGACGTCGCTGTTGGCATATCCCTCAAATTCCACCAACCCCACCAACTGGCCTGTCCCGGTCTGGGTTACTCCCGGCGCGTATGCGTTCCTGTAATCCTTGCCCATAAAATCTCCTGCAGGTCCGGAACCTCCGGTCAAATGCGGCGCGGCTGACGCCGCCGCCCTGTGCGGTGCCGGGCGCGGCAGCGCGTAGTTGTCCAATCCGCTGATGTCCAGCACCGACAGTCCAGCATCCACAGACGGCTCAACATCGGGCGCGTAAAACGTCCGTCGTTCCGTCGGATGCGCGTAGAGTTGCAGTTTCACATTAAAGGCGTTTTGAACCCGGGAAGCCGGCCCGGCCACATCTAAGACGAGACGGTTAGGATAGGTGGCCGTTACCTCCAAGCCGTGCCGGAGGGTAAACTGCTTGACTGCTTCATAATCCTGGGCAGTCGGGCCGAATCGTTCCGTGAACCGATCGAGTGTCAAGTAGTGTCGGAACTGGGGACTGGCCGGATCATAAATCTCTTGCAGCAGCCGCGCCAGGTCGTTGGTGTTGCGCAGCGGCAAGCCGATGGCCAGGCGCAACCGATTGGTAGCCGGCAGGGGGCCGATAGGTTGCAGGTTCAGTTTGGCCACCGCCGGCGGCACGTGGCCGCGCAACACGTGGCGATCAACGGCCCCGGCTGAGGCGCAGAGCAGGGCCACGCCGGCAAGGCCAATCAGGAGGGTGCCGACGGACCGCAGTCCGCCCCGATTGGAGTGGGAAGTTTTAGTTTTCATATTACGCCCTATCGGCGAAGGTGGACTGTTGAAGGCGTGCAATTATTGTTGGCGCAAGCGGAAGAATAAATTGCCCACCGGCGAGGTGACGGTGACGAAACTGTTCGTGCCGTCGTTGGAAGGGGCGCCGCTTGGCGTCCAATTGGTCGTGCTCAAATCCAGATTCTGCTCCAAGGTCCAGCCTATCCAAGGAGTATACGGCCAGGACATTTTCAGGCTGTTGCCCGAATGCATCATGGTCAACTGCGGTATGGGTGCGGCGAGAAACCCGTGGCTCAAGCCGTTAATATCATAGTAAATCCCCACCACGTTGGCGCCTGAAATGCCTTGTGGGTCGGTCCCTCGCACACCGAGCGGATCGCCCAAGGTCGTCCAGTCGGTCGAGTTGGTACCCCTCAGGCTTAGAAGACAGCCCTGGTAGCTGCTGCCCCAGTACGCTCCTACGATGTTGGTGCCCGAAATGCCGCTGAGAGCCGTGTTCCCATTGTGAGTTGGCGCCCTCGGATCGTCCACCGTGATGTACGTGCTTCCGTTAAAAAGAAAGCCGTGCCAGTTGTTGCTGACGTCAAGGTATTGCCCCACGATGTTGGTCCCGGAAATACCTCTGGGGTAAGTGCCTTGACCAGAGTTTGTCGCGGCAAGAGGATCGTCTAGAGTGGTCCAGTTAGCGCCGCTGAGCAGAAATCCGTGAGCGCAGCCGTTACTGTCACCGTAAAATCCCACAATAATGGTGCCATCAATGGCTTGGGCATAAGTGCCACCGACCGCGCCAGGTGCGGCATGAGGATCGTCCAAGTTGGTCCAGGTACTGCCGTTGTAAAGGAAACCATGAGTGTTGTTGTTGGGGTCGAGATAAGAGCCCACGATGTTGGTGCCGGACATGCCGATGGGCTCGGTGCCGTAGGAGCCAGGTGCGGCCCAAGGATCGTCCAAAGTGGTCCAGGTCTTGCCGTTGTATAAGAACCCATGACAGTCGCTGTTGGTATCAAAGTAGTATCCCACGATATTGGTGCTGGTAATGCCCTGAGCAATAGTGCCCTGCACGCCCAGCGGAGCGTCAAGCGTAGTGAAGGTGTATTGAGGCTGAGCGTGGATGCTCGCCGCTATCAGCGTGGCGAGGCCCGTCAGGATATGTGCGGTTTGAGTTTTCATTCTATTCTTTTGTATGTTGGGGCGTGCGTTTTATTCAGCGTCTCACGGCACAGAGCGCATCCGGTAAAAGCCTCGCGGCAACACGCTGTGATTGGTGAAAAGCAAATAGCCGGCAGTCGTCGCGTTTCCGATCGAGGCCGTGTTGGTCATTTGGGGTATCCAACTGAGGGGGGGTGCAAGGTTGGTCGTCAGGTCGAGGGCATAGTTCGCGCCGGGAGTGCCGAGATAGGTTATGACATTGGTTCCGCCTCCCGCATTGGCCAACAACAATTGGTTTGGAGTTGGCCCAGTGAGGAGCGCCTTCGCAATACAGATCGCCCCGTTGGTGCCTTCCGTGATGGTGCCTCCTTCGACTCCGGTGATCAATCCGCCCACATAGCCCACGTAGAGATTCCCTGCATTGTCGGAGGCCAAGGCATCGGGGGGGCCGCTGTTCAAACCTGATCCCAAGGACGACCAGGTGCTACCATTCCACTGGGCGATGGTGGAACGCCCTGCCGCGAACAGATTGTTGCCCGACACTACCAGGGCCCAAACCCAGTTGCCCACTCCTGACCCCAGGGGCGACCAGGAACTCCCGTTCCATTGGGCAATGTTATTGGCCGACACCCCGCCGGCCGCGGCGAATTGGCCGCCGACATACAAGCCGGTGCCCGACACCGCCAGAGCCGCAATATTGCCGTCAATCCCTGAACCCAAGGTCGACCAGGAACTCCCGTTCCATTGAGCAATGTTGGTAGCCGATATTCCACCCGCCGTGGTGAAAAAGCCTCCGGCGAATAGATTGGTGCCCGACACTTCCAGAGCGGAAACAAAAGGCGGGTTGTTTTCAATGAAGCCCGAAATCCCTGAACCCAGGGCCGACCAAGAACTCCCGTTCCATTCGGCAATGTTGTTGGCGGACACCTCACCTGCATTGGCAAAGAAACCTCCCACGTACAAATTGGTGCCCGACACCGCGAGCGCGTAGACTTGGGGCACATAATAAAGGGGATTGGCACCAGGGGAGGAGAGGAAAAGGCCGCCTTGAATCCCTGAACCCAGGGGCGACCAGGAACTCCCGTTCCATTGGGCAATGTTATTGGCCGACACCCCGCCGGCCGCGGCGAATTGGCCGCCGACATACAAGCTCGTGCCCGATACGGCCAGGGCCCAAATGAATGAGTTAGATCCGACTCCGCTCGAGATCCCTGAGCCTAAGGCCGACCAGGAACTCCCGTTCCATTGGGCAATGTTATTGGCCGACACCCCGCCCGGCACCGTGAGGAAACTGCCTCCGGCATACAAGTTGTTGCTCGACACAGCGAGCGCGGTGATACGCGGTGCCCTGAAACCATTGCCCCCCCAAAACTCCGATCCACCGAGGCTGACCCAGTTGGCGTCGCTAAAGGTCGGGTCTATCCGGACCGGATACTCCGCCGCCGCATCGTCCAGCACCACAGCCAGCCGGTGGACTGACACTACTTCCAGTCCGGCCGCAAGCTGCCTGCCTCGCGCGTCCTCCGCCTTGAGCCGGTTATAGACCATGTTCCGGCCGCCATCAGCCAGCAGCAAACGCGCGCCACCTGGGATCGCCTCTGCTCTCGCTCCGTCCACCTCCAGCTCCAGCCGCACAGAACCTCTCCCGGCTGGGCGACATTCAATCGCAAAGTCCTGCCGCAAGCCGTCAACGCCCACAGAGTATTCTTCGGTCAGCCCCGGCCGGATGAACCGGGCAACCTGGCCAACTGTTTCCACTTTCCCGGACAGCGCGAGAGACTGGGGGCTTCCCCGGCCCAGCGCCCGGGCGATTACTCGGAACGGTTTGCCTTCAGCGCCCTCCTTCGTGGAGGCCAGCCACAACCCCTCGGTCGTGAGCTTGGCGGTCAATCGCTGGAAGACACACCGCAGGCGCGCGCCGCCCCGACTGGGTGCGACGGCCAGGCCCTCCCCAGAATATCCCTTGCCCGCCACCGCACCGATTTGATCGAAGGGAATCGCGGCAGTGTGACGCGCGGGGGCCGCGTCCTGGGCGGATTGATTGAGAACCGCTGCAGTTTGTGCGAGCAGCGGCATCTGAGCCAGACTCAGCGTCGCCAGAGTAAACATGAATCTCTTCATAGTCTCATCCTGGATGGTTTTTCATTTGGTCGTTATCGTGTGGCGGGCGAGTTGATCCCCGTCGTAGTTCCGTTGTGAGTATGGGGTGGTTCTTTCCACGCTTTCGATCTCCGCCCAGGACGGCGCCCGCCAAAGATAAAGCTCGTTTTCCCAGTTTCGGCAGCCGAGCAGCCTGCCGTCGGCGGAGAATCGCGGCGACTCGAACCTGTATCCTGCCGCTTGCAACCCGAGCAACTCCCTCCCTTCTCTGTCCCATAAGGTGAGCGCCTCCGAACCATCGCTGGCCGTGATGAGCCTCGAGTTGCCTTCGGAAAAGCCCACGGCCCAAACCGGAAGCTGCAAGTGGCCTACCTTCACCGCCAGTTGCGGTGAAGTGCGTTCCAGGATCTGCGCGGATCCGCTTAGGCTCGCAAACGCGCATAGTGCGCCGTCCGGAGAAATGTCCACATTCCAAAGCGCGCCCAGCCCGAGATTCTTCCAAGGGGTGGAATGGCCGGTGGCGTCCTCGTTCACCGAAGCCTCATCTCCGTCAACGCTCGCATTGAGCAAGTATTTGCCATGCGAGGACAGGGCCAGAAGCGGCATGTCTCTCCATGGAAGCACCTTGGGCCACGACCTTAGCTTTTGGATCGTGCCCAGATCCCATTCCTCAACCGAGGAGTTGGCACGATTGTACAGGATAAACAATTTGCTGTCCGGCGCGAAGCTATGGGCAACCAGCATTCCAGGGGTGACCAGTCGGGGCCTGTGCGCGTCAGCCTGTATTTCCCAAACACATACCGTTCCGTCTCGGGCAGTCGCCAGCAACTCTCCATCTTCCGAAAACTCCGCTTGATCGCGGAGTCGCACGAGATTGGTGCCAAGGTCGAATAACGGCGTCACCACTTGAAAATCAGCTCCCTCTCGCCGCGTAACGCGGCCCTGAGGATCAACCGTCAGCAGCGATCGGCCGTCGGCGGCAAACTGCCAGTCAAAGACTTCATTGAGCACAGTTGGCGATGGGTCACGGTGCGCCGGCGCAGCATCCCAAGCGTAAACCGATCCGTCCCAACTGCCTCTCAGCAGGGTTTTGCTATCGCTGCTCAGAGCCAACCCGTTGACTCCGCCAAATTGGCCGCGCAGCGGCCGGCCCAGTGAACGCAGTTCGGTTGGGTTGCTGACATCCCACATTTGGATCGTCCCATCGCCGCTGGCGGAAGCCAAGGTCTTGCCATCCGGCCACATCACCAAGCACATCACCATGCCGTGGTAGAGCGAGACCGGCCGGCTGATCGGCTTTCCAGAGCCGACATCCCACACTCGAAACAACGCGTTGGTCAACCCGTCAGCAGTGATCAAGATCGTCCCCTGCCTGGCAAAAATGAAATTCCCAAAGCCCCCCGGTTCACTGGGAGCCGTCCAGCGCAATTTTCCGGTCAATAAATCAACCACCTGTAATCTCTCGGTTCCGACGGCTGCGAGCTGAAATGCGGGATCCACCGCAAGGCTGTCAGGAATAGGGATCGAAACCTTATATTCCCTCAGTAAGGTTCCATCCGGCACCCGCAGGCTCAGCAGTTGGCCGTCTGAGGTTCCGCGGTGGTTCATGACGCTCACGAGCAGCGTGGAACCATCGGGAGAAAAGGCCAACCCACCACAAAAGTGGGGCACAGGACGCTCGAAGAGGCTCTGCCGGGTTTCCACGTTCCATACATGAATAGTGCCCCGCACGCCGGTCGCAGTGTATTGCGAGGAGTTGAATGCCAGCAGTGGCCCCTTGGGAGAGAAGGCGACCTGCACGTCTGTGCCGCGGTAGGCCGGGAGGTTTGTCACCAGCCGCGCAGTGGTCCGATCAACGAACTCTAGAACACTTACCGCGGTGACATCACTGTTTTGACCAACGGCCAGCCATTTTCCGTCCTGGGAAACCGCCAGGTCAGAGATTTTGTTAGTGGCTTGCCACACTCTGGCCAGTGCATCGCTGGTGCATTGTTGCCAAAGGTAGCGCCACTCCCAGCCGCGCAAATCGCTGTCGGATTTGCCCACGGGCCGGTGTCGGTACAACAGCTTGCGCGCGCGTCCGAAATTGTTTACGGCAACGGCCTGTTGCGCCAGTAGCATGTCCGACGCGTAGGCTTCGGCTTGGGCTTGCTCGCGCAGGCGAGTCTGCTCTCGCTGGCCAGCCTGGGCTTGCTCGCGCAACCGAGTTTCCTCCCGTTGGGTAACCTGCGCTTGCTCGCGCAGAGCGACCGCCTGCCTTAGTGCCACCTCCTTGGCATCGCGCTCGCGGGACGCTCGGACCGCCTGCCAACTCGCCAGCGCCGTGCCCAGCAGCAATGCCACTGTCGCCAGTGCGCCCGCCGCAAATACCAACTTGTTGCGCCGCACCAGCTTCTGGAAACGATACAGCTTGCTGGGCGGGCGGGCTACTACCGGCTCGTTGTTGAGGTGCCGCTGGAGGTCCATCGCCAGCCCGTTGGCCGTCTCGTAACGACGCGCCCGATCCTTCTCCAGGCACTTCATCACGATCCAGTCCAGGTCGGTGGAGCGTGGAGCGTGGAGCGTGGAGCGTGCAGAGAGCGACTTCCCGAGAGTCTGCGTTCGGCGCATGCGCGTGGAAGGGCGTTCGGGTTGCTCTTCCAGAATGATCCGCTGCATCTCCTGGTAACCCACGCTGCGCAAACGCTTGTCCGGGAAGGGCGTCGTGCCGGTCAGCAATTCGTAGAGCAGCACACCCAACCCGTAGATGTCCGTGCGCGTATCCACGTCCAACCGGCTCATTTCCGCCTGCTCCGGACTCATGTAGGCCGGCGTGCCAATCATGGTGGCGTAGTTCGTGAAGACGGTCTTCTCGGTCAGCTTTTGGTTGGTGGCCTTGGCCACGCCGAAATCAATCACCATCGGGTGCGGCACGCCGGCATTGAGGGTGACCAGGATGTTGGTCGGTTTGAGGTCGCGGTGGATGATGCCTTTCTGATGCGCGCTTTGAATGGCCTGGCAGACGGGGATGAAGAGTCTGATGCGCTCCTGGGCGGAGAGCCGGTTTTGGTCGCAGAACTCGGTGATGGGCACCCCCTGGACCAGTTCCATGACGAAGAACGGCCGACCGGTGTCGGTCGCGCCCGCATCCAGAACCCGGGCGATGTTGGGGTGGTCCATGAGGGCCAGGGCCTGGCGTTCGGCCTCGAAGCGCGCGACGACCTGCTTAGTATCCATACCCAGCTTGATGATTTTGAGCGCCACTCGCCGCCGGAGCGGCTCCTCCTGCTCGGCCATGTACACAACGCCCATGCCGCCCTCGCCGATCTTCTCCAGCAGCTTGTAACGGCCAATGACCGTGCCTGCTGGTTCTTCCCTGAGCGCCTCGAATGGGTCTGGGCGGCCTGCAGCCAAGCGACCGAGTTCGAGAGGATCCTCAGCCAGGAACTGGTCGGCCTGAAGTTCCGCCCGCAGCAGTGCCTCGATTCGCGCCCGCAGATCGCCCTGGGTGCCGCAAGCCCGATCCAGGAAAGCGGCGCGCGCCTGTGGGTCGTCCAGCTCGCTCGCCGCGTGATAAATCACTTCCTCGATGGTATTCATCGCCATCTCGATTGGGGCCTGTGCATCATGCCTTCAACCTTATCAACGACGTTTCGGACCAAATCCCGCCAAAATTCTTCAGGAAGATTTGCCGGCCTGGATCCGTGCAAAGAGCCAGGCTCGGGCGTAGCTCCATTGACGCTGCACCGAGCGTTCCGAAACATCCAGAATGCCAGCAATTTCGGGTTCGCTGAGTCCGGCAAAGAAGCGCAGGTTCACAATCTCGGCGCGCTCGGGAGACACCGCCCTAAGCTCTGTCAGGGCTTCATCCAATTGGAGCAGAACCTCCTCTTTCTCGGGCGCGGCTATCTCGATCTCATCCAGGTTCAGGCGTTGGGTGTGCTCCCCATGACGGAGGCAGAGCCGCCGCCGGGCGCGGTCGATAAGGATTTGCCGCATCGCCTCTGCGGCGGCACGAAAGAAGTGCTGCCGGCCCCGCCACCCGGAGGGGCCGCAAGAACTGAGCTTCAGCCACGCCTCATGAACCAATGCGGTGGCCTGCAGAGTCTGGCCCGGTGGCTGTTGGGCCATTTTGGCCGCAGCCAAGCGGCGCAGTTCCTCATAGACCAGCGGCAGCAACCGCTCCGCTGCCTCCCTCTCCCCCGACCCAACCGCGTCGAGGATTTGGGTCATGGATTCCGCACTCCCGTTCATAAATCTGTCTCCCGGCCCTGGCCCGCCCAATACCGCGTGCCAGGTATCAGCCTCGTTAATACCCGATATTATCCAGCAGAGTCTCCGAAAACGCAAGTGGCTATGCGGTGCGACGGAACGCCCCTGTCCTCAATGTGCAAATAGCTCTGGTGGCGTGAGTTCCGCAAGCCGAGAGGGGATAGCCGGGGCGTCGGATGCAAAGCCCGGCTTTGCGGCAAACCCGAGACCCCCCTTCCGTTCCCACCATCCCGTTCCGCCTAACTCTGCGGATCGGGTTCACCAAGATCCAACCGCCGGGGCTGTCGCGTGCGACAGCGTCCACTTGATGTCAAGGCTGTTGGGCGGGGCGGGAAAACCGCCATGCTGGCTTTGGGTCACCGGCGCGCAGGTTTGGGCTTCCCGCCACTTGTGGATCTCGGCATGGCCATCGGCAAAGCCAAAGCCGCAGGCCCGGTTATGATAGCTGGCGGGCAAGTCGTTGACCCAATAATTCAGGTCATTCCCGATGAAGTCCAGCCACCCGCCGACCCAGCACCCATCAATGCCGCCATACGTAAAGGGCTGCTTCTTCACCAGAATGCCATTGTTGTCGTCGGCGTAGAGGAGCCAGCCCAGCCCCAACTGTTTATTGTTGGACAGGCACATTACGGCGCGCGCCTGCTCCTTGGCCCTCCCGAGCGCCGGCAACAACAGCGACGCGAGGATGAGAATGACCGCGATCACCACCAAGAGTTCAATCAACGTAAAACCCCACAGACCTTGGCGGATCGAGGGGTTTGGGCTGGATCCTGGGTGGTCATTTCGGTGTCTGGCCAAACGCCGTGCCGCAGATGCAGAGGGCATAATTTCATTGCTGACTCAATCGGAAGAACAAATTCCCCGCCGGCGCAGCGATGTCGAGAAAATTGTTCGTCCCATCATTGGCGGCGCCGCCGCTCGGTGTCCAGTTAGTCGACGTCAAATCAGGGGTTTGCTCCAAGGTCCAGCCCGTCCAAGGACTGCCCCAACAAGGCCAGGATACTCTCAGACTGTTGCTTGACCGCGTGATGGCCAAACGCGGTATAGGCGAAGCGAGAAATGCATTATAGATGCCGTCACTATGTATGTATATCCCGACGATGGAGGCGCCGTCAATGCCCAAGGCGACAGTGCCGCCCACGCCAAAACTGCCAGGCTCGGCTTGTGGGTCGTCCAAGGTGGTCCAGGTGCGGCCATCGTAGAGAAAACCGTGCAAATTGTTGCTGGCATCCTGGTACGTTCCGACGATATTGGTGCCTGAGATGCTAAAGGCGGTGGTGCCTTGACCAGAGGCAGACCCGGCCAGCGGAGCGTCGAATTTGGTCCAGGCATTGGCGACGATGCCGTAAACAAACCCGTGACTGATGCCGCCGGCATCAGTGTATGACCCCACGATATTCCCACCTGACATGTGCTCCGCATAAGTGCCTTGCCCCGAGCCCGACCCAGCCAGCGGAGCGTCCAATGTGGTCCAGTTGCTGGTGGCTAAGCTGTAAAGGAACCCATGACTGACGCCGCTTGCGTCTGTGTAATACCCAGAGATGTTGGTCCCATCAATGCCAAAGGCGTCAGTCCCGCCAGAAGGGCTGAGATCAGCTCGAGGATCATCTAGCGTGGTCCACGTGCTGCCGTGGTGGAGGAAACCATGAGTGACGCCACTGCCATCAACGTACCAGCCCGCGATGTTGGTGCCTGATACGCCAGCGGCATAAGTTCCCTGGTCGAGACCGGACCCCGCCAGCGGATCGTCCAAGGTTACCCAATTAGTGCCGCTTAGAAGAAACCCGTGAATGACGCCGTTGTTTCTTAAGAAATACCCATACCCTCCGACTATGTTAGTGCCTGAAATATTAGCCGCCAGCGTATCTGGTCCGATTGCTCCCGTGCCGGCCAACGGATCCTTCAACGTGGTCCAGATGTATTGAGCCTGAGCGGTGATCTCCACCGCCATTAACCCGGCGAGGCCGGCCAAGATTATTCTAATGTGAGTTTTCATTGCATTGTGTCCTTTCTTGCTAATTCCATTTCATTTGTGGGTTCAGTGTGCTTGCCGTGCACGATAATACCCCTGCGGCAGGTGGTTCGAGTTGGTGAAAGTCAAATGCCCGGTGGTGGTCGCGTTTCCAATCAAGGCCGCGTCAGCAGCTTGTGGCATCCATTTGTCTGGAGTTGCCAGGTTGGTCGCCAGGTCGAGGGCATAGTTCGCGCCGGGAGTGCCGAGGTGGGTGAGGACCTTGGTTTCTCCACCCGCATTGGCCAACAACAACTGATTGGGAGTTGGTCCGGTGAGCAGCGCCTTGGCGAGGCGGGTCGTATAACCGTCGTAGGTTTGAGCCAGTGACGGCAAGCTGGGCAGGAGAATGGCGCGCAATGGAATAAGTAAGTTGTTCTTCATTCGACGTCCTTGATGATCGGCCTCACACCTTCTACGGCTGGTCTTACTGCGGGCTCAGGCGGAAAAACAGACTCCGAGATTGCGAGGCAGTAATCGTGAGGAAATTGTTCGTCCCGTCGTTGGAAACACCGGCGCTGGCCGTCCAAATAGTCAAATCCGGACTTTGCTGCAATGTCAAACGAGCTAAAGCAGCGGACCAGGTGATTGTCAGGCCACCGGCTGAAGGCGTGACGGTCAACGCTGGTGTCGCTGGATTCGCAGATGGGCTTGGGTTGGTAAGCCGCCCCAGGAAGAGCACGCTCCCGGTTTGGGTGTCACGAATGAAGAAGATGAACGGATGATCGGCCCGTAATACGGGGGGAGGCGGGGGCAACGGCCCCCCCATGCTGTCTCCGCCGGTGCCCACAACAACCGTTGCTGCGGCCGCTTCTGTGCCCGATTCATTGACTTGTCCCCAGGCCTTGTGCAGGACGACATTAACGTAGAGATCCGTATTCCCGTCTATCCCTGAAAAGTCCGCCACGCCCGGGGTGAAGGCGTCCGGCATGCCCATCGCCGCCAAGGTAACGTTCAGCTTGAAGCTGGACTCTAGCGTAAACCTGGGCAGATAGATCTCGACTGGTTGCGGCACCATTTGCGAGAGCACATTTGAAAGAAACGACGGGGAGAGTTGCTGCTCCAGTTGCCCCAAGCCATCGCTCTGCGACGGCAACAGTATGACCATCGAAAGCTGATTGCTTCCATAAGGCAGTTCGAGCGCCTGGAGACCGTTCGTCGGGATAATGTACCCCAATCCCCCCCAGTGCCAGTTGTCCATGTAATTAAACATGACTGGAATACCGTTGCCTACGACGCCCAAGGGCTGGTGCATAAGGGGGGCCTCCACGAAGCTGGTGCTGGACAGGTAGAACGGCTGGGTCGAGGTGTTGGTTTCCTCAAAAGATGTGGACCATTGGCCCAGGAAATATATGGCGTTGGCCAGTACTGCTCGGGTGTACGCGTTAATTGCACCTGGCGGCACAATGTTCAGGATTTTGTTCTGGGTCTCCTGCGCCACCCAGTCGTTGATTGCCTGTGTTGCCGCATCTGCTTCGGTGACAAAGTCCGCCTGGTTGACGTTGGCCTGGTATTGGTTCGTGGCGGTTTCCAGGAAGGCGGGCAGGAAAGGAAACCCCTCCTGAACCCACAGCGCATTGGCGATGTTCAGCTCGACGGCGTTGGTCTGCTGGTCCGTTTCCAGTTCCGCCTGGAGTTCGCCGAAGAGCGAGGCGAATTGCTCCTGATTCGTGCCAAAACCGAGGACTTGCGACATTTGCTGCTCGGTATTGCCGCCGGCACCGGCGTACAGCATGGCCAGGCAGGTCGAGATGCTGTAAGGCGAGAAGAACAAATTGCCCGAGTTGGTCGCCAGTTGGCTATAGAGATTCAGGGCGAAGGCCGTGTTGCCGGCCACGACGGATTGGACCTGGGCGGTTCCGGCCTTTGGCGCAGCCACGATGATGAGAGCCAAAAGAACCAGCAGGGTTGTTTTCATTCTCTGTGCTCGGTGGTTGAGGAGGGTTGAGTCGAGTAAGCTGGGCCTCGCCCGGCTGTGGCCATTCCAGGAGTCAATCTTGTCTTGCATAATCTCAATGCCTTTCAGTCGTGGTTCCTCATTGGGCGACCCCGCTGCAGAGTTGCGATATATGTGAGTATCATTGCTGTGTTTGGATTTCATATTAGCTCCCTTTCTTCTTGCGCTGTCCCCTGGATGGTATCACGGGATTAGTCTGGTCCGGTAATATCCCTGTGGCAGATGGTTCGAGTTAGTGAACATCAGATATCCGGCAGTGGCCGCGTTTCCGATCGAGGCTGTGTTGGTGGTTTGTGGCATCCAGTTAAAGGGCGGTGCCAAGTTGGTCGCCAGGTCGAGGGCATAATTCGCGCCGGGCGAGCCGAGGTAGATGATGACGTTGGTGCCACCTCCCGCATTGGCCAACAACAACTGGTTGGGAGTTGGTCCGGTGAGCAGCGCCTTGGCGAGGCAGAATGCCAAGTTTGTGCCTGCGGTTCTGAAATCCCCGCCCACATAGAGGTTCCCGGAGCTGTCGAAGGCCAGGGCACCGACGATCCAGTCTTGCACGCCGGAGCCAAGAGGTGACCAAGAAGTGCCGTCCCATTGGACAATGTTGTTGGCCGGCACGGCCCCCACTGTGGCTATGTAACCGCCTGCATACAGGTTATTGCCTGAAACCGCCAGCGCATTGACTTGGGGGCTCAACCCCGCGCCCAAGGCCGACCAGGCGCTGCCGTTCCATTGGGCAATGTTATTGGCAGGGGTTTCGAAGAGACCGCCCACGAACAGGTTGTTCCCCAACACTGCCAGCGCCAAAACCGTGCCCCCGCTTTCAATCCCCGGGCCCAAGGCCGACCAGGAATGCCCATTCCATTCGGCAATATTGTTGGCTGAAACCCCGCCCGCCGTGGTGAAACTACCTCCGACAAACAAGTTACTGCCGGAGACCGCCAGGGCGTAAACAGTAGGGACTACACCGCCCGAAATCCCCGAGCCCAAAGCCGACCAGGAACTGCCATTCCACTGGGCAATGTTGTTGGCTGGCACCCCACCCGCCCCCCGGAACGCGCCTCCGACATACAAGTTTGCGCCCGATACCGCCAGCGTGTAAACTTCACCGCCCAAAATGCCCGAACCCAGAACCGACCAGGAAGTGCCATTCCATTGTTCAACACCGGCTGACGGGCCGTCGGCTGTGGTTATTACGCCTCCCGCAAACAAGTTTGTCCCCGACACCACGAGAGCATCGACAGTTTCGAAGGGCATGGCCGAAGTTCCCGAACCCAACGCGGACCACAAATTCCCGTTCCATTGGACGATGCTGTTGGCAGATACTCCGCCCGCCCCGCTAAGTCCACCTCCCACGTACAGGTTGTCGCCTAATATGGCCAGCGCGTTGACGTACCCATCAATCCCCGGGGCCAAGGCGGACCAGAAGCCTACGTTCCATTCGGCAATGTTGGCAGCCATGGCCCCGCCCGCCGTGTAGAAACCTCCTCCCACATACAACTTCCCGCCCGATATCGCCAGCGCCCGGACATAGCCAGGGGGGACGGGCTCGCCAACGGCAAAGGCACTTTCCCACGGAAGGTCATCCCCAATCCCGGAACCCAAGGCCGACCAGGAACTCCCGTCCCACTGCGAAATGTTGAACGACGGAAGCAACGGCGGCAACCCGCCGCTTACCACGGGCACACCGCCTCCGACATACAAGTTGGTACCCGATACCGCCAGCGCGTAAACAATTCCGGCTACCCCTGAATCCAAGGCCGACCAGGTACTCCCGTTCCATTCGGCAACACCGTTGGCCGATAGCCCGCCCGCGTTGCTGAAATCGCCTCCGACATACAAGCTGGCACCCGATACCGCCAGCGCGTAAACAATTCCGGCTGCGCCTGAATCCAAGGCCGACCAGGTACTCCCGTTCCATTCGGCAATATTGTTGGCTGAAACCCCGCCCGCCGTGGTGAAACTACCTCCGACAAACAAGTTGCTGCCTGACACCGCCAGCGCGGAAATGCCTTCGTTTATTCCTGAGCCTACCCCCGAGCCCAAGGCTGACCAGGCGCTCCCGTTCCATCGGGCAATGTTGGCGGCACTCACCCCGCCCGCCGTAGTGAAGTGCCCGCCAGCGTAAATGTTCGCGGAGCTGTCGCAGGCCAGCGCGTTGACTGAACCGTTTGTATCGCCTATTCCCAAGCCGACTGCTGACCAGGAACTCCCGTTCCATTGGGCGAGGTTGTTAGCTGGCACCCCGCCCGCCATAGTGAAATTACCTCCCACGTACAACTTGTTGCCCGACACCGCCAGAGCCGAAACGCTGCCGCTTATCCCCGAACCTAAGGCCGACCAGGAACTGCCGTTCCATTCGGCCACATCATTAGCGAACACACTCCCGGCGATGGTAAAAGAGCCGCCGACATAAAGATCGCCGGCATTGTCCACAACAGCCGCACAAACGATTCCATCCACACCGGGCATTCCGCCCAGGCTGACCCAGTTGGCGTCGCTGAAGTTTGGGTCTATCCGCACGGGATATTCCGCCGCCGCATCGTCCACCACGAGGGCCAGCCGATGGGCCGACACGACTTCCAGCCGGGCCGTAAGCTCCCTGCCTCGCGCGTCCTCCGCCATGAGCCGGTTATAGACCATCTGCCGTCCGCCATCCACCAGCACGAGCCGCGCGCCACCCCGCATCGCTTCGGCCTTCGCTCCGTCCACTTCCAGCTCCAGCCGGACGGAACCCTCTCCCACCGGACGCCGTCCAATCACAAAGTCCTGCCGCAACCCGTCAATGCCGACCGAGTATTCCTCCGTCAATCCCGGTCGGATGAACCGCGCAATTTGCCCAGCCATTTCCACCCGCCCGGAGAGCGCAAAGGCCTGTACCGTAGCGTAGGTTCCCAAACCTGCCGTATCGCCGACTTCCAACTCGGCAGGGCGTCGGAACGGGCGCACACGTAAAGGCTGCAAATGCTCGCCAGGTTGGGAAGCCTGCGACACAGCAGACTTGGAAGTCTGCGCTACGGTGGCGCCGTTGCGGCCCAGAGCCCGCGCGACGACCCGGAACGGCTTACCTTGGCCGCCGTCCTTCGTGGAAACCAGCCACAGCCCTTCGGTCGTGAGCTTGGCGTCCAATCGCTGAAACACACAACGCAGCCGCGCCCCGTCGGGACTGGACACGAGGGCTAGGCCGTCACCGGAGTATTGTTTGCCCGCCACCGCGCCGATATGGTCGAAGGGGATGGCGGCGGCGTGGCTGGGTTGATTGGCAACCGTTGCAGTTTGCGCCAGCAAAGGAATCTGAGCTAAGCTCAGTGTTGCCAGCGCGAGAATTGATCCCGTGGTTTTCATCTTCATAGGTGAGAGCTCATGGGACATACCGTGTCCGGTAGTACGCCTGAGGCAGGTGGTTCGAGTTAGTGAACATCAAACACCCGGCGATGGCCGCGTTCCCGATTGAGGCGGTGTTGGTCATTTGGTGCTTCCAGTTGACAGGCGGCGCCAGGTTCGTCGCCAAGTCGAGGGCATAGTTCGCGCCAGGAGTGCCGAGGTAGGTGAGGACATTGGTTCCACCTCCCGTATTCGACAATAGCAACTGGTTAGGAGCAGGCCCGGTGAGTAGCGCCTTGGCGATACAGGCCGAGACGTTGGTGCCTGCGGTTGTGAAGGCTCCGCCCACGTAAAGGTTACCGCTGGTGTCGAGCGCAAGCGCAGGGACGGGGCCGTTGAGCCCGGAGCCAAGATCTGACCAAACGCTGCCGTTCCATTGGGCAAGAAAGGAGGGTTGTCCGATGACTGGTAGCAGTGTCCTGCCAGTTGTTCCCACGAACAGTGTGTTACCCGACACTGCCAACGCGAGCACCTCGGCTTCCAGCCACCCACCCAAGCCAGACCAAGAACTCCCATTCCATTGGGCAACGGAATTCGCCCCCACTCCGCCGGCATCGGTGAAACTACCTCCGACGAATAGGTTGGTTCCCGACGCCGCCAGGGCCGAAACATGGGGCCCAATCGAGTAACCTGCAGGGTCCCCCGGAACGAAAACCCCGCCTGAAAGCCCCGAGCCCAAGGCCGCCCACGAAGTCCCATTCCATTGGGCGACATCATTGGCTGGCACCCCGCCTGCCGTCGTAGAATCACCTCCCACGAAGAGGTTGCTCCCTGACACCGCTAGAGCGGCAACTGCAGGGCCGCCGCCATAATCATTTGTCCCCGAAATGCCATTACCCAGCACCGACCACGAAGTCCCATTCCATCGGGCCACGTTGTTGGCCGACGTCCCTCCCGCCGTGCCGAAGGCCCCACCCACATACAGGTTACTACCAGATACTCCCAGAGCGGAAACTGAAGGGCCAGCGCCAGAATCGTTGGTCCCCGAAATCCCGGTGCCCAAGGCCGACCAGGTACTCCCGTTCCACTGGGCTATGTTCCTGGCCGACACCCCTCCCGCCGTGGTGAAAACGCCCCCCACATACAGGTTAGTTCCCGATACTGACAGAGCCGAAACCCAGGGACCGCCGCCGTAATCGTTCGTCCCCGAAATCCCGGCACCCAAGGCCGACCACGAAATCCCATTCCATTCGGCCACGTTATTAGCGACCACACTGCCCGACACGGAGAAACTGCCGCCGATGTATAGATTCCCGGCATCATCCACAGCAGCGGCGTATATGGTTCCATCCACACCCGGCAATCCACCTAAGCTCACCCAGTTGGCGTCGCTAAAGGTCGGGTCTATACGCACCGGGTATTCCGCCCCAGCATCGTCCAGCACCACGGCGAGCCGCTGCGCCGACACCACTTCCACCCCCGCCGTAAGCTGCCTGCCTCGCGCATCCCTCGCCCTGAGCCGGTTATAGACCATCTGCCGTCCCCCGTCCGCCAGCACGAGCCGCGCCCCACCCCGCACCGCTTCGGCCTTCGCTCCGTCCACTTCCAGTTCCAGCCGGACGGACCCCTCGCCCGCCGGACGCCGTCCAATCACAAAATCCTGCTGCAGTCCGTCGATACCCACCGAGTATTCCTCCGTCAACCCCGGACGCAGGAACCGCGCAACTTGCCCAGCGATTTCCACCGTCCCAGAAGGCGCGAGGGGTGCGACGCTGGCGCGGCCCAGGGCCCGCGCAATCACTCGGAACGGCTGGCCTTTGGCCCCGCCTTTCGTGGAAACCAGCCACATTCCTTCGGATGTAAGGTCGGCGTCTAACCGCTGGAACAAGCAGCGCAGCTTCGCCCCGTCGGTGCTGGACGCAACGGCCAAGCCGTCGCTGGAGTATTGTTTGCCCGCCACCACTCCGATTTCCTCGAATGGGATGGCGGCCGCGTGAGCCGCAAGGGCCGCGTCGGGGGTAGGTTGATTGACAACCGTTGCCGGTTGCGAGAGCAGCGGCAACGGGGCCAAGCTCAGCGTTGCCAGCGCAAGCACTAATCTCTTCATAGTTTCATCCTCGCTAGCTCCGTAGTTCTCGTTCGGCGGCGGCTGCTTGCTTCCTCCATCAAATTGGGACTCCTGTCGCATATAGCATAATCTCAGGGCACTGAGCGGGTTCGGTAATAGGCCTGCGGTAGGTGGTTCGTGTTCGTGAACGTCAAATATCCGGCGGTGGCCACGTTGCCAATCAAGGTCGTGTTGGTGGCTTGGGGCATCCAGTTCACGGGAGGGGCCAGGTTGGTCGCCAGGTCGAGGGCATAGTTCGCGCCGGGAGTACCGAGGTACGTGATGACGTTTGTTCCGCCTCGCGCATTGGCCAACAACAACTGGTTGGGAGTTGGTCCCGTGAGGATAGCCTTGGCGATATACGCGGAGACGTTTGTGCCTGCCATGGTGAACCCACCGCTCACATACAGGTTCCCCGAGCTGTCCAAGGCGAGGGCACCGACACCGCTAACTTGTCCGACACCGCTGTTTACGCCCGAGCCCAAGGGCGACCAGGTGCTGCCATTCCATTCAGCAATGGAATTGGCCGGTATCCCACCAACGGTGCTGAATTGACCTCCCACATACAGGTTGTCGCCCGATACCG
>Ga0326727_10009715_pt1 | contig 23434 bp, 29 predicted proteins | sample MB2enrmetagenome_FD_207643 | JGI IMG/M metagenome (GOLD analysis project Ga0326727, IMG submission 207643) | Lab enriched peat soil microbial communities from McLean, Ithaca, NY, United States - MB29MY | ecosystem: Environmental > Terrestrial > Soil > Wetlands > Peat | place: USA: New York... | reverse complement strand
GAGGAGCCCCATCCTTCGGGCAAGCCGTTGGTGCTCCTGTTTGGTGATCCACTCGACCTTGAGGTACTCGACCAGTTGGGCGTCGGTCATTCCGATACGGCGTCCTTCCTTCACCGTGAACGCGTAGGCCTCGATCTCCGACGGGGCATCGACGTAGCTCAGCTTGGGGTAGAACAGTGGCTTCCGATGGCGGAACTGGTTCACGTGGCAGAGCTCGTGGACCAGGTCGAGGTAGACGGTCTCGAGGTCCCCGTGCTCCAGATGATGGGTGCTGATGAGCAGGTGTCCGTCGATGTCGCTCGTCCCCATGTAGCCGAACTTCGCGGAAAAGAACTCGACCTTCAGGTTACGGATCACCCGGTCGGTGTCCTTGCCGAAGAGCTCGCGTATCGCGGGTACCTCTCGGAACCCCCGGAAGAACCTCTCGAAGGGGTAGAGTTTGGTCGGCGCATGGCGCTCGATCCGGACCTTGAGTTTGGACTGTAGGGACATGGGATTCCTCTGGGGCGTGGGCGTGGGACTCTCCGCCTCCTATTTGGTTTCGACGGATGCCGAGGGACCCGGGCGAAAGCCCCGGGTCCGGCGCGAGGCTCTCCGCTCCCCGAAGAAACGCGCGGAGGAGATTTGGCTTCGCCGTAGTGGGGGTTTATCTCGTTCCCGGTCGACAGTACGGTCGGGAGCCGCCGAATGGCCGGAACGCCGTCCCCGCACGCAGGGCATACGCCCCGGGCAGTCGTCCGTCCGGCCGAGGTAGGGGACCGCTGCCGCTGCGGAACCCGAATCGCGCCGGGGACGAAGTGCCTCCAGATCGTAGACGCGCCGCGCGAACTAGCGGACTGGATCCAGGGCCGGTCGTTCTGCGGCCCGGACTGTGCCCGCCACTACCTGCTCGAGTCCATGGAACAGCTCGAGGGGGCGATGGGGGGTGGGGAGACGGTCCGGGCCCTCCGAGCCGTCATCGTCTCCCTGGACGCTGCCCCCGAGGACCTGACGGTACCCCCGCCGTCACATCGTGCCCCCTAGGGGTCGAGAGGGCCCGGGAATCCACCCCACCTCCCGAGGCTCTTCTCGACTCCCCTGGCGATCGCCCGGGAACGGGCGATAACCGGGCGTGAGGGAGGGACCGGCTCTTCGAGATCAGGCGTCGACGTCCGTGACCTTCTCGAGGAACCAGACGTCGGCGCGGTCGGTGAGCCCGGCTCGGGTGCGGATCTCGATCGGGTCTCCCCACTCGGCGAACCTTCGGGCTCCGTCAAGGTCGTCCCATTCGGTCAGCACGAGGATCTCGTCGGGCTCGCGGGCGTTTCGAAGCACGATCCCTCCGTGGGAACCGAGCTCCTTCCGCCGCGGTGCATGTTCGTCGAAGACGGCTTTCCACTGGGCGTAGTCTCGGACCTTGTGTCGCGCGAGGAGGTAGGGCATGGGAACGACACGCTCGAGTGGTACTAACGTTGGTCGCGGGTGGGCGGTGGAACCGGGGCCCGATCAGTAACCGCGGAAGGATTCAAAGACGATGTCCTCTTGCGGAACGCGGAGACAGTCGCTCAGTAGGGGGACGATCTCGCCGACCATCTCCGGAAGGCCGGCGACGTAGTAGCGGGGTCGTGTCGAGGGATCCGCCACGGAGGCGATCCAGTTCGCGTCGATCCTCCCAACCCTGCCCTCCCACGAGGATTCCGATTCCCGGGGTCGGGTCACCGAGTAGTGGACCGAGATCGAAGGAAGGGTGCGAGCGAGCTCGTCGAGCTCCCGCCGGAACACGAGCTCGGCGGGCACTCGGGCAGAGTAGAGGAGCGTCAAGGGCTGAGTGAGGCCGGTGTCCACGGCGAACCGGAGCATCCCGCGGAACGGAGTGATGCCGATGCCGCCCGCGAGGAAGATCGCGGGTCGATAGGTATCGAGGAGGAAGTGACCGAGCGGGCCGTAGATGTGTCCGAGTTCGCCCGGGCGGAGGCGGGAGAGCGCTTGCTTGAACGGCGTATCGGTGATCTTGCAGGTCACTTCAAGGAAGCCGGCTTCGGAAGGGCTGGACGAGAGGGAGAACGCACGGACCGCCCCCCACGGGTCGTCGACGCCGGGGAGCGATAGGCGAACGGCCTGGTTCGAGCGGTAGTGGAAGTCGGTTCCCTCCGTGGAGAAACGGAAGGTCATCACTGTAGGGGATTCTCGTCGGCTCGCCAGCAGAGGAAGGCGATACTCTCGAGGCGTTGCCAGGCGACTCGCACGCCCTTCGGGACGGTTCATCCTCTTTGCCCACAGCCGTCGGGGTATATTGACCGGGTTGGACGATGGTGCTCACACCTCCGCCGCTCCGTCGCCGACCGGGATCCGCGTCGTCGCGGGTCGACGCACGGTGGAGCTAGAGCTGATTCAGGAGCGCGGAGAGCTCCGTGAGGGCCTCGTCGATGTCCTTCTTCACGCGCTCGGCCGCCTTCTTCGCGGTTCCCGAGGGGTCTTTCGCCGCCGATCCGGCGGTCGCTGCCACTCGTTTCGACAGCTTGGCGGTGGCGTCGCCCAGGTCTTTGGCCGCGCGCTTCACATCGAGCAGCGCCTGTTCGAAAGGGTCCTGTGAACCGGTCGCGGCGGGTCCGGGAGGGGCGGAAGGTCCCGGTCCGAAACCGCACGAAGGGCAGTAGGTGGCTCCTGTCGGGACTTCTTTTCCGCAGCGCTGACAGTACATGGGCCTCTCCCACGGGGGAGTGCGCCCGCCGTACTTACCGAGTGCGGGGTCACTCCCTGCAGTGACGAGCCCGCGGCGCGGTCGTCCCTCTCCTGCCGCAGGAATCGTTCCCGGTATCTGCGTCCGACGTCCTCTTACCGAGTGCCGTGCCGGTCCGGTCCGATGAGCCTATGGCGACCGACCCTTTCGCTCGAGGAGGAAGGAGTCCGGTAGGGGCCGAAGTGACGGAGACCGAGCCCTCTTCAGTTCGCCTCGTCGACCTCTCGGGGGAAGGGCGGGAACGGGCGATCCCGACCCTCAAGGAGGGATTCGTCGGGATCTATCGCTGGCACGCGAAGCGCACCTTGCGGACCGTCTCGAGGGTCCGTGCCGCGCTGCGTGGAGAGGAGGTCGTCGGCGTGGCGATGCTCGAGCGGCTCGAGCCCGAGGTGGGATACGTGTACTATCTTTCGGTCGGGGTCGCCCATCGGAAGCACGGCGTGGGAGGGCAGTTGTTGGACGACGCGCTCGCGTACTTCCGCGCGGTGGGGGCCGAGGTCGTTTACGGCGCCGTAGAAGAGGACAACCTGGCGTCGCTCGCCCTGTTCCGCTCCCGAGGGTTCCGCACGGTCGAGCGCAAGGAACTGAGCTACCGGGAAGGCGGGCTCGGGGCGTGGGGACTGCGGAGCCGCATGTGGATCGTTTCCGGCGAGGTCCTTCTGGGACTCCGTCTCGCTCCTCCGCATCCTCTCTCTCCGACGGCCGAGGCCCGTTCGGCGCCGAAGTGAGAGGACGGGGAATCCGTCCGCCGTCCCGTCACCGTGTTCCGGTGGTCCCATCCCGCCGGGCCAAGACCCGGCTCGCGATCAGCGTGATCATCTTGCTCGGCCGGCCCACCGCCTCGAGAGCGAACGGGACCGGTCGGTGCTTCGGATGGCGGGCATACCAGTCGGCCGACGGCCCTTCGATATCCGGGTGCACCGCGTCGAGATTCCAGCGGCCGTCCGGTCGCCGTTTCTTTTGAAGGTGGGCGAGGGCGAACCGGAGGCGGGGGTCCTCCGTGAAGCCGAGCGACGTCAGGAGGTCGAGGCCGACGAGAAGGTCGTAGTAGTAGTGGGCAGGGTAGTGGAATCGGAACCACGGTTCGTAGTGGTCCCCCTGGCGGTAGAGCTCGCGTTCGAGGAAGAACTCGGCGCCCTTCTCGACCGCGCGGGTCATCGCCGCGGTCCATTTCGCTTTCGGGTAGGCGGCGAACGCGCTGAGCCCCTCCCACGAATCGAGATTGCGGCCGGACCCCCAGCACGACCAACCGCCGAGAGCAGCCTGGTTCCGAACGAGCCAGTCGAGCGCGGACCGAACGCGGGCGTCGTCGTCGTAGCCGAACCGGAGCAGCGCCCGGGTCATGTTGCCGATGTAGCAGAGGTGGCTCTTCGCGGCGCCGTTGATCGCAAACCCTCCGTCCTGCGCCGAGGAACGCTTCATCCAAAGCTCGCACGATTCCTGGATCGCCGGATGGGAGCGAGAGAGACCGAGGTCCGAGAGCACGAGCATCATCCAGTTGGTCGAGAGGTACTTCGGAGTGTAGATCCGCGCGGGACTTACCCACCAACCTCCGGGCTCCCGGTGCGCCAGGATCTCCGCCGCCCAGCCGGCTTTCGAGATCCGCGCGCGTGCCGCCCGCACTTCGGAGTCTCGTTCCGACCTTCCGAGAAGATCGCGGAGCGCGAGATACCGGACGGACGGTTGCTCCTCTTCGAGGAGCCAGTCCAAGACCTTCGGTGGCGTCATCCGTTCCCCCCAGGGCATCTCCGTTCAAGGCATTCTCTCCCCGAGAGGCCTCGGGGGAGGGTTCGGAGCGCCCGACGGTTCAGCCCGGCGGTCCCGCGGGGAGCAGCTGGGGGTTCAGGCCTAGGATGGCCCACGCCGCGCGCAGCGACTGCGGTAGGAGCAGGTCGGTCGCCTCGAAACCACGCTCGGACATCACGCGAGCATCGACCCAGGGGATTCCTCGGGGGGAGTCCACTCGGAGCACGTGGTCGAAGGCCTCTTTCAGGGTAGAGGTGGGATGGCCTCGAAAAGTCACGGAGAGCGTGATCCTTTCCCGGCGCAGCGCCGCGTGGAGCCGGGCGCTGGCGAGCGACGACTCGACCAGCGGAGACTGGAAAGCGTCGGCGTTCGTGAGAACGACCGAGGTGGGATCCTCCGGGGCGGAGAACTTCGAGACGAGCCGCTGGAACAGCGGAGGGAGCCCCGCGAACTCGACGAGCCTCTCTTGCAGCTCGCCGGGGAGGCTTTCCGGGACGACCAATCTACGGACCACTGGGGTCGGGATCGCGGAAGCCCGAAGCTCCCGCGGGTCGACCGTCGCGGTGCAGCGGCCCTCGGAACCCCGCTCCATGATCTCGGCCACCCACCGTTCCCAGGTCACCGTCGACCCGGAGCAGTTAGCCCAGGCGAACTCCGGACGCACACGCTCCGCAAAACCCGCCGCGAGCATCGACATGGCGGACTCCCCGGAGCCGAACACGAGGATCGATTGCGGTTCGGCCAGCGGAAAGCCGGAGGTGACACTCGACGACATGGGGGATGGGACGAACTCCAGAAGCACCACCTCCCGCCGAAGGTTGAGCTCGACCCGAACACCTTCGGCCCTCCGAACGGGTTCGGTGCCCCGATCGTGCCTCTCGGCCGCGAGGAAAGAGCTCCTCCGTGGCGAGACGGGGTCAGAGGGGGGTGACCGGAGGGAGAAGCGCGGCCTCGAGCAACTTCTTCTCGATAAGGGCGATCGCCTCCGAGATCCCGGACTTGCTTCGGTCCAGCTTGCGCGCGAGGGCCGTCAACGTGATCGCCCTCGGGACGGCGAAATAACCGGCCTCCATGGCCTCGGTGAGGAGCTGGCGCTGGGACTCGCTGAGGAGCGGAAAGTGGCTGTGCAACGGCCCGCGGCGTATCGAGACGATCCGAGCCGTGGGGTCCGCGGCCCGGATATGCTTCAGGATCGCCTGGAACTCCGAGTAGCGCGCCGCGATCTCCCAGCCGAGGTAGCCGGCCTGCACCCGCAAGGGGAAACGGAGGGGGAGGCCCATCCGCTGATAGAGATAGATGACGGGCGGGTTGTCGTACTTGATTCGGTACAGGCTGCCTTCGCCGACCTCCGCGAAGGGGTCGACCGAGTGGATGTCCGGATAGCTCAAGATCTCGTTCTGCCAGATCCCGGGGGGACCTCCGCTGATCCAGTGGTCCGAGACCGAGACGTTCGGGCTGACCTCGACCCGGTTGAGGACATCGATCCGGAGCTCGGGGTGAGCGGAGGAGAACGGACCGCTCCACAGGGTCCGCGGGATGCGGATGCGCAGCGCCGCCAGGATAAGGCGGTCCGGGTATGGCTTCGCAGATGATAGTCGCAGCGCCTGCAGCCGCTCGCCGTTCTGGGCTTCCCGAAGGGTCCGGAGCGACCGAGTGGCACGGGGCTTCGTCACGCGCTTCCTCTCCTGAATCTGAACGCCGGGGTAACGTCGCTCCCGGCAAAAAGATTCCCTCTGCCGCCCACGGGGTGGGAAGTCACCCTGCCGGGGTCCGTCGGCGGCGGATGGATCGAGCGTGGGGTGGACTCCCTCTCGTCCAAGCCGGGTCGACGGGGATCCCGGGGCACGATAGGGCGGGATCCGGACCGCCCCTGAGCAAGGACAAGGGTGATACGTCGATTCCGCATGGGGCACTGGGATGGCGAGGGCGCCGACGGTCCGATTCCGGCTGGCGCGGGACCGGGCATCAGTCGCGGTCGTCGCGCGGATGTTCCGGGAGTATGCGGAAGGGCTCGGGTTCCCTCTCGACTTCCAAGGATTCCACGAGGAGCTGGCGAACCTGCCGGGGGAGTACGCCCCTCCGAAGGGAGCCCTCATCCTGGCGCTCGTAGGAGACCGCCCCGCCGGGAGTGTGGGGCTGCGCCCTCTAGAGCCGGGGACCTGCGAGATGAAGCGGCTGTTCATTCGGAACGAGTTTCGCGGCCAGGGCATCGGTCGACGCCTGGTGGACCGGGTCATCGCGGACGCGCGCCGGATCGGATACGAACGGATGCGACTCGACACGATCCCCGAGATGTCGGAAGCGATTCACCTCTACCGCCAGTGCGGGTTCGTGGAGATCTCCCCGTATCGGTACAACCCGATACCGGGCGCGTTGTACTTTCAGCTCGACCTCCGGCGCCCCGAGGGCTTCGACGGCACTCGCCCGAAGGCCTCGAAGCGGCCGCCCCCGGTCTCCCGCCGCCGGGTTCGTTAGGGTGCTAGTGCACCGACCCGGGCGACGAGTCCGTCGCGGCCGAACCGCGGGCCCTGAGCCTTCCGGAGGAGAGCATCGCGGGCCCCTCGATCATGCCCAGGGCAACGAGGACGATGCCAAGACCGGCGAGTTCGAAGTATTGGAACGCTTCCCCGAACACGAACACCCCCACGGCAAGGGCGACGATCGGGTTGAGGAACGTCACGACGTTCGCGCGCACCGGGCCCGCCCGCCGTACGAGCTCGAAGAAGAGGAGGTAGCCGAGGGCGAGGGTCCCGAACCCGACGAACACGATCGACACCAGGACCGACGGCGAGAGAGGTAAGGAGAGCGTCCGCGCCGCGAACGGGAGGGCGACCAACGCGGCCGCCGTGGCCCCGAGCAGCTCGAACGTGAGCCCCCAGCGGCTCTCGCCCGAGGGCTTCATTCGTGCGAACAGGACCGTGCCCGTGCCCTGGCACACGGCCCCTAAGGCGAACGCCGCGATCGCCCAGCCGTTCGTCAGAACGTTGGTGCCGATCGAGGTCAGGGCGAGAACGATGACCCCGAGGAGCCCGACCGCGAGCGCTCCCCGCTGAAGCCAGGTCAGGCCCAGCCGGGTACCGAGCGCCGAGGCCACCACGATGCTCACGAGGGGCGAGGTGGCGTAGACGATGGCGGCGGCGCCGCCGGTCGCGAACTGCTCTCCCCAGAACAGCGGTAGATTGATCCCTCCGATCAGGAGGGCCCCGATGGCGGCCGAGATGCCCAGCTCTCGACGAGCGGGGCGCACCGCGCGGGTGGCCGCCGAGACCACGGCTAGGGTCGCGGTGGCCAGCAGCAGGTCGACGGTGACCAGGACGAAGGGGTTCGCTCCGGCCCCGATTCCGAGCCGCGCCACGGGGAACGTCGCACCCCAGATGACGCCCAACACCACCAGCAGGAGGAGGGCGATCGGGTCGCCTCGCTTGGACTCGGTCACGAGCAATACCGTCCGCTCCCCTCGACCTCTCCGGGGGATTTTCAACGTGATGTTCGGCGAAATCCACCCAGACCGCTCCTGCGAGTCCCCCGCACTAGAGTACCCTGCACTCCGACGACGTCCCCGCGGAACGACGGACCTACGGGCGTCGACCCCCGGCCCGCCCTTGCTCACCCGAGGCGGACCCGTGGGACGCGGTGAGCGGGGCCGTGTTCCCGTGAAGTTCGATTGACAACGGCGCTTTCTGCTCTGCCCTCCCCTCACGTTTCGAGGTACGGATGACCCACTTCGTGATGATCTCGCGCCACACGGCCGAGAGCTGCCCCATGAACAACGGGAAGATTCGGGAGATCGCGATGGAAGCGATGGCGGCCTTGCCCGAAGCCGCCAAGAAGTTCGGCATCAAGGTCATCGGAAGCTGGTCGATCACCCCCGAGCACCTCGTGATCCAGGTCTTCGATGCGGTGAACCTCGACTCGGTCCTGAAGTTCTCCATGGAACCGAGCCTCCTCAAGTGGTGGAGCTTCAACACTACCGAGATCAAGGCCGCGACCACGCTCGAGGAGACCCTCCGGCTGATCCAGTAGGGCGGTCCGATCTCGTTTCGGGCTCCGCGAGCGGGCGGTACGCATTGCCGACCGCCATCCCACCTCCTTTTGGGTAAGGGGTGTAATGCCCGAGGGAGGCTTCCTGACCATGCCGTACGTCGAGTACGACGAGGTGGAGGCAATCTGCTCGGACTGCGGACGCGCGTTCCGGTCCGAGGAGGCGCTCTTCGACCACCGCGCGGAGGCGCACGCCGGAAACGAAGGTGCGACCCCCTCGCGCAAGCCTACGATCCGGTGTTCCCTCTGCCAGAAGAAGTTCCTGTCGGCCGCCAGCCTCCGGGAGCACAACGCGAAGTCTCACACCGGGTAGAGCGTCGCCCTCCGGATTGCGCCCCTCGTTGCCGGTGCGCTCTCCCTATCCTTCCCGGTCGCAAGCTCGGGCGGGGAGCGCCTCGGGCGGAATGCGAGCTCGAACGGACGACCGCCGGGGGTGCCGAGAACCGACATTATGTAGGATGCGCTTCTAGCGCTCGAGGAGCCGACCATGGTGCGTTCGAAACCTAAAGCCGGTAGGCGTCGTCCTCCCTCCCGCCGCGCCCCAACTTCCCCCATTCCGCCTGGGTACCCGACCCTGATCCCGTACCTCGCCGTGGACGGCGGGGTCGCCGCGCTCGAGTTCTACGAGAAGGCGTTCGGCGCGAAGGAGCTGGTGCGCGAGCTAACCCCGGACGGACGGCTGATTCACGGCCGCCTGAAACTGGGCTCTTCGATCCTCATGCTCTCGGACGTCTTCCCCGGATCCGGTGTCGCTTCGCCCTCGACCGTCGGGACCACGACGGTCACGATCCACCTCTACGCCAAGAACGTCGACCTCGTGTGGGACCGAGCGGTCGCCGCGGGTGCGAAAGTGACCATGCCGCTCGAGAACCAGTACTGGGGAGAACGGTACGGGCACCTGCTCGACCCGTTCGGACATCACTGGTCGCTCTCGATGCGCGTCCGAATGTCCCGAGCCGAGAAGGCCGCGAAGCAGGCCGAGGCCCGCGCGGCTTTCGCCCGAGGGAACCATCCCTCGCGCGAATCTCCCGACGGGGACGCGTAGAGGCGCTCCGCTCGCACCGGGAACCTCCCGGTCGGGGGAGGGAGCGTCGGGTGTGTGAAGTACTTCCCCTCGTCTCCCGGTCCCGACGCGCCGACCATGATTCCCCCCGGGCAAGAGGAGGTCCTTTCCCCGTCCTCCGAGGGCGACGCGAGTCGCCTGGAGGTCGCCGCGATCCTCGAGGGAAGGACGCGCATCGCCGGGATCGGCTGGCGTCTGACGACCGGGAGCGTAGTCGGTCCGGTCCGAGCCCAGACCCGTCGATACGGGCGCACCCTGATCTCCTCGGAGTTCGCGGCCTTGCGCGCGGGGATCCGGGACGCGGCCCGAAGTCCCGGCCGCGATCTGGTGGTGCTCCTTTCGGACCGACGGGCCGTGGCGTTGCTGCGCGGGGAGCCCCGCCCCCTCCTCCGACGGGCTCAGTCGGAGGCGCTTCGCCTCCGCGCCTCGCTGGGCCGCTTCCGTTCGGTCCGCTTCGAGTCGGAGTTCGTTCCGGATGCCGAGCTCGCCCATGCCGTAGGAGAAGCGCTGGACGTCGGCCTCCACGCCGCCGCGGAGCGGGAGGAGCATCGGGTCCTCGTGATGGAACGGATTCTCGCACGCGCCCGCGAGGTCCACCTGGAACCATCCCCCGAGGGCTGGGTCGCGAACGGCCGGTATCGGGTCTCCCTACACCCGATGCACTGCGAATGTCCCGCCTGGACGACCCGATGGTCCCGGGCGCCGATCGCGGGGCGACGAGCCCAGCGGCTCCCTTGCAAGCACATCGTGGCCCTCGCCCTGCGGGAGGGGGTCAGCGTTCCCGCCGACCTCTCCGAACTGGCCCGACGAGCGCCGCCCTAGCGGGCGGAGAGGGAGCCTCTCGGCCCGATCGGGCGCCCCCCCTCCGCACCTCGTGAACGTCCGTTCACTCGAGGACGTGGATGTTGTGCTTCTCGCCGATCTCCTTGAGGATCTTCGGCCATACCGTGACGCTGACCTCTCCGAGATGCGCCTTGCGCAGGAGGAGCATCTGCGTACGGGATTGTCCGATGCCGCCGCCGATGCTGAGCGGGATCTCCCCGTTCAGGATCGCCTGGTGGTACGGGAACTTGAGGAAGTCGAGCTGGCCCGCGAGCTCCAACTGCTGGCGGAGGGTCTTCGGTACCACCCGGATCCCCCCCGACATCAGCTCGTGCCGCCGCTTGGTGACGGGATTCCAGACCAGGATGTCTCCGTTCAACCCGTGCATGGTCTGGCCGCTCTCCGACCGAGTCTCGGTCACCCAGTCATCGTAGTCGGCGGCCCGCATCTCGTGCGGGAAGCCGTCCTTGAGGGGCCACCCGATCCCGATGATGAAGACCGCGGGGTACTTCTGGACCAGCTGGGTCTCGCGCTGCTTGCGCGGGAGGTCCGGGTACATGTCGAGGATCTCCTCCGCGTGGATGAACCGGATCTGCTCGGGAAGGTCGGGATACCGCGGGTCGCGGAGCCCGGGGAAAAGCTTCTGCGCATGCTGCTGGGCCCCGGTGATGACCTTCCAGATCTTCCGAACGGTCGTCTTCAGGTAGTCGAGGTTCCGGTCGCTCTCCGTGATCACCTTCTCCCAGTCCCACTGGTCGACGTAGGCGCTGTGGTCGTGGTCGAGGAAGTAGTCCTTGCGGACCGCCCGCATGTCCGTGATCAGCCCTTCGCCGGCGGAGAAGCCGAACTGCCGCAGGGCCATTCGCTTCCACTTGGTCGCGGCCTGGACGACCTGGGCGTCGATCGGATGCAGGTCGCGGTCGTTCGAGATGTGGAACTGGATCGGCGTACGCGAACCGTCCCGGTCGAGCATGTCGTTGACCCCGCTGTCGGCCGCCACGATGAGCGGGACCTGGACCAGCATCAGGTTGAGCTCGCGGCAGAGGTTCTCCTCGATGTACGACTTCACCGCGTAGATCGCGCGCTGAGTGTCCCGGGGCGACAGCAACGAATGGTAATCCGTCGGAAGCACCTTTTCGAGATCCACGTAATTTCCGATTCCGGGTCCAGCGAGATCCGCTTTCTTGCGCTCGAGCATACCAACAGAGCTCCGCGGAGGAGTCGGCCATGCGGCGGCATAAGCCTCCCGTCAAGTGACCTCCACATGGTAGGAAGGGGCACGGTCTCCGACAACGGAGCTCGCGTCGGCCCGCGACCGGTCTCCGAGGGGAACAGCGCGGGGCGCGTCCTCGGACGGTCCGCCCTTCGGGCTGGGGGCAGCCGGACGACCGTAGGTCGCGCGGAGTCCGAACCAAAAGGTTCTCCTTGGTCACCGTTTTGGGGACCCCGGCGGTGAGCCGTCGGCTCGAGGAGAGGAAAGAGAATGGATTGGTTCAGCATCGCGATCTGGTCGCTGGTGGGCACCTGGGTTCTCGTGATCGGCACGCTCGGGCTGATGTACTGGCAGACCCGCCAGAACCAGCATCTTAACTCGGCCAACGCCGTGATGAATCTGCGGGAGCGGTTCGACTCGGCCCGGATGCGTGCGGCCCGTCGTCATCTCGCGGACCGGCTCCTGAGGCAAGCGCACCAGGACATCGCGAGCGTCGAGGTGGCCACGTTCTTCGAGCTTGTAGGAACCCTGACCCATCGCAAGATCCTCGACGACGACCTGGTCTGGGAGGCGTTCGGGACGTGGATCGAGAGCTACTACTGGGGACTGCGGAACCCGCTGGACCTGATCGGCCAACTGCGGACCAACCTCTCGGACCCCCTCATCTTCCACGAGTTCGAATGGCTCCACGACCGGATCCTCGAGCTCAACGGGCAGCATCTCGGGCCGAACATGCCGGTGACGCGGGATGCGGCCGAGGACGCGCGACGCACCCTCTCTCGCGAGGTTGCGCTCGAATCGATCTAGTGAGCGGGACCCCTCCCCGGTCCCCGTACCTCCCACCGAGCCGGCTCGGGGGGATCCGGATCGGAACGGGTTGGGTCAAACCGAGTATACACGGGACTTAACGCGCGAGGGTCCTTCCTCGAAAGGAGAGGTCGGTGACCGCGTCGAGCAACCCCTCGGCGTCGCGCGCCCTGCGGGACCGTCAGGACGCAGGGGAGCAGCTGGCCGTTCGTCTCGCCCACTACGCCGACCAACACCCTCTCATCCTCGCGCTTCCGCGAGGGGGGGTCCCGGTAGCGTTCGAGGTGGCCTCTCGCCTCGGAGTGCCCCTCGACATTCTCATCGTGCGAAAGATCGGGGCGCCGTCGAATCCGGAGTATGGCCTCGGCGCCCTGGTCGAGGACGGGAGTCGCTATATCGACGAACGCCGCGTTCGCGAGGCAGGGTACTCTCTCCGGGACCTCGAGCCGACGATCGATCGCGAGCTCGCGGAGATCCAGCGACGGGCCAACGCCTACCGGGGAGGGAATCCTGCGTTGGACCCGACCGACCGCGTCGTGATCCTGGTCGATGACGGGGCCGCTACCGGCGCGAGCGTGCTGGCGGCGATCCGGGCCGTCCGAGGCCACCGCCCCCGGCGCGTGGTGGTGGCGGTGGGGGTGGCCCCGCCGGAGACGGTCGCCCTGCTGGAACAGGAGGCCGATGAGGTGGTCGCGCTGGTCGTTCCCTTCGCCTTCTTCGCGGTCGGGGAGTGGTACCGGCGCTTCGACCAGGTCTCCGACGAGGAGGTCGAGAGACTTCTCGACCGGTCGCGGAGCGCCCAGTCCCGACAGGGATAGCCCCGACACTATCCCGAACTTCAGGGAGGCCGGGCAGTGTCGCCGTGCGTCGGCCGATGCTTACGAAGGACGTGACGGACGCCCACGATCACGATGATCCAGAGGAGTTCCGCGACGAACGGAGCGACGAACGCGATCGATACCGTGATCGCGAATACGGCGACGGTGATGAATTCGCTGTTCTCGGTCGAGCGGATCCACGCCTCCGGCAGCAGGCGACGGACCAGCCGGTGGCCGTGGGTCGAATGCCTCCAGATCGCCAGCAGGATCAGGCCGCCGACGGTCTGAACGCTCGCATAGAGCGCCACCGCCAGCCTCGACGAGGCCGACCCGGGGCCCAGGGTGGCGCCGGCCCCGTAATCGAGGAGGATCCCGACCAGGAACGGGGTGACCGCGATGATCATCAGAAACACGGAGTTGAGACGCACCAGCGTCCGGTCGTACCGGATGATGGGTGAGAACAACCGACGATGGGCGCTCCACCACGACGCGATAATGAAGAACGAAAGGACGTAGGCGATCACCGCGGGCCACTCTCCGGCAAGGTAGCTCGCGAGGTTCGGATAGGACCCGGAGGCTGCTCTCTGCGGCAGCACGAGGTCGATAACGAGGAAGGTGAGGGAGAAGGCGAAGACCCCATCGCTGATGCTGATGATCCGGCTCATGTCGGAGCCGGTGCCGTCGAGCCCTTCGACGTCCGCCGAGGCGTTCTCCCCGGGGCCCGTCGATTCGTCGGTGCGCATCGCTCGACCCCGCTGCGGCGAGCGGGAAGCACGGGAGGTATTCAAGACGCTGTCGATTTAGTCCCAGATCTCCCGGCTTCTGGGGGCAGAGGCCGCGAGACGGGGCACCGGGCGCGGGCGGTCTCAGGCGCGGCGGTACGCCGCGAGCCAGGCACGGCCTTCGACGTGAGGGATGGTCACTTCGTAGTGCGCCGGGTGTATCCAGCGCAGGTCCCATCCGTCCGAGAACGTCCGGCGTAGTTCCTCTTGCGAGACCCGCCGGGGCCCGCCCCACTCGGTCGGTTCCGTCTCGCTGAAGCAGAGGAGGAAGAATCGCCCTCCCGGGCGAAGGACCGAGCGTACGCTTTGCGAGTAGACCGGCCGATGGGGGTCGAGGAACGTGTGAAAGGTGCCGGAATCGGTCACCGTGTCGAACGTCTCTCCGAGGCTTTCGAGCGCCAAGGCGCTGGCCTCCCGGAAGACCACCGGGCTTCCCCGTTCCTGGGCTTTTGCCCGGGCCTGGCGAAGGGCGTTCGCCGCGAAATCGATGGCCCAGGTCTCGTGCCCCCGGGCGGAGAAGTAGAGCGCGTTCTCGCCCGTGCCGCAGCCCACGTCCAGGACCCGTCCGACGATCTCGCCCTCTTCCTCGAGTCGGACGAACTCGGGCTGGGGGTGGCCGACCTCCCAGAGGGGGGACCCCTCGTACTCCCGATCGAAGAAACGCATCCGGGCATGCAGAGACGGAGGGCGTAAAGACGTGGCGGACCCGATCGGGTCAGCGCGGAGGGGCGGCCGCTCCGGGCGCCGGCGAGGGAGGGAGCACGATCGGACGGACCTCGACCCGGATCCCTGCGCGGTCAAAGATGACCCCGACCGGGCAGGTCTTCACCGCGAGTCGGAGCGCCGTCTCCACCTCCGAAAGCGAGGCCCGGGTACGGAGCCGAAGGGTTCCGTGGACCCGAGTGAACGTCGGGGCTCGGGCCGGCCGATCGGCCTCGAGCGCGACGCTCAGCCCCTGGAAGACGAGACGCCGCTTGTGGGCCACGATGACGAAGATCGTGCAGATGCATCCGGCCAGCGAGAGCAGGCTCAGGTCGAGCGCGCTCGGGCCCGCGCTTCGTCCCCCTTCATCGATCGGGAGGTCGACGGTCACCGAATGCGCGTGGTCGTCCTCGAGCAGCGTCTCGTAGCCCCCCCTCCAGGTGCCCCGGGCTTGCATGACCGCTCCTCGATGTTCCCTCGGGGGGGAAGGCCTGTCGGTTAACCCCAGTTGACCCGAGAGCGCCGGTCACTCCTTGACCAGGAGCTGAACGGAGTACCCGCCCGCAAAGCCGCCGGTCCACCAGACGCCCCATCCGAAGTCCGGCGCCAGGTAGAGCGAGACGCGGCTGCCGTTCGGCAGGGCGGCGCCCAGGGTGAAGGCGGCCGACGTTCCGTTGGGCTCCGTGCCGACCCCGTGCACCACTCCCCCGGTCGCGGAGTACCAGTTCGTGAGCCACAGCCGGAAGGTGACGTTTCGGAAGGTGACGTTCCATGGGCTCGTCTGGTTCGCGAAGAAGGGAACGTGGAGCGGGCTGACCTCTACGTAGAACTGGTGCCCTTGGACGGTGACCACATCAGGGATCGCCAGATTCGGATGGATCCCCGGCAGCAGACCTCCGAAAAGCGCGATCCCGACGGCCATGAGGATCACGAGCCCCACGACAAGGATACCGACGTCCCTCCGGGACATCGGAAAATCCCGGTCCATCAGGGGAGGCATCGGCCTCCCGGCTAGGGGATGGTCCCTTTAACGCTCTTAGTTGCGGAGGATTTCCGGTCGTCGGCGCCTTCCCGCGGGAAACGCGGCCGGCCACGCGGGGCGGAGCTGCGTGACCCGACTCCGGGGTTCGGAGGGTCGGACCCTCGAGGGGTACGAGGGCGAAGGCCCGCGCGAAGCGTGGAACGACCGATTCCCTCTACTCAAGGACCTTCAATTCGACCCGGGGGGCCCTGAACCCGACCTTGGCATGCGTTCCGTCGCACATCGGCTTCTGGGACGACTGGCCACAGCGGCAGAGGGCCATCACAAACTTTCCGTCGACCATCACGAGGTTCGACCCGTTCTCCTTGGCGACAATCTCGACCTTCGTCATGACGGAAAGGGAACGGAGGAGGGGCAAGATAAGCGTAAGGTGACACCCCCCGTTCGGCACCCCGGTCGTCCCCGTCCGAGGGCGGTCGCCGCGCGAGACCGGCGCGGGTCCCTACGGAGGAGCCGCGAACGGAGGTTCGAACCGCTGGAAGATCGGGAAGGTGACCTGCACTCCGTCCGGGCCCCACCACTCCTCGATCGGGTATCCACAGCCGCGGAACACCTCGAGCATCTGGTCGTTCTCCATCAGGACCGCCGCGTGGAACTCCCGGATCCCGGCCCCGCGCGCGGCCCGGGCGAGCCGCCAGAGGAGAAGGGTCGCGCATCCGTGGCCCTGGTAGGCGTCCTCGACGAGGAACGCGACCTCGGCCGCGGGGGCGTCGTGGCCGTCCCGCACGAACTCGGCGTGGGCAATGATCTCCGGCGGCCCGCTCCGGTCCGCGAGCATCAGCAGCGCGCATCGATCGGGTGACGAGACGCCTTTCCAGAGCTCGACGAACGCGGTCGAGCGAGGGACGGGAGCGAAGAACCGGACCGCGAGGGAACTCTCGGAGAGACGCGCGAGGAATTCCTCGAGGAGCGTCTGGTCCTCCTCGGTCATCCGTCGGATGGTGACCGGTTGCCCGTCCCGGAGCTGCGCCGGGCCTTCGGCGACTTCGGTCGGGTCGGAGGGAGCGGAAGGGGTTTCGGGTCCTTCGGTCGTCGCTCTCACCTCTGCCGCATCCGGGGGAACGTCCGAAGACCCGGCATGAGCGGTTCGCGAATAAGCCTTGACGCGGGTCCAGAGTCACCGAAGGAGCGGCCGCGGGGAGCTCGGGGACGAAGATCGCCGTGGCGGTACTGCCGCCCATGAGATCCGAACGGATCCGGATCCCCGGACTAGTTCGATTCTCCGACCGGGGCCGGCGCGGAAGGGGGCGGCTCGTACTGCGCCAGCTCCCTCTCCGACACCTGCAGCTGGGCGGAGATCATCCGAAGAGATACCTGAGGAGAGTGGTAGCGGATCTCTCGTATGACCTCGGTCAGGTAGGAGGCGTAGGGGATCGCTTGGTCCCAGTCCCCTTCGAATCGCTGGTCGAAGATGCCGGCGATACCCTCGGACGGGAGGGTGAACCCTTCCCGCGTCGGCTCGTTCTCTCCGGTCACCGCCGGCAGACCGATGACCGTGAAGCGATGGTCGAAGATGACGTACCGTGCGTCGTTGACCACGTGGCTGGGATGGAACCGGAGCTCCGCGCCCGCCGCGCGGTACAGGCTTGCGAGCGCGATCCGGTCCACGGCCTTCGGTACGAGGTACTGAACGGTCACCGAGCGCTGGACGGCGAGCTGGATCTGCTCGACGATCTGACGGACGTGGTCTGCGTTCTCCCGGGTCGTCGGGCTGCTCCCGCTGATCAGCCCGTGGATCGACGAGCGAGCCGTCTGCATGCCCATGATGACGGAATGGAAGTACTCCTGGCGCGAGAGGACGGCGGCGGTCCGTGCCATCTCGCTCAGAAGCCGCTTGCGCGCTTCGGCCTCCCGACGGGCCATGATGAGCAACCAGAGGGTGGCCACCAGCAAGATGAGTTCCGCGACGAGAAGGGCCAAGCTCAGCGGGTCCAGCACTCTCTCGCTCCAAGGTGGAACCGACCAGCCCGACTATATCTCGTTCGCGCGGGCGTCGGTGGTTTCGACGGGGAGGGGGACGAGGGCCCGGGCGACTCCTCGTCCTGGCCATGGGGAGGGTGGCGGATGGACACGGGGGGATTTGAACCCCCGACCTCTGCTTTGCGAAAGCAGCGATCTTCCGCTGATCTACGTGCCCACCGAGGCGGGGGGAGGGAACGTTCCGCTTAAGTTTTGGGAAACGGCCGGCCGCAACGGGCCCCGACGAGAGGTTCCCTCAGTGCTCGTGCTTCAGGACCCGGGTGAAGCGAACGAGCTCGGCGAGGTGGTTCCCGATGAACTTCTTGGTGTTCGCGTCGGTCAGGTGACCGTTCGCATCGAACTTGTCCGTCGCGAACGGGACGATGACCTCGGGTCGGTTGATCGGGAACATGTTCAGGAAGACCATCGACCGTCGTAGGTCGTACTGGGCCCGGGCGCCCCCGAGCATGCCGACGCTGGCGCTCATGATGCCGGCGGGCTTGCCGTTCCAGACGCTGTCGGCGTACGGGCGAGACCCCCAGTCGAGCGCGTTCTTCTCGGCCGCCGACAGGGTGTAGTTGTGTTCGTTGATCGAGAAGAGGACCGCGTCGGCCGCCCGGATCTTCTCCTTGAACGCTCGCACCGGTGCGGGGGCGTTCTGCTCCTCGTCCTGGTTGAAGACAGGGAACCCTCGGATGTCCGCGATCTCGATGCGGACATCGCTCGGCGCCACCTCGACAGCGGCCTGCAGGAGACCGAGGCTGAAGGCGTTCTTTCGTAGGCTGCCCGGCACCCCGAGGATCTTGAGTTCGCTCACGGTTCCCTCACGCCGAGGCCCCACGGGCTGGCTCGCATAAGAGAACTTCGAAACGGGCGGAGGAGGTCGAGGGCAAAGATGCCCGAGCGCTCACGCGGTGGCCGAGGCGGCCCCGGCGAGTCGGGGGCTCGGGTCGCTACCCGCGGAGGGCCGGGGGGCTTTCCCTTCCCCCGTCGACCGCTCGACCGGACCGGTAGAGCCGCCCGGGGGCGGAGGTCGATTCGGTCCGGTCCGGGCGGTCGGGGGTCGACGTACCGCCACCAGGCGCCGTTCGTCGGCATCGTACCGGAACAGGTCGGCGTAGCGTCCCCAGTTCACGATGTTCTGGACGGCCTCGTCCGAGGGGGCGGTCGTGAACGCGATGATCTGATTCAGCTCCTCGCCGGACAGGCAGTGCTCCGAGGCGCTCTCGAGGGCCCGGAGGATCGTCTTGAACAGGGCCGTGCGTCGTAGCTGGTCCCGGATGATCGCCTTGCGGTCGCGGATCGACCCCTGGACGAGGCGTTTCCCGAGGTCCGTGAAGGAGACCCTACCGTCCGTGACCCTGACCAGTTGCAGGACCTGGGCGTACTCGAGCGAGGGGAGGATCTCGTCGATCTCGAGGTCGAGGTCGTCCGCCAGGAGGGCGACGTCCTCGGAACCCTTGTGGGAGTTCAGAAGGACCAAGAGGCCCATCATCTCGGTCGGGCTCGCTTTGGGGAATGCAGTCGGCACGGTCGTGAGTTACGGGAGCTACCTACGCCGCGAGGTGTCTATAAGTCTTATCCGGCGTGGGGGGTGGCCGTCTCCGCCCCCGCGCTCGCGATGCCGCTCTGGCCCCCCTCCGTGATGAGCGAGTAGACCCGGTCCGTAAGGTCGTAGAACGCCGACGACTTGCGGTCCCGGGGACGCGGCAGGTCGACCGTGACCTCCGCGAGGATGTGCCCCGGCCGACGAGAGAACACGATTACCCGGTCGGCGAGCTCGATCGCCTCCTCGATGTTGTGCGAGACCAGGAGCACCGCCTCGGGAGGCAGCTGGGGGTCCCGCCAGAGCTGGAGGACCTCCTCGCGCAGGCTGGCCGCGGTCAGCGGGTCAAGGGCGCTGAACGGTTCGTCCATCAGGAGCACGGCGGGTTCGACCGCCAGCGCTCGGGCGAGCCCGACCCGCTGACGCATGCCGCCCGAGAGCTCCCGGGGGTACGCTTCCTGGAAGCCGTCGAGGCCGGTCACGGAGACGTAGCGTTCGACCTGGGGGGCGATCCGCTCGCGGGGCCAGTGGAGGGCCTCGAGCCCGAAGGCGACGTTCTGGCTGACCGTGAGCCAGGGATACAGCGCGAAGCTCTGGAAGACCATCGCCATCTGGGAGCAGACCCCGACGACCGGCTGGTCTCGGAAGAAGATGTGGCCGGCGGTCGGCTGGTCAAGGCCCTGGATCAACCGCAGCAGGGTCGACTTGCCGCATCCCGAGGGCCCCACGATCGCGAGAAAGTCGGAGTCCTTCACCTCGAACGAGATGTCCTGCATGATCGACATCGTGCCGTGCCGCGAAGCGAAGCTCTTGTCGACGTGCTCGACCCGGATCAGCGTCATCGCTTCCCCCGCGCATTCAGGCTAGGCCGGACCCCCGTCAGTCGTACCGGAACTGCTCGACCGCCCGGCGGTAGAGCGGCTTCCATATGAGCTCGTTGATGGTGATCACCGTGAGGATCAGCGTGAACAGCGCGGCGACCATGAGGGGGTAGCCGTTCGGTTCGGCGTATCCGATATCGATCCTCTGTCCGATGCCGAGGAGGCTGAGGGACTGGGAGGTCCCGGCGTTGAGGTATTCTGCCACGATCAGGGTGTTCCAACCTCCGCCGAACGCGGTGATCGAACCAGTGATGAGCGCGGGGAAGATCCCCGGCAGGAGCACGCGGCGGAAGAACTGGCGTCCTTTGAGCCCGAAGGAGCGTGCGGCCTCTTCGAGGTCCGGCGGCAGGGACCGGACCCCCGAGAGGAGGTTGAAGAAGAGATACCAGAGCATCCCGGTGAGCAGCATCAGGATCGCCGCGCCCTCGGCGGAAATGTAGGGGATGAGCTCGAAGATGATCACCGGGAAGAGCGCCGTGGCGGGGAACGAGGCGATGACCTCGATCACCGGGAGGCCGATACGACCGGCCCGCGGTCTCCGCGCGATCCACACCGCAAGCGGTAGGGCGATCGCGACGCAGATGCCGTACGCAGCGACCACCCGAAGGATCGAGGCTCCCATCGCGATCGGGAGGCCGAAGATCTGGGCGCGGACCGAGGGAACGATCGGAGCCGAGAAGACGTTCCACACGCCCACGACGATCGCGATCAGCATCAGCCAGACCAGCACGAGGATCGTTCCGAGACCCAGGTAATAGATCGCCGTGCGTCGTCGCGCGCTCGGGGGTCGACCGCTGCCAACGGTGATGGACGCGAGCTGGACCAGCGGGGTGCTGATCCGGGTCATGCCCGTTCGCACGCCCCGGGTCACGTACGCCGCCGCGCGTCGGAACCGCCCGGTGGCGTCGCGCGGGGCGGCGATCACTCCGCTCTCGCCCGCCGGGGACTGGTCGTAGCGGAACCTCTCGGCCCAGCGGCCGAGGGGCCGCCACACCGCGAAGTCGAGCAGCGCGATGACGATGACGAGGACGATGATCCCGGCGAGGAACTTGTCGGTGTTGTGCGCCGAGGCCGCGAACGAAAGGAAGCTGCCGATGCCGGCGAGGGCGTGGGAGTTGGTGGTGAAGATCTCCGCCTCGACCAGGAAGAACCACCCGGCCGTCCAGGAGAGCACCGAGTTGTACACGAGACGGTTGACGGTCGCGGGGAAGAGGACGCGCCGGAACCGGAGCATCCCCCGGAGGGCGAACGTGTCCGCGGCCTCCTTGAGCTCGCCCGGGAGCGTCTTCAGCGACTCGTAGACCCCGAAGACCATGTTCCAGGACATCGAGGTGAAGATGAGCACGACCGACGCGATGTTCGGACCGATCCAGCTCCCCGGTGTCGGGAATCCGAGGAGCAGGACGATGACGACCGGAAAGAATCCGAGGATCGGGATCGATTGGAGAATATCAAGGATCGGGATCATCACCCGCTCGCCGGTTCGGTGGACCGCAGCGTAGTAGCCGTAGGCGAGCGCGAACCCGAGCGAAAGCACGTAGGCCGCGAGCATGCGGAGGAACGAGTAGAACACGTCGACGCTCGCGACCGGAAGATACCCTGTGACGCCCCCGAGGGAGAGCCCCGCCGAGGCGGTCAGGGCGACCCCGGCCACGACCGGGATCGCGACGTAGATCGCCGCCGACCGCCACGCGGACGGGAGCGTCCGCAGCTCACGCCGGGCCACGCTCGCCGGGGGGGTCGAGGAGGCGGAGGCGAAGCCGTCGCTCGGGGTCGCTCCCGATCGATTTTCCCGGGGGATCGTACCCAGTTCCGCCATGCAACCTCCCGGGCATGGACCGGCGACTGACTCTGCCGGAATATTTGTGTGATGTGGTCGTGGTCGCAGAGGACCGGTCTCGGTCTCGGGCCCGCGCGCGGCAACGTTTATCAACGGCCCGACGCTGGCATTCTCGTAGCCCCGTGGTGTAGTGGCCAATCATGCGAGACTCTGGATCTCGCGACGCAGGTTCGAACGCCGCGGGGGGATACGTCCCCGAAGGCCGGAACTCCTGCCGGGGCTACTTTTCACGCGCTCGCGATCTTCCTGTGCGGGGGTGCTCCAGCTCGGCCAATCTGTCCGTTCCGGACAGGGCTATCGAGGCAGGGCTTAGGACCCTGTTGCCTAGGGCATACGCCGGTTCAAAGGACCGTCCGGTGACCCCCACCGGCGGCCGGAAACTCCGGCCCCCCGCACTTCCCTCGGCGAGGTGAATCGGTGACCGTCCTGTTCGACCGCTCCGTACCGTCTCCTACCGAGATCCTGGAGCTCGACCCCGAAGGGGCGGACCTTCTGTTGGATGACCTGGAACGCGCGGTCCCGGTGCACCCACCGTTCGTGGCCCTGGCACCGGGGGCGGTCGAAGAAGCGGTCGTCTTCGGAGACACCCACGGGGACTGGCGCTCGACGCTCGAAGTGGTCGACCGGTTCTCCGTCGGGCCCGAGCCCCGATTCCTGATCGGGCTCGGGGACTACGTCGACCGAGCTCCCCGCGACTGTCCGAACGGTTCCGTCGCGAACGCGCTCCACCTGCTTTCCCTCGCCGCCCGGTTCCCCGAGCGTGTGATCCTCCTGCAGGGCAATCACGAGACCAGCCGACAGGTGCCGGTCGTGCCGCACACTCTGCCCGAAGAGGTCGACGACCTCTGGGGACCCGAGGAGGAACGCTACCATCGGGTCGTCGGTCTGCTCGAACGCGGACCGCTCGCGGCGTCGACCCCGAGCGGAGCCTTTCTCGCCCACGCCGGCTTCCCCCGCCGTTTGGCGAGCCCCCGCTGGACTGACTCGTTCGACCGGTTGGACGACGAGGGGTTGTGCGAGGTCGTCTGGGCCGAGTGCGATGCGTCCCGGAACCGTCGCGGGGCCGCCCGACCCTGGGGCGCCCGGGACCTCGAGGGATTCCTTGGTACCGCGGGGCTGAAGGTCCTGCTCCGCGGACACGACCCCGACGTGTGCGGACGCCCGCTCTACGCGGGGCGATGCCTTACCCTGCACACGACCCGGATCTACGAGCGGTACGGCGGGGTGATCGTCGCGCGACTTCCGCTGCGTGCCCCGCTCGAAACGGTGCGGGACCTGCGTGTCGAGCACCTATCGACCGAGGGACGTTCGTTTCCCTCTCCGGAATGAGCCGCGGTTCTCGTTCCTCGAGGGGGGGCGCTCCCCGCTGGGTCAACTCGTTTTCACGAGGTTCGTCCGTACAAACTCACTCGGGATAACCTTCAATCCGGTCCTCCGACCGACGTGCATCGTA
>Ga0326727_10009714_pt1 | contig 23434 bp, 15 predicted proteins | sample MB2enrmetagenome_FD_207643 | JGI IMG/M metagenome (GOLD analysis project Ga0326727, IMG submission 207643) | Lab enriched peat soil microbial communities from McLean, Ithaca, NY, United States - MB29MY | ecosystem: Environmental > Terrestrial > Soil > Wetlands > Peat | place: USA: New York... | reverse complement strand
GCGGCGCCGCGCGTTAAGGCCTTACCGCCCGCCGGCTGCGCGGCAGCGCCCTACCCGGCGTCCGTATGGTGGTTATGCCGATGGTGCAGGTCCGGCAGGTGCGCATGGGAGTGCACCAGGGGCAGGTGGTAGTGCTGGTGCGCGTGCGTCACCGCCGCCTGACCGGCCGGGTGCTCGTGGCGGTGGTGGTCGTCGTGGGCGTGGCGGTGCTCGTGGCGGACCTCATGGTGGCCGTGCTCATGCTCGTGGCGCTCCCGGAAAAGCACGAGGGCGCCGGCCATCATCAGAAGGCCTGAGACGGCGAGGCGCGGGGTGAGGGCGTCGCCCAGGAAAGCGACCGATATGGCGGCGCCGGCGAACGGCGCGCTCTGGAACCACGTGGAGGTGCGCGCCGCTCCGATGTGGCGCATGGCGTACACGAACAGGACGATGCTCGCCCCATAGCTCAATGCGCCGAGGAGGAGGGCGAGGAGCACGAAGCGGGCCTCAGGCCATGGCTCATGCGCCGCACGGGCAATAGCGATGGCGACGAGGCCCGCCGCAAGGCCCTTCAGGCGGGCGATGGAGAAGGGGTTCTTGTGGGCGAGGCGGGAGGTCGCGTTGTTGTCCACGCCCCACATGAAGCAGGCCGCTACTACGAGGAGCGGCCCCAAGGCGCCGGTCCTGTCGATGCCGGAATATATAAGCATGAGCGAGGCGACGAGCATGATCCCCGCTGCGAGCCATACGCGCTTTCCGACCCATTCACGGAAGATCAGGGCCGCAAGGAGCAGCGTCATCACGGCCTCCGTGTTGAGCAGCAGGGATGCGACCGAGGCCGGGGTGCGGGAGAGTCCGCAGAAAAGCAATATAGGGGCGACGATGCCGCCCGCTATGATGGCAACGGACAGGGGCAGGCAATCGGCGCGCCGGATGGGGGCCTCCCCTGCGTCTGCGGCTTTCTTTCCCGGGCGGGCGAGGGCCATCGCGGCGATCCCGGCGGCGGCGCCTACGTATAGCAGGCCCGCCAGCATCACTGGCTGGACACGTGAGAGAAGGAGCTTTCCGAGGGGCGGGCTCATGCCGAAGAGGACCGCGGAGCATAGGGCGAAGAAGGCGCCTGAGGATGCGCTTTTATGGCGGTTCATCTCATAGACCCGTTCTGGGATTGCTTATCGGCCATGATCCTCTATTATATCAGAGAAGTGGCGCTCCGGCAGGAGCGGCCCGAAAAGGCCCCGGACGTCGCCCGCGCAGGCCGGAAGCGGGGGGTTGCGCCCCAGCCGCCTGCATTCTAAAAACCCCTGAGCCACTCCACGATCTGCCTTATCGCCTCCGTGTCGTAGGGGGTCTCCAGGTGGCCGGCCTCGACTACCACATATTTGTTCCGGTCGTTCGGCGGTGCCTTTTCGAAGGCGAAGGACGGCCCCCTTTCATATATGGGGTCCTTCGTTCCGACTACCCAGAGGAGAGGGGTGCCGGGCTTCAGGGTCGCGGCGTTCTTCGGTATCACGGCCGCCCCTTCGGGGTCATCGTAGCTGAGGTAAATGCGCGCCGTCGTCCTTCTCGTGTGCCTGATGCCCTGGTTGTAATCGTCGAAAACGTCCGTGTTGTCGCCCTTCCCTTCCGCTACGAGCTTGTGCGCCCGCTCGACTTCGTTCATGACCAAGCGGCCCACCTGCCCTGAGTTCCCGCCGGGGCCGATGGCAAGGACGCCCGCGACGTCTCTCACCGTCCCGTAATAAATGGCCATGCTCGCCCCGAGGCTGTGGCCGCCGATGAATATGGTTTGCGCGCCCTGCTTTCTGAGGAAGGCGACGGCGTTGTCTATCTCCGGGACGCAATCCTCCCAGGACTTGTCGAACTGCCGGTTTCTCGAAAAGGGCATATCCGGGGTGACGACGATAAAGCCGCTTTTCCGGATCGCGTCGGCAAGGGTCCCCACGTTAGAAGGCGTCCCGTCCTTGCCGTGGAGCAGAACGATGCCCTTATCGGCAGCGTTGCAAACCGATGCAGCGATGAAAAAAAAGGCCGCGAGGACGTATGCCCTCAACTTGAGCCTCAACGTTTGATTATTTGAACGGCGTATAGGTCGTCCCCCTTCAGGTACTTCAGGGTCACCGTGTCGCCCACGGAGATCTCGTCCCCGATTCCGGAAACGGGGACCTTCTTGCCGGTTACGGTTACTACCGTCTCCGCCTGTATCGCCGCGCCGACGGTCATTCCTTCCTTCCTGCCCTTTCCGGTCTGGATCACAATGGCCCCGGCCGCCAGGTCTAGGGCCGTCACGGTGCCCGTCTCCGTGAGCATCCTTCCTCCGGCGTGGCCACTCTCGAACCTCGCGGCTGCAACTGCGGCGCGCTTCCCGCTCTTTTTCTGTTTATGCGGCCGCTCCGCGGGCTGCGCAGTCTCGGCCGGCTCGACGACCTCGGACTCGGCTTGCATCTCCTCCTGGCCTGCCGTCTCAGGCGTCGCAGCAACGCTCGAAGCCGTGATCCGGTACGCGACCTCTCCGTCGAAGCCGTCTGGGAAGTCGTTCTTTATCTGCCACGTCACCCGTTTGTGCTTGCCTATCTTCACCGTCCCGTAGTCGCCCGTCAGGTGGAGCTCCCCCTCCCCGTATTCCTTGCCGTCAAGGATGAGGATAATGCTTACCTCGGCCTCTTTCTCACCCTTCCGGCCGACGAGGTCATACGTGAAGAAGGCGTTGCCTCCTTTCTCGCCCGGCCGTATGTTGCGCACCTCTGCCGCCGACACAGGCAGCGCGGCCGATAGAAGGGCGACGAACATACCTCCAAGAAGAATAATAATAAGTGCAAGGTGGCCGGCCCTGCTCGCCGGTCGGCCGCGGACGCTGCCCATCCCCTTCATCTCTCCTCCTCCCCCCGCGCCGGCCGAAAGGCTATGCGGCTTCGGTCGCCGGGACGGCCCATCTTTTTTCGTCCAGATACGGCCTCCCGCCCGTTTCTCCTGTATTTTTTGCGTGCCCGCAGGGCGGACAAATGCAACAGGTCTGCCGTAACGGTTGAAACATCATCACTTTATCAGCATCGAAAAAACGTTGTCAATCATTTTCATCGCGAAGCGGCCGGCTTATTTCTGTGACGCTGTGCGCTGATGCGATCTCTTGCCTGCGCGCCGGACGGAAAAGAGCCTGGGTATAAAGCGTCCGGTCCGCTCGGCATATCGGCGGTATTCATCGCCAAAATGCTCCACCATCATTTTCTCTTCCCCGATTACCAGCCAATGCCAGACCGGATGGAGCGAGACGACCCATATCAGAAGGACCCAGGAATTGAGATAGAGGGCGACGCCTGCCAATATAAACGTAATCCAGGCTGCATACACGGGATGGCGAAACCATCTGAATGGGCCGGAGGTGCATAGACGGTTTTCCAGCCACCAGCCCCGGAGGGTGTATACGGCCCACAGATAGAGGATCAGCCCGATAGAGACAAGGATGGCGCCGATGATCTTTATCAATGAAGAATGATCGGTTATGCGTGGATGGCCGAGCGCACGGTCTATGGCGAGCGCCGCCAGCAAAAGCATTACGCTGATGGCGACCCCTATCGGACCGACGCCGAAAACCTTCCGCAGCGTATTTCGGGCCATGCCGCCGCTACCCTCCGGATCGGATCGTGTTGCGCGCGTCATACTGTGCTTTGGGACGAGGAACTAGCATCAATCTTGCCCTGATTTCGGTGTGCTCCGTAGCTTCTTCTTGGGCTTCCAGCCTGAGCTTGGCCCTGTTGAACGCCTTGACGAGTCCCCTGTATTCCTTGGAGCCGAACTCAAGCAGGCAGAAGCTGATGCCGCGTTCCTCGACAAACTCCTTGAATGTCGTATCGGCCTTCATGCCCGCTCCTCAAGGGATAGTCCTTTGAATATAATCGCCCCCAAGCGGTTCTCCTTAAGCCGGCCCTTCTGCATTATCCTGCGCCGGACCCCCGAAAAGCGCGACGGCCCGGCGGACGAGCGCCGGCAACGATGGGTCACGGGCGCCCATGATGATGACGCAGTCGCCCGGCCGCGCATCCGCCTTGAGGGAGGCAAGGAGCTCGTCGCGGTCGCGCACGGCTTTGGCCGCAAAGGCTGCTGCGCCGAGTCCTGCAACGATATCATCCGACGAGATGTTCTTATCCGTTGTGCCCCCTGCGTAATAGATCGGCAGGAGGTAAAGGGCATCGCCGGGCATGAAGACCGCCCGGAAGGTCGCCACGTACTCGTCTTTGAGGAAGCGCGTAGGGCCGAAGCCGTGGGGCTGATAGACGGCGATGATGCGGCCGGACAGGCCGCGCGCCGCAAGCACGGCCGCCGCAATCTTCGCCGGGTTGTGCGCGAAATCGTCGATCACGCGGACCTTGCCTTTCGTCTCCGTTACGTCGAAGCGCCGCGCAGCCCCCTCGAAACCAGCCGCCGCATCCGCAAGGGCCGCCCCGTCGCAGCCGAAGTGCTCGCAGACACAGAGCGCGGCAGCCAGATTTTCGAGGTTGTGCCTGCCGGGAAGGGGCAGGCGGTATGCGATCCCGTGCCTAAAAAGCGCAACTGACGCCGGAAGCAGCTCTTCGGAGTCGGGCCGCCACGAGGCGGCGGCGCTGCGGCCGAACCGGACCGTGGCAGGCAGAGACGCGAGGACCGGGTCGTCCGCGTTAGTGGCGCTCCACGCGGCCCCTGCAATGAAAGCAGCGAATAGACTTTTTAGCTCCCCGACGGTCTTGTGGTCCTTCGATACGTTGAGGACTACGGCGGCCTCCGGCGCGTACTTGACGAGCGTCCCGTCGCTTTCGTCCGCCTCGACGACCAGAAGGTCGGATGAGCCGCTCCAGGCGTTGCCGATGAGGCCCTGCCTTTCGAGCCTCCGCAGGGGCGCCCCGCTTATCAACGAGGGTGATTTCCCGCACCTGCTCAGGAGCTCGAATATCATGGCAGTCACCGTCGATTTTCCGCTCGTGCCGGCAACCGCGATGGTCCGCTTCGATGCGATGATCGCTGCGAGCAGGTCGGAGCGGTGTATGACGGGAATGGCGTGTGCGGCGGCAGCGGCGATGTCCGGGTTCGATGCCTCTATAGCAGTCGAGACGCAGACCACGCCGGTCTCCGGCCCTACGCCGGCGCCGTCCTGCCCCGCGATGCGGACGCCCAGCCCTTCGAGGGACCTGCGCATGGCGGCTGTGTCGGGGCTTTCGAGCAGGCGGTCGGAGCCTGATACGGCGATCCCCTCGAAGCGCAGGTACTGGGCCAGGGCGCTCATGCCCGTGCCGAAAATGCCGGTAAAATGGACGCTCCTCGCCGTGCAGCCGCGGACGCGCAAGGGCAGGGGGTCGATGTAAACGAGCATCCCTTCATAGGCGGTGTCGAAGAGACGGATGACGTCGCGGTTCCGCAGGGCGATGCAACCATGGGAGAGGGGCGTGCCCACGAGGTCTTCCCGGTTGGTCCCGTGGATATAGATGCAGCGCTCGTCGGAATCGACCCCCGGCCCTCTGTTGATCCCTTCCTCCAGCCCTTCCAGGCGCAGGATGCGGGTCAGTATGAGGTTTTCCTCCATCGAGACGCCGTCCCAATCGACGCCGGTATCCGCGCGGTTTCTGAAGATCCTGCCTGCGGGCGCGCCTGTCCCTATTTTCTCCTTGATCCTGTGGACGCCCGGCGGTGTCTTGAAAGAACCCTCGCGGATCCCGACGCCAAAGCGTGACGTGGAGGCGTCGTACCGTTCGATGACGCCCTCCATTCGGCAGACGAAAAGCGCCTGGGCCTCTATCGACTGGACAAGGTAAAGCTCGTCCGGCCTGGCCATGAACGGGTGCAATGTCCTGTAGATGCGGTCGAACGCTGGCGCGGCTGCCGTCAGGCGGTCTGTTCTTTCTATCGACACGCCGTCAATATAGCGCAAGTGATGGGGAGAGCACAAGCCGCCGCTCCCGCCGGGGAATGGGCCGTGATCTTTGCCCCGCGGCTATACAAAGTGCCGTTCTTTCAGGCATTGGATACTACTAAAGAACCAATGGTACAAATTAAGGTAAGGAAGGTATGCAGCCCGCTATATGTCCACGACGTGAACGCGTTCCGATAATGTGTCCAGTAATGGTCAATTTATGGACGCAGTTTATCAACATGTCCAAGGCATGGGCATATCCCATATACAGCAGTCTACGGCGCAGGGGACGTCACTGTCTGCATTTTTTCATCGGTGTTGTTGCGGGTCAACGGTCTCGCGAGGAGGTCGTAAAGGCGCACGTTGAGATAGAGGTTCTCGCGACCGATCTTCTTCTTCCTGAGAACCCCGAGGCGTTCCAGTTCCGAGAGGTATACGGCGGCCGTCTTTCTCTCGGCAATTCCCGCTTCGACAATATGCTCGACCTTTGTATAGGGCCGATGAAAGAGAAGCTCGATCAACTCTTCAGAGTAAACCTTTCTGGGCAGACGCTCCTTGCACTCTGTGAGAGTCTCCGCGAGCAGATCCCGGATCCGGACGATCCGCTCCCTTGTAAAGGCCGCAGTCTGTTCGACCGCATCCAGCATATAGAGAGTCCACGGCTCCCATTCGTTTCTTTCCGTGACGCCTCGGATGAGGCTGTAGTAGTCAGCCTTTTGCTCAATGATATGTTTACTGAGGTAGAGAACCGGCAGGTTGAGGAGGTCTTTCTGAACCAAGTAGAGGATATTGATGATCCTCCCCGTCCTTCCATTCCCGTCAGTGAAGGGATGGATCGCTTCGAACTGGTAGTGGATGAGGGCCAGCTTGATGAGGGGGTCCATGCCGTCTCGCTCCTCGTGGATAAATACCTCGACATTATGCAGTTTGTCCCTCAGGAACCCCGCGCCTTCGGGGGGAGTATAAACCGTCTCGCCCGTCCCGGCATTCATAACCTTCGTGCCCGGAGTAGATCGTATACCCGCCTGGTTCTTCTTGATCATCTGGACTAGTTCGATGAAGAGGTTAGTCGTGAGGAGACCCCGTTCTTTCAGAAGCCCGTATCCTCTCCATAGTGCCTCCCGGTAGTGGAGAACCTCCTTCGTCGCAGGATCAACCTCTTTGTCAGACGCCGAGAAGGCCTCGAACAGGGCATCGGTCGAAGTGATTATGTTCTCGATTTCGGAGCTCGCTTGCGCCTCCTGAAGGACAAGAGTGTTGACGAGGATCGACTGGTTGGGGATCGTCTCACCCACCCCCTTCAGTTCGGCCAGTGCCCTGCCGGCGGTGATCGCCTTTTTTAACACAGCAGTTGTCTCCACGTTCACCTGTGGTGGCAGCGGAGGGAGATCATTGTAAGGTCTATTCGGATCGAACGACATTGCTCGGACCTCCGTGCGTGACGATTATCAGAGTAACTCCAATTCATATAGTACACGATCTGGATAAGAAGTCCACAGATATGTCCACAACGAGGGCAAACACGTACACAATTTGACGTGTATTCGATGCACGATAAAACCGGATGAACGTGTACGAAGGGCGGTAGTTGCAGTAGGAGGCGGTATTTAGAGCCAAGCGCCTCTCGAATGTTATAGTGGCACGTTCATCATCCGCCGATTGCCGCCCGAAACCTTTGCCGTTGAGCCGGCTTTTGAGTTTGTGGACTACAGGAAGCAGTAAACAGCCATATTCGCATTGTACATCCCCGCACTTTTTAAAACAGGGCTGGGAGATTTTTGATGGATTTTCCCGTGATCGAGGGGCCTTCCGGCGAGACTGGACTTTTTGGGTCCGTCGAACCGGCAAGGTCCCGAGAGACAGGGAAAAGCCGCAAAAAGATCCTGGCCCGTTACGTACCCCGGCGCAGCTTTGCTGCGTCGGGGTTGACCCAATACACCGGCTCACCTCCCCCCAGCGCCGCCAGCAGGTTGCGCGCCGCCGTCTCCCCCATCTTGCTCCTGGTCGGCCCGGTCGCGCTGCCTATGTGGGGTGAGAGGGTCACGTTCTCAAGGCCGAGGAGCGGGCTGGCGGGGTCGAGGGGCTCCCGCTCGTATACGTCGAGACCAGCGGCCGCGGGCCGGCCTTCCTTCAGCGCCGCTGCAAGGGCCGCCTCATCGACTACGGGGCCGCGCGAGGTGTTGACTAATATGGCGGTCGGCTTCATCAGCCGAAGCTCCCGCATCCCGATGAGGTGGTGCGTCTCTTTAAGATAGGGCACGTGGATGCTCACGAAATCGGAGGCGGCCAGCAGGCCGTCGAGGTCGCGGTATTCCGCGTTCAACCCGCGCTCCTCGGCCTCGGGACGGCGCTCGGCATCGTTGTAGAGCACCTTCATGCGGAAGCCCCCGGCGCGCGTGGCTACTGCACGGCCTATCCTCCCGAAGCCGATTATACCGAGGGTCGCTTCCCAGACGGGTGCGCCGAGCATGAACCCCAAGTCGAAGCGCCCCTGCCATTTTCCCGCCCTGACGCACCTGTCCCCCTCGGCGACCCTCCGGCCGGCAGTCAGAAGAAGGGCGAAGGCGAGGTCTGCCGTAGCGTCGGTCAGCACTTCCGGGGTATAGCCGATATAGACGCCCCTTTTTGTCGCCTCCGCAATGTCGATGTGCTCGTACCCGACGCTGCACGTGCTGATGACTTTGAGGGAAGGCGCAGCGTCGAGCACTTCGGCGTCGATCCGGTCCCCTGGGATGCAGACCAGCCCGTCGATCCCCCTTACGCTTGCCAGCAGCTCCTTCCGGTCGAGGGCCTGCGTCCCCTCGTAGACGGTCACGTCGCACACCTCCGCGATCATCTCGGTCCCCGGCGACGGTATCCTCCGCGTGGCGAACACCTTCGGTCTCACTCCCCACCTCCCGTTCGTTATAGTTCTATTTTTATATGACGAACGGACCGCCAAGTAAAGAAGAGGCCGCCGTCAAGACCCCCTTTAAGTGAAAGGCCGTACCTGCCGAATATAGATATAGGGAAATAGATATGGCGGAACCGGAAAACGCGCCTCTCTTCAGAGGGGTGCAGGACGAATACGAAAGGGAGACGGAGGCGCCCTTCACCGACGGCCTCACGGGTCTTTACAACCACGGCTTCTTCGTGGAGGTCCTCGGGCGGGAGCTGAAGCGCTCTCTGCGGTACTCGGTGCCCTTTGCGTTAGCCTTCATCGACATCGACGGGATGGCGCGGTACAACCGCAGGCGAGGCTCCATCCAGGCAGACCGCGCCCTCAAGACGGTCGCCTCGATCATCAGGGAAGGCATACGCGAATCGGACCTCGCCGCGAGGTACCTCGGCGACACCTTCGCCGTCCTCCTTATCGATACGACGATCGCCGATGCGGAGCGCGTGGTCCGCCGCCTGGGGACCGCCATCGAGGACCGGTCTCTGGGCGAGCTTACCGTCTGCATCGGGTGCGCCTCGTCCGAGAAGACCTCCGACAGGGAGGACCTGATCTGCAAGGCCAATGGCGCCCTCGTGCACGCAAAGGCCATGGGGAGGGGCAGCGTCTGCATGGACGACCCCGAAAGGCTGCCCGTCCTCGACGGCCGCTTCCGCGTGCTCATTGTGGACGACGAGCCGGTGAATGCGAAGATACTCACGCTCATGATCAGGCCCCTCAAATGCGACGCCGTCGTCGCGGTCAATGGCGAGGAGGCCCTGCAGGTGCTTTCCGGGGGTGACATCGACCTTGTCATCATGGACGCCATGATGCCGCGGATGGACGGCTTCGAGGCGTGCCGCAGGATAAAGTCCGACCCTGCCACGCGGATGGTGCCCGTCGTCATGATCACCGCCCTGGGCGATATGGAATCCAGGATTAAAGCGATCGAGGCGGGTGCGGACGACTTCATCACCAAGCCCCCGGACAGGTTGGAGCTCTCCGCCAGGATGCGCGCCCTCCTGCGGGGAAAGAGGCTTAACGACAGCCTCATCGGCATCGAGAACGTCCTTTTCTCCCTTGCGAGCGCAGTCGAGGCGAAGGACGCCTATACCGACGGCCACGTGAAGAGGGTGTCGAGCCTCGCGGTCAGCCTTGGCAGGGCGATGGGGCTGCCCCAGGGGGATATAGAGACCCTGCGGTTCGGAGGCATCCTCCATGACATCGGCAAGATCGGCGTCCCCGACGCGATCCTCAACAAGGAGAGTAGGCTGAGTCCCGAAGAGACCGAGGTCGTCAGGACCCACCCGCTCATCGGCTTCAGGATGGTCGAGCCCTTGGAGCCCATCCTGAAAGGCGCGCTCGAAGTGATCCGCCATCACCACGAGAAGCTGGACGGCTCCGGCTATCCCGACGGGCTGAAAGGCGCAGACGTCTCGCCGGTCTCCCGGATCATGGCCATTGCCGACATATACGATGCCCTCATAAGCGACCGACCCTACAGGCCCGGCATGTCAAAGGAAAAGGCCCTGGCCGTCATACGGAAGGAGGCGGACGAAGGGCTGCTCGACGCGGTCGCAGTCTCCCGGCTCGCCGAGCTCGTAGCCTCAACGGACGAAAAGGTGGGATAGGAGCGATGGCCCTGCTGCCTCGCGGGATGCGCCTCCCAACTATGGTCCTCCTGTGCGGAGTGGCCCTCTCCGTATGCCTCTTCACCGTTGTCCACAAATGGGAGCAGGACCATGCCCGCGACGTCTTCAACAACGACGCCGAGAACCGCTTCATGATCGTCAAAAGGGAGATCGACATGGACCTTCAGGTCCTCGCCTCCCTGACGGCGCTCTACACCGCCTCCCCGGGGGTAACACGCGAAGAGTTCAGGCAGTTCGTTTCGCACCTCCTATCCGAGCACAAGGGCATCCAGGCCCTGGAATGGATACCGAGGGTGCCTTTCGCCGGCCGCCGCGCCTACGAGGCGAAGGCCCGCAGGGACGGATATGCGGCTTTCCGGTTCACCGAGCGAGGAGGTCGGTCGGAACTCCTCGACGCGGGCGACAGGGCCGAATACTTCCCTGTCTACTACGTCGAGCCTTATGAAGGCAACGAGAAGGCCCTGGGCTTCGACCTCGCCTCCCACGTCACAAGGAAGGAGGCGCTCGAGAAGTCGCGCGACGCAGGGGCGATGATAGCCACCTCCAGGATAAAGCTAGTGCAGGAGCGGGGCGACCAGTTCGGCTTCCTCGTGTTCATGCCCATCTACAGAAAGGGCGCGCCCGTCGACTCTGTCGAGGCCAGGCGCGCAGCCCTTGCGGGCTTTGCCCTCGGCGTCTTCAGGATCGGGGACATGGTGGAGAAGTCGCTGTCCGGCCTCAACAAGGAGACTATCGATATCGCCCTGTACGACGAAAGCTCCCCCAAGGCCGAGCGGCTCCTTTACGGCCGCCCTGACAGCGGACCGGACGCGCCTGCGCCTGCCGCCGCAGGCCACCTATACTCGAAGACCTTCGACGTAGGGGGACACAGGTGGGTCTTCGCGGCCAACCCGGGAAGACACGGGGCCCTGGCGGGCGGGTACGGCGCGTGGACGACCCTTTTCGCAGGCATCCTGTTGGCCGCTCTCCTGGCAAAGTATCTCCACGCGAACGCGGACCGCATGGCGGTCATCGAGAACATGGTGACCGAGCGGAGCCGGGAGCTTGAGAAGGCCGGCGAGGCCTTGAGGTACAACGAGGCGAAGTACAGGAACATCTTTGAATCGATGGAGGACGTCTACTACGAGACGGACGCCCGGAGCATTCTCAGAATCGTTTCGCCCTCGGTCTTGCGCCTGGCCGGGTGGAGCCCGGCGGAGCTAATCGGGAGAAATGCCGTCGATGTTTACGTCGATCCGGGCGACAGACAGAGCTTCCTATCGCTGATGATGAAGGAGAAGTATGTAAAGGACTATGAGGTCAGCCTCAAGAAGAAGGATGGGACGGTCATCCAGGTCTCCGTCGGCGCCCAGTTGCTTTTCGACGGCGAGGGGCACTTCATGGGAATGGCGGGCCTGCTGCGCGACATCAGCGAGCGTAAGGAGGCTGAAGAGAAGATCCGCCGGGCCAACCAGGAGTTGGCGGAGGCAATTGCTGCGGCGGAAGAGGCCAACAGGGCGAAGGGCGAGTTCCTTGCCAACATGAGCCATGAGATCAGGACGCCGATGAACGGCGTGATCGGCATGACCGGCCTCCTGCTCGAAACGGACCTTGCCGACCAGCAGCGGGAATACGCGGAGATAATCCGGAAAAGCGGCAAGACCCTGCTCTCTCTCGTCAACGATATACTCGACTTCTCCAAGATCGAGGCGCGCAAGCTCGACCTGGAGATACTCGATTTCGACCTACAGAGCACCGCTGAGGACGTGGTGGAGCTGCTGGCGCCGAAAGCCGCCGAAAAAGGAATCGAGATCGTCTGCCTCGTGGACGCCCGTGTGCCGCTCTCCCTGAAAGGCGACCCCGGAAGGCTCAGGCAGGTGCTTTCCAACCTCGTGGGCAACGCCGTCAAGTTCACTGAAACAGGGGAGATCGCCATCAGGGTCTCTCCGGCCGGCATCGCGGAAGGCAAGATCGTGCTCCGCTTCGAGGTGGCCGACACTGGGGTCGGTATCGGCAAAGAAAAGCTTCCGCTGCTCTTTTCGCCATTCTCCCAGGGCGACGGCTCGACGACGCGGAAGTACGGCGGCACCGGCCTGGGCCTTGCCATCTCCAGGCAGCTCGTCGAGCTGATGGGGGGCGAGCTCGGAGTCGATAGCGAAGAGGGCATCGGCTCAACCTTCTGGTTCACGATCCCCTTCGAGCGGGGGCGGGACATGGAAGATACAGGGTCCCCCCTGGAGACAAAGGTCCTTGTCGTTGACGACAACGAGACGAACCGCATCCTGGCGACGACGCTCCTACGGTCGTGGGGCTGCACGGTCGCCGAGGCCGCGTGCGGACAGGAGACGCTGGAAGAGCTGCGGCGGGCTGACGGGAACGGCGCGCCATATCGGGTGGTCCTCCTCGACATGCAGATGCCGGGCATGGACGGGGAAGAACTTGCCGCCCGGATCAAGGGGGACCCGCTGACCGCGGCTACGCAGCTTATCGTCATGACTTCCCTGGGCCGTCCTCCGGGTGTTAAGGGCATTGTAAGCTGGCTCGCCAAGCCCTTGAAGCGCGGCCAGCTCCGCGCCGCTTTAAGCTCCGCCCTCGGCCGGTCGCCGGAGCGCGTAGGTACGGAGAGTCCCGGCTCGGCAACGCTCCCGAGGGTGCTCCACCGGGCGCTCATCCTCGTGGTGGAGGACAACCCCGTCAACCAGCTTGTGGCCGTCAAGATGCTGGAGAAGCTCGGCTGCCGCGCAGACGTCGCCGGAAACGGAAAGGAGGCCCTTGCCGCCCTGAGCCGCATCGCTTACGACCTCGTGCTCATGGACTGCCAGATGCCGGAGATGGACGGGTTCGAGGCCTCAAGCAGGATCCGCAAGGGCGAAGCGGGTCCGGAGCGCAGCCGGACCCCGATCATAGCGATGACTGCGCGGGTCATGCAGGGCGACCGCGAAAGGTGCCTCGCCGCTGGCATGAACGACTACGTCTCGAAGCCGGTTGACCCCATCGTCCTCGCGCAGGCGCTTGGGCGCTGGCTCGACCGTGGGGAGCGCCCCGCCGCCGGGAAGGGGCAGGAGGCGCCCGGCGGGCCCATCGGGGAGGCCCCTATCTTTGACAGGACTGTCCTCGAAGACCGCCTCATGGGCGACGCAGACGTGATCGCCGGCATCATCGACGTATTTCTGGAAAGCACGCCCCGCCTCATCGAGACCCTGAAGGACTGCGCAGCCAGGGGCGATCTGGAAGGCGCGGGCCATGAGGCGCACTCGATCAAGGGCGCAGCCGCCGGCATCGGCGGCGAGGCCTTGCGCAGGGCATCCTTCGAGGTGGAAAAGGCCTGGAGGGAAGGAGACGCGGATCGCCTGACCGCTATGGTGCCCGGCATCGAGAAACAGTTCAAGGAGTTGCGGCAGGTCCTAGCCTCCGTCGCGCGGCCGCAGGCAGCAGCAAGTCTGTAGCGAAAAACTATTTCGGCGGAAAGTTCGAGGGGTCGATCACGAACCAGACGCAGTTGAAGTTATTCCCCTTCGTCTCACCGGGCTTTGCATCGGCTGACCAGTAATAGAGAGGATAGTCCCGGAAAGTAGTCTGTTTTTTTCGCTTGTTAGTCGTCATCGTCCATGTCAAAGAGATCTCCACCTTGTGTTCCAGTCTTGGGAGGCTTACGCGTCCACTCCGGCACTTCCGGCAGCTCGTCAGAACGGAAACAGTCTCCTGTTACAAGGCGCTCCAGCAAACTCGCCTGTTCGGGATAGATGGCGACGGTTGCCTCCAGCACCCAAAGCAGGTGGAGCAGCTCGGTGGTGAACTGGCTTGTCCAGTGTTCGGGGTGGATGTTATCCAGAGGGGAGGATTTCTTGCCCGCTCCTTCCTTCATACGGTACTTGAGCCACGACTGCACCACTTTGAGACCCGAGACCTCGAATTCGTAAACGTCGGGCGCGACAGGGGCGAACTCCCCGTCGCCGACGTGGAGCGTCCTGGTGGCTTCGCTATAATAAAACGCCTGCGGGTAGCTATCGGGGTCCGCAGGAACAGCCTTAGTGCATTTCGTCGATCCTTGCGGGATTTGGCCGGGTTGCTTGCCTTTAGGGACGAAGCGCTCGCCGTAGGTGTGCAGAAAGAGCAATTGCGCCCCTATATGGCTTACTTTTCCGAACAATTCCCCGTCCTTAGTTATAGGCACATGCAACTTCCGCGTTTCAAGCGCTTTTTCATAGCGAGCAGTAAAAGCAGGCTGGGCAAGGGTGCCATATACATAGGCCAGAAAACTTTCCGGGGTTATAGGTCGGTCATAGGTCTTTGCAAGAACTTCCAGAAGGCCAGGCGTAATATTCACCTGTGAACCGTCGGCAGCGCGGTAGAGTGGCAGCACATCTTTTCCCCCATATGAGCCGCGCAAGTGGTGGCGGTCAGGGATTTGGGCACAAGCAGTTAATGCGGGACCATCACCAAGGGGATGATTAAATAGGCTTGTCAAATACACCTGTTTTGGTCCATGTGCGTGCCATAGGACTGGACGTGGACGAGACATCAAGCGTCCATCCCTGATGATATATTGCCGATCAAGAGACCGATGCGCATATCGTTGCGCATGAGGCATTGGAGCGCTGTTTGGAAGTTTTGCAACTGGTGTCGAATCGCTGCTTCCGACCAAACCAACATCATAGGTGCCGTTCACCTTGCGATCTTCCGTTTCACGAAAAGCCTGTGATTTATCCTTAGCCAAGAGCAGACTACTCCAGCGTCGTGCAAGGGTTTCGGCATCAGGAGCAATAGGCCAAGTCCGTTTCAACTCAACTCCTGAATGCTGCCACGGCATGAGGTCGGTCAGTAAAGGCCAGACAAAGTAAGTTCCCGTTCCTGCCGGACGGAATGGAGCTTGCCAGGCATCGGGGCAGTCCTGCCACGTAACCTTCTTAAAGCTATCAATGGCGTTGAGCGCGGCTAGTTTGTCATCCCGCGTCCCTTCGATTCGGCCATAGTGCACCAGGGCACATTTCTCTTTCCTTGCCTTGACTGAGCGCAAAGCCACGGTTATAGCGACCGGCGTCTGTATGGCAAAGACATTCTCACTCTTGCGCGTGCCCCGTCCTTCACCGCCGAGATCGAGAACCCAGATGTCATCGCACAGGCGGCGCATGTGTTCGCGCATGCCGCAAAAGGCGTCTCCGTCGATGTAGCTCGATGCGCTTATAAAACTGACAACGCCTGGCCCCTGCGCAGTCTTCTGCTCGAAGACCTTCCAAAGTGCCCAGCGCCAGAAGTAAACGTAGAGGTTGTAAAGGTTCTTGGCGTCAACACCATGACCGGCGGCGAGAGTCGGGTCAAGGAAATCGTGGAAAATAGTACGCTCGTCTTTTTTCCCGTCTCCCCACCGTACCCACCCGCCTGCACGGGCCTTGTTGTCGGCCGTGGCAGCTTCGTGCCGGTCGTACGGTGGATTGCCTAAGCAGACAATGACCGGAACATTGCTTTTGACTTCAAGCGCTTTCGCGTGTTGGTCGGAAATCGGCTTTAACCATAAGGGCAATTGCGGTGGTTTGGCGTGCGGGCTTTCGAGAGTATCCGTCAGGAAGACATTGGGGCCTTCTTTGGGTAATGTCGCGCCACGGTCCCGTAAGGCGCGGCTTATCCGCAACTCGCTCACGGAATAGGGGCCGACCATGATCTCGAAGCCGTAGAGGTTATTGGCAAGGTCCGTAGCATATCCGGGTACTGCCCCCGCGCCGTAGTCGGCCTCAATGCGGCCGAGGGCATGTTCTATGACCCCAAGTAAGTACGTGCCCGTTCCGACACCAGGATCGAGGATGATGACATCGGGATCGGCAAAACCTAGGGGTTTCTTCAGCCGTTTTACAAGAAGGTCGTCGATCAGCCTGACCTGAGCATGGACAACTTCAACCGGAGTATAATAAGCTCCTGCGTCTTTGCGCAGCTTGGTATCGTAAATGGCGAGAAAATCCTCGTAGAAATATAGCCAGGGGTCAACGGGGCCGGATAGCGTTGAGGGCGGCACGGAAGCAATTACCCTCAGGAGCAATTCAATAGAGACGCCCATGTCGGCTTTTGCGCTTGGATCGGTCAGAACTTGAAGGGCTCGCGACAGCAGGCTATGCTGCGCAGAGAGAGCATTTTCCGCATTGGCAAGAGTAAATGGATCGGCTCCTTCGCTACGCCCCAGCAGCATGGCGAAGGTAACGGTCTGAGCGTAGGCATCGGCGAACTGCTCGTCAGATGCGTCGGGGAAAAGAAGTTGGCGCCAATCTTTTGCAAGTTGGACAAGGGGCGATGTGGAGTCCTTGAGCGCGTCTTTTACATCTTCCCGCAACATACGGCAAAGGGGCGCTAATAGCTCGGCAAAGCGTCTGAGATCTATTTTCCCCTTGTGATCGGTTGGCAGGATGGGCTGCCAAGATAGAAAATCACGCAAAACATGTTCGACGGACGCTGCGTAGTCCGGTGTAACGGCTTTCTTGCCATCCGTGGCAACATTACCTGAAAGACGGACGAGTTTACCCAGGAGTTTGCCGCTGCGATAAAGCGCCCATTCATTGCCGTCGGTGTAAAGGATGTTCGGGATAGCCGAAAATCTTTTGAATTGCTCTCGGTTGTGGCCCTTAAAACGTTTTGCATCCGCTCCAACACCGGGGGCCTTTAGTTCTACGTATCCGGCAAGCAGCTTGTTCAGGTGGATGGCGTAATCGGGCTGGCCGAGGTTGTCTGGCAATGGTGTTTCACCCGTTGGGACGATGTGCCAATCCAAGACGGCGGCAACTCCATTCATCAGGGCTTCAAACGGGGCGCGGAGTTGATCTTCCGGCTCGCCGGCCGTCACTTGCGTAGTCTTGGCTTTGACGGTAGCGGCAAAGCCTTGCAGGGCGTTGTAGATTGATGTATGTATATCCATCGTAGCGTCCTGATACTTCTGTTTCCTAAGTCTCCCCCGACATACTATCCTGTACGGGAATATAGCACAACAACAAAATGCTATGCCAGTTTAATACCACCTGAATTGCTACTGTGTGCTGCGAATAAACTCTCAAACGCGTTAAGAGGGCCGGAGGAAATTTCGATGGATTTTTCCGTGATCGACGGGCCGCCCGACGAGACTGTACAGTTGAAGTACGTCGAGGAGGTGCGGCCCAGGCGAGACAGGGAAAAGGCGCGGAATTAACCCGGCCCCCAATAATATCTTGGCCCTCTACGAAGGTAGAGGGCCAAGATATTGATACAGGTTACACTCTATCCTGCCGTTGTACAGCTTGCGTTTCCTGTCCGCCTTTCTCCCGAAGATCCTCTCGAAGCGTGCGTCGGCCGAGAGGGCGAAGAGCGACCACCCGTCGAGCCGCCTCCAGACCTCTCCCAGCGTTCTATACGCCTCCGCGACCTGCGTCCCTTGCGTCCTTATACCATAAGGCGGGTTGCAGACGATGCAACCGCGCCGTGCATCCGATGCAAACTCGACAACCGGCGCGATGCGGAACGCGATCGCCCCGGCGACGCCCGCCCTTTTCACGTTCTGCCTGGCTATCTCGATAGCTGCCGGGTCCGCGTCTGACGCCGTAATCTCAAGGCGGACGCCCCGCGCGGCGTCGGCTGCCTCCTGGCGCGCCTTTTCCCTGGCCTCGCGCCATACCGCCTGCGGCATGGTGGGCCACGCTTCCGATATGAATGGCCGCCCCACGCCTGGCGCGATGTTCAGACCGATCAGCGCCGCCTCGATGGGGATCGTGCCGGAGCCGCAGAAGGGGTCGGCCAGGGCGCGGCCGGGCTGCCAGCGGGCGAGGCGGACCATGGCCGCCGCCAGCGTCTCCTTCAGCGGCGCCTCGCCCCGCGCGGTCAGGTGGCCCCTTTTGTGCAGCCCCGGCCCCGTCGTATCGACGGTGAGCGTTACACGGTCTGCGACGATGGCCGCCTCTATCCTGTAAACGGGGCCGTCTTCGTCGAACCACGCCCCCGGGTGGCGCCTGCGCATCGCCTCGACCACTGCCTTTTTGACTATCGACTGGCAGTCCGGCACGGACCTGAGCTTCGAGCGCACCGATTTTCCCGTTACGTGCATCCTGCCGTTCTTAGGGATCAATTCCTCCCAGGCGACCTGTTTCGTCCCCTGGAAAAGCTCCTCGAAGTCGGTGGCGCCGAAGTCTGCCATGCTGATGAGGAGCCGGTCGGCCGTGCGCAGCCTGATGTTGCAGCGGGCAATGTCGGCGGCGCCGCCGTCGAAAGAGACGCGCCCGTTCTCGACGGTCAGGTCGGCATAGCCGAGGGCGCGCAGCTCGTCAGCCACGACCGCCTCGATTCCGAAGGCGGCCGTCGCCGTCAGCCTGTATGCGCTATGTGCCGTCATATGGTTTGCCCGTGCGCCCGTCAAGTCATATAGTACTACTTATGGGGCCGACGTGTGAAGATGGGGGCGGCGATAGCTGGAGGTACTGTGACCATAGTTGGGATATCGGCATGTCGAGATTATATGATGGAGACATTCGCACCTGGCCCGGCTTTAGGCGAGCGGGGCTTTTATAGTATACTGGCATGACCGTCATGCTCCAGAGAGCCGATTTTCCTTTGTTCCGCTTGATCCTGGTCGTGCTTCCGGCTGCCGCGCAGGTATACCTTTTCCTCTGCGCCCGCAGGGCCATCCGCGCCTCGCGCCTGCCTGCGGCGGCGAGGCGGCCCGCGGTCGTCGCTACGGGCCTGGCCATCGCCGTGCTCTTCTTTATGAACGGCTATTACCTGTTGGGCCACCTGCGGTGGATAGACCCGCCGCCCGCAGCGCGGACCTTCCTTTTCTACGTGCCCGCGGTCTGGGCGCTCGGCTCCGTCTTCTCCGCGCTGTTTCTCGGCCTTGCGCACCTGGCGGCCGGTCTGGCGGGAAAGGGCCGCCCGCGCGATGCGGGTGGACCGGGTGGTGCAGCGCTTTCCGCGCAGCCGGCCGACGCGAGCCGCCGCCGCTTCCTGCGCACGGGCGTGGCGGGCATTGCAGTCGCGCCCTTTGTGCTATCCGGCTATGGGGCGGCGTGGGGCGGCTGGGCCTACGAGGTCTGCGAGGTCTCCGTGCCCTTCGGACGCCGTGTGCGTGTTGTCCAGCTCACCGACATCCACGCCGGCGTCTATATGACCCGGCGCGAGATACGGAAGTACGGGCGCCTTGCCGCCTCCCTGCGTCCCGACCTCTTCGTCCTGACCGGCGACTTCATCTCGAACTCGACGGCCTTCCTGCCGGAATGCCTCGAAGAGATGGCGGCGGTGCCCGCCAGGTACGGCACGTTCGCCGTCCTTGGGAACCACGAGCGCTGGTACGGCGTCCAGCGGGAGCTGAGAGCCGCTTTCCGCAAGTATGCCATACCGCTCCTCATCAACGCGCACGCAGTCGTCGAGAGCGACGACGGGCCTTTCGCCGTTGCGGGGATCGACGATTTGCGCAACGGCCACCCGCGCCTCGACCTTGCACTCCGCGGGCTGCCTCCGTCCATCCCGACACTCCTTCTGTCGCACCGCCCTGAGATCTTCCCGCAGGCCGCGGCCTGCGGCGTCCCACTGACGCTCGCCGGCCACTGGCACGGCGGCCAGATCAAGATCGCCCTGCCCGGCGTGACGATAAGCCCGGCGCACCTGAGAAGCCCGTATCCGGAGGGGATGTATCGGATAGGGGAGAGCCGGCTGTACGTGAGCAGGGGCGTGGGGACGACGTTTACGCCGGTGAGGATTAACGCGCCGCCGGAAGTGACGGTGTTAAATCTAAGTTAATATCCCGCGACAATTTGAGAGGGTTTTGTCTGGCTTTCTCCCGCAGAGCGGTGTGTTCTCTATCCCAGGGGGTCCTGGGGGATTTCCGATGGATTTCGTGTTGCTTTTCGAGGAAGCGAGCCGGAGCATACTCCTTTTGTATGTGAGGACTCGCGCCCGAGAAAACGACACGAAAGGCGCGAAAAGAGCCAGGACCCCCTGGTAGCGTGATGCGGGAGAAAAGAGCCAAAGACCCATCCTACTGTGCTGCGCAAAAAAAAACTTTTAAATCATGCAAATTGTCACCCCTGGTTGTCACCCCTGGTTGTCACCTCTCCATGTCACCCCTGGTTGTCACTTTGACAGGGTTTTTCACCTGCAATAAGCTGTCTGCATGAGCACGGTGGAGAAGAAAAAAAGACAGGGAAGGAAAGAAGGCGGCGGGGACGGCCGCAGGCCCGCAGGCGCCTACGAAGGCTTCATCGCCCGGCTGGAGGAGCGCATCCCTGACGAGCTCCTGGTGGACCAGCTCGAAGAGGAGCTGCGGGTAGGGGGCGACGCGCCCGACCTGAAGGCGATGTCCATCAGGCAGAAGGCGCGGCAGGATATCGAGGCGCACAAAGGTTACAGGCGTACGGGCAGCCAGGAAGCGGCCGACCGCAAAGGCAACGGCGGCCTGATCGTCCGGATCATCAGGTTCGCGGAGGTGGAAGATGGCAGGTAGAACGGGCGGCTGTACCGCAAAAACCGTGCCCGTCCGTAGTGCCGTCGGCACCGCAAGTGCATTGCCCCGGCCTAAGACCGCCGCCCGCAAAACGCGGCCGGTTCCCACGAAAGCCTCTCAAACCGCCGGGCTTTCCGCCCCTGTCATCACGCTGCCCCGGAACTGGTCCCCCCGCCCCGATCAGCGCCCCTTGTGGGATTACCTTGAGTCCGGCGGGAAGCGCGCGGTGATGGTGGCCCACAGGCGCTGGGGCAAAGACGAGGTGGCCCTCCATTTCGCGGCCGTCGCCGCCATGCAGCGGGCAGGCAACTACTGGCACATGCTTCCCCAGTACGGCCAGGCGCGGCGCGTCATATGGGAGGCGGTCAACCCGCGCACGGGGCTGCGCCGCATCGACGAGGCGTTCCCCGCCGAGATCAGGCGGAGGACCCTCGACGGCGAGATGCTGATCGAGCTTGCCAACGGCTCGACGTGGCAGCTTGTCGGCTCCGACAGCTACGACTCCCTCGTCGGCTCGCCGCCCGTGGGCATCGTCTTTTCCGAATACGCCCTGGCCGACCCGATGGCCTGGGCATATTTCCGGCCGATCCTGGCGGAGAACGGCGGCTGGGCGCTCTTCATCTACACGCCGCGCGGGCGCAACCACGGCAAGACCCTCTACGACTTCGCGCGCCTGGAGGAAGGCTGGTTTACCCGCGTCCTCTCCGCGGCAGACACGCCCGTCTTCCTGCCGGAGCGCCTGGAGCAGGAGCGCCGCGAGCTCTGCGCCGAGTTCGGCGAGGCCGAGGGGGAGCTTCTCTTCCTCCAGGAATATAAATGCTCCTTCGAGGGGATGGTCCACGGCGCCTATTACGCCAAGCAGCTTGCAGCAGCGCGCTCGGAGGGGCGCATCGGCCCCGTCCCGCACGCTGCCGGCCAGGAGGTCTACACCTTCTGGGACCTGGGGATGGACGACTCGACGTCCATCTGGTTCATGCAGGCGATCGGCCGCGAGCTGCGCTTCATCGACTATTACGAGGCGGCAGGCGAGGGGCTTGCCCACTACGCGGCCGTCCTTAAAGGAAAGCCGTACGTCTACGGGGACCACTACATGCCACACGACGCTGACGTGCGCGAGCTGGGCACGGGCACGAGCCGGAAGAGCACGGCCGAGGCGCTCGGCATCCGGCCCGTCATCGTCGTCCCCAGGCCGCGCGACACCCAGGCGGTCCTCTCCGGCATCGAGGCCGCGCGGAACGCCATGTCCCGCTGCTGGTTCGACGAAAAGCGGTGCGCCAGGGGCCTGGCGGCCCTCGAAGGATACGCGGCGGAGTACGACGAGCAGGCTAGGAAGCTCGCCAATCATCCGGCCCACACGTGGTGCTCCCACGGCGCCGACGCCTTCAGGACGTTCGCCGCAGGGTTCACTCCCCGCGCCGCACATAGGTCTGTTACCTCAGTGATGGACAGTATGGATTTCGGAAGGAGATGGTAATGAACAATGAGCGGGAGTTTCTGGATACGGCAACGCGGCGCCTCCAGCGCGAGATCGACGCGGACGACCACAACAGGCAGGCGGCGATAGAAGACCTGAAGTTCCTTAACGGCGACCAGTGGGACGCTGCCGAGGAGGCGAGGCGCCGGCTCCGGGGGCGCCCATGCCTGCGGACGAACGAGCTGCCGAAGTACGTAAACCAGGTCGTGGGCGACATGCGCCAAAACCGGGCGCGCGTCAAGGTGCGCCCTGTCGATTCCTCCGGCGACATCCATATCGCCAAGGTCCGCAGCGGCCTCATCGCGAGCATCGAGTACTCTTCCAACGCTGAGGCCATCTACGACTACGCGGGCGAGATGGCAGTCTCCTGCGGCTACGGGGCGTGGCGCGTGCTGACGCGTTATTCTGAAGAAAACCCCTTCCTCCAGGAGGTCTACCTGGAGCGCATCCGCAACCCCTTCCTCGTCTATATGGATTCCTCGGCCAAATCGGAGGTCTACGCGGACGCAAAATACGGCTTCGTCCTCGAAAAGGTGACGGCCGAGGAGTTCGAGGAGCGCTTCCCAGGCAAGGAGCCGCCCGGCGATCCCGTGAAAACGGGCAAAGGCGTGGGCCAGGAGGCGTGGTACGCTCAAGGCGCGTTTTTCATAGCCGACTATTACGTGATCGAGCGCGAGAAAAAGACCGTATGCCTCATGGGCGACGGGCAGCTTTTAGATAAGGCAGAGGCGGAAAGGCTCACAGACGAATGGCGCGCCGGCCAAGCCGCGGACGGGCAAGAGGCCGAAACGGCCTTGGCGGCTGCAATGGCCCCAGGGGCCCCAAACCCCCATGAAGTCCCGGATGCGGCCGGCCGGTCCGCCGCAGCGCAGGGGGCCGTGCCCCCAATCGAGCCTTTTCCGCCCCTGCCGCCATCCCTCACGATAGCAGGCGAGCGCACTGTCGAGATGCCCCGCGTGCGCTGGTACGCCATCACCGCGAACCAGGTGCTCGACGGCCCGAAAGACGTGCCGGGCCGCTACATCCCCATCATCGTAGTCAAAGGGCCGGAGCGGAACATCGAGGGGAAGACCCACGTCCGCAGCCTCATCCGCGATGCCAAGGACCCCCAGCGCCT
>Ga0326727_10009713_pt1 | contig 23435 bp, 15 predicted proteins | sample MB2enrmetagenome_FD_207643 | JGI IMG/M metagenome (GOLD analysis project Ga0326727, IMG submission 207643) | Lab enriched peat soil microbial communities from McLean, Ithaca, NY, United States - MB29MY | ecosystem: Environmental > Terrestrial > Soil > Wetlands > Peat | place: USA: New York... | reverse complement strand
CCGTCAGTGTGTGCGTTGCGCTATTCCGATGAACAGCGCCGACAGAAACGAGAATATATAGGCCTGGAGCACCGCGACGAAGAGCTCCAGCCCCATGATCGCGAGATCCACGATCACTGCGATGGGGCCTACCGCCAGTGAATGGAACTTGAGAATGAGAAGCAGGATGAGGAGGAGCGCCACGTGACCACCGATCATGTTCGCGAAAAGCCTCATGATAAGGGCGAGGGTCTTGGAAAGGATGCCCACGAACTCGAGCAGGAGCGTAAAAGGAAGCATCCAGCCGGGCGTTCCTTCGGGAGCGAGCTTCCTCCAGTACCCGAAGGCGCCTTTCGCCCGCATTCCCGATACGTTGAAGACGAAGAACGTGATGAGCCCCAGGGCCAGCGTCGTGGCGAGGTTTCCCGTGACGGCGCCTCCCAGCCACACCGCCTCGCTTTCCCCTGGCGGCTTGATGGGGGCGAATGGCGGGATCATCCCGACGAGGTTCCCGTAGAGGATGAACAGGAACAGGGTGAAGCACAGGAGGTGAAACCGCCGCCCCTCGGGACCCAGCACAGGCTCGTAGACCTGCTCGCGCATGTACTGCAGCAGTGTCTCGAAGAGGCTCTGGAGGCGGGTCGGGGTCCGAAAGGGATCCTTCAGCTTGTAGGCAAGGTAGAACATGGAGGCAAGCACAAGCAGCCCTACGGCGGTCATGAGGATAAAGTGCTTCGTGATGGAGACAGCAAGAGTGAAAGTGCCGATGGTGAACAGCGGGATCCGGGCAAAAGGATGCTCATAGCTGTCCGTTATCTCAGCGAAAAGGACCTTGGAGAGGTTGAATTGCTGCTGCTCTTGTGCGGCCGCGTGCACCGCGGCGAGAGGGAACAGAGAAAGGGCAAGACAGGCCACTGCCGCGCGCGCGCCACGGCTGTTCCACACGATGCGGATACGTCCCTCCTGAATCTGATACCTCCGCTTCCCGTATCACGTGGTCTACCCGCGGACAAACCACGGCGCAAAACAGGAACGCAGGGCTTCTCAATTCATGAATCGGGGTTTTCTGTCCGGGAATGTAGCATATTTCCTCCGGTGTGTCCACGGGAAGGGGAATGCGTTCTTTTTCCCCCAACGATCGGAATTCAGTACCTTTCATTCGTAGTAGAAGAGGAGGCTCGAGCGTTGCAGCTGCCACGGACCCTTGGAGAACTCAAAAAGTCTGGATATAGACCGAAAACCGTTAAGGAGGAAATGCGGGCCAACGTCGTGCGCATGCTGCGCGCGAAGGAGGATCTTTTCCCCGGCATCATCGGCTACGAATCGACGGTGATCCCGGGGCTTGTGAACGCAATTCTGTCTCATCATGACTTCATCCTGCTCGGATTGCGAGGCCAGGCCAAGACGCGGATTCTGCGCAGCCTGGTGAGGCTTCTCGATGAGCAGGTCCCCGTGATCGCAGGGACTGAAATCAATGATGACCCGTTCAACCCGGTGAGCAGGAAGGGCAGGGAGACCATCGCGGCGAAAGGGGATGATGCCCCCATCGAATGGATCAGCCGTGAGGACCGCTACCGCGAAAAGCTCGCCACGCCGGACGTCACGATTGCCGACCTCATCGGAGACATTGATCCCATCAAAGCCGCCACGCGAAAGCTCACCTATGCGGACGAGGAGGTGATCCACTTCGGGATCATTCCGAGGACCAACCGGGGAATATTTGCTATCAACGAGCTTCCCGACCTTCCGCCCCGGATCCAGGTCGGTCTTCTGAATATAATGGAAGAAAAAGACATCCAGATTAGGGGCTTCCCCATTCGAATGAAGCTGGACATAGTGATGGTCTATTCAGCGAACCCTGAGGACTACACCAACAGGGGAAACATCATTACGCCGCTGAAGGACAGGATCGACTCGCAGATCATCACGCACTACCCGCAGGACAGGCAGGCAGCCATGCGGATCACCGCGCAAGAGGCGTGGACTGCGCGCGATTGCGGGATCGAGCTCCTCATGCCGGACTGGTTCCGCGAGCTGGTTGAGGAAGTGGCCTTTGCTGCGCGCGTCAGCGAGTTCGTGAACCAAGCATCCGGGGTCTCCGCGCGCATGAGCATCTCGCTCCTTGAGAACGTCATGAGCAACATGGAGCGTCGCGCCATCATGCACGGGGACATGCGGGTTTACCCGCGCATCGGGGACTTGCACGCGGCCGTGACTGCCATCACCGGGAAGGTGGAGCTCGTCTACGAAGGTGAGCAGCAGGGCGCCGCCATCGTGGCGCGAAAAATCATCGGCGAGGCGGTGAAAGAGACGTTCCGTCGCAGATTCCCCGACCCCACGCCGAAGAAGAAAAAGAAAGACGTGGCCGAAGAGCAGCCCGCGCGAACGGAATCATCACCATTCCACGCGATCTTGAGCTGGTTCTCCAAGGGGAACACCGTGGAGACCTCGGATGAGATGCCGTTTGACGAGTATATGAAGAGGCTGGAAAAGGTGCAGGGCCTGAGAGAGCTTGCCGCACGTCACCTCGACCTGAAGGAAGGGGACGGTGTCGGCCTGGGGATGGAGTTCGTCCTCGAGGGTTTGCACCAGCACTCGATGGTCTCCAAGCGGGAGGAAGGCGTGAAGGTCGCCTATCGGGACATGCTCAAGGCGATGTTCGATCACATGGCTCAGAGCGAGGACTAGGAAGCGAAAGATGCTTTGGGAATATTCCGAGTGGGACCAGACCCTCCAGGACCTGCTGAAAAGCTTCCAGGACCTGATGAGCCTGTTCAACTACCTGCTCCTCATGGCGGGCGGGGACGTGGACAAGGTGTTCAAGTGGATGGAATACCTCCAGGAGAGGGGAAGTATCGACCCCAACGTCGACTTGGAGGAGTTCCGCCGCAAGCTCGAGGAAAACCGCATCGTAGAGAGGCTGAAGGAGGGCGGGTACAGCCTGACGGCCAAGGGCGAGCAGGTCATCCGCAAGGACTCGCTGAACCAGATCTTTTCCAACCTGCAGAAGTCCGGTTTCGGGCAGCACCGTATCCCTTCCACGGGAAGCGGAGAGGAACAGCTTACGGAGACGCGGGCGTGGAGATTCGGGGATCCGGTCACGCAGATCGACGCGCTGGGAACGATCTCCAATGCGGTGAAGCGTGGCGGCGTGGATGAAATCTCCCTCGCGGAGGAGGACCTGGAGGTCTATGAGACGGAGCACCTCTCCTCCTGCGCAACAATGCTCCTCATCGACATCAGCCACAGCATGATCCTCTACGGAGAGGACAGGATCACGCCCGCCAAGCAGGTGGCCCTCGCGCTGACGGAGCTGATCCTGACTCGCTATCCCAAGGATACCTTGCGCGTAGGGACGTTCGGGGACGAGGCGCGCGAGATCGCCATAAGCGACATCCCGTATCTGCAGGTAGGGCCGTTTCACACGAACACGAGGGCCGGGCTCGAGATGGCGCAAACCATCCTGGAAGGGACCCGCCAGGCCAACAGGCAGATATTCATGGTGACGGACGGCAAGCCAACGGCCATCACGGAGAACGGGGAAGTCTACAAAAACCCTTACGGTTTCGACCCGAAGATCCTGGCCCAGACCCTCGAGGCGGCCGCGGAGTGCAAGAAAGCGGGAATCACCATCACTACGTTCATGCTGGCCACTGATCCCGAGCTCGTGAACTTCGTGGACGAGATGACCAAACTCAACCGGGGAAGGGCCTATTTCGCCTCGGCGGACAAGCTGGGGGAGTTCCTTTTCGCGGACTACATTCGCAACAAGCGTCGCATGCTTCACTAGCTGCTTTACGGTCGGTTGAATACGCCATCCCAGTCCGTAGAGGGCAGGGCCAAGTGGAACGCAGCATCGTTTCAGGAATACATCGCTCGCGCTGTCCTTGAGTTTTCTTCAGGAAGCAGAAGAACCTCTCCGTGCCTGCCAAAACCTGTTGGCGGAAGAGGGAGAGCCCCTTTCTCAAAGACACACTTTATCTCGTGGTTCCTGTGCGAGAAGTTCTCCCTGTCCCGGAGAAGCTTGAGGATCCGCATCGCCGTGCACTTCCCTTTCACCGCTAAGCAGGTCCTTTTCTCCGTGTATTGTGTGACAGCACCTTCACCCCAGCGAGAACGCGCTGCATCGGGAGGCGGACAGTGAGTATCAAGCCCGGGTGCAGCGCCCGATGGATCGTCTGTGCGATCCCCCTCGACCTCCGAACAAAAGGACCCACAGCCACTGTAGCGTCACTCCCTTTTTCTTCAGCTCCACCGCCATCGCGGGAAACCGCTCGGAAAGTTCCTGGTAGCGGGCGCTTTTCACCGGGATCTCCTTGCCTGCCAAAGTCTGCATCAATTGGCTGTCCGGCCATGGTATCGATCCCGGCGTATTCCAGACCGCCGGCGTTGAAAGCTCGAATGCTCCTGGCCACGACGGTCCGTGAGATCCCCAGGGCACGTGCGATTTGCCTCTCGCTCAAAGTTGTGGTCATGCACTATTTGATCATGTCTCGGGTCTTTTTCACCCCGGTCCTCCTCCGCGCCTTTGATGCCTCCTTCCGCCTTCGAAGGGAGAGTGTAGTTCAACGTTGCTCGAGGGATTGGAGGGAGTGAGGTTCCGATCGCGACCCCAAAAGTGGCTTTTTTCGATCGGAAGGGTGGCTTTTTATTACGGAACTATGCCCATACACGCTAAAAACAAGCAAATCAATTTGCGGATTGACTAAACCTAACTCCACAATGTTCTCTGATGGCGACCTCAACACGAACAGGATCGAGAGTTTTTGGGCCATCGTGAAGCGTGGCGTGTATGGCATCTACCATTCGGTTTCCGAGAAGCACCTACAGAAGTATATCGACGAGTTTTCGTTTCGCTACAATAACAGGCATGATGGGTTTGAGAAACTGCTGCGCCAATGCAACTTGACGCCGGATTGGACATTGTTGTCTGAGGCAGCGTAAGATAAGAATGTATGGGTAGCACACGACTTGGAGGAACCGAGGACTACACTTGGTATTCTTATAAAGAGCGGCTGAGCGGTGTCTTTATTCTTCCACACTGGAGTATTTTTGTTCAGCTGCCTTCGGAGATAAAGATTAGCGACCAGGCTTGGGACAACGATTACAATGAAGGTTGGATACGACCAGCAAAACAGGATGAGATAGAACTTTTTTGCCAGGTGCTTCATTCAGATCAAAATGTATTTGAATACTTGTTTGACCTGATCTTTGGAATGGAAGACAAATATAAAGGTAAAAGGGTTATCTATACCCGTCATTGAATAGCGTGTGTGGGTATAGTTCCGTTTTATTATCGGAACGCTGGCTCTTTTAAAACGGAATGCTGGCTCTTTTCCATCGGTCTATCAACTTTGGTACAGGGCCCGGCTCCGTGGAGGACGGCTCGCGGGTGAAAATGGCGCAAAAGACCAGACGATGACAAGCAGAGAATCCCCACTTTCCCCCCAAGAAGCAGAGAACCACCGCAGGGACGGTGATGATGGAGAACGCGTTTAATGTTGGAATCCCGAGAATCGGCTCCTATTATGGATCGGCAGACGAGGCCCAAACCTGGCAGATATCGGGGACTGTTTGCCGCCCTTTACCGAGCCGCTCGTTCCGATGTAACTTTTCTAGAAACTTCGAGAGAATCAGGGAGAGTTCACGGCAATGGCAACGCACAAGTTTCAGGCGGAAGTCAGCCAGCTTCTCACGCTAATTGTTCATTCGCTTTATTCGCACCCCGAAATTTTTCTCCGCGAACTGGTTTCCAACGCCTCTGACGCGTTGGACAAATTGAAGTACCTGACGCTGACACAGGAGGAGTACAAGGGCGTACCTTTCGTTCCCCGCATCGACATCTCCTTCGACACCAAGGACCGTAAGGCCCTCAGCATTTCCGACACGGGGATTGGAATGAACGACGCGGAGCTGGAGGAGAACCTTGGCACTATTGCCCGCTCGGGCACGAAGCAGTTCCTCCAAGCCATGGCCGCTGACGCGAAGAAGAGCTCCGGGCTCATCGGTCAGTTCGGGGTAGGATTCTATTCCTCGTTCATGGTTGCGGACACGGTGGAAGTGATCTCCCGCAAGATCGGAGACGAAAAGGCGTGGAAATGGACGAGCGACGGCAAGGGGGAATATGAGATCGCTGAAACCCAGCGTGACGGCAGCGGCACCACGGTCACGCTGCACCTCAACGAACAGGGCAGTGAATACGCGGACCGCTTTCGGATCGAGGACATCATTCGCAAGTACTCCAACCATATCGCTTTCCCCATCCATCTCCATTACCAGGAAGACGGCCAGCACGGTGGGAAAGTGGACAAGGTGTCGCAGGTAAACTCCGCCCTCGCCCTGTGGAAGAGACCGAAGAGCGAGCTCAAGGACGAGGACTACAAGGAGTTCTACAAGACGCTGACCCATGACACGGAGGACCCGCTGCACTGGATCCATCTTTCCGTGGAAGGGGCGCTCGCATACACCACGCTGTTCTACATCCCCCGCAAGGCGCCGTTCGACCTTTTCCATTACGACTACCAGCCAGGGGTCAAGCTCTACATCAAGCGGGTGTTTATCACGGAGACCGAGAAAGAGCTTCTTCCCGTGTATATGCGTTTCATACGGGGGATTATCGATTCGGAGGACCTCCCGCTGAACGTCAGCAGGGAGATATTGCAGAAAAACCGCGTCATGGAGAACATCCGCTCCTCCTCCGTGCGCAAGATCCTGCAGGAGCTCACGCAGCTCGCGAAGGATCCAGGGAATTATGAGACCTTCTGGAACGAGTTCGGCCGGGTCCTCAAGGAGGGCCTCCTCCAGGACCACGAGCACCGTGACCAGCTGCTGGAGCTCGCGCGCTACAAGTCCACGGCAGTGCAGGGATGGACGAGCCTGTCCCAGTACCGCGACAGGATGACGAAGGACCAGAAGGCGATCTATTACATCACAGGCGGCCGCGAGTCGGGGCTTCGCAACTCCCCGCTTCTGGAGGTTTACCGGGCTAAGGGCTTTGAGGTCCTCATCATGGACGATGAGATCGATGAGATCGTAGCCTCCTCCATCGGCTCATTTATGGAGACGGAGCTGAAAGCCGTGAACAGGTCCGCCGCTGCCGCGGACCTCAAGACCGACGGGGATGCCGCAAAGGCGGCCGCCATTGACCCCCTCGTCAAGAAAGTAAAAGAGGTCCTGGGAGACGCAGTGAAGGACGTAAGGGCCTCCACGCGGTTGGCAGATTCCCCCTCCTGCATCGTGGTGGATGACAAGGATCCGACTATGCAGATGCAGCAGATCCTGAAGCTCATGGGCAACAGCGACTTTCCGGAGGTGAGACCCATCCTGGAGCTCAATCCGTCACATCCCATCGTGTCGAAGCTGGCCGGTATCCAGGATGAGAAGATCATCGAGGACACGAGCCGCCTCCTGCTGGACCAGGCGCTTCTTGTGGAGGGCGGAGAGATCAAGGATCCGGCGGGTTTCGTGAGGAGGTTGAACAGAGCGCTGGAAAAGGCGCTCTAGCAGGGCCGGGAAGCAAGAGGCCATGACGCTTCAGTTGTCTTCCGTCCTGCCCCTTGTCATGGCCGCTGTGTGCGGCTCTGTTGCCGCGTTCGAGTTTTTCACTTGGGCTCGGATGAGAGTCAGCCTGTACAACTTCGCCTTTGCCATCATCTGCGTGGCCGCCGCCGCCTACGACATAGGGTGCGCGGGTGAGTACAATGTCGCCTCTCCCGCGGCAAGCGTGATTTGGCTGAAAATCCAGGCCATTACCTTCGAGATGACGATCCTCGCATTCTTTTGGTATATCGCAGGCATCACCCACATGGTGCACAGGAAGGCTCTGTTCGCTGCCGTTGGTGTTTTCGGAGTTTTCGTACTCAGCGAGGCGTTTGCGCCAGGAAATCTCGTCTGGGACATCTCCCGTCCGTCGGTTATCCATGTGCATTTGCCTATAGGGAATGTCGTATACAACCAGGTCGAACAGGGTCCGCTTACGGACGTGCAGTATTTTGCCGGCACGGCTCTTTTCATCTACATCGTTGTGCTGATCATCCGTTACTACCGCGCCGGGAACAAAAGAGAATCAGTATCCCTTTTGCTGATGTGCTGCGTTGTCCTTCTGGCCACCATGAACGACCTGGCGGTCAACGAAGGGGTCTATTCCTTCGTCTTCACCGTCGAGTATGCGTGGCTGGCAGCGGTGATTTTCGTGGGCTTGCAGAGATCCCGGCAACTCATGGAGGCCGCGGAGGCACGCCGCGCCCTCGTGGAGAGCGAAAGGCGTTACCGCGGGATTTTCGAGTCACTCCAGGACGTATATTTCCGTGCCGACTCCGAGGGGATCATTAGGCTCATCAGCCCGTCGGTCAGATCGTTCGGGTATGATCCGGCGTTCCTTGTCGGCCGTCCTATGTCGGCGCTCTCTCCTGACGAGCAGGCCGAGGGGGGGATCGCGGCGGCGCTCGACGAGGGGGGGGCTGTCTCGGACTTCGAGCTTTCCGTGAAAGGAGCGAATGACGAAAGATTCCACGTATCGCTCAACGCTCACAGGATGTTCGACGGGCGGGGGAACAAGATTGGGATCGAGGGGATCATCCGGGACATCACGGACCGCAAGCGCGCGGAGGAGAGCGTGCTCGCCTCTCTCCAGGAGAAGAACGTGCTTCTGAAGGAAATACACCATAGGGTGAAGAATAACCTCCAGATAATCTCAAGCCTCCTGTACCTCCAGGAGATCCGTATCCACGACCTTGTCGACAAGCGGATTATTGAGGACTGCCGCAACCAAGTCTCCTCCATGGCATTAATCCACGAGGATCTGTACGGCTCGAAAGACTTCCGCAGCATCGACTTCGGCGCTTACCTGGACAAGCTGGTGAACCGGCTTCTAATGGCCTACCGCATGGGCGGCGTGGTGGCGTTCGTTCCGAAGATGCAAGCCATCAGCCTCGGGATCGACAAAGCCATCCCGTGCGGCTTGGTTGCCAACGAGCTTTGCACGAACTCGCTGAAGTACGCGTTCCCTGAAAAGGAGCGCCCGGGTCGCTGTGAAATTCACGTGGAGTTAGGCATGCTTGACGGTGACCTGATCCGTCTCGCAATATCAGATAACGGCATCGGACTGCCGGCGGACTTCGAGCCGTCCAGCACCGGCACGCTGGGGATGCAGATCGTGGACAGGCTTGTGAAGCAGCTGGGTGGTACCCTTTCCCTTGCGAAGGAGGCCGGTACCAGTTGGACTATAGTCTTTCCAATAAGCTGAAAAAGTCGAAAAATGTCGGTACATTGAGGGCAGGCTCGGGAGGCCGGAATCAAAATGGAACACGCCCGAATACTCGTTGTCGAAGATGAGGAGCTCGTCGCTCTTGCCATCAAGAAGTGCCTGGAGGGCTTCGGCTACGAAGTTCCCTGTGTCGTCGCATCCGGCGAAGAAGCCGTGAAGAAAACCGCTGCCCTGGAGGCGGATCTTGTGCTCATGGACATCAATCTGCAAGGTGAAATGAACGGGATAGACGCCGCGGCCCTCATCAAGGACTCCACGCGAGTGCCAGTGATCTATCTCACCGCGTACTCCGACGCCGATACGCTGGAGAGGGCCAAGGCAACAGAACCGTACGGATTCATTCTCAAGCCGTTTGAAGAACGAGCCTTGGAAGCCACTGTGAAAATGGCGCTCAGCAGGTCCCACGCGCAGAAGGAGCTCGTGGGGACACACGACAAGATGTCCGCCGTCTTGCACTCCGTCGGAGATGGGATAGTCGTGACCGAGGCCAATGGCGCCATCGAATATGCGAACGCCCGGGGCAGGGCGCTGCTTCAGCTTCCCGACCCCTTGCCTCCCTTCAGCTCGATTTTCAAGCTCCTGAAGCTCACACAGCCGGGAAGCATCGAGCCCATTGCCCTTCACATCGACGACGTGGTCCTGAACGGCCAGAGTGCGAAACTGACGCGGTGCAGCCTTACCCGGGCCGACGGCAGCGTGAGCCTCGTCGACGTGCGCCTGGAGCCTTACCGTGCTTCCGGGGCGAACGTACGCGGGATCGTCTGGGTCTTTCGTGACGCCTCGGAGAGGGACAGGATCCAGGACTTCATTACGAGAGAGCTGCTTGACGCGGCGCGCCTGCATAGGAGCCTCCTTCCCCCGGATACCGTTGATGCGGGCGGCCTGGCGATGGCCGGTTTCCTGCTTGCTGCGGGGTTCGCGGCCGGAGACCTTTATAATTTTTTCCCCATCGACGGGAGGCACACGGGCTTCTACATGATTGACGTGGCGGGGCATGGTCTTGGGGCGGCCTCCCTCGCCTTGCTTCTCAACAGGCTGCTCCTTCCCCATGGAAACCCGAAGCTGGCTTTCTTGGGCGCGGATGCCCTTTCCCCGACCGACGTCGTCACGAAGCTGAACCGGATGTTCTGTGACAGTCATGAGCTGATGTTCTTCACGATGTGCTACGGTGCCATCGACAGACAGACGATGCGGGTGCGGATGGCGCGAGCAGGGCACCCATATCCCGTGGTAGTGAGAAAGGACGGATCAACTGAGGAGATGCAGGCGGGCGGGAACGCGGTGGGGCTTTCCCCCGAGTTCGTCCTCGAGGAATCCGAGCTGACTCTTGGTCCTGGTGACCGCCTCTACGTCTATTCCGACGGCCTTACCGAATGCATGGGCGGCGTTCGCGGGTCGCAGTTCTCCCGCGCGCGGCTTTTGGAGCTGCTCGCTCAATCCCTTCGAGATGACATTTCCGAGGCGGTCGGCAGGATTCGAAAGGAGATAACTGTCTGGCGCGGTAAGGAGGCTTTCGACGACGATATTTCCCTCATCGCTATCGAAGCGAAACCTTACCCATAGCCTGCGCGGCATGCAGAGCGCGGCGTGTTGCCGCTCTAATCGGTTGCCTGAGGGCTGGTTTTCGGCTACCGTGATGCCCCGGAGATCAACCCTTCGTGAAAAAGGTATTGTCGGTCTTTCTCAGAGCCGTTCTTGTCATTCTTGCAGTCATAGCGCTTGGCGCGATCTTCCTGGTGGGACGCTGGTTGGTCCGGCACGAAGACCCTCTTGCGTTCCTGCCAGAACGCTACGTCGCGTTCATTCAGGTGCCTTCTCTCCGCGCCGTCTATGATGACTGGCTGAACCTCTCCGCGGTGGACGTGATCCTTTCCCGTCCGGATCTCGCTCCCTATCGCAGCGCGCTTTCGGATGCCCGCGGGCTTGTCCTCGCCAAGTCACCCATCGTCCAAAAGCTCTTTGACGTTCACGCTGACATCGTTCTGCTCCCCGACAGAGAACTCCTTGCCGTTCTGGACCTGGGCTGGCGCGGCATCTTTTCCCCGCTTGCCCGTTTAGTGGGTCCGATGCTTTCGATCCGGGGTTTCAGCTTCCTGAACGAAGCCGGAATGCCTCTGTACAGGTTCACCAGCGGGAATGCGACCATCCAGGCCGCGCTTATCGAAAATGTCGCCGTCATCGCGCTCGACGAGGGAGTTCTGAAGGACGCTTTGGCGCGCCGGGCTTCAAGTCAGGGAATTGCTTCGCTTGCAAGCCGGGACCTCGTGCAGAGGCTGCGCCCTCGAAACAGTCGGGCGGTGCGCGTCCTGGTGGATACACAAAGCTTTGCGGGAGACTTTATGGGCACAAACGCCCTCGGATCGCGAGTGCTTTCCGCACTGCAGCTCCCCGGACAGTCGACGCTGGAGGCGGAGGCGTACGCGGAAAGCCTTCGGCTCGGTCTGGAGCTGCCTGTTGCCGCTGCAATGCCCGAGCTGGCGAAAGTCATGTCATATTCGCGCCGACCGGTCGGAGTTCTCCGCTACGTGCCGTCAACGGCGTATCTGCTCAGCGTCGTCAACGTGGCTCCGCTCGTAGACCTCTACCACCTCGTTGCCGTGCTCGAAGGCGGCAATTTCCAGGATCTGTACAAGAAAGCCGATGACGGGGCCCGTTCTCTCGTTGGCGCTGGCATCGAAGAGCTGCTCTTCTCTTGGATCGGTTCTGAAATCGGCACCTTCCAGCTCGCCGGCTCGGGAGAGCCGGTCTACTTCGCGCACATCGACGACTCGAAAGCGTTCGCCTCCGCGATGGGAAAGCTCACCAGTTCCGCAGTGGTCGGCAAGGACAGCTCGCTGGTCCTCGACGGGGTGCGGGTGGACAAGCTTTCCATTCCCTGGTACGTGAGCTTGATCCTTAGCGCATTCGCAGTGAGCGTGCCCGAGCCCTATTTTCTCACCCGGGGGGACTACATCTTTGTTTCCCTGGATCCCGGCAACCTCGCTTCGGTGGTGAAGACAGCCGACACGGGGGACAACATCGCGCGCGCGCCGTCTTTCTTGCGCCCGACGGAAAGGGTCCCCGCGGACGCTTCCCTTATGGTCTGGTATGACGGCTCGCGCGCACAGCCTTTCTTTCTTTCCGGCTCAAGCATCCTCTCGGACCTGCTGCGGCTGTACAGCAGCGGCGTCGTTGTTGCGCGCGTTTCCACAAACCGGCTGAGCGTGCAGCTCCTGGCTGCAACCGCGGACCGCGGGATGGCGCAGCCGCTCCCCGGCTTCCCCGTGATGGTCGATGGTGGTGTCAGCGGAGATCTCCTTGCGTTCCGGTTTGCCGACTCGGGGCCAGCTCTCCTGGCATGGGTCCGAGACGGGTCGACCCTTGAGCTCGCGGATGCGAGCGGCGCGCGAATTGCGGATGCCAAGCTGGACACCGATAGCGTGATCGTGCCCGAGCAGCTTCGTCCCGGAGTGCTTTCCGCCGTTTGGGCGGTATCCTCCGGCGGGACCGTCTGGCGCTTCGGTCCGAAGCTCGAGGCAAACACCCCATTCCCCATAGCAACCGCGATTGCGAGCACGATGCCGCCGGTGCTGCTGGGCGGGAAGCTTGCCCTTTTTTCCCGCACGGATTCCGCCCTCGTGTTGATCGGTCCCGACGGTTCCCGAAGCATCTGCGGAGCCGCGCTCGATTCGCTTTTGCTCAGTGCCCCTGATTCCCTCGGGGATCGCTTTACTTTCTACCCGAAGAGCTTCGACGCCAAAGTCCACCTTCGAAACTTTGCGGGTACTGAGGCTCCCGGCTGGCCGGTACGCGCGGCAGGGATTTCCTTCTGCACCCCGCGTTTCGTGTCCACGGGGGGAACCTTCCGCGTCGTCTTTCTTACCCAGGCGGGCGTCTTGTACGCGTGGGATTCCGCGGGCGCCGCTGCGGCAGGCTTCCCGATGACACTGCCCGGCGTGTTCTACGCCACGCCCGAACCGCTTGCAGTGGATGGCCAATCGGCGCTTGTCGCGCTGGCCCAGGACGGGACGCTTCGCATTATTGGGATGGACGGCTCTATTCTCCGGCAAACGGTAGTTCCCGACCTGGACGGGAAGAACGCCCGCATCCTTGCGGCTGACATCTACCAGGACGGCCGGCAGGAAATCCTTCTCTACGGCGCGGGGGCTTTCATCGCCGGTTATGATTCCTCTCTCCATGCGCTTCCGGGCTTCCCTCTGAAAGGGGTGTCGCGGCCGCAGCTTCTGGAGCTCAACCGTGACGGCCGGTTGGATCTGGTCACCGCCGGCCTCGACGGGAAGATATACGCCTACGCGCTCGGGACCGGACGGAAATGATGCGCCATCGCACCGTACGAACGGCATCGAGGGCACTGGGTGCCTGCGCAATTCTCACCCTCTGGCTTCTCGCTTCGTGCCAGACCGGACCGTCCGACCGTGTCACCTCCAGCCCGCAGGAGCAGGACCTTGCAAGGCTTGATACACTCGAGCTTCGTCTCGTAGACCTTCGACTTTCCCCCGACCCCTCGGAGATGTCCGTGCTCCGTTCCGAGCTGGAGAAGACTGCGACGCGCATGTCCACGAGCCGCGTCCTTTCCGCGCGTGTGGCCGGGCTCCAGGCCCAGGCGGCGCTCCAGGCGGAAGATCAGGCCGCTGCTCGGCATTTCGCGGACACTGCCGCCGCGCTTTCAAGTGCGGAGGACGGAGCGTGGCTGGTGAAGGCCGCTCTGGAAATTGATTCTGCTAAGCGCCTTGCCCTGCTGGACCAAGGGCTGGCCAAAGCGGGCCGCAAGTCCCGCCTCTTGTGCGAGCGCGGGGAAGAACTGCTCAGGCAAGCGCGATACGCGGAGGCCGCCCAAGACCTCGACGAAGGCCTACGCGCGCTGGATGAGCGATATCGGGCGCTGTACGGACAGGATCGGGACAGGGCCCTGGCGCTTGCGCGGGCCGTCAAAGCCTCGGGTCCAACGGCGTCCGCGCTCAGCGCCGATGCGTTGCAAGCGCCTCTTAGCATTCGTGCCATGGTGGAACGCGCGTTCTCCGGCACACGGCTCCTTCGCGCCTTTTCCAGCAAGTCCAATCCCTCTTTCGAGGACGTCCGTGCGGCAATCCAGTCCGCGGGCTTCCTTCTCCAATCCAGCGCGCCCGCTGAGATGTCCCCTGACGCCTATGTCACGCGCAAGGAGGTGGCGTTTTTCCTTTGGGGCGTCCTCCTAAGTGCCGAACGCAACCCGAAGCTTGCCGGTAGTTATAGGCAGAAGTATGCCACGAGCCCGGTCCCTGACGTCCCTGTGGACGCTCCTTGGTTCGAGGCGACTCTCGGCGTCGTGGAGCGTGAGATCATGGATTTGCCGGACGGAGTTCGCTTCCAGCCCGACGGCTTGGTGACGGGGGTAGAGTACCTGCAGATGCTCACTCGGATGCAGAAACTGTTTCCGTAGAGCTTCTCGACACCTCATCATTAAGGAGAAAACGGAATGAAATCCCAGTATGCGGAACTCGTGGGTCCCCGAACAATGGCCCTGAAGGAAGAGGAAATCAGTTTCGGTGATGCTGAGATGCTCGTGCGGATCACTCACTGTGGCTTGTGCCAGTACGACGGCAGCTATTTTAAGGGCATCATCGGCTCCGTCCCTCAAAGGCTGGGGCATGAGCCGGTGGGGATCGTGGAAGCGGTGGGGAGCAAGGTCACGAAATTCAAACCTGGTGATCGGGTGACAGGCCTTTTTGCCAATCTTCGGGCCTTCGCGACGTATTGCGTAGCGGATCCGAAGTCCGCGCTTCGCGTCCCTGCCGCAATCCCGTCGGAGCTCGCCCTTGGTGAACCGCTGAAATGCGTTTCGACGATCGCCCGGGCGGCCAACCCGCAGTTCGGAGACGGCGTTCTCGTCATGGGCGCGGGGTTTATGGGCCTTCTCGTGATAGCTGCCCTCCGGGGAAGCTCTGTCGGGCTGCTCATTGCCGCCGACATAAACGACGAGCGCTTGAAGCTCGCCCGGGAGTTCGGCGCTACACATGCCCTCAGGAGCGATGACCCCATGTTCGTGGAACGCGTGAAGGACCTTACCCGTGGCTACGGAATTGATGTTGCGGTGGAAGTAGTCGGTCTCCCCGAGCCAGCGGAGCTTGCCGCGAAGACGCTGCGACGCGGCGGGCGCCCTCGCTACGTCATTGCAGGCTGGCACGGACAGCCTGGCATGTTCACCCTTCGTACCTGGACCACGGTCGGCGCGGAGATCATTTCGGCGCACCCGTCGTATTCTCTTGACCCAATGGATGATTGCCGTCGCGGGATGGAGGCGTTGGAGAGGGGCGTCTTTCCGATGGAAAAGCTTGTCACGCACCGCTTCACCCTTTCCCGCGTTCAGCAAGGGCTGGAGGCGATGGTCGGTGGCACGCCGGGATACATCAAGGGCGTGATCGTGGTTGGCTAAGTCTCCGCGACTCGCACCCACGCATCTAACTTTGCCGACGCATACGCTGCCTCGAGCACGAGCTGCGTCCGCAGGCCATCCTGGATGCCGGGCTCGGGCTTTTTCCCTTCCGCCACAGCGTGCAGAAAAGCGTACTGGCATTCCGCGTGAGTGCGCGTCCACCCTATAATGGCTCGCGCGGGCGGCGTGGAGGCTCCGCGGTAGTGCTGAACCGTCTCCAGGCGAGTCCACCCCTGGTCTCCGCCCTGGAAGCCGCCTTTCTTTGTTCCATCGAACCAGTACAGCCAGTTCGCGTCCATCAGGCCGAATCGCAGGGACCCCTTGCTGCCGAAAATCTCAAGGTTCAGGTCATCAAGCGCGCCCGTTGCAAAACGCGAAACCTCCATGGTTCCAAGCCCCCCGCCGGCAAGGCGGACCTCGAGCCATGCTGCGTCGTCCACAGTCACGTCTCCCAGGCTGGCGGATCCACGCTCGATGGGCCTTCTCGGGATGTACGTTTTTGTCGTGGCCCGCACCGCTTCTATCTCGCCAAGCAGGTAACCTATGAGGTCGATCAAATGCGAGCCCAAGTCCGCAAGAGCCCCACCGCCGGAAAGCTCCTGTCTCATCCTCCAACCGAGCGGCTTTTGAGGGTCCTGGTAGCCTGTATGAAGGTATTCCGCTCGGAAGGTGTACACGTCGCCCAGCAATCCTTCGGCAAGCATCTGCTTTGCCCGCATGATCGCCGGGAGATAGCGGTAGTTGAAAGTCATTCCGATAGAGACCCCCGCCTTCCCAGCCGCGTGGACTATCTCCCTTGCCTCGGCAACGTTCAGGGCGAGCGGCTTCTCGCAGTATACGTGCTTGCCGGCTGCGATTGCGGCAAGAAGAGTCTGTCGATGCAGGTGGTTTGGCGTGCAGCAGTCTACCACGGACACGCTGTTGTGGCGGACGAGCTCCCCTACGTCCGTGTACCACAAGGCGTATCCGCCCTCCTGGGCTGCCGCTGCTGCAGTCTCTTTTTTGGACGTGCAGACCGCCACCAGGCTGAGCAGCGGCAGATTGCCCGGGTACATTATGGGGAGATCCTTGTAGGAAAGTGTATGGATACGCCCGATAGAGCCGTATCCGACAAGCCCGATTCCGATTCGATCCATGCCGCTATTCAACCTCAAGGATAAGCGTCCGACAAGTATTCAATCAGGCATTTTTCGCGTCTCGTAACTCTCTTGCTTCTGGACGGTTGGGCGATTGTGCAGTTTCCCCCTTGCCAGGGATGCGAAAATGCCCCCAAGGCACAAGCCCGCGAAAATGAGGAAAGCAAAGCGGAAGCCGCTCAGGAACGCAGTCTCGTTGGCCGCGGTGATCTGCACTTTCCCGACATACAGCGCAATGATCATCCCTGCCGTGGCCATGCTCAGCATCTGGCCGATGAGGCGCATTGCGCTCGTGGTTGCCGAGGCCACGCCGTAGTACTTCCTTTCGACAGAGCCCATGATGGCGCTTGTATTGGGGGATGAGAAAAGCGCAAATCCCAGGCCGCACAGCATGAGCACCGCGATAATGTGAACAAGCGATGAGGTGGAGCTCAGAAGGGAGGTCAGCAGGAGGCCAACGGTGCTCATTGCCATTCCCGCGGAAGCCACCACGCGCGGCTCCACCCGGTCCGCCAGCCTGCCTGCCAGCGGCGAGAAGGCAGACTGGATCAGGGGCTGAGCCAGCAAAACGATTCCGGCAGCCTGCGGATCCAGCCCCTTCGAGTACTGGAGGTACAGGCTCATGAGGAACGTCAGCGCGAAAGTGGCAGCATAATTGATGAGCGCCGAAAGGTTGGACATCGCAAAGATCACGTTCTTTCGGAACAGCTCCATGTCGAGCACCGGATGGTTCGTTCGGTTCTCTCGCAGAACGAAAGCTGCCAAGCACAAGACCCCGGCGGCCATGACTATGATGCCCGAAAGATCGGGCAGCAATCGAAAGCCGTTCATGACGGCAAGCAGGGTAACGGAGTACAACAACGCTCCCGGCCAATCCATCTTCTGGCCGGCCGCCTCCGCCCATTCGTCTTTCAGCTTCCAGACGGTGAGGGCGATGACGCTGACACCCAACGCAGTCGTGAAATAGAAGATGCTCCGCCACCCGAGGTGCTGCGTTATGAATCCACCTATAAACGGTCCGAGAGCGAGTCCGCCGTAGACAGAGGCCACGTTGACTCCGAGGGCCCGGCCCCTTTCTTTGGGCGGATAGACGGAGGTCACGATGGCGGTTGCCGTGGCGAACATGAGCGCGTCCGCCGTTCCCTGGAGAGCCCGCAACGTGATCAGCATGGGTTCGGAGTTGGCAAGCCCGCAGAGCAGGGATACGAACGTGTAGCCCGCGGTGCCGGCCAGGAAGATGCGCTTTCTACCGTGGATGTCAGCAAGCCGTCCCATGGGCACAAGGAACATAGCCGCGGCCAGAAGGTACGAGGTGGATATCCAGCTGAGGCTGAAGGCGCCCGCAGAAAAATCCCTGCCAATGGTGGGAAGCGCTATGTTGATGGAAGACGACATGAACGGCGTCAGAAACGAGGCCATGGCGGTCACGAAAAGCACGACACCCTTGCTCACCGGAGTCAGTGCGGCACCGGGAGCCAGCGCTCCTTCTGGTTTCATGGAGCCACCTGCTGTTTGGCTAGGATGAAGATCTCCGGCCTGTATTCGAAGTGCATCGTATCGAAGAAGAGCCACTTGCCTCCCCACGCGAAGCTGTGCTTCTCGAAAATGGCGACAACGGAGAGCGGGACCATCCAGCGCTGGTCGTATGGAGTTGTCCACCAGTCCTCGCTTTTTTCCCCTGCCTTCTCCATCACCCATCGCCAATAGGGGGCCTTCCCGCCATAAGTTCGGGGAATAAGATCCAGCGCGAGCCCGTAGCTGTGGTAGCTACGGGTGGCGGTGCCAGCGATATCGCGATAGTTGAACCCGTCCACCTCGGAAAGGCCGACAAAGAATGCTGCCGCCTGAGGGTCTATCTTGCAAAGCGTCGAGCACTCTGCAGCAACATCCGCCAGCGGCCGGGCGATCCTTTGATGCACCCTGACGGGAAATCCCAGGAAGTCCACGATGACGAGGTTGCTTTCGGTCTCTTCGCGGGAGTCGGCGTCATACAAGCGCTCCAGGAAATCCTCCGACCTGCGCGGCGGGTGCACGCGGGAGTCCTTGAGCGCTTGCTTCAACCGCGACGCGGTTGCAGCATCCAGCTGAGGGAGCGGAGGAAGGCCGCCAAGCGGATAGGGATAGAAGCGAAAGCGTGCGTAGCACTTGAGGTGCGCGCGCTGGGACTGCGGCAGGATACGTCCGCTCGCCCAGAAGAACCACTGCCCTTTCACCTCCACTGCCCAGTCACCGTCCACTATCGCGGCCCGGCTGATCCGGTCAGGATAGGCCTCCGCCAGCGCTTTCATTTCTCGTTCGCCCGAGCCCTCACCGCCGCCGGGCGGAAAAAGGGCCACTCCCTGCGCCCAAACGCCGGCGCCCCGGCACAGGAGCGCGACGGCCAGAAATGCCAGTGTGATCAGTTTCAATGCCAGATCCCCGCGATCCGCGTGGCAGACCCGCCGTCGCCGCTGGAGCGCTGGCCGTAGAAGTCTTCGGCGGTGCGAAGGACGTAGCGGTGTGTGATGGGTTGGTCAGAGGCGCCCGGTTTCGCGTGCGCGCCGACGGCAGCTGTGGCGATGGGGGTGGTGGCAGGGGACCGGTAGCCGGGGCCCTCGTCGAAGGTGGCGACCAGCAGGCTGTTGTGGCCCATCGCCCAGCGCGCGTAGTCGTCCTGGCGAACCTGCCGCCACGTATTTCTTGCCGCAACGCAGCCCTCATGCATGCCGTTGCGCAGGTTCGGGATGACGACGCAGACGGTGGCCAGGGCGGCAAAGCCCTCGATGGGAAAGTCGATGAGCGGCTTGTTGGCGGTTTGCGGCACATTTGTAAAGTTGGCCCAAGGGGGGTGATTGCCTCGGTGGTCGCCGGCCCGGTTCCCGCAGAAACCAGTCCTTGGCAGGGACTCGCCGTAGCCGATGGAAGAGGGTTCTGCTGTGTCAAAGGAAAGAGCGAGTTTCGGTCCGTTGAGGTCGTAGTGCTCGTCGTCCCCCACCCCCCGCGTTGAGCCGCTGAAGGAGGCAAGATAGTCGGGTTGGCTGGGGTGAGCTACAGTGAACGAGCGCCTGAAGAAAGCCCCGCGCGAGGCCGGGGAGGCGAGATGCGGGCTCTTTGCGACCTGCGAAAGGGAATGCTTCTCATCTATGACTACAACCAAGTGATCGCAACGGGGCAGCCGTTTAACGGCGGAAAACGTTCCAGCCGAGGCCGCCACAACACCGGCTGCAAGCAGTGTGCGTCTGGAAACCGTCATATGGGCAATATACTCACGGTGAGCACCGGAGTCCCGCGCTGTGGGAGACCGTCGCGCATCCTACTTATTCTGCTTCCATCTCGGATGCGTGATCCCGAACTGCTTGACCTTGTAGTTGAGGCTTCGCGTGGAAATTCCCAGAAGGCGCGCGGCTTCCTTCTGGACCCAGTTCGCAAGGGCAAGCCCCTGCAGGACGACGTCTTTCTCCATGTCCTCCCACCGCAGGCCCCCCGGCGGGACGCGCACGACACCTTGTCCGGGCTTCAACTCTGGCTTGAAAGGGAGGCTCAGGTCCTCCGCGGTAATGATGTCCGTCTCCGCCATGAGGACTGCCCTTTCGATCGTGTTCTCCAGCTCCCTGATGTTGCCCGGCCAACGGTACCCCTTAAGCAGCCGCAGCGCGGCCGGCTCGATGGTCTGTATTCTCTTGTTCAACGACTGGGAGAACTTGTGCACGAAGTGCTCCGCCAGGAGCTCTATATCGCCCTTGCGTTCCCGCAGAGGGGGGATCCGGACGGTCACTACATTCAGGCGGTAGTACAGGTCTTCCCGGAACCGTCCCCCGGCGATCTCCTGCTCTAGGTCCTTGTTCGTGGCCGCGATGATCCTCACGTCCACCTTGATGGTGCGATTGCTTCCCAGCCGCTCGAACTCGTGTTCTTGCAGCACGCGCAGCAGCTTGGCCTGGGTGGGGAGCGTGACGTCGGCAATTTCATCCAGGAAGATCGACCCGCCGTTCCCCTGCTCGAACCTGCCAACGCGAAGCCTCTCCGCACCTGTGAAAGCACCGCGTTCGTGGCCGAAAAGCTCGCTCTCCAGCAGGGTATCCGGCAGCGTGGCGCAATTCACGCGTACGAACGCGTTGCGCGACCGCGGGCTGCTGTAATGGATGGCCCCTGCCAGCAGCTCTTTCCCCGTCCCGGTCTCTCCGACCAGAACAACGCTCGAGCTGCTAGCGGCCACCTTTTCTACGAGGCGCAGCGCCTTTCGAATGGCCGGACTTCGGCCCACAAAGTTTTTCGTTCTATAGATCAGCGCCCGTTCGCCCCGCAGGGCCTGACCCTCCTGGTTTAGCCGTTTCAGTTCGATTCCCTTGTCGACCTTGATCTCCAGTTCCGCAAGGTTGACGGGCTTTACGATGAAATCCGACGCCCCCTCGCGTATGGCTCGGATTGCTTCGTCGAGTTTGGCCCTTTCCGCCATGGCAATGACTACTGCGTTGCCGTTGCTCTCCTTCACCACGCGGAGGAAGGTTTCGGGCGAGGAGGCAAGGGTGTCCACATCGTAAATCACAACGTCGAAGATGTGCTGCTCCAGGCGTTGTAACGCGCTCTCTTTGTCAGCCGCTACGTCGATGAAGAAGCCCTGGGCGCCGAAGTAATGGGAAAAACGCTCCCGTAATGGTCCGTCCGAATCCAGGATGAGAAAGCTTTCCACGGGGTTCAATGATACCACAAAAATGAGTATGCAATTACATTTTCGTCATTGGGCCTGGCAGAAGGCGTGTGGGCTGATAGCACTGCCGTTTATATCTCTTTTGCAGACAAAAAGATACATATCTCTTGAAAGGTGTATGAAATGGCACGGCTCTTGCATATTGGAACATGTCGAGAGGAGACTACAATATGGCGTACAGATTGAACAAAGGAGTCTTCGAGGTCAGGTGCCGACACGGTCACTGCTCTTTCAACGCTCAGCTGGAAATCAAGGAAAACCTGATGGGCATGACCGAGTCAGATGTCCAGACCGAGGCCTGGAAGATGGCCCGGGACATGGCACACATCAAGCATGATTCTCTTCACATTGGCCGCGGGCACGCGCTGGAAAACCCTGAAATCCGCATGGTCTCCGGCACAATCCAACTCACTGGGGCGGGCCCGGTCCAGGTTCTGCCTCAAGAGCACAGCGAGAGGCTCGTGAGAGAGTTCAACAAAGGGGACCTGATCCTGAAGAAGGGTGATTCGGCTACCGCCGTCTGTGAGGTCCTCAAAGGCGCCGCGTACCCGGTGCGCAACAAAAACCATCGGTACAAGGTCGGGGACTGCTTCGGAGTTGCCGCGCTCCTTCCCAAGCACGCCCGAATGACGGATATCGTGGCGGGAGAAGACAGGACCAAAATCGGGTTCTACCTGCTAGCGGATCTCAACAAGAAAGACCCCAAGAAGGCCAGCCAGGTCCTCAATCGCGTGATCGAGGATACGCTGGACGTGATTGGAGAGCTTGAGGAGAGCCTCCAGAGCGAACGCACGAGCTGAGTCGGGCTGCAGGCGCCAGCGCGCCGCACAGTCGTGCCCCGGGGAGCGGGCGTTGGCCTCCGCCCGCGCCTCCTATTCCAGTCTCTTCCTGAAGCGAAGCACGCTCGCCGTAATGACGACCACGCCTATTACGGCAAGCGCTGCCGTCTCCTTCCACAGCTCGCCAAAGCTCACCCCTTTGAGAAAAAGGCCTCGGATAATGACGAAGTAGTACCGCAGCGGGAATATATAGGTAACCGCCTGGATTGCCGGCGGCATGCTCTCGATGGGAAACACGAAGCCTGAGAGGATGATCATAGGCATCATGAAGAAGAACATGGCGATCATCATCGCCTGCTGCTGCGTGCGCGCAACGGTGGAAACGAAAAGCCCAATCCCGAGTGAGCTCAGCATGAAGAGCAGCGAAAGCGCATACAGTACGAGCAGGCTCCCGCGCACGGCGATCCCGAAAAGCAGGAGGCTGGCCAGGAGGACGACCGTGATGATTACTAGGCTGATCATCACGAACGGGGCGAGCTTGCCGATGATGAGCTGCCGCGGCGTGATGGGCGTCACAATGAGTTGCTCCAAGGTGCCGAGCTCCTTCTCCTTGACGATGGCGAGAGAGGTGAGGATGGTGGTGATGATCATAAGGATCATTGCCAGGACGCCGGGTACCATGAAGTTCCTGCTCGCAAGGGTGGGGTTGTACAGGACCCGGACCGCAGGGTCCACCCGCACGGCCTTGACCTGCATCAGCACTCGCGGGTCCAGGCCTGCGAGCCGTTGCGCCGCGCGCGCGTTCTGCTCCTGGGAGACAATGAGGGTCGCATAGGTGAGCCCGATTGCCGCCGACTGGGTGTCCGACCCGTCCGCCAGCAGTTGAAGGGGCGCAGTTTTTGTCCCCGTCAATTGTCTACCGAACCCTGGGGGTATGACGAGGGCAAGGGAAGCCTTCCCCTCTTCGATGGTCCGCTCGGCTCTTCTGGCGTCCGGCACGTATGCGCTTGCCACGTAGCTTCCTGATTCCAGAAAGCTCGTTGCAAGCCGCCGGCTTTCAACGCTATGGTCCTGGTCGCAAATGGCCAGCGGGATGTCCTTCACGTCCATGTTCGCCGCGTATCCCAGGAGCGCTATCTGGATTACCGGTGACAGGAAGATCAAAGGAAGCAGGCGC
>Ga0326727_10009711_pt1 | contig 23439 bp, 15 predicted proteins | sample MB2enrmetagenome_FD_207643 | JGI IMG/M metagenome (GOLD analysis project Ga0326727, IMG submission 207643) | Lab enriched peat soil microbial communities from McLean, Ithaca, NY, United States - MB29MY | ecosystem: Environmental > Terrestrial > Soil > Wetlands > Peat | place: USA: New York... | reverse complement strand
TGCCACGGCCGTCCCGGCCGTGCTCGGGCACGGGCGGGACGCCCGTGGCACGAAATCTTCGCGCGACAACCACGTCCTGGCGTCGAGTCCTACAAGACGTATATGGGGGAAAAGGTGGGGGGCAGAAAAGGTCAGGGGGAAAAGGTCCCGCTTTTCAGCGCACATAGAAAATTGTGGCGGGCCTGATGGTTTGTTTCGTGATTTTGTCCGCGATGTTGATCTGGAAGGTATATCCACCGGGTGCCAGGGTCTTTAAGGGAATGGTCTTTGTCAGGGTGAACTCGGTCGACGCTTCGGCCCGACGCGCATCCTCCTCCCGTTCCTCGATGACCGGCTTACCGTCTTTCAAGACCTCGTACTCAATGCTGAAATCAGGTTTGTGAGTGTTCGGGTCGAGACCGAGGTTGTAGATTTGTAGGTAAGCGTGCAAATTACCCTGCCGCGCAAAGACCTGACCCGGATTAGGCATCACCTTGGCATTCCCGATCACGAAGGGTTCAAGCTGGTCCTTGGGCAATACACGCGGCTTGATCGAATCGGCAAGAATGATGGGCGTGCTTGTGCAGAGATGGAAGTGGAAGTCGGGCACGATCAGCAGAGCCGATAGATATCCCGTGCGGCCGCTGGCTTCGTCCTTCAGCGCCAGCGTGATTTTATGATATCCCGCACCTAACAGCATGCCGCCTTCGAATACGAGATTTTCGCTGATTCCTCGCTCGATCCCATCCTTCGGAAGGTCACAGAGCTCAGCCCTTTCAAATTCGGCGGCGATCCGCCCGGTGATTGATTCGACCTGCGCATAGACATCCACCCGCGCTTGCTTCCCCTCTCCCTTGTCTTGGAACCGCAACTCACTGGCCGGTATTTGAACGGCAATTATTGCAAGAGTTGTTTGATTGATGACAGGGAAGGCATAGGTCCGCACTAAGAACGGTATGGGATGGTCGGAGACCTGCCCGGAAGTGATAAGCGCGCGCAAATCGGGGAATTTGGCGGGGGTGGGCGGGTGCGCGGGTTTGAGAAAAGCCTCCGGCGGTACGACGGGGCCGCTGGGCATCTCCCGATCATGACGGGGATCGTGAAGAAGGAGGTCCTTGTCGGAAGGGGAGATCGTCAGGCGATAGTCTCCCGGAGTGGTGGGATCGACGAAAATCAGCACCTGATTTGATCCGATACCCTCCATGGTCCTGTAGTACCACCGCTCGAATGGTATGATTGTCGATTCACCGCCAATGTTTTCTTCCGACCAGCGCATGATTCCGCCGTGGGGATGGGACTCGATTTCATCCGGCGGGCCGTACTTGATATAAATGCGCCCGCGATCGCTCCTCCAACCGGGGGTACTGGTGGAGAAAAGTTCGTTGGCGGAAACGATTCGACGGTAGTAGCTTTGCTTAAACTTGTTTTCCAGACTCCCCGGTTCCGGGTTGCGCCGTTCCCAAAACTGCTCGATAAAGTTTTCACGCTCGGCGTTAGTCGTTAGCCGCTTGAAAACCGATGCTTCTTCGTCGGTAATGATATAGCCGACCTCAAACCTGAGCCACGCTGCATAGGGATCTATCATCTCCGTTCTCAGGGCCTTCTGCCGTCTTAATTCCTCCTTTGTCAGTTGACCCTTGGCGGGTGGCGCGGATTGAGATGCCGCACCCGGAATGTACACAAGCAGAACAAGGATTGCCAGTAGCAGAGGGAGGAGGTTCGAACGCAGTTGCAGCACACGAAGTAGCCGGGAATGAGGCGCGACTGTCATCTTCACACCCTCAGGTGGTTGTTGGGTGCTTCGAATGTGGTGTGATGATGAATGATCCAGCCGGGTTGTGCCAACCCGCAACTTCGCAGACCCTAAAACGTCAGGGCGCTGCGCATGTCGGCCGCTTTTCACTTCTGACCTTTGCCCCTTGACGCTTGCGGCCTTAGAAAACCAAGTAAACCGGCATGCCCCGCAAATCCGATTTTTTCTCAGGCATATTGACCCTCCCCCATCATTCCGCTTGACCTTCCACGTTGCCGGGCGTACTACTCGCAGATTGAAAGGGTAAGGCTGGAGGACCGTGTTGCGGATTCGTGGTGCTACGCTGACCGCAAATTGGGGGCGTAGCGCCGCCCTTCAGGGCGGCACTTCCCGTCCTCGGCAATCATGAATGGCAAGGTTGTGGTGATCATGGAAGTGCCGGGCTGAAGCCCGGCGCTACGAGGATCCGACTGGCGCGGGTGGTGATGGCCGCCGTTGCACACCCGGTGACGCCGCGCGGGCGCTGAACAGAGCCCCCCGCGACGCTTGACGCCCGGCCCGCGCGGTCGTCCCCGGAAAACGCCGAAGGAAGAAATCCACCCCGGAAAGGGTCTGACACCCTTTCTCCTCTGACACCATTTCCCCCGCACCATTTCCCCCGGCACTCCCTGACACCCTTCCCCCCCGATCTATTGGTGAGGAACATTCGCGCTAGCACGTCTTGACAGGTGGGTTTTGGCTCGATACGATGCGACACGTGAACAAGCTGTTCATCATGATTTTGGGATACTCCTTACTGGCTGTAGTTTTCGCCATAGCGCAAGACAACCCCGGTGATACAAATAAAACCTCTGGGCTTGAGATCACCGATGTCCACGGAACAAAGCACGTTGTCATGAACTGCGAAAACGGATCTCGGTTCTTCGATTCCGGCACACCGTTTGATGAGAATGAAATCTCTGGTCGCTCCTGGAGCGAAACAATGAGAAGACTCATCGCCGTCGAACTGCACACACCCGATGAGCAGGCAAAAATCACCGACAAGGTTGACGACTTTAAGGATCACAAATTCAGCCCTGTTTTAGGACAGACCGTGCTCCTAGTACCGATATCCTCGATTGAGGATTGCACTTTTACACAGCAGAATATCGGCGGCAAAATTCAGATAAGTTCAGTAATCCGTCTGGCTGGCGGAGAGTCTTTTAACGGGGGGGGTATTTTTTGTAAGCTGTCTGGAAATGAAAATCTTGGTCCGGTCGGGACCTCCGATTTCTCAGCGAATATCAAAGACATTAAGAAAATACGTTCTCTCGTTCCTGTTCCATTTGTTGGCGATTTTGCGTTCTTTGGTGAATCGGCTGCAATTCCTTTTAGCGCAAAAGTCACCGACAAGGCAGGCGCGGTCACGGTTCTAAGAAAAACACTGTATTGCTTCGAACGTTCGGTGCCTCAATCGAGTGGATTGACCAGCTCCCCAACCGCCGACGAGGTCACCCTGGGTTTCAAATCAGACCTCGACGTTACCCTGGCCAGCGGAAGTAATTTCTTGTCAATTCCTCCATCGAAGCTTCGAAAGATCACTGTTGGGGATGAGGTTAACGGAAATTTTAATGCAAAGGCAATACTGCGAACTGGGGAAAACTATGATCTTACTATTGTCCCTCCTAATCATAAACGCCCTTGGCCTTACGGAATTTTAGGGACCTCATCAAGGGGGTGGGTTTGGATACCTTGGTTTGCCGTCGCGTCCGTAGAATTCGAGGATAAGTAGTTTCCTGAAAGCCGCAGGGGGACGGAGGGGACGGGGAAAGACGGGAAGTTCCCGTCCCCCCCCCGTCCCCCTTCCTGTAGGGCTCTTGCATCCCCTACAATATGCCGGTTTATCCCGGCGCTCTCTGTCCCCACCCCCTGACCCAAGGGGACGCTAGTTTTCCGTAGGCCTTTCTATGTGATCGATGATAATCATGTCTACCGGCCCCTTTGTGGGCTCCAGCTTCAGCCCAAGCTGTTCCTGAACGGCCGTGAAGACGGATGGACCGGAAGGAGCCGGCGGAAGCGGGTTGTCCGATGCTGCTCCGCCACCTGTCGGCACGGAAGAAACCGCGGCAGAGTCCTGGTCAGCATAATTCAGCGTGAAGTCGTATATGCCATTTAGTCCCGTCCGATCGAGCACGACGCGCCCCACTGCTAGGGGCAAAAAATCTGCCAGAGTCGCGACCGTGCAGCCTTGATACCGATTCCCCCCCTCACTCGTGCCGTAAATACTGCATGAAGATGCGCGGGGGCGTCCGTCTGTGCCCGTTACGACAGTGGCAGCGCTTTGAGTATTCGCTGCTTTAAGTTTGGGGCCGTTCTTTGCGACCACCAGTGCATAAACAGGAAGTTCCTTGGTCTCACGATGCACCTTCAAGTGGAATCGATCCTTAAGCATCGACTGAAGCAACAATCCCTGTTTTTCCCGTCGCTGGTTGCGGGGAAGCTTTTCCAATGCTGCGTAGAGCTCATCGGACTCCTTCGCCTCGATATCGTAGGGGTCGGAGCTGATCCAATTTGGCCCTCCGGAAATCAGAAGACCCAGCACATTGTAGGCGCGGATAATGACCCATATCACCTTCGCATTTTGGCACGTATACCTACCAGGCATAAACGTGCACCCCGTCATTCCACTATAGGTACGAAAAGGCCTGATCGAGACCACATCGAACGACAACGATGGCGCCTCAGATCCGGACGGTGATTGCCCGCGGACCCGCGAAGGGCTGAGCAGCCCCAGCACGCATGCTCCAGCCAGTAAAATCAAGCTTGTAGCGCCCAACGCGAAATTTTTCCGAAGACTCAGGTATCGATTCCCTTCCACTCTTCTCATTTTGCGGTCCCCCTCGGGTGCGGCAGCTTGGAGTCTGTCGGAGATAGCCGACGGAGCGCATACCGGAAATCCTGCCCGATCGATTCCAGCATTGGCCCCTCCATAGCGTTCAAATCCTCGTTGGATTATCCTCTCAGGATTTCGGCGAATCGAGGGCAGCCCGAGCGGATAGCAACCATTGCCTACGAAAAGCAATCGGGGGGACGGGGACGGGAAGTTCCCGGGTTTTTGGAGGTAGCGACCGCTACCCATAGCACCTCTAGTGACGCATCGTTGCCAGTTACTTGTTGGCGCCACCCACCGGCTTGCGGGGGCGACCGCCCTTTTGGGGGGTGAGGCGGCGGTGCGTGCTCTGTTCGATTATCTCGGTAAACTCATCCGATCCCAAGGGACGCCCCGAGTGAGTGCACTCCCGCAGGGCATGAACGTCGGCGGCCGATTCTTCCACCGCCAAGAATTTCCGCCAGGGGGCGAAACCCCACCAGAAAATGTCCTGTCGGTCGCGAAGATCTTCAATACACAAAACCCGGGAACTTCCCGTTTGTCCCCATCCCCTAAGTCTTGGCTTTGTGGCTTTTCAGCCACGCAAGAACATCCCTGTCTTGCTGCTCGACTTGCGAAAGAGTAAGGTGCCCCTTCACCACATCAATGAGAGGCTTCGTTTCCGCGTCACCGGAGGCTTCCGCCACGCGCAACCAAAAATATGATTTTTCCGCTTGTCCCAACTGGCCGAAGAGGATTCCCAGATTCCGTTGCGACCTCACGCTGCCGCCTTCCGCAGCTTTTGTGTAATATTCGATGGCTTTGCCTTCATCCTTTTTGCCGCCCAACCCAACCTGATAGCAATAGCCTGCGTTGTGCATCGCTGGCACGTTTCCCCGGTTGGCAGCTTTCTCAAACAACTCGCACGCGTGGGGCACGTCTTTGCTTATCCCGCCAGAACCGACGTTGTACAGGGAGGCGAGATCGTACAGGGCAGGGGAGTTGCCGTTATCCGCAGCCATCTGCAGGAACTGGATCGCCTTCTCGTGCGACTTGTCAAGACCATTTCCTTGCTCGTACATCAACGCGATCCAGTATTGAGCCAACGCCTGCGAGCCCCGAAGATCGCCGACCACATGTTGTTGTTGTGCCGCCTGCAGCAGATATTGGGAGGCTAACCGCGGGTCTTTGGGGAGCTTTGTACCGCTCAGGTAACTCGCGCCCAACATCATCTGCGCGTCCAGAGAGTCTTTCTGCGCGGCTCGGTCAAGCCACATTCGCCCTTTTTCAACATCAACAGGGACACCCCTCCCCAGCAGATACGCTCTCCCGATCTCGTATGTCGAGATCGGCAATCCCGCCTCCGCGGTCGCTGAAACCTCCGCGACCTCATCGGCGGTCAGGTCCTGATCACGAAGGTGGTGCAGATCATCGACCCGATCAAACCAGAACAAAACGGGCCTGCTCTTCACCATGCTGAGATTGACGATGAATGTCTGTTGGCCAGCCTGAACCGAGAATAACGGTTCCTCAATGTCAAAAGGAATGGTGGACCCATAGTAGCGAATCTCGTCCGCGCTCGCCTTCCGAACCGTTGCACTCTTCAGTGCAGGATATCTCGCACGGAGCAATTTCCAGAATGCCTCACGCTGCTCATCGGTCACGAGTCCCCGGCTAACAGTTAACAGAGGTTCGGGAAGGGACAACGTTGTTACCACAACCTTCGATTGAAGCAGCGTACTGTCGGCTGAACCTTTCAAGGCAGCCCATAGGGTTGGACCGCAAGTTGCGATGCCGCCGAGCAACTCTTTCGGGAACGAGGTCTCGCTTACCAAGGCCTCCTGTAAAACTGTCTTTGCCAGAGCATTGTCGGCGTCTGAGGCAACCTTGATCTTCACTCCTTCCGGAAGGTCAGGGGAAGGCACTTGCGCAAGCGAAACACTGCCGCCGAGTAAGGCCAAAAGGGAAATTCGCACGACTAGTGCAGTTTGAGAAGCGCCTTTGAAGATTTGCATGAGCCCCATCCTAGGCGCCGCGAAAGCTAAATACAACATCCACTGTAGAGTTTCTTTCCGCGTCCCCGCCGATGAGACCCTCAAAACCTGGTTCCCGTTAAACCGATGAAATTTGCTCCCTGGTGCGACACTCCGGTGCACCCGCGTGCAGGTAGTGTCGCAATTAATTTGGCGCAGTGGCGGCGGAAGGCATGCCGATCTCTTGCGGGAGCCGCCAGAGGGTCCGTCATCTGACGGATAAACTCAGGGCTGTCGGGCAGGCCAGAGCTGTCCTGAAAACCCTTCATTGTCGGCAGAAACCTCCTGCGTGCGGCGCGGCCTGGAAACTCTCCCGGTGAATGCAATCCCTTTTGCCAGAAGCTTTTACGTGCAATCCGCGGTTTGGTGAACCAAGTGCCTCCAACAGGGCGAGTGATTACAGAATAGGCCGGGGTTACAAGTCTTGCGCCTGGGATGCACTAAATTCCGCGCTATACCCGGCCGCACTTCTGGTTTCGGAGGTTATTGCTCATGGGGAAGAAACTGGCCCTTGCCGTCCTTTTCTGTTGTCTAATTCAACCACTTTCCGTCACTGGCCAAGGCGCCCCGACCCAGGGGAAGGCGATGATGAGCGAAGCGCAAGCGCTGTCGATGATACGCTCCGAGAAGGCAAGCGCTGCCGACGCGGGATTGATCGTGGTGCAAAGAATCGAACCGGACGCGAGTACGAGGGCGGTCGCCCTAGAAGCTCTGGCAGAGGCGCGGTCGAAGCACCTCCACCTCGACGAGCACGGATTGTTCGCAAACCTGATGCGAGTGGGAGGCTACGTCGTCCTGGAGTATAGCCAGCGTTCCGAAAGGGTCATTCAGCTTCATTTCGCAACCCAGGAGGAAGCCGGTGAACCGCAATTTGAGTCGTGGTATTTGGCCCCGCCCGATAAAACCTACGATTCCGATCCCAACTCCCAGGCCTCCGACGGCAATCTGGGGAAAGACGAAGCGCTAATGCTCATCAGGAGAAACGAAGAATTCTCGAAGGCATTTTTCACTTCAGCGCCTTCTCAGTTAGCGGAAACAATGCGTAAGTTCGGTAGCTCGGGTACGCCCAATTGGAGTACGTTCGGCATGGGATGTGAGGGGAGTCCGGAATGGATAACAAAACTCGCGGCACCACCTGACGAAGTGGCAAGCTACTGCATTCTGGTAGACCGCGCCTATTTCTGGCTCGTGCGTTATGCGCTTACGCTACCCGTTTTCGCTGCCAACCCCGATGAGGCAATGAGCCAGGCGGAAGAGAAAATGGAAAAGCTCTTTGACGAATTCTCGCAGAAGGGAGGAGTGTGTTCTGGTTGCAAGGACCCGTTTGGATTGGACTCGATCGACACGCCGGATAAACTCGCGGCTCAGATCCGGTGCCTGACGGGTTTCAACTCGCTTCTCGATGACCACCTCTCACCTCGAACGGATTCCCTGACCTACAAGGCTAATCTTCTCCTTATGAAAGTTCCGATCAGCATTGAATTGGACAAAGAGCCTGACGGCACCCACTTCGCGGTAATGGCAGCAACAATGCTGGTCACGCTGTGGTCTCGCGGTGAAAATGGCCGGTTCGTGCTGACCGGGCTTACCGTAGCGAGCCCATAGGGTTGCCAACTGCCGCCGAGCATACCTCCGAAGGTGCTGATTGAGTGCGGGGCGGCATAAGCAACTTCCCCACTTGACCAGCCGCTATAGATTCTGATGAGGCGTTTCAAACCGACCGCGCACAAGGATTACCGACCTACTGACCAAAGGCCGTGGCAGGCGGACAATTTGGCCTTCGGGGAGATGCGGACAATATGTCGCACTTCAGGTCGGCGACTCCTCAGGGCGTGGGAGTCACGTGACCTTACCAGTTGCGGGGATGTTCGGGGATTATCGGAGTATCCACAATGCAATCCGAGAGTCCGGGCGATTACACTCGAAAATTATGTTAAGTGGGTACCTCGCCCGATTTGGGAACGAAACGCCCATGCCGGAGATTGGCCAAACTGACCCACTGCCCACCGCTTACTGCCTTCCGCCAACTGCTTACTGCTTTCTCCCGGGGGGCGAGCCGAAGGGAGCTTCCATTCCACTTTGGGCGGCGCGCAAGGCCATGGGATAGGCGGCGGCGGTCAACAAGGCGGCATGATATTGCACGAGGGCGGCATCGCGTTTGCCGTTCAGGTCGTCGAGCCGTCCCATATAGATATGCGACCAGGTAATGATGCGCAGGTCGTGAGCGGTGGCGAGGGCTTTCTGAAAATACTCTTCCGCCAAGTCGGGTTTTCGCGTGTTGGCGTAAACCATGGCCAATCCGTAGATGGCGCGTTCGCTGTTGGGATTATCCTTATCCAACACCGTGTGGTATGAGGTCTTCGCTTCCAGGTATTTCCCCTGAAAAAACTGGTCGTCGGCCTGCTCCAGGAGGCGCTGTTCCTCCGACTGCACGGGCGCCGGCGCGGTCTTGGCGACGACGGCGGGCGCATGAGTTTCAAAGTGGACGGGGAACAGCCTCCGCGCCTCGGCGTGAGTATCGATGGCGAGGATCATCGGCTTGTAATAAACCGTCATGGATTCCTGCTGGTGCTCGAAAACCTGAAGCGATTCGTAAAAGTAGTGAATCAGGATAAGCCCCTGGGAGGTCAGCTCGTCCAATCGCTTTTGCGCATCCGCCGCGGGGACTTTATCCATGCGCAGTTCCAGGGCGCGAATCAGGCACTCCGTGACCAGCAGGCTGAAATCCTCCTTAAAGTCCAATCCCAGCAGGGGCGCCTGCATGGCATAGGTGCGGAGGGCGACCTTCTGATCGATCTCCGCGCCATACTTGGCGGCCAGCGGATCGAGGAGGAAGTGCAGGTATTGAAAGCGAATTTCGTTGAGCTTCAGGTCGCGGGAAGGGGTGATGACCAGGAAGTAGTTCAGGCCGTAAATTCGCGCGTGCACCTGCTCGGGCGCACCCATCAGATCGATGTAAATGGCGTAAGTCCGGCCCAAATAGCCTCCGGAGGGAAACCGCATGTAGCCTTCCGACACCACAAAGCTCTGGCGAACCTCGTCAGTGTAACGGGCCACGGCCTCGTCGTACGGCCTCTGCACATGCCCCCAGATGACCTGCATTTTGGTCTGGGCGTAGAAGGTGCGGAGGAGGGGCAGAAAACCCATCACGTCACGCGCGTCGGGAGGGACTTCTTCGTTGGGAACCAGCAGCTTGAAATCCGGTGGCGAGCCCACCAGCAGAGCGAGAGAAATGTATTGTCCCAGGTCCCGGGCCGGATCATCTTTTACGCGATGATCGTCGTAAAACTTTTTGAGTTCCGGCAGGATGGCGGGATTCTGCGCCTGAAGATATTCACGCACCATGCGCCGCGTTTCGCCGGCGCCGCTGGAGCCCATGCCCGCGTCGTACCCCGCGGCGTTCAATGCCGCCAGCACGCAGAAAAGCTGCTCGTTCGATTCCAGCAGGACGTTCCCCGCCGCCTGCGAGCGCGCGGGTGTGGGCGCCATCACGGCGGCCAGGAACGCCGCGATAAGGCACCCTGCGCCGGGCAGCCCCGACCTGTTTTGGCGGCGGCCGGAAGCCCCCCGGGCACACGAATGTTCGCGGGGATTTCGGAGATGCCAGGAGAGGATTGGAATCAAAGACAAACGGACTATCCTCGGACCGTGATTCGCCGCAGGGACAGAACCACTTCCCCATCCGTGGGCTTGCCGAACATGGTGGCCGGTTGGAAGATGCTGAAGTACACCATCCGGTCGAGGCGCTGCATGAGCTCCGGAGAACGCTGGCCGGAAAGAATGCGATACCCTTTCACGCGGCCCGCGGCGTTAATCTGGGTCAACACCACCAAGCCGTTGTCATCGGTGCTGAAATCCATGGGCGCCAGTTGCTGCACGCGCGCTGGCGTAATCACCTGCACGGTAACGTCGGGGATGTCGGTGATGGGAGCCACCTCCGACCCCATGATCAGGCAAAAACAGATCACCGCCGTAAGCACTCCTCCGGTGGCCGGGATCAGCAACGGCTTGAGGGCATTCTCAATTCGCACCCAGAGGGGGGCGAGGGGGTTCTTGTAAAGTCGTTGCGACATTTGCACGCGCAAGCGCAATGCCAGGTCGGGGGGAACCTGCTGGCGCGGGAGCGCCCGCAACTCCTCGCGCACCGACTGCCATTGCTCAAGCTGCTCCCGGCAAACGTCGCAAAAGGACAGGTGGTAGCGGATGGATTTTCTGGCTTCCTGCGTACACAGGTCGTCAAGATAATCCGAGAAGTGATTGCGAATTTCCAAACAGGTTTCAAACATGTTCCTTGCCCACATAGCCCGCCAACTTTCGACGGAGCAGTTCCCGGCCGCGCAACAGTCGGGATTTGACGGTGCCCTCAGCCAAACCCAGCACCTGCGCGATTTCTTCGTAGGGCAACCCCTCGATTTCGCGCAATACCACGACGGACCGGTATGGCGGCGCCAGGCTCGCCAGAGCTCGCTTGACCACCACTTCCCTCTCCGCCTTCTCAAAAACCTGATAAGGACTGGGCTCACTCGAAGCGGCTTCGGAAGCCGCGGCGGCCGAGGGAGATTCGGTGTCATCCATGGAAATCGGCTCGCGCCAATGACGCCGAATCCAGCTCCGACGATGGTTCGATGCCTCGTGAACGGCGATGCGGTAAATCCACGTCCGCAAACTGCTGTCGCCGTTAAAACCTTTGATCCCCTTGAACACCTTCACAAAAACGTCTTGCAGGACATCCGAGGCGTCGGCGGTGTTCTCCACAATGTGCCAGACGAGATTGAAAACGGGATTCTGATACACCGTCAGCAGGTAGGCAAACGCCTCTTGCGAGCCCGCTTGCAGTTCGGCCACGAAGGCCGCTTCCTCGTTGACTGCCGGCAACGATTGCTCGAGCGTGATGCTTACCGACCGGGCGATGCCCATGACGCCCTCAAGATACCAGTTCCCTGCTCGAACTTCAATACCGCGCCTGCGTGCATGCCTCTCTTTCTACTTAGAGTGACACCGCAGAGGAAAGGTTTGTTCCAAAAAATGGGTGGGGTGACTAAGAATTTGCCATTGTGCAGGGGGCGCTACAAGGTGCCTAGGGGTACAGGTGGATGACATTATGTCCCTATATTCCCATCTCCCATGCAGGCGGGTGGGTGTACATTGGTCAAGTATTGGATCACAAAATCAAAACCTCTGGATAGCGCGGGGAACCGCGAGCCCCATTGGAGATCCCGGCTCAAGAGGAGGAGTGGAAATCATAGCCTTCACCATCGCGGCGTTCAACAAGGAACTACTGCTGGACAACCCGACCTATGGGCGCGTCTTGCGCAGCGATCTCCATACGCTTGTCGAAATGTTGCGCAAAGTGCCGCCGACCTGGACCGCCGGTATGCTCGCCGCCGAGATGAAGAAAATGTCCGCGGAAAAGTGGCGCAAATATGCCCTGACGCGCGCCTATCTGGTGCGGGAAATTCTGCCCCTGGCGGCCCTCTTGCGCGCGATACCGACCGGCTTCACCACCATCCGCATGCAAAGCGAGATGGGCGATACGATTTTGCGCCATTCGTTCCGATGAACAAGCGACACCGGCGACCTGGCGGATTTGGCGCAAGTCTTCACCCGGGAGCGCGTGACCTGGCCGCAATGGCCGGCGGCGCTGACCGCCTGCATCGGGCTCCCGCACGGGGCGGCCTACACGCATGCCGGATTCCATAGCGGTCTGGAGGCAAAACCCGCCGACACGTTCACGGTCCGCAAGACCTTCTAAAAGGGGCCGGGGCACACCCCTGGGTTGACAGCCCGGCGCGCGCGTGCTACAAATAGGAGGCTGGGAATTTTCAGCGTGGGCCTGTGGCGCAGTTGGGAGCGCGCATGACTGGCAGTCATGAGGTCGAGAGTTCGAACCTCTCCAGGTCCACCAATAACTCATTTCATTTCATGCCGATACACGACTGCAGGCGCTCAACATAGCCTCAAACAGTAGTCTTAAAGAACAACCTTGCGGGTACTCGTAAGGTCAACAAACTGGTCCGTGAGCCAAAAACGTCCGCAAAGAGCGATCAGCATTTTACTGGCATTTTAGCCGGCCCATCCGGTAGGTGCGCCGGCGGATTGGCAGCCAAGTTCGAGCCTGTTCGTTGGTCAGGCAGGTGACAAGGCGCGAGCAGTACAGCACCTGGCCGGGGACGCCGAGGGTAACCCCAAATGCCTCTGTCCCATGCTCCACCTGACTTCTACTCATGCTGCCTTGCGCTCATAGTACTTGAAATCACTCCTGGCAGCGGACGGGCTCAGGAAGGGGAGATTGCAGGGGAGGGGGTCGGGGAAATAGCAGCTTGTTGCCTTTGCCCTATGGATTTTTTTCGGCGTGGTAATGCCCTTGGAATTCGGCTAGCGCGCTCTTCGAGGAAGCTTCCCCAAACAGGATCAGCTTCGCTAGGCACTCCTCTTTGACCGACCGCACCCAGCGTTCCGCAAAAGCATTCAAGTTCGGTGGCCGGCAGAATCAACGCCGGTTCTATGCGCTCATATTTCGCGCCGTTGCCGAATTGTAAGGATCGACGCCATGTTTCGAGGCGAAAAGATCAACATCACGGAGATGCGGGCAGCCCTGCGCGTGACCCTGCGCGCAGCTAAACCCCAACCCCCAAACTCAGCTTTTCTCCGCGTAGATTCTCCCCATCCGGGGCAAACTCATTACGTCGGCTCGATACGGTAGCGTTCGCCCGCCTGCGTGGGGAACTGCACGACCTCGCCTTTCACCGAAACCGTGGCCGGCTGGTTATCCTTCACACGCGTCACCTTGATCTGCGAATTAGGCCACGGATTGACCAGCCTTACGGTTGTCCCTCTCTCACTGAACAGCCTCACATTCGAAGCCACTTTGCCATCATAGGAGGCGCTGACCAGGAACGCGCCCACCGCGCGCAGGGTCTCGAATCGGGCGCTTCCGTTCGCCCGGCTCCAGTTCGGAAACAGGCGCAGTACCCCATTGTAGCTCTGTAACAAGCTCTCGTTGATAACGACGGGAAGCGCGAAGTTCTCGATCCAGATCCCCAAGCGCCTCATGTAATCATTGGGTGTGTTATCTGAAAAGCGTCCGCCGGCTTCGAGCGTCATATCGGTGAAGGTGCCATTGGGCATCTGGCAATACCGCAACTCACGTTTGAATTTTTCGAAATCGAGCAGTCCCAAACGGGCACCCTGCAGGTTCATAAAGACGAGGTCGCAACCGCCCTCGTTCTGTTGATTGCGCCAGGTGTTAACGGCCAATTCCCGGATTTCCTGGGGCGAGTGCAACCCGTATTCTTCACCAGGGAAAACCGGCAGCAGGGGACTAGGCAGGTTGTAAATGGCGTCGGGCGTGGCGCCGGCCACGTCGATAAAGACTTTTCCCCCCCGTGGACTCTCCTTGACAGGGTACTCAGGAAAATTAGCGAGAATCTCCTCAACATCCTTGATGAGGGTCGATTCCTCGGCCTCGATTTCCAGCTCGTGGCACGCGCGGAGGTAGGCTTTAAAGAGAAACTTGGTAAACGTGAGATCCGCGTTGGCATCGCTGAAATCCGGTTCGCCGAAGTGCTCTGGCCAGATTTCCGGCGACTGGGTGGGATAAATATGGAACTTGTTGTCTTTCCACGGCGAACCCGGACCGTGAGCCTCGGGCCGCCGCATGTAGGCATTCAGGAACTGGACCGCTTCTCTCATGGGACCGATGGCGCGCGTGCGAAGGAACTCTTTGTCCATCGAGTAGAGATAATGCCACCACAAACCCTGCATGGCCCAGGGCGTCGGCGACATGTGATTCCCCCAGCCAAACCAGGGTACGGGAATGGTTGGGGTTTGAACCGGCCAATGGCGCTGTGCAATGAAGACGCCGGGAAGCTGATAAAACCCTTTGGCCCAGTTCCTACCAACCGGGAGAATAAAATCGATCAGGTCGGCGTACAGCAGGTTGTTTTCCAGATGGTTGCTGGAAAATGTTGCCCAGAAGAGCTGCTCCACGTTGTAATCCATCACGTACTCGCCGGACCAGAGTTTGCCGCCCGTTATGGGCACCGGCCAGTTGCCGTAGAGCGTGGGACACATGGCGCCGGGCCGGGCGGCGCAATTCATAAAGTACTGGTTCCGGTACCAGGTCTCTTCCAGGAACTGGTCGTCAAGAGCGACGCCAGAACGCTGCCAATATGCCCGCCATGCCGCTTGCGTGGTGTCGGCGGCCCGATGCCAATTAAGCGTGTTGGGCTCCGGCAAGCTGGCCAGATCCTCGGGAACTTCCCTCGCCAATCCGTGCTCCAGTTGGACACACGCGAAAAAGGGGCCTTGTCCCGCGAGATTGGCGGGGGGAAGCTGGTAAGCCCCTTCGGTGAAGGGTTCGTCTTTTATAGGTGCCTTTTTTATTTCGACGCCTTCATCCCCAGGATTGGTGGAAGAAATTTGGGACGTTTGCTTCGGCTCAAGATCCAATAGCTTGTAGTTCGTCCGGTAGCTCACTCGCAAAGCGCGATCCCGGTTGGGATCTGGCTGGAGGGCTGGCAGAACCTGCCGGAACGTGAAGGCGTGGGCGTTACCCCACGCGAATGAAGGGAGGCCCGCCTGTGGGGACATGACTATTCGCAGGAAGGGCGCGGCAATTTCCCTGCCGCCGGCATCCACCATTCGCATCCAGAGCCGGTCGGCGTCAAGCTCAATGAAAATCTGAAGCGTCTCAGTTTTGCCGCCTCGCAGGAACCGGACCTCCAGCATTGCCTTGTCAATGTGCAGGGTGTAGCCGAGCAGTTCAGCGTCCCGCCGGTCGAAGCCGAGCAGCAGCCAGCCACAGGGCCAGGGCCGCGGCGCCCGCGTTCGGACAGGCTCCTGAGCAAGCTCGTTGTAATTCTCAACCCACCCGCGGTCGCCCTTCTTGAACTTGCCCCATAGATCCTCAAAAGTCCCGAGTTTCTCCATGGGGACGTACTTGGCACGGATATCCAGCACGCTGTTATGGCCGAAATACAACTTCAGGGAATCCGGGCGTGTCGTCACGATGACGCCCATGCGGCCATTGCCGAGCACGGCGCCTTCGAAGAAATCCGTGGCGGGTTCGTCTCGCACGATCGCGTGTCGGGCGGCGCGCTCGAGGGGCAGGTTAGTGTCGCTAGAAAGGGGGCGAGCTTCGGCGGGCAGCGCGGCTGCGGCGGCCGTGGCCGCCGTCGTTTGCAGGAATTCTCGTCTACTCGTTTTCACGGTGAATCTCCTCCCAGTCGTTTCACCAACTGTGCAACCATCAACCGCGTGCAACCGGGAACGCTGCCGACGCACAAGCGAGGTGCATCAGCAGTTCCGTTTTCATTTGTTCGCGGACGCCCGCCTGTGCGGCAGCCGAGTAAAGGTTGTTCCACTCGTGCGGGTCATTCCTCAAATCATATAATTCGCCCCGGACCTCATCGAGGTGGCTTCCGGCCTCCGCCAGCGGGCGATCCATGAAGAGAATGAGTTTCCAGTCGGGCGTGCGCCACATATAGGCGGGCGCACCGGCATCGTGAAACTCGCAAAAGGAGGCCTGGTGCCGTGCATCGCCGAGGAGATCGAAGCCTTGCAGGCCGGCCGGGGCGCTGGCGCCGGCGACTCGCAAAATCGTGGGTAGCAGGTCAACGTTTTCCGCCGGACGGTCGTCTATCATGCCGCGGCGCGCCTCCGGGATAACAGAGCCGGAAAGTATAATCGGCACCCGGACGCTGCTTTCATACAGGCAGTATTTGGAAAAGCGGAAATTGCGCTCGCTCAGCATCTCGCCGTGATCGGAAGTGTAGACGATCAGCGCGTTTTCCAGTCGGCCCAGGGCTTGCAGGCGGTCAAGGGCCTGTCCGAAATAACTGTCCACCCATGAGCAGTGGGCATAGTAACGGAGCGTCGTCCGCCGTCTTTCCATGGGCGTCATTTTTGACCACGCGGCACGCCACAGGAGGTAGCGCGAACCCAGGAAATTGTTCTTGCGGTCGCAGTACGCCAAGTGCGTCCCGGTTTCTTCCTGCCACGGCGGCTGAGGCACGTCCGGAATGTCTTCGATCCGGTAAAGATCCTCGAATTGCTTCTGCACATTGTAGCCGGCGTGCGGCCGTAGAAATGAGAGGTACAGGAATAACGGCCGCCGCGGGTCCACGCCGCCATCCAGAAACTTCAGGCACTGCTCGGCCACCCAGCCGTCGTGTTGATCGCGCGCGGGTACACGGGATGTGCAGCCAATGTAACCCCGTACTCCCTCTTCGCCGGGCCCAAAATCGTCGGTTTCGCGTGTGTAGGCAGCAAAACCTTGAGGGTCCTCGATTGTCCAATAGCGCGCCCCCTGTTCCCTCCCCTCCCTGATATCCCCCACCGCACGCACCTCGAAGCCGCGCGGGGAGGGCACTTCATCCATGCGCCCCCAATGCATTTTTCCGAAGCCGGCGGTCTGGTACCCGGCTCGCAGCAATTGCTCGGGCAGGGGAGCGAAGGGCAGAAGGCTGTCCCCCAAAGAGTGCGAACCGTTGGAGCGAATCCCCAGTTGCGAGGGGTACAATCCAAACATCAGCGAATTGCGGCTGGGGATGCACATGGGCACTTGGCACGTGGCTTGGCGATGAACGATGCCGGCTTTGGCCAGGCGGTCGAGATTCGGCGTCTTGATGTGCGGATTCAACACGCCGAGAGCATCCCAGCGCTGCTGGTCGGTCATGAAGAAAATAATGTTGGGAGGAGTCGGCGAGGCAGATGCATTCGCAAGCGCTTCCGCCTTGGCCTGCTTGCTCAGAATACCCGCCGTACCTATTGCCCCAAGGAATTCACGTCTTTTCATAATTGCCTCTCCTTCCCAACGGGTTAAAGTGTGGCATACCGTGCACAGGCGTTCGGATTTTTCAAGCTCCATTATTTATGCAATCGCTCCGGCCCCGAAGACCTAACACCTATTTTTCTCCCTTGGGCGCCAGACGGATATGTAACGGATGCGTGTCTTGCGCCACAATCCAGACAACCAAGTCCGTCCCTTCCAACCGCTGAACGTGGGCCATGCGGCAGTTTTCACTCGTCAAGAGCTTCCCGTTGACCGTCAACCGTGCTTCGGCATCACCCCAGTTTTTAATGAGCAGGGCAGGATTAACGGCCGGCGATGCCTCGGTCGCCTGTATCGTCACGTCCAGAGCCGCTGGCTGAGCGGAAGCCTCATGGACGACGATGAAAGCCCGCTCGGCGGGATTGTACCCTTCGCTGCGAAAGCCTTCAGTGGCCACCTCGACTTGAGGCGGTGACAGCCACGACTTGGCCAGAGGCATCAACTCGGTGATGGACTTGGTTGTCAGTCCGTCGAGCCGCAGCTTGGTGGCGCCGCTCTCCGATCGCTGATACGGGTCCCAATAAATGTGCGAAAGCGTCGTGTGAGAGGGCCGGTCAGGCGCCAGGCAAGGCCGCCCGCTGGAGGCGATTTGCGCCACGGGCCAATGGTTCCAGCACACAAACATGAAGTAGCTTTCCGTCTCGTTGAAGACCTCCATTCTCGCATGGGCAGGGGGAACGATTTGGAATGGCTTCCAGGTGGATTTGAGATTCACGATCTGGATGTTGGCGTCTTCCGGCCCGGTAAGTTTGCGTGGACCGTCGGGCAGCCCATAGTTGCCCTCGGGCCTGGGTTTCCATGTATAGGTGGCGGTTTCTCCTTTCAGGTTGGCCATGGTCAAGGCGTCCGGATTGATGTTGTCCTCCGGCTTCTGGCCCGGACCATTGATCACAATCGTCTCCTGCCATTCAAAATCCGGTGAGTCGGGATTGGAAGAAGTGTGGAGCACCTGCTTGCGCACCGCCACGCCATCGGGATAAACCGTAAAATACTCGTCACCCCAATCGAACCAGCCGGTCAGGGGATCAGTATGGGCGCCGAGATCATGCATCACCTCCGAGAGGGCATAACGCCAGTGGAGTACCACGCGCGCATCGTTGCTTTCGAGTATATCGACATGCGAGTAGTGGCTCTGCTTGTCGGACATCGGCTCGCAGTCCGAGCCTTCCGGACATACGTTGTGGCCCCACGTCTCCATGAACTCGTCGGTATACCATTTTCCGTTTTCGGTGACCCACGCCGGAATGTAGTTCGTGCCTTGCCAAAACACCAACCGCATGGGCGATTGATCGAAACGTACGACCACATCGGAGTCCGGCCCGATCCGCCGCGGGCGGTCCCAAACGTCCTCGAATTTCAGTGTGGCGTAGTACCCTCCAAAGCGCCCCGCCCCCGGCGGCCCCGCCGGCAACACCGCCCACGGCAGCACCTGCCCGGCTGGCGCTCGCGCGTCCGCAAAACGCTCCTCCACTTCCTCCCCACCCAGACAGCGCGAGTAGATTTTGATTTCGTCCAGAATCCCGTCCAGCGAGTACCAAACCGGATTGAAGGGGTGAATAGCCTCACCCGGCACCGGCAGCATCGCCTGGCGCGGCCGGCCGATGATCAGGTCCACCTCCTCGGCGGCCTTCATCTTGCCTTGCACCGGCAACCGGCCCGCTTCCTTGCCGTCGATGTAGAGCGTCAAGCCGTGCGCCGCATCAAAGGTGCCTGCCACGTGCGCCCACTGCTTCAGCGGCAACCGGGCCGTGGAATAGAGCGACTGCCACACGCCCTCCACCGATACCTGCAAACCGACATGACCGAACGCGTCGATCCCAAACGAGTAACCCACCTGCTGAAACCTCTCATGGTCAACAATGGGCACCCAGTTCCAAGGAAGCGTGTTCAGCGCCACCCAAGCTTCCACCGTAAAGGCATCAGAGAGGCGGGGAGCCTGCCGGGCCGCGCGCCTCACCAGGGTGGTATAGCCGTCCAACCGCAGGCCGGTTCCGGCCACCCCGGGGACATACTTGTAGAATCCGCCCACCTTGTCGTCGATGCCGCCGACGGACTCATGCGTTACGGGGGTGGCGGCCTCATCGAAGGACCACTTCGCCACCAACCCCTGCTCCTGTCCCAACCCAACGCCGGAGAATCCAGTCAAGGTCAGTGAAAAAAAGAGAATGACTGCCGGACAAATTCGCGATCTCATTTTTTGCCTCCGAATAAACACCCCACCTTAACTCAGCCACAACCGAAGCAGCGAATTAGAAGAGGTCGCGCCCTGTACGATTTGAACCCACTTCCGCGCTGAGAGAAAACCCGCACCCGGCTCTTGCTCGAGCCGGGTGCCAGGCTCAGCACAAGGCGGCCATTTAGACAAGAAAACTCATTTCTCCCGTTCGATCCGGCCCCACCTGGAAGGCGTCGAGGAAATGAAGCCGGCCGATCTGAAGTATCTCTTCAACTGGACCTTCCCCATCGCGGTCTCGGAGACTGCCGCCACTCACCAAGCGAGTTCACCAATAGCCCAGAACTTGCGCTGCTCGCTCCAGATCGTGCTCGTTACCGTCCCAAATGCAGCGCTTGTCGGAGTGGTATTAGGGGCGCTGAACATGGGATGGTTGAGAGCATCATTCCCTTCGATCCGCACTGAGAAGTCCAATCCCTCACGCAATCGAAAGTTCTTCCGCAGAGACATATTCCAGTCGGTCCAGTCGTCCGCACGGGCATTGGTGAGGCGCAAGGGGAAGGTGCGGTAGTTATCCGCAAGTTGTTGCGACGAAGCGGTCACGAAGCCGCTGGTATTAAACCACCTCTGCAATGTGCGCTGGCTGCGCGGCAACGCGATGGCGGACAGAGACCCGTTATATAACACGTTTCCGAATCCGAGAGGTGCTCCGCTGACCCACAGGTAGATGGTGTTGAAGGACCACCCCCCCACCACCTGATTCACCCAGGAAGGTCCCTTAGACGCGAATCGCCTGCCTCTGCCGAACGGAAGTTCGTACACGCTACTGCCGGTGATGTTCCATGGGCGATCCAGGCTCGAAATGACGTGTGTCGGCTGGGTGTCTGCGGCATTCAGGAATGACGTAGCCTGCATATATTTCGACCAAGTGACAGTCCCCTGCACGCTCCACCCCTGAGACATGCGTTTCTCGGCCCGCACATGACCGGCATTGTACCAAGAAAAGCCGTTGTAGGCGGTGGGGGTGATGCCGGTGAACTCTGGATAGGGTAGCAGGAGCTGTGACGTGGCAACCGTCGTTGTAGCCAGTGACGTGCCGGCGAACTGCGACAGACCGTGGAACGGATTGGCCACCTGCGCGCTCAACGTATTGATGGTCGTCTGATTCCGAACCCCCGTCGTGCTCAGGTAGGCGTTGGGAACGGCGTTCAATGCGGGCGTCTCTTGCAAGTGCGTGCTGCGGTCCTTGACGTATCCGATCTCGACCAATGCGTGCCCCGGCAACTCTCTCTGCACGGTGAGGCTCCCAACGTTATCGAGGGGCGTGCGCGCATTAGGGTCGAAAAAAGTGGGAGCGGCGCCCAGCAGTGTGGCCAAGCCCAGGGAGGATCCTGGCGCCGTCAACAGCCCGTTGGGAAAGGGATTGTCAAGCGTGCCCGTGAAAGTCACCCCGTTGTTCGCGGTGGGAACAAGCGCGGTCGACTGGCTGAACCCCTGTTGAGGGACGTTGTTGTAATTTACGCCCAGCGTGTCGTAGAAGATTCCCCAGCCAGCCCGTACTACCGTGTGGGGCTGCAACTGCCACGCCAAGCCCACACGCGGCCCGAAGTTCAAGGGATCGGTGTTCCACATCCCCCTAGGCACGCCGTTGACCCCGGCAAAAAGGAGCCCGCCTAAAACCTGGAATTGACTCACCGGCACCTGTGATATCGGGTTCAGGGCGTATTGCGCCTGGGCGGCGGCTTCCACCGGACTGGCGACGGCGACGTTAAAGCCGCGGTTGGCGCGGTTATAGCGCTCGGTGGTCGGCGATTCTGCTTCGTAGCGCAAGCCGAGGTTCACGGTCAGGGTATGTCGCACCTTCCAATCATCCTGGAAGTACCCGGCCCAGTACTTGGAACCTTCCGCGAAGGAGCTATCAAGGTCGATGTCTCCACTGGTCGGGAGACCCAGGAGGAAGCTGGCGTACCCCTGCCCGACCGGAGCGGCGGCAGAGGTGCTCAAAGGCCCGACGGTCCATGTGGACCCGAAGGTGTACTCGGGCGATACGTTGCCGTAAGACCAATTGTTTTGAAGGATCACCCGCGATTCGACGCCCATGCGCATCGTGTGAGTGCCGCGAATATGCGTCACGGCAGCCGACAGGTAATGCCACGTTTGATTCGTGGCCCCTCCTGTCGTGCTGAGCGGATAGAAGATGTCGGCATTAATAACGGGCAGGGCGGTCTTTGCGGGGTCGAGTTGGCTGACCAGCGAACTCGACAGACCCAAGCTGGAGAGATTGTACGGGACGCTCGTTGATCCCGATAAACCATGTTGCCGGTCCAAGCCGTAGCGCACGTCGACCACCGTGGCCGGCCCCGCCGTTAAATTGTAACCCACCGCGAAGCCCTGCGGATGTCCAACGCTAAAATCTCCCGCCCCAACGTTGTTGGTTCCAAGATCCTGGTCCTGAAGGGCGGTAAGACCGTACTCGTAGTAATGAGCGAAGAGTCGCTGCCTCGCAGACAGATTGTGGTCCACGCGGACGATGTTTGAATGATAGGGGATAGTTTGGGTGTAGGATGAGAAATAGTTGTTTTCCCCGTTGGCCAAGCCGGGAAGATTCGGTGCTGGCCAATACGGTTCGAGCTTCAAAGCGACCGAATCCAGGCGCGAGGTAGGGATGATGTTCCCCGTAAATGGCTGGCGGCTGGTTAGCCCGCCCGTCGTGGGAGTGATGGTGGCTGGATCGTAGATCTGATAATTGCTGCCGAGCGCCAGCAGGGCCGAAAAGTTCCCTTGATCCTCGGCGGCGGTGGGAACGCTCGTGGTCCCTGTGCCGGCAAACAAGCGCTTAAAGAAGTCCTGTCCGAACATGAAAAACGTTCGATTACGCCCGTCATAGATCTTGGGGATGTACACGGGCCCGCTGATGGTGTCGCGGACCCTGGTGACGTGCGCGTCCGGGAAAACCATTTTCCGCACCGCCGTCGAGGATAGGTTAGGGTAGGCTATTCTCTCGGCCTGATATGCCGTGTCGGAGTCAAAGGGAAGCGACATCAGCGTGTAGGGTTGATAGAAGAAAAGCAGGGTGCCATGCAACTGATTGGCGCCGCTCTTGAGCACGGTGTTCGTGTGGGCTCCGATCGTATGACCATAGGCGGCGTCGAAACTGGTGCTCAGCACCTCTACTTCCTGCACCGCCTCCGTCGGCGGATCATATACTACCTTTTGCGCTGGTTGCTCGTTCGGTACGCCGTCCAGAGTAAACGCAACTTGGGTGGTAAGCGTACCATGAGCCGAGAAACTCGAGTCTCGCGCTTGCGGAAACCAGCCGTGCATGGGTTGGTTGGTGGTGATGACCTCTGGAGCCAGTTGCACAAAATAATTGACATCACCGCCGCCGAGCGGAAGGATGTTCACGCGCTGGTTGTCCACCGTCAAACTGTTGCCCGCGGTGCTGAGTTGCAGCATCGGGGCTGCCGCCCGCACCTCGACGGTCTGCGTCACAACCCCCAGTTCCAAGTGTACATCCACGCGCAGAACATCACCCACGCGGACCCCGATGGGGCCCTGGATGTAACGTTTGAAGCCCGACTTCTCCACCTGAAGTTGATACGTGCCCGCAAGCAGGTCTTGGACCTCGTAAACACCGGCATCGTTCGTGGTGGCCGCCGTCACCACGTTCGTCTCTATGCGGGTGAACTTGACAGAGGCGCCGGCCACTACGGCGTTGGTGTTGTCCAAAACGAGGCCGCTGATCCTACCGGTGGGGTTCTGCGCGAACAAGAACCCGCCGCAGGTAAGCACCGCAACGATCATTGTCACCAGCGTGCG
>Ga0326727_10009710_pt1 | contig 23441 bp, 15 predicted proteins | sample MB2enrmetagenome_FD_207643 | JGI IMG/M metagenome (GOLD analysis project Ga0326727, IMG submission 207643) | Lab enriched peat soil microbial communities from McLean, Ithaca, NY, United States - MB29MY | ecosystem: Environmental > Terrestrial > Soil > Wetlands > Peat | place: USA: New York... | reverse complement strand
ATGCTGTCGAAGATGAGCCGGAAATCCCGGGAATCGCCGGGCGCAAGCGGAGCCGCCGACAGCGGCTCAACATCGATATAGGGTTCCCGCGTTCGGATGATCCGCAACGGCTGGGTATCGTTCCACGCGATTTCGTGTGCCGGGTCGCGGAAGAGAACCTGAACCGTCACCCCAGTCACCGTCCGGCTTCCGTTGTTCGTGATCTGGCCGTCGAGGTAGGTCGATTTCCCTCCAGCGAGGTTAGACGACTCGCTCATCTTGAGCTGGCCGATGGCGAGGTTCGCTGCATAGGGATCGGTGGCTGCCGTGGTGGGCGTCACCGCGGGCGTGCTCTTGCCGTGCCCGAAGATGAGGATCAATCCAATCAACACGGCCAGCACAATCGCCGCGGCCACCGCCATGGGCACCCAGCTGCGTTCCGGCGCCGCCGCCGGACGCACAAGTTGCGGACCTGTACTCACGAGCGAAATTGTACACCGATTTCGTTGGCGCTCGACGCCGCGGCGACGCTTTAAAGAATCGAAGCGAAAGGCTGGGAGCTGATAGCTGACGTCTGACAGCTGTCTCGTTACCCGAACCGCGCCCGCTTCACCGATTGCCTGAAGTCATCGCCCCGCATCTCCACGCGGACGCACATCTCCGCCAGCCGCGACCTCATACGGTCGCCGATTCGGTCGCCCAGCGTGTCTTCGAGGATGGCAGCTTTGGCTCCGCTCCTGTCGAACTTTGCGCCTGCTCCTGCCGGCAAGTCCGGATAATTCGTCGTGATGATCGTGGTCTGACGGTCGTTGTAGCGTGTGTTCAGAATCAGCGCCACCGTGTCCCACACCCACTCGTTGGGCTTTTGCGCGCCCAGGTCATCCAGCACCAGCACCTCGGCGGCGAACACCGGCTTCAGCAGCTCGAGTTCTGTCGTCCGCACCTCGGGGTTGTAGCTGTTCTGGATGCTCTTCAGCAGCTCGCGGTAATCGCAAAAGTGGCCGCGGGCGCCGCGCTCCTGGATCAAACGCCGCAGAATGCCAACGGCCAGGTGCGTCTTGCCCAGGCCCGCTGAGCCGACAAAGAGCAGTCCGCGGCCCGCCGTGTCGACAGGATAAGTCTCCGCGAATTTGCGCGCCATCTGAAGCGCCCTGCCCAGGGAAGGGTCGGCCCCGGGGTACGAGGGATCGAAGGCGTCCAGCGTGCAATCCTTATACCGCGTCGGAATCTGCGCCGCCTGGATCCGCCGCCGTTCCCGCTCCGCTTCCTGGCACTCGCACGGCCGGCTCACCCAGTGCCCGGCCGCATCCATCACCCGGACCAGCCCCACGCCTCCGCAAATCGCGCAAACCGTCATTCCGATTTCCAGCCTAGCGCACTTGGCCTCATCGAGCCTCGGTGCACGTCCCATGCCCGAATGTGGAAAAGACGCTCGCCCACGCCGTCCAGTTTGCCCGCCTCCCACCGCATCCTTTGGTGTATTATGGTGGCGAATTTATTCCCCCAATCGAATTTCCGCCATGGGAGCGGCTCACTTCTCTCAGGCGCTCATTCCCCGGGTTTCGTTCACCGTCGAAAATCCAAACCCAACGGAGGTTCCATGTCCAGGCGCCGCCTTGTTTCTTTCGCCGCCGTCGTTCTCGCCGCCATCCTCGTGCCGGTCGCCCCTGCCCGCGCCGATCAGCCTCAACTCATCACCCTCAACCCTGACCGCGTTCTCAAAGGGACTACGCCCTCCATCACGATTACATTGGATAAGAGCGTCCCGCACCAGGATCAAATCACCGGCGTCCTCATCGGCGAACCGCCAGCCATCCCGGTCAAGCCGCCTGGTCCCGATGGCAAGCTGACTGTGCAGCTTCCCGAGCTCGATCTCGTGGGCAAGGCCGACGTGAAGGTCCTCGGGAACGACAACGCAACGCTGGCTTCCGCCCAATTGACCTACGTCGACACGGCACAGCCCGCCCCACCGCAAAAGGACACATCCCACATCCAGTTGGGCCTTCTCTTGTTCTACGTATTGCTTCTCGTCTCGCTGCCCTTCATCTGCACCATCTATGACATCCGCAAGAGCTACTACGAACGCAAAGTCGTTCTCGACAAGCTCCCCGGTCACGCAACCATGGATCACATCGCGGCCCTCCTCGGCAAAATGGATCAAGGGCCAACCGGTCTCACGGGCCTCACGCGCGGCCTTATCGCCACCACGCTCGTCCTTGCCCTGGCCATCGCCGCATTTCACCTCATTGTCTTTGCCCCTTCAGGCATTCCTGATATCGCTGACAAGCTCATCATGCTGCTTGCCGGAACGCTGACCGCGATCACGGGCTTCTACTTCGGTTCCAAAGCAGCCAGTGAGGGTGCGCAGCAAAAGGCTCCGGACGATGGAGGAGCAAAGCCGGGGACCGCGACGCCTACAGTCACCAGCGCCCAATGGGCTGCCGCTAACAGGCAGCTCACCATTAACGGCACTGGTTTTGGTGCGCAACAGGGGCATGGCTCAGTCACGATCGGCAACGCTGCAGGCGTCATCGCTGCGGGCGGTTGGGCTGACGGCCGAATCGTTGCCACTGTACCTGCCGCGGTGCAGGGAAACGTGAATGTCATCGTCACAAACGATGGCGGCGTCGCCTCCGCCCCATTCCCAACCAACATCCCATAACCCGAATCGGAGCGCTCTCGCGGCGGCGCGGCAGGCTTCTTCCTGCCCCCGCCGCAAGGGTGCTCCCACCCCGAGATCAATCCAGCGACTTGCGGAAACGGAGGATGGCGATCGCCAGCAGGCCGACGCCCAGGCCCGCCATCGCGGCCATCTGCGGCCACAGAATATCCAGTCCCACGCCCTTCAGATACGTCCCACGGAGCACCACGAGGAAATAGCGCAGAGGGCTGGCGTAGGTCATGATTTGCAACCACTGCGGCATGGTGCTGATGGGGAATCCGAAGCCGGAAAAGACAATGGCCGGCATGATGAAAAAGAACGCTGTCACCATGGCCTGCTGCTGCGTCGACGAAACCGTCGAAATCAGCAGGCCCACACCCAGCATGCACAGCAGAAAAAGGACGGAGCCGAGAAGCAACACCGAGAAGTGGCCCCGAAACGGCACCTGAAACCAGAACGATCCGACCGCGGCGATGAGCGACACGTCGAACAGGCCAATCACGAAGAACGGCAGAGTCTTGCTCAGAATGAATTCTGCCGGGCGGATCGGCGTGACCATGATCTGCTCCAGTGTGCCGATCTCGCGTTCGCGAACCACGCCGAAGGCTGTCAGCGTAATAACCAGCACCAGCGTGAGGCTGCCGATAATCCCGGGGATGAAGAACCACTGGCTGCTCAGGTTCGGGTTGTACCAGGGACGGGACTCGAGCTCGACCGACGGCACAACCTGCGCCAGTTGCGGCGCGATGCGCGAGATGCGGTCTTGCTGGTAATCCTGCGCGAAACCGGTGGCGATTTGAGTAATGTACCCGGCGGCGATGAGCGCGCTGTTGGAGTTGGTTGCGTCCACGATCACTTGCAGCGGTGCAGGCTGGCCCTTGCGCAAGGCCTGTGCGAAACCGGCATTGATCTCCAAACCTACTGTGGCCTTCCCTTCGTCGATGAGGTTCGAGAGTTCTGCCGAGTTGTCCAGTTGGCGCTGGACAGCGAAGTAGGGGCTCGACGTGAAACGCGAAATCAGGTCGCGGCTTTCCTGGCTATGGTCAAAGTCGACCACGACCGTGGAAACGTGGCGGACCTCATAGGTGGCGGCGTACCCGAAGATCAGCATTTGGATAATAGGAGGCACGATGAGGATGATGCGCGTCCGTTTGTCGCGAAGCACCTGGATCACTTCTTTGATGATCATCTGCTTCATGCGCGCGAACATCTGTCTCCTCCTACGCCAGCCTCTTGTGAAACGAACGTGTGGCTAGCACCCCAAGGACGATGGCAAAAAACGCCAGCGGCACAAGGTCGCCATACAACATGGCAGTGGGCGTGCCCTTCAGAAAGATTTTCTTCAGCACGCTGACGTAGTAGCGCGCGGGAATGATGTACGTAAACCATTGCAGGGCAGTTGGCATCTGGTCGATCGCGAATAGGAACCCCGAGAGCAGAAACGCAGGAAGAAATGTGACCAGCAGCGCGATTTGGCTGGCTGCAAACTGCCCCTTGGCCAGAACGGAGATGAAAAATCCCAGGGACAGCACCACGACTAGAAACATGGCTGAGCTGCCAAGAAGAGTGAGGAATGATCCGCGAAACGGCACGCGAAACCAGTAGATGGCAATCAGCGCGCAGACGATGGTGTCGCCCATACCGAGTACGAAATAAGGCAAGAGCTTGCCGAACATGATTTCTGCAGCGCTGACGGGCGTAGAGATCAGTTGCTCCATCGTGCCGCGCTCCCACTCCCGGGCGATGGTCAGCGACGTGAGGAATGCGCCGATGACCGACATCACCAGCGCCAGAACTCCGGGAATGATGAAGGCGCTGCTCTCCAGATCCTCGTTGTACCAGGTGCGCGTCTCGATGCTAATGGGCGCTGCCGGGACAGTCATTCCGCGCTGGCGAAGGTACTCCGACTGCACTTCCGCCGAGTACTCCTGCACCACGGCTTGCGTGTAGCCGATCAGAACATTGGCCGAGTTGTCGTCGGTCGCATCCACCAGAGCCTGAATCTGAATCGGACCGCCTTCGGCGAGCTTTTTCGAAAAGTCCCAGGGAATGACGATGCCCATTTTCGCGCTGCCGTCGTCGAGTGCGCGGGTAAGCGCGGGGTAGTTGTTCACGGCTCGCACCACGTGGAAATACGCGCTCGCCTGAAAGTGCTTGAGCAAATCCTGGCTCTGTTGGCTGCCCTCCTGGTCATATACGTAAACCTGCAGCCCCTTTAGGTCCAGGCTCACCCCGTAGCCAAAGAGCACCACCAGAATTGCCGGCATTACGATGACGATCATCAGGCTGCGCGGATCGCGCAGGATCTGCACCACCTCTTTTCGCGCCATCACCCACAACCGTCTCCAGCTCATGCCGCGTGCTCCTGCGCCGGCTTGCGCTCGGTGGTCAGCGATACAAACACATCTTCCAGGCTGGGGCGAATTCTTTCCGTGCGATTGAGCTTGATGCCGCGTTGTGCAAGATAGTCCTGTAGCTGCGAATCTGTCTCGTCGGCGCTGTGAACCACCAGATGCAACGCATTGCCGAAGACCGCCGCGTCCAGCACGCCGGGAGCCGATTGCAGAGTCTCCAGCGCCGCGCCCAGAGGCGCGCACTCCACCAGAAGCAGATCGCCCTTCATGGATTTCTGTTTCAGTTCCGTCGGCGTGCCCAGGGCGACAATCCTTCCGCGAAAAATGAGCGCCAGGCGGTTACAGTATTCGGCTTCCTCCATGTAGTGAGTCGTGACGAAAACCGTCACGCCTTCTTCAGCCATCTGGTGAATCAACTCCCAAAACTGGCGGCGCGAAATCGGATCGACTCCGGAAGTGGGCTCATCGAGAAAGACAATCGGCGGCTTGTGCAGGACAGCGCAACCCAGGGCGAGGCGTTGCTTCCATCCGCCCGGAAGCGTGCCCGTCATCAGATTCTCGCGGCCCTTCAAGTTCGACATCTCAAGCGCCCACTCGATGCGGCCCGCCAGTTCTGCCGGCTTTACGCTGTAGAGGCCGGCGAACAGGCGAATGTTCTCGATCACCTTGAGATCGTTATAGAGAGAGAATTTCTGCGACATGTAGCCGATGTTCTGCCGCACATCTTCGGGCTTGCGCGCCACATCCAGACCCGCAACGAACGCCCGGCCTGATGTGGGCCGAAGCAATCCGCAGAGCATGCGAATGGTCGTCGATTTGCCGGCGCCGTTGGGCCCGAGAAACCCGAAGACTTCGCCCTTGCGAACGGAAAGGTTGATGTTGTCGACAGCAGTGAAGTCGCCAAACCGCTTCACCAGGTCCTCAACCACGACCGAGCTGCCGTTGTCATGCATGGGCTGCCGCCTGGGCGCCGACAGTGTCGACGAACAGATCCTCAATCGTCGGAACAACGTGTTGAATCGAATCAAAAGGCACGCCCGCGCCGCGCAATCGCTGCTCAAACGCGGCCGCGCGGCGCTGTGCATCGTCCACCACAACCCGCAGGCCATCGCCATGCAACACCATGCTTGAGATCCCGTCCTGGTCTCTCAACTCATCGCGAACCCTGCGTGGATCCGCAGAAACGATCATCACCACGCCCTTGTGCAGCTTGCTCTTCAGATTGTCCGGCGTATCGCAAAACAGCAGCCTGCCCTGATGCAACAAGGCGACGCGATGGCAGCGTTCGGCCTCGTCAAGGTAGGCCGTCGAGGTCAGAATCGTGACTCCTTCCGCGAGCAACTCATAAAGGATCCGCCAGAAATCCCGGCGCGAAACGGGATCGACGCCCGTCGTGGGCTCATCGAGCAGGATCACCTTGGGCCGGTGAATCAGCGCGCAGATCAGGCCCAGTTTCTGTTTCATCCCGCCCGACAGCTTCCCTGCATAACGTTTGCGAAACTCACTCATTCCGGCGGCTCGCAGCAGCTCGACCGATCGCGTCTCGCGTTCGCTTCGTTTCACGCCGAACAGATCGGCGTAAAAGCGGATGTTCTCGTCGACGGAAAGCTCTTCATAAAGACCGAAGCGCTGCGGCATGTAGCTCAGCGAGTGCTTGGCGCGCTCCGGCTGGCGCACCACATCCGTTCCGGCAATTCGCGCGTTGCCTCGGTCAGGCGGCAGGATTCCGGCCAGCATGCGCAGGGTCGTCGTCTTCCCTGCGCCGTCGGGACCGACGAGCCCGAAGATCTCGCCCGCGCGTACGTCAAAGCTGAGCGCGTCGACGGCGCGGACGCCGGGAAACGTCTTCGTTAGGCCATCGGCAACAATCGCGGCTTGGGCTTGATCATTCATTTTCCGCTGGGAGCAGCTCCGGCAGAGGCCGGCGTGGCGCTCGCGGCAGCGACTTCGATGTGCGCGTCGGCGGGCATGCCCGGTTTCAGCTCGTGGTTTGGATTGTCGATGTCGATCTTGATGCGATACACAAGCGTCACTCGCTCTGTGTAAGTCTGAACGCTCTTGGGAGTGAACTCTGCGTCAGGAGAGATAAACGAAATGCGGCCGTGGTATTGCTTGCCGGGATAAGTGTCCGTTGTGATCGTCGCTTCCTGGCCCCAGCGAATGCGGCCCAGATCGGTTTCCGCGATGTAGGCGCGAAGCCAGAGGTGATCGAGATCCGCCAGAGTGATGATCGGCGTTCCGGGAGAGACAACTTCTCCCAGTTCAGCCTCGCGCACCGTAATCACGCCGGTGTAAGGCGAACGAAGAACGGTGTAGCCGAGATCGACTCGCGATAGGCCGAGATCAGTCTGGGCCTCATTCAGATTGGCTCTCGCAATGGCAATATCCTCTTTGCGGCTGCCTTCCACGGCTTCGTTGTAGCGCTGCTGTGCTGCCCGGTAAGTCGCCTGTGCGCGCTTGAAAGCTGTTGCCGCTAGGTCACGATCCTGCGCGGCAACTTCATCCTTGGCAAATAGCTTTTGCGCGCGATCGTAGTCGATCTGTTTTTCCTCAAGGTCGGCTTTCGCATCAAGCATGCTCTGCTGCGATGCCTTGATCTCCTGCTCGCGTGTGCCGGCCAGCGTCAGCGCCAGATCCGACTCGCGCACTCCAACGCTGGCCTCGTCCATACGAACCTTCTGCCGGTAGTCCGCGTCTTCAAGCCGCGCCAGAAAAGCGCCTTGCTGTACCGCCTGGCCCTCTTCGATCGGCAGCTCGGCAATGCGGCCCTGAACCCTGAAGCTGACCAGGCTCTCGTGGGCCTCGATGTTTCCTGAAAGCGTAAGCTCATTTACGGGCGCTGGCTTTCGCACCAGTTTCGGGTAGAGATAAATCCCCGCCACCACCGCTGCGGCCAGCAAGATCACTGCCAGTATCTTTTTCTTCATCGCAAACCCCTGACTGAAACTCCGAAATTCACCCTCATGCGATCGGCCTTATGGTTTGGCAAACTCCCTGACGTTCTTTTGCGTATCGCCAAGCGCGCGGGCCAGTGCAAACTTCGCATCCTGATAGCTCGAAACCGCAAGAATATAGTTTTCTTCGGCGCGTGCAAGTTCATCCTGGGCCGTAATCACCTCAACGTTGTTCGCCGTGCCCTCTTGAAAGCGATCGCGCGACATCTCCAGTTCGCGGCGGGCCAGGTCCTGCCCCTGGCTGGCAACGTCCACCTGCTGCCGGGCCGAGTCGAGGTCTAAGAGCGATTGGCGGATGTCCTCTTCGATGCCGCGGCGCAGATCGGCGATGCGGTCGTCGACGCTCTTCAGTTGCGCCGCCAGCTCTTGCGCCTCGCCGTTGCGATCGCGGTCGAACAACGTGATGTCGATCTGCCCCTGAATCAGGCCCGTGCCCTGGACGCCGCCGATGCTCCGTCCGATTCCGCCGTAGTTTCCATTCAGACTCAACTTCGGATACGAACGGGCGCGGTTGGCGCCCTGCTGCTCCACGATCGCCTGGCGCTGCGAAGCCAGCGAAAGATAGTCGGCGCGCGCGGCCAGCGCATCAGGCACCAGCGCCTCAACTTCCTGCTCGGCCAACGGATGAAATTGCAGTGTCTCAGCAAGTTCAATCGGCGTGCCCGGATCGATGCCGATGTCGCGCGCCAGCTCGAGCAAAGCCTGCTGGTATTGGTTCTGTGCGATCAGAAGCGCTTGCTTGTCGTTGGCAAGTTGCACATCTGCCCTCAGCACGTCCACGCCCGTCGCCGTTCCCGCGTCGTGTTTGTCTTTGGCTAGCTGGTAAAGCGCCGCCGAATCGGTCACGCGCGATTGCGCCGCCTTTGCGCGCGCGGCGGCAGATTCGGCGTTCAGGTAAACTTCGGCAACCGCTCGAACGATCGCGTCGCGCGCGTCCTGGTCGCTCAATTTGTCTGCGTTGAGCGTCTGTTCGCTGGCCTTCAAACCCCGGTAGCTCGTCAGATCGACCACGTTCTGCTGCGCATAAAGGCGGAAGTCATAATTCGAAAATGGCCCCACCACATTGGGAATTGGAATGCCCGGAATCGAAATGCCGAATGCTCGCAGGCTGCGGTTTTGATAGTTGGCATACGTTTCAGCGCTGACACGGGGAAGCAGCGCGGCTGCCAGGCTCCGCTGGCGCGCCCCTTCGTCCTGGTCCACGCGCGCGCCAGTGAGCAGAACGTTTAGATTTGCTTTGAGCCCCTGCTCAATTGCGTCCTCGAGGGTTAAGCGGTAAGACGCCTGCTGCGCCGCACAACTGGCGCCCGCGATCACAAGGATCATTTCGCTGGCAAGCGCCAGAAAAGCCGTTTTGCAAAAGACCTGCCTCATCATGCCTGCTTCTTTCCGGGTGCGGCGATCGATTTCCATGTGTGTTGAAAAGTGTTCTCCATCCAAATTGCGAGCCCGGGCCTCTCGTGAAGCGACCACAAAAGCAAGGTCCCCATCACGGCCTGTTGAAGCTGCATCGCGACCTTCTCTTTCTTCAGCTGCGAGTCAATCTCACCGCGCTCCTGGCCTGCCGCGACAACCCCCGCAATGGTTTTACGGCCCTCCTGCATGTTTCGTTTCAGGATTTCGCGAACGCTCTCGCTAGCCAGAAAGCTTGAGATCAAGGCTCTCGCTAAACGGGGACTTCGCCCCGGTTCCTCGGCCAAGCCGAGAAACAAGCGGTGAATTGTGGAATAGATGCTGGTCTCACCGGATGCTGCCGCCTGAACCGCCTCGCGGACACGCGCCAGTTGCAACTCGGCCATGACTCCAAGAACATGGTCTTTGCTCTCGAAATAGTTGAAGAACGTCCCCTTGCCTACGTCCGCGCCTTCCGTAATGTCCTCGACAGTGACATTTTGGAATCCGCGATCGGCGAAGAGCTGAAGCGCGGTTCGGAACAGACGCAATCGGGTTTCCGCGGCACGGCGCTCGCGGCGGCCCATGGCGGGGGCCTTTGGCGCGGCCGCCGTGCGGCGATCTTTCGCCACATCCTTGCGGTTCCTTCTCTGACCATTCCTCATATTCGTCCACAACTCATAATTGACTGATAGTCAATATTGTACTGCAAGTCGTTTGAGATGTCAAGCGTAGAGAATCGCAGCCGCTGGGACGCGGTCATATCGATTGTGCTTTGCAGGGATTCCGCTTCGCCGCCCGCGAAGAGCCCCCGCCGTCTTGAAGGTGCCACGGGAGCGTACTCCGGGACTTATTCCGAATCAGGCACGATCACTGGATAGATACGGGGTGATGAAGGCACAAGGTACATCGCGTTGCCTGACAATCCGGCGGACGAGGAGGTTTGTATCAGGGCACGAGCCGGCCGTCCTAAATATGGAAGAAGCCGCACGCTCAGTCGCAGATCAGCTCCGCATCCGGCATCGCTTGCGGCGCTCCGTCGCCTTCCGCGCCGGGCTCCGCCTCGAACGCCTCGCCTGCCTCGATCCGCGGCACAAAAAAGCGCTCCACCTCGCCCAGCACATCAGGCCCCGTCCGCGCCTGGTAAATCGCCGCGCGCAGCTTCGCGCCGCCCGGCACGCCGTGCGTAAACCACGTGGCGAACTGCTTCATCTTTCCCACCGGATCGCCCATCCTCGCGTCGCGCGGCAGATCCTTGGTCGCTTCGGCCTCCGCCAGCAGCATCTCGAAATACGCGCGAATCATCCGGTAGCGATCCTCCATCGTCGGCCGCTCATAACTGCCCGTCGCCGTGTACTGTGCGATCTGCCTGAAGATCCACGGATTCGCCGGCGCAGCGCGCCCGATCATCACCGCGTCGCAGCCCGTCTCGGCCACCATTGCCGCGGCGTCCTCCGGCGTGCGGATGTCGCCGTTCCCGATCACCGGCAGCCGCACCGCCTGCTTCACCTGGGCAATCCATCCCCACTGCGCCTGCCCGCTGTAGCCCTGCTCGCGCGTGCGCGCATGCAGCGCCAGTCCGTTCAGCCCCTCGGCCTCGGCCATCCGCGCCAGCTCCACGCACACAATCTGGCTCTCGTTCCAGCCCATGCGGATCTTCACGGTGAAGGGAATCGTCACCGCGCTGCGGATGGCGCGAAAGATTTCGCCGATCCTCGGTAGATCGCGCAGGAGCCCCGACCCTCCGTTGCATCCCACCACGCGCTTCGCCGGGCAGCCCAGGTTCAAATCCACGGTGTCGAAGCCCGTTTCCTCCACAATCCGCGCCGCCTCAGCCAGCGTCTCGTGATTCGACCCGAACAGTTGTGCTCCGATGGGATGCTCATCGTCGTAGAACGTCAGATACCGGCGCCGCTTCGTCTCCCGCATCCGCGCCAGCCCATCCGCCGAAGTGAACTCGGTCATAATCAGCCCGCACCCCGACTCCACATTCGTGATCGCGGAATCGATTTGCGGCTCGTCGACAGAAGAATTGGGTGCCCCAGGTCTCGATTCTGAGACCTGGGATAGCGAGATAGAGGTCGGGTGCCCCACCCTCGCCACGTCTTTGTTTTTGTGGCTAGGGTGGGATTCATCGATGCTCGAAGCCGCAAACAAGCTTGCATGCCGGATAAACCGCCGGAACACCGTGTCGGTTACGCCCGCCATCGGCGCCAGCACCGTCGCCGGCCGCACCACCACCGCACCCAGCCGCACCTCTGCCGGAATTTGCGCCGCCGCGGGCATCGCGTGCTCCACCGGATTGTCCCAGTTCTTCTTCACCGTGAATCCTCGGCGTGGCATGATTTGCAACTCCTGCCCTTAATACCCCGGCGTTTGTTCTAAGAACGATTTGTCATCCTGAGCGAAGTTTGGCCGGTTTTCGGCCAAACGAAGCCGAAGGATCTGCGGTTGTTCTTCGATGAACTTCGGACTGAATCGAACGCTTTGGTCGCGGCATAGTATTCGCCTCCGTGAGCACGGACTACTAAGAGCTGGCAGCTCAAGCCTGTCTTTCGCCCCCAAACAAACCTGAGCCTCCGCCGCGGCGGAGGCCCATTCAATTCTTTGGGTGCCCCAGGTCTCGATTTTGAGACCTGGGAATCTCGGCCTACTTCGCCTTCGCCTCGGCGGCTTTGGCCTCGGTGGCCTTCGCGTACTTCCGCCGGAACCGCTCCACGCGTCCCGCCGTGTCGACTAGCCGTTGTTTGCCTGTAAAGAACGGGTGGCAAACCGAGCAAATTTCCACGTGAATGTCGCCCTTGTGGGTCGATCGCGTCTCAAAACTGCTTCCGCAGGCGCACATCACCCGCACCGCGGCGTAATTGGGATGAATCTTTTCCTTTGGCATCGCTGAAAAAACAGACCTTTCTTCCAATTCGTCTCTATCCATAATTGTAGGGGGATTCTGCCGCTTGCGCAATTCGAGGGCAGGGAACTGAAAAAGCAGCTCTTAGCCGCTAGCTTCTAGCTCTTAGCTTTCTCCCGCAAGGGCTTACGGCGTCACCCCAACTACCAAAGCCCACCCAGCACGAACAAGCCGGGTGCCCCAGGTCTCGATTCTGAGACCTGGGATAGCACGAACCTTACCCACTGACTTGCTGACTCGCTGGCTTGCTAACTTGCTGCTTCATCGAAAATCCCTCGACCGCACCTCCACCCGCGTGATCTCCAGCGGCACAATCCGCTGCGCCTTCACGTGAATCACGCCCTCCTGGTTTTGCACCGGCCCCTCGATGCGCAGGAACCGGTTCCGCGTCACCACCAGCCGGTCGCGCTCAAAAACATCCGGCGTCAGAATCACATTGGCGATCCCCGTCTCGTCCTCGAGCGACAAAAACACAAATCCCTTTGCAGTCCCCGGCCGCTGCCGCGCAATCACGCATCCGGCTGTGCGCACGTACCTGCCGCTCCTGCACGCCTCCAGCTCCGCCGCAGAAAGAATCCCCTCCGCCCGCAACTCTGCGCGGTGATACGCCATCGGGTGCGGCCCCGTCGTCAGTCCCGTGCCCGCATAATCCGCCGCCAGCCGCTCCTCCGTCGTCATCTTCCTGAGCGGCATCGCCGTCCTGCCCGGCATCGCAACCCTGCCGCCCGCAACCACCCCGCCGCACTCATCCCCACGCGCGCTCTCGTCCCGCGCCGCCGCACCTCGCCCATCTCCGCGCCCAGCCTCCGCTCCACGCAGAAGCGGGCCCACTGGCCTTCCCGCCCACTCCACCTGCCACAGCGCATCGCGCCGGTGCTCCACCTCACCCAGCGCATTCAGCGCTCCAATCTGCGCCAGTGCCACCAGCTCCTTGCGGTTCAGCGCCGGAACACGCCGCGCCAAATCGTCCACGCTCTTGAAATCTCCCGCGCCGCGCGCCGCAATCAGCGCCTCCGCCGATGTCTGCCGCAATCCCTTCGCGTAATTCATTCCCATCCGCAGCGAAATCGACCCATCCTCCTCGTCTTCCAGCGTGCACAGCCACTCCGACCGCTGCACGTCGATCGGCCGCACCCGCAGCCCGTGCCGCTGCGCATCCTTCACCAGCACTGCCGGCGAATAGAACCCCATCGGCTGGTTGTTCAGCAACCCGCACGTGAACGCCGCCAGGAAATGCACCTTCAAGTACGCCGAGGCATACGCAATCAGCGCGAAGCTCGCTGCGTGGCTCTCGGGAAATCCGTACATCGCAAACGACGAGATCCCCTGCACAATGTTTTCCTGCGCCGCCGCATCCACGCCATTGCGCGTCATCCCCGCGCGCAGCCGTCCCTCCAGATCCTTCATCCGCTGCATCGACCGCCGCATGCCCACCGCGCGCCGCAATTCTTCCGCCTCCGCTCCGCTAAAACTCGCCACCGTCATCGCCATGCGCAGCAGTTGCTCCTGAAACAGCGGCACCCCCAGCGTCCGCTTCAGCACCGGCTCCAGCAACGGGTGCGGATACGTCACCGCCTCCTTGCCCTGCCGCCTCCGCATGTACGGATGCATCATCTTGCCCACAATCGGCCCCGGCCGGATGATCGCCACCTGCACCACTAGATCGTAAAATCGCACTGGCCCGTTGTGTGGAATCGACGCCATCTGTGCGCGGCTCTCCACCTGAAACATCCCCACCGTGTCGGCTTTGCACAACGTTTCGTACACCAGCGGATCTTCAGGCAGCAGCGCCAGGTCTACCTGCTTGCCGTAGTGGCGCGGAATCAACTCAATCGATTCCTTGATCGCCGCCATCATCCCCAGCCCCAGCAGGTCCACCTTGATCAGCCCCATGTCCGCGCAGTCTTCCTTGTCCCACTGCACCACCGTCCGTCCCGGCATCGACGCGCGCTCAATCGGCACCACGCGATTCAAAAGCCCCGCACAGATCACCATCCCGCCCGAGTGCTGCCCTAAATGCCGCGGCAAATCCTTGATGCGCAGGCACAGGTCGAGATAGCGCGCAATCCGCGGATGCCGCACATCAAATCCCGCCTGCGCAAAATGTTTCTCCATCGTGTCGTTCGGGCCGCGCCACTCCCAGTGGCCCATCAACCCCGACAACCGCGCCGACTGCTCCTCCTCGAACCCCAGCGCCTTGCCCACCTCGCGCGCCGCCGACCGCCCGCGGTACGTGATCACGTTCGCCGTCATCGCCGCGCCCAGCGCGCCGTAGCGCTCATACACGTACTGGATTACCTGCTCGCGCTCGTCGCCCGAAGCCAGATCGAGATCGATGTCCGGCCATTCGCCGCGATTCTCGCTCAGGAAGCGCTCGAACAGCAGTTCCATCCCCACCGGATCAACTGCCGTAATCTCCAGCGCATAGCACACCGCCGAGTTCGCCGCTGACCCGCGCCCCTGCACCAGAAATCCCCGCCACTGGCAGTAGCGAATAATGTCCCACACGATCAGAAAGTACCCGGCAAATCCAAGCTTCGCAATCAGCGCCAGTTCGTGCTTCACCTGCGCCCGCGCCTTCGCGAGCAAATGCCGCTTCGCCGGAGATCCGTACCGCTTGCGCACGCCCTCCTCCACGCGCTTGGCCAGAAAGCTGTCCATCGTCTCGCCTTCCGGCATCGGATAATGCGGAAATTCGTAGCCCAGATTCGCCAGCGTAAACTCCAGCCGCTCGCTCACAATGCGCGTGTTGGCAATCGCCTCGGGAATGTCGTGGAACAGCGCCGCCATCTCGCGCGCCGCGCGCAGGTGCCGCGCCGCGTTGCGCGCCAGCAATCTCCCTGCGCAATCCAGCGTCGTGTGATGGCGGATCGCAGTGAACACGTCGAGCAGCTCGCGGTCACCCTCCTCTGCATAGCGCACACCGTTGGTCGCAATCACCGGCAGGCCCAGGCTCTCAGCCACGCTCAACAGCGATTGGTTGCGGCACTCCTCTTCGCGCTCCTGGTGCCGCTGCAGTTCGAGATACAAATTGCCGCGCCCGTAAATCGCCGCCAGACGCGCGGCAATCTTCCGCGCCTCGCATTCTCCGCCGCGCGCGAGCGCCGCCGCCAGCGCTCCCTCCTCGCCGCCCGTCAGGCAGATCAACCCGCCCGAGAATTCTTCCAGGTCCTCAACCGTCGCCGCGCCCTCCGCCTTCGTCGCCTCGCGCATCTTCAGGCGCGTAATCAGTTGGCACAGGTTCTGGTAGCCAACCTGCGACGCGCACAACAGCACCACGCGTGCAGGCTCGTCGGGAAACTGGTGCGGCAGCCATTCCGGCGGCGTGAGGCGGTTGCCGAAGCTCTCGACCGCAATCTCCGCGCCAATGTGCGCCTTCACGTTGCACGGTTGCGCCGCCGTGTGGAAGCGCGCCGCCCCGTACACGCCGTTCCGGTCGGCCAGTGCAATCGCCGGCATCTGCAGCTCCACCGCGCGCTGGATCAACTGCTCCGGCAGCGTTGCTCCGGCAAGAAAGCTGAACGCGCTTGTCGCGTGCAGTTCGATGTACTCGCCGTCTCGCGCCAACGCCGCTGCTCGCATCGGCGCGCCTGCGCGCGGCTCCACTGCAATAGTCGCCGGCCTGTACGCATCGTTCGGATGGCATACCGGTGTCCCCGGTGAGCGTGCATTCGGAACCGAGTGCGTATTCGGAATATCGATGCTCTGGTCAGTCGTAAAACGCCTCCAGCCGCCACGCATTCCGCGCCCGGTCGCGCGTCAACAGGCACGCGATCGCCGCGCCACCATTGCTATCGAATCCTGCGGAGGAATCAGATGCTTTGAAGGGGCACGACTTCAGTCGTGCCGTATCCGCTGTTAAATGAGCTGGGGCTTTAGCCCCTGAGGGAAGTTTTTCGACGCGCACCGCCAGCACGTCCCACTCCTCCGTGTCCCACGCACCGTCACACGATTCCAGCGCCCACCAGCACCCGCTCGTCCGCCACGGCCCATACGCCGCCGCAATCTCGTACGAATTTTCCTGGTCGCGAAAGACCACCGGCTTCGTCCCACGCTCCGTCACCCGCACCGCCCGCGGCGGCCGCACTCTCCGCAACGCCATCCGCGGGATCGCCTCAATCTCCGCATCGTCACGATTATGGGTGCCCCAGGTCCGGGGTCCCCACGGACTGGTCCTCGTCCGTGGGGTGGAGGTCCCGTTTCTGGGACCTGGGATGGAGAACCCCTCCACCCTGAACCCCTCCGCGCGATGCGTATCCTCGAGCACCGGCGACCCCACGCGCTCCTCGCCCACCATCGCCCGCAACCGCGCCAGCGTCACATCCAGCCGCGAGGGCTCAGGCGTCTGCGGCGCAAACAATCCCAACTGCACCTTGCTCTGCGCTCCCGCCTCCGCCCGCAGCGTGAGCGAAACGACCGCGGCCTGCGGCGGATGCGCTCCGATCTCCAGTTGCAGCAGCTTGAGCAGCAATTTCCGGTCAATCGTCGGCACCGCCGGCCGGATCGCGCAACCATGCGTCCCTCCGCCCTCCAGTGCCATCTCGGCCGTCATCGTGCGCAGCGCCAGCGCCCGTCCCGCGGCCCGCGTCGCCAGGCAATCGATCATCCGCGCGCCCACAAAGAGCAGGGAATCGATCTGTTCCACTGGCGTCTCGAACTCGCAAAATTCTTCCAGCGCAAACTCCGCTTCGATGGGCTCGAACGCATGCTCCGCCTCGCCGCGCGCCAGCGCCCGCCACACGCGCGCCTGTGGACCCATCCGCGCCACCAGTTCCGCCTCGGGCAGCGCCGCCAGTTCGCCCAGCGTGCCGATCCCCCACAGCGCAAACGTCGCCGCGTGTTCCTCATCGAGATCCAGCGCCGCAATCGGCAGCTTCGTCAGTGCCTCTGCCTCCGCGCCCTCGGCGATCACCGCGATCCCGTGGATGCCCGCCGCCTTCATCCGCGCCGCATGGTAGTTCGCGCTCACCGCAATCGACGCGCGAAATCCCGCCCCGGCCAGTTCCTCACGCAGCCGCTCCGCCAACTGTGCCGGCGGCCCAAACAGCCGCTCCGTGCCCGCAATGTCCAGCACAAACGCGCACGCCGTCCCGCCGCCCGCCTCGCCTGTGCCAGCTCCCTGACCAACCTCCTCGATCCGCGGCGAAAACTTTGCCGCGCACTCCAGCATCACTGCCCGCGCCGCCGCCTCGCTCTCAGCCGAGCGCTTCAGCAGGCGTAACCCACTCATGCTCTCCGCTTCCAGCCGCGTCATCCCCGCCGCCGCGCCCATCCGCGCCGCCAGCCGGTTCAGCGAGCAGACCCACTCCTCGGGCGCGCGCCCGTCCAGCACCACCACCGCCTCCGTCTGCCAATCCGTTCGCAGACGCAGCAGTGCCTGCGCGGGAAACTCCGCCGCCCATGCGCACGCATAAAGGCTCATGCGCGCGCCTCCACATCCCACGCCGCATGCGCCTGCCACGTCGCTGCCGGCGGCTTTCGCGTCGTGATCTCGATCGGAGCTGACCGATCCCTCCCGCGCCCCACCGCAAAATCAAACCCGCGCAGCACCGCGCAACCTGCCTGCTTCGCGTGCCGCGCCGCGCACTCCAGCACCACTCCCGCGGCCGACTGCGCATACCCGCGCGTTCCCACAACAACGAGACTGCACTGCGTCCGCTCCGCCGCCTGCCGGTATCGAAACCACGTCGCCAGCGGAATGCGGCTCCCTTGCTCCGGAGCGGTATCGCCCAGGTCCAGCACAATCGCCGCGAATCCACCCGCCTGCAGCAGCAGATCCGTCGCCCGCAACCCCTGATCGAGTCTCGTCCAGTAAATTCCGGACTCCCACGAACCAGTCCTAGCCCGTGGGGGCAAAGGCCTCGCCCACGCCGCCACTTGTTCCCTCGTTCCCCTGTTCCCTCGTTCCCTCGTCAGGCACCGCATCCACAGCAGTTGCTTTAGCCGCACCCCATTCGCCGCGGCCGACTCGGGATCGAACGCGTCGTTCACGTCCACCCAAGCGCACGCCCGCCCCTCCGCCGTCCGCTGCGCCACAAACCGGAGCGCAAGGCTCGTTCGCCCCGACGACGCCGTCCCCGTCAGCTCGCTGATCGCTCCCACCGGCAGCCCGCCCTGCAGCAGTTCATCCACCGCCGCAATCCCCGTCGCTGCAACCTCCCGAATCGCACGCGGCGCAGGCGTCAGCGCCGCGGGAAACTTACGTTCCAGCGCGCGCTCGATCTCCAAACGAAGTGCGGCGGCAGAAGGCATACGATCCGAGGCGCCCTTAGTTTTTCGCCTTTTGTTCGCCTAATGTACCGCTAAAAGACCCCGCTTGTCAAAGCCCAAATCCACAGATTTTTCGAGAATCTTGGCCGGTTTCCTGTTTTGGCGATCAAGAATGTCGCAGGACGGCCACGCGATTAATAACCATATATATTATCTATAGTTTGCACTCGAAAACAGGCAAGCTTTTCCTCGACCAAAGAACCCAACGAACCCGCCAACTCGCCAACGTGCGCCTCAGCGCACGCCAACTCGCTAACTCGTCAACCTTGCTACCTCGCTCCCTTGCTCCCAGCTCGCCCCGCCAGCTCCACCCTTGCCGCCAGCCCCATCGCCATGGCCATCACCCGGTCGTCGTGCGTTCCCGCCTGCGCCCCGCTGCTCCCATTCGCCATCCTCACAAAGCTCCGGCACTCCCCCAGCAGCCGCCGGCTCTGGAACCGCTCCGGCTCCTCCACCAGCGCCGCATCCAGATGTCCCAGCATCGCCGGCCGGCTTACACTCGTTGTCAGCCAGCCCGCCTGCCCGCCCTGCCGTCCGCCCTGCATGTAGATTCGCCCGTACTTGCACGCCGTCTCCGCCAGCGCCAGCACGCCCGAGCCGTGGTTATTCCGCTCCACCACCAGCCACGCCCCGTTGTATTCCGTCGCCAGATCGGTCACAAACCGCGCCAGCTCCAGCCCGCCCAGGTGCCCGGCAAACTCCGCGCATTGCAGCCCGGTTTCCATCTCCAGCACCTGCGCCGCCGAGTAGTCACCCTCGCTCCCGCCTCCCGCCGGATCCACCGCCACCAAATACTCCCTGCCTTTCACCGGCGGCAGCCAGATCTCCAGCTCCCCATTCTGTCTCCTCTTCACCGGTTCCGGAGCTGTCTTCAGCCGCGCCTCCACCGCTGCCAGCTCAAACACGCTCTCGCCGCTGGCCAAAAAGCAGCTCTCCTCGTCCTCCGCATACTCCTGCCGCGCCAACCCGCGAAAGTCCGCCCGAATCCGCCTCCGGTACCCGATCTGCTGCAGATCCAGCCCGCGCTCCGCCATCAGCGCCCGCTCTTCCTCCGTCAGGCTCGCCTCGTCCACCGCCTCCGCACGGTACAGCGGCTCCATCCACCATGGGAAAAAGTGCCGCACCATCCCTGTCTCATCCGCCTTCAGCCACTCCTCGTGGAAGCACCCTCCCACTCCCAGCGGCGTCGACTCCAGCACCAGCTCCGCTCCCGGCGCCATCGCCGCCCTCAACCCCGCCAAGGTCTCCGCCGCATCTCCCGGCCAGTGCGCCAGCTCCGAGCAGTGCAGATTCTGCACCGTCAATCCCCGCCCCGCAGTCCGGTCCGCCGCGCTCACCACCCGGTACTGCGCATCGATCTCCGGAAACACGATCTGCCGCACGTTCGACCTTGCCGTCCTCAGCGGACGCTTGCGCAGCCCGTCCGGCAGCCAGTCCACAAACCGGTGCACGATGCGAAAAATCTCTTCCGCCGCCTCCTGCGTATGTGCCACCTCCAGCGTCAGAGTTCCCGGCTGCGTAATTGTCTTCAGAAAGAACCGCGCCGCCACCCACGTCGTCAGCCCCATCTGCCGCGCCTTCAGCACAATGTTCCGCTGGCCGCGCTGACGCTCAAACTCCTCTTGCACCGCATTGGCCTTCAACTTGGCCGGCCGTCCCTCGCGTGTCCTCACCATCAGAAGCGCTTCCGCCAGCGCCATCCCCGCGGTGCGGCTGCCCAGGCTTGCCGGCTGCTCGTCCAGAATCCGTCCGTACCGCTCCAACTCCTCTCTGCCCTGCCTCACCAGGCACACCTTCCATACCGGCGTCTCAAACGCGCACTCCGCCTCCGCTGCCGTCACACGTCTCCTCCTAGGTCATCGTTCCTGATGGTTTCGAGCGCTCCACGCAAACAGGCTTGGCGCGCGGCTGCCCTGGCCGCGCGCCAAGCGAAGGCGCATACCTCGCCCGAGCCGCGCCTCCCATCCCGATCCTTCAACCTCTGTTGTTTTCATTGCGAGTGCAAACGCAGTACCCACTCGCTCTCTTGTTCCCTCGGTCCCTTGGTCCCTGCGTTCCTAGTACCCGCCGCACCAGTATTTGATGGTGTACGCCGTCGACGCCGTCGGCGCCGTATTCGCCGTAATCGTGATCGCCGTCGTGCTCTCCGTCCAAGTATTGCTCGTGATCACCGCGGTCGCGCTCTCGCTCGTCACCATGCAGTTGGCCTGGTTCGTATGCGAGTTCGGGAAGCTCAGCGTCGCTAGCGTTCCCGTCGTCGGACTCGTCCCCGTCGTCAGCGTCACCGATCCGCTCACGCCGTCGCACACGTGGCTCGTCGTGCACGCAATCGTCGGGCTTGTCCCCGCCGCCGCGCCCGCCGCCACGCCCATCGTGCCCGTCCCGATGATGAATTTCCCCTGCAGAAAGCCCGTCGCCGTCGTGTTCCCGCTCCCCGTCACCTGGAACGCCGAAGTCGAATAATTCGACCCGCCCTCATAGACGATGAATCCGGCCGTTCCCGACCCGCTCGTGTTGTTGATCACCACCGCGTTGGCCCCGGCTCCGGCGTTGATCGTCGTGTTGGCGTTCTGCGGCAGGATCACCCGATCCAGCGAATTCACTTCGTCGGTCAGGCGCAGATAATTAGTCGAGTCCTTGCGCAGTTGCCACTCCGCTGTGCCCGAATAGTTGTTGAACTCGACCGCGCCAGTCTGGTCCGCGCTCGATCCCGGCTGGATGGCCAGCATCTGACTCGAATTCGCCCCATTCTCCAGCGTCACGTTGCTCTGCATGATGGTCGCTCCGGTCAGCGTCTGCGTCCCCGTCACGCTCAGCGTTCCACTCAGCGTCTCTGATGCTCCCCCCAGCGTTCCGCTCACCGTGGGACCCGTCAGCGTCGGGCTCGTCGCCAGCACCACGTTTCCGCTTCCCGTGGAGGCCGCGCTTACCGGCTGTCCGCTGCTGTTGCTGCCCATCACCGTCGCGCTCGCTGGTACCGCGCCGCCGTTGATCTGCGTCGCGTTCGCGTTGCCGAGCTGACCTTCCAACTGCCAGTATGTCCCGTCATAGGTCGCGCTGATCCAGTGCCCGGACAGTACGTCGTTCGCCGCCAGACTGCTGCTGTTCCCCCACTTCTTGATGGTCGCCGCCGCGGCTCCGTTCACGGCCAGCGTCGCCGATCCTGTGTTCGCCGCGTTGAATTTGATCGAAATCGTGTCGCCTGCGGCGGGCGTGAAGGTCGGAGAGGTCGTGCACGAGTAGGCATTGCCGCTGTTCGTCGTCGTGCACGAGCGCGGCACTGACTCATTGTGCGCTGTCGCCGCTGTCGGCTGGCTGCCCGCGTTTGTCGCCAACAGATTGGCCGAAGCCGGTACCGTGCCGCCATTCATCCCGCTTACCGTCGTCGCGCCCTGCGTTCCCGTCACGTCCCCGCTCAAGCTGCCCGTAAAATTCGTCGCGCTCGTCGCGCTCGCCGCACTCGTTGCGTTGGCCACCGGCGTCGATCCGATCGCGCTCACAATCTGCGCCGCTGTCTCGCTCACCGGCTGCCCGCTCGCATTCGTTCCCAGCACGCCGGCCGAAGCCGGTACCGCGCCGCCATTGATCTTGCCTACCGTCGTCGCGCCCTGCGTTCCCGTCACGTCGCCGCTTATGCTGCCGGTAAAATTCGTCGCACTGGTCGCGCTCGTCGCGTTGGTTGCGTTGGCCACCGGCGTCGAGCCGATCGCGCTCACAATCTGCGCCGCTGTCGCCGCCGCGGGCGGCGCGCTGGTCGACCAGTAACCGAGCCCCGTGAAGGGCGTCACGCCGCCAACCGTCGTGCCGCTGCCGCTTTGGTTGTAATACGCCGGGCTGTAACTGCTTCCCGCCTGCACGTTCCCGCTCGCCGTGCTGCCGGCCACCGTGCACGTGGTGCCTGAGCACGAAACTCCTGATCCCGTAAAGGTGAAGGCTCCGCTGTTTCCGTTGATCGAACTCACGCTGCTCGGCAGCGAGCCCGGCGTCCACTTGCTTGTCGCTGAGTTCCAAACCGGCACCGAGCCATTCGCCGCGCCGCTGTCTGTCCAGTCGGCCAGGTTCGCCGTTCCCAAAGGCGCAATTCCGCCAGTGGTGGGATTCAGGATGTCGAGCGCGGGCGTCGCAATCGGCTCCAGCGTCGCCGCTACACCCGGAGAATTGAAATTCTGCGGCGCCGTCCCGTGCATCAACTCTTGCCGCCAACGCTCCACTTCGTCAATCGTCGGACTTCCCGCTGCGGCATATCCGGGGTTGTTCGGTCCAGGAATCAGCATCCAGAACCAGTCCCAGTATCTTGCTCCCGCGCCAGCCGTACCGGGGGAACTCACATCGAACTTAATCGTGTGGCCCGTCGCGTCGCCGCTCGCCATCGTAAAAAGCCCCACAATCGGATGCCACCAGTTTTGTAAGAGATTGAGTCCATACTCGCCGGAGCTTGCGTTCGCACTGCCCGCAGTGAATGTGTCCGTCCCATACGTGTACAGACTCAATGGAACCTCCGACGTTTGATTCGTTCCGGGCTTTTCCCAGACGCCCGCGATAAACCAATCACCCGGATAAGTTTCGAGAGACTGTGATCCGGCAACCCCTTGACAGCCTGAGCCGCTTCCACTGTTCAACTCCACGGCGCTCTGGGTTCCATCCGGCGCTTCCACTGCCGTGAGCAAGCCGCAACTCGTTAAACTCAATGCGGCGTTCACGGGAAGAGTGGCGTAAGGGATTACGCTTGGTCCCAACGAGGCGCCGGCTGCGGGAAATTCCGCATCGACGTTGCCGTTGCCTTCATAGATTCCGGACGGGACGCCCCGCCCATAGATTCGATTCATTCCAGAAGCATTTGTCACTTTCACGGAGGGACCGTATGCGTTCACCGGATTGACTGCGTATATGGAATTCACGCCGAGCAGGTCTGCATCGCCGCT
>Ga0326727_10009709_pt1 | contig 23446 bp, 13 predicted proteins | sample MB2enrmetagenome_FD_207643 | JGI IMG/M metagenome (GOLD analysis project Ga0326727, IMG submission 207643) | Lab enriched peat soil microbial communities from McLean, Ithaca, NY, United States - MB29MY | ecosystem: Environmental > Terrestrial > Soil > Wetlands > Peat | place: USA: New York... | reverse complement strand
GCTGGCGGACACGTGGTCGGCATGTGGCACCAGCCAGAGAACCGCGCTCGGGTTAGCTTGGGCCAATCGCTGCGAATGCCAGTACGGCGTTCGTCGATCCTCCATCCCGTGAATTAAGAGAATCGGTGTTTTGGTCTGTTCCATCGCGGTTATCGGCGCCACCTGTCCGAAATCGAGCCCATAGCGCAGCTTGGCGTAGACAATGCCGCTCGCGACGATGACCCGCGCAACCGGCTCGGAGATCCAACCAGGCAGAGGCAGCATCCCCCGTACCCTGTATTCCCCGGCGGCCTTGAGATCGGCGAAGGGGCATTCCGCAACAACGGCCCGGAATGCCGGCTCGATGGCCGAAGCCTGAATCAGGATCGAAGCTCCCAGCGATTCGCCCAAGCCAGAGATCTCGGCGCAGCCTTCGCTTCGCATCCAGTGCGCCCATTCCAGGACGTCGCGCTTTTCCAGGAGCCCGTAGGTGACGAACTCGCCGCCGCTGCGCCCGTGCCCCCGGCTATCGGGCAGCAGGACAGCGTAGCCTTCGGCGAGAAACATCGGTGCGAATCCAGCGGCGCCGGATCTGGAATCGGCAATGCCATGCAGCACGGCCACGCACCTGCCGCTTGGTTTCGCAATTGGCCGGGCGAACCAGCCCTCCAGAACGGCGCCATCCCTTGCGCGGATGCGGACAGTCCTCCAGGCCGCGCCAGGATAGATCGCCTTCGCCGCCTCGAGATTGCCCGGCGCGCGCCGCGGGACGCGCAAAGTCGCCTCACAAAACACCGCCGCGGCCGCTGTCAACAACAGGAGCAAGAATATTCCAGCAGCGGCTCCGATCCACAGCGTTCGTTTTCGAACCGGCACACATGGGATTACGATTACGGGCGAGGAATCGTTCGCCGCATCCTGTGTTACCCTTGCGGAGAAATGCGCAAATACCGGTTGTTGGCGCTCCTCTGCGCCGCCTTGCCGGCCCTTGCCTGGGGCCCCGAAGGCCATGATCTGGTGGCCCGCATCGCCGAAGCCCAGTTGACGCCTAAAGCACGGGCGCGGGTGGCTGAGATTTTGGGGCCCGCGAGCACCATGGCCTCGGTTTCCAGTTGGCCGGACCAAATCCGGCGGAGCCGCCCGGAAACGGGGCCGTGGCATTATGTGGACATCCCCATCGACAAGCCGGGCCTGGACATGGCGCGGGATTGCCCCAACGGCAACTGCGTGATTGCGGCGATCGCGGCCATGCGAGCGAAACTGCGGGACCCGGACCTGTCGGCGGAGCAACGCCGCGAGGCGCTGATGTTCGTCATCCATTTCGTCGGCGACATGCACCAGCCGCTGCACAGCTCCAACAACCGGGATCGCGGCGGCAACGAAGTGCACATCGTATTCCACGACCAACCCGGCAATCTGCACGGACTGTGGGACAGTGCCCTGCTGGCGCGGATGGGCAAGGAAGATGACTTGTTTCCTAAGCTTTCCGCCGCATCCGCGCGCCACCGCAAGAAATTCGCCAAGGGCACGGTGAGCGATTGGGCGGAGCAGGCTCACAAATTGGCCCAGCAGATGGTCTACGGCAAGCTGCCGGTCGCCGCTCCTGGCGCGCCGCTGGCGATTGGCGCGGACTACGAACGCCGGGCCGACGCGGTGATCGAACTGCAGATCGAACGCGCCGGCGCCCGCCTGGCCGCGGTGCTGAATCAGGACTTGCAGTAAATCCTGTCCGAATCCGTGGGGCGGACCCCCTGGTCCGCGCGGGTCCCCCTGGACCCGCTGTTCGCCGAAGAGTCAAGTGCTACTACCGGCCACGTAAGGCCGGCCAGGGGGCCCCGGCCGCGAAAGGAGGCGTCTGCCCCACTGCTTGCACAACCGGCCCGGTGCAGCTACTTAAGTGCACTGGTCGGGGGCCCCACAGCTACGCTTACTTCTTCTTCGCTGCCGGGCGCGCCGGCGTCGCGCACGGCGTGACCTTCAGCCCTTCGATCGCGGCCTTCTCGGTGTCCATGGTGAGCAGGAAAGGAGACTGCGTAAACGCGCTGGGCAAGCCCTTCCACTGCACTTCGGTGTCGAGCGCCGGTTTGCCGGTGAGCGGGGCATCCAGTTTGAGGGCGATTTCGGCCACCGGCGTTCCTTGCGCATCGGGAAGCGGCACGGCGATCAGCAGTGTGTTGGACTTGCAGGCTGGCTTGGCATCGATCAGCTTGCCCTTCAGCTTCGGGACGTCGGCGCCCTTGATTTCTTCGAAGTACTGCGCCCCGTTGCTGTCGCTCAGCGCGGCCTTGATCTTCATCCACATCGCGAGCTCCGGATTAGACTGCTCGAATGCCTTTTCATTCTCTTCGGCGATCTCCGTGGCCGTTTTGATGTGGAAGCCGGCCGGCCATAACGGCGACAACTTGACCTGGTCCTTGAGCGGGCCGAGACCTTCGTCGGTGCCGTGGACCTTGATGTACGCATTGTCGGCAAAGGTCTTGATCTTGCCCGGATCGGGCTGGGTCCCGCCCAGCGTCGCGTCCAGGACCGCGGACCGCTGAAACTCATAGACCGCTTCGGAATTCTTCTTTTGGCAACTGAGCGCCAGCGCCAGGTTGTAAGCAATGGCGGTCTGGTCTGGATAATCGCCCAGCGCTTTCGTATAGGCGACCTCGGCCGCGGGGCAGTCCTTGGGGTTCTTCGCCATCGCCTGGTTGCCAGGCAGCATGGCGATGTACAAGAGAGCCGCCTTGGCCGGAGGTTGCAACTGAGTGCGCGCATTGCTCCAATCGGCGTCGCTCACGCCCGCCGGCTTGCGGTTGTAGTCCAGCAATTGGTGGGCTGCCTTATCTCCGATCGCCAGTTGATCCGCACTCGGGTTGGGGATGCGCACGATCGACGTGACGGCCGCGAACAGCACCCGGATCGCCTCCCCGGGGCCAGTCTTGGGATCGGGGAACACCGTGTCCACGCCGGCCGCGATCGTCGGAGCCGCCGCATCCACGGCCTTGTCGAACTGGCCGGCTCCGGAATACGCCACGATGTAGAGGAACTGGCGCTCGGTCTTGAAGTCCGTCTCGGGAAACTTCTGCTTCCAGTTGTCGAGATCCTTGAGGGCCTGCGCGAAATTGTTGCCGTTGACGTCTTTGGCGGCCGCGCTGTAGATGTCGAACTCGCCGTCCTTGTATTTCTTTTCGGCTGGAGCATTTTGGGCGGCGGCTACCTGGACAAGGCCCGCCGCGACCAGCAGACCCGCCAGGGCTGCGGTCGTCATCCCACTCCAAGCTCGATAGTTTTTCTCCACGTACGCCTCCTGCCCGTTACTGCCCACACCGTAAGTCATGCATTTAAAGTGTGGTACTTGCGGAGTATAGCGGAACGCTCGCGCGGGCGCAACTATACTTCGCGCTTTTGTCGCGTTTTTGTCAAGGCCAAGTCGTAACGTCCCATACTTCGCGGTTGGCAGGCGGCCGGCGAGCGATTCACCCTGGTTTGGCCGCCAGCGGCGATTTGCCCGCTGCGCACCCCACCCGGCCCCGCCATTTGAAATCCGACGCGTACATCTCTTATACTGAGTATTCCATTGCACACACGGATTCTTCCGTAATCCCCGAGGAGGATTAACCAGATGGTCGGTACTTCGGACACGCGTAGTGTCCTGCCACTTCGAGCCGCACGGGTCCTGTCCAGCTCCCTGTTGCGGGTCTTTTTCGCCCTGCTCGCCCTGGCGGCCGGCGCCGCGCCGGTGATGGCGCAGGAACAGGGAGGGGGAGAGGCCAATCTCCACCTTCCCGATCTGCGCCTCGCCAACTTTCTTGGCGGCATCCTTGGCGGCATCAACGGTCACAATCTGCTGCTCTTTGGCTTGCTGGTCAGCGCTCTGGGCCTGGTTTTCGGGCTCGTCATTTTCGTCCGCCTGCGCAACATGCCCGTTCACACGTCGATGCGGGAAGTCTCCGAGCTGATCTACGAAACCTGCAAGACCTACCTAGCTACGCAGGGCAAGTTCCTCATGGTGCTGGAGATCTTCATCGCCGTCATCATCGTCTTCTACTTTGGCCTGCTGCAAGGGATGGCGGCTTATAAGGTCATCATCATTCTGCTGTTCAGCGTGGTCGGCATCTCCGGCAGTTTCGCCGTGGCGGCGTTCGGCATGCGGGTCAACACCTTCGCCAACTCGCGCACGGCGTTCGCCTCGCTCACCGGCAAGGCCTTCCCCTGTTATAACATCCCGCTGCAAGCGGGGATGAGCATCGGCATGCTGCTGGTTTCCGTCGAGTTGCTGATCATGCTCTGCATCCTGTTGTTCATTCCGGGCGACCTGGCCGGCCCGTGCTTCATCGGCTTCGCCATCGGCGAATCGCTCGGCGCCGCCGCCCTGCGCGTCGCCGGCGGCATCTTCACCAAGATCGCCGACATCGGCAGCGACCTGATGAAGATCGTCTTCAAAATCAAGGAAGACGATGTGCGCAACCCCGGCGTGATCGCCGATTGCACGGGCGACAACGCGGGCGATTCGGTCGGACCCTCGGCCGACGGCTTCGAAACCTACGGCGTCACCGGCGTGGCGCTGATCACCTTCATCCTGCTCGCCGTTCACACCGACCTGGTCAAGGTCCAGCTCCTGGTCTGGATCTTCTCGATGCGCGTGATGATGGTTCTCTCCTCGGCGGCCGGCTACTTCATCAATGGCGTCATCGCCAAGGTCCGCTTCGGCGATGCACCCAAGTTCAATTTCGAAACGCCGCTCACCACCCTGGTCTGGCTGACCTCGATCCTCTCGATCGCGCTCACTTATGTCGTCAGTTACTTCATGATCCCCGGCCTGGCCGGCAGTCCCAACCTGTGGTGGGAACTGGCGACCGTGATCAGTTGCGGCACGCTGGCCGGCGCGCTGATCCCCGAGTTCGTCAAAGTGTTCACGTCCACCAATTCGCGGCACGTGCGCGAAATCGTCACCAGCTCGCGCGAAGGCGGCGCCTCGCTCAACATCCTCTCCGGCTTCGTGGCCGGCAACTTCAGCGCGTACTGGCTGGGTATGGTGATGCTGGCCCTGATGTCCGTCGGATACCTGGTCAGCCTGTCGTTCCCCGCAACGCTGATGATGGCCCCGGCGGTCTTCGCTTTCGGCCTGGTGGCGTTCGGCTTCCTCGGCATGGGGCCTGTCACCATCGCGGTCGATAGCTACGGCCCGGTCACCGACAACGCGCAATCGGTCTATGAGCTGTCTATGATCGAGACCCTGCCCGGTATCTCCGAGGATCTTCAGAAGAACTTCGGCTTCACTCCCAACTTTGACAAAGCCAAGGAGAACCTGGAAGAGAACGACGGCGCGGGCAACACCTTCAAAGCCACTTCGAAGCCCGTGCTGATCGGCACCGCGGTGGTTGGCGCCACGACGATGATCTTCGCCACCATCGTTGCGCTCACCCACGGCCTGCAGCCGCAGTACATCGTGAACCTGTCGCTGATGCACGCGCCCTTCCTGCTCGGCATCATCGCGGGCGGCGCCGTCATCTATTGGTTCACCGGCGCCAGCGCGCAGGCAGTCACTACCGGCGCTTATCGCGCGGTCGAGTTCATCAAGCGCAACATCAACCTGGAGAGCGCCGAAAAGGCCTCCGTCGCGGATTCGAAAAGGGTGGTCGAGATCTGCACGAAGTACGCGCAGAAGGGCATGCTGAACATCTTCCTCACGGTGTTCTTCGCCACTCTGGCGTACGCGTTCATCGAACCGTTCTTCTTCGTCGGCTACCTGATCTCGATCGCGCTGTTCGGCCTTTACCAGGCCATCTTCATGGCCGACGCCGGCGGCGCTTGGGATAACGCCAAGAAGGTGGTGGAAACCGAGCTGCACGCCAAAGGCACGCCGCTGCATGACGCCTGTATAGTTGGCGACACCGTCGGCGATCCGTTCAAGGATACCAGCTCGGTGGCCTTGAACCCCATCATCAAGTTCACCACCCTGTTCGGCCTGCTGGCCGTGTCGCTGGCCGTGGATGTCGGCAACAAGCAAGGCCATATCCTGACCACCGTGCTGTCGGCCGTCTTCTTCCTGGTTTCGGCGTTCTTTGTTTACCGCAGCTTCTATGGCATGCGGATCGAGAGCGAAAACAAGGAATAATCGATGCCGCTCGCTGGCGGCCGTGGCTTCCGGAACGTTTGGGAGCCGCGGCCGCCGGGAATCGGTAACGCCGGCGGTCTCTTGCCGCCGGTGTTTTTTGTCTTTACTCCTATATACGCCTTGACCCCGAAAACCGGACTTCAGGGGCGGCAGGACGCAACGCGGCTATTGTGTAAGCCCCCGGTAGATCGGGTCTGCCGCGATTTCCGGAGTCGGCTTCCTCGTAGCTAACGCGCGCCGGAGGTCCACGTTATATGTCCGGCTCCGCGGATGGTCTATCACGCGGATATACGGGTTAGATGGGTGCGGCCCCTGCGGATGGCCTGCCGCAAATACCGCGAGGTGGCCCGGAATCGCAATGACATTGCCGATGAGCGCGGCAGCCAGCGCGCAACGCACTGCGATATTACTTTTCGGAAACCGTGCCGCCAGGCCAATTCCAGCTACCATCGCAAGCAGCAACGTCTCCGGCAGCCAATAGTAAACACGGCGGATATCCGGCCAGATCAGTGGGGGATGGCGGAGCGTCATCAGAGTGTTCATCGCCGCCAGCGAAAGGAGCACCAAGCCAGCGATGCCAGCCCACACCGGGCCGTGGCGCTTTGCGATGAAAAACACGATCGCAGCCAGGAAGGGAAGAACCAGCACCTCCGGGAAACTCCCGAACATAAACCGCGTCGTGTCCAGCAACTCCCCCACCCCAGCCCAAATATAGGCGCCCGGTGCCGCCCGGAAGACCTGCCAAGGCAGGTTCTGAAAAGTGAGATCGGGCCAATAACCGTTGAGCCTGAACGTAAGATACGGGCCGATCAGGTGGTTGTACACCGTCGATAGTCCGACCACCGCCAAACTTGCGGCCAATGCAGCCACCACGGCGCGCGTCCGGCGCAGAACGCAGAGCACTGCCAGACAGACGGCAGTTACCAGCATGAAATAGAACCCTTGGCGATCGCAAATCGTAGCGGCGAAAGCCACCACGGCAAACAGGGTCCATCGTGCGTAACCGCTGTCGTTATTGCGCAGGCCGCGCCAAAGCTGACGCGCCAAAATCGCGAGTGCCAGGGTCAATGCGATTTTCCCGGCCCGAAAACAAGAAGTGGAAAAGTAAACGCACGGCGCCGTGAGATAAAGCGCCAGCAGGGTGCAGGCAACCGTGCGGTCGAGCTTGAGATCCGCGACGAAAAAACGCCACAGCAACAGCGAGATGCCGAAGACACAGAGAAAGTAACTGAGGGACAGGAAGTGCGGAACCCCCATGTGCACGCTCCAGGCCAGGAAGCGGCAGTCCATCTCATCGATGGCGTAGCTCAGTTCGCGGCACACATATTGGTTCGCGTCCAGGATCCTGCTGTCGTATATCTTATTGAGAAACGGCTTGCTGGAAAGATGATATGGCAGATACTGCTCAAGCTCTTGGTTCAAGCCGCCGCCTCCGGACTGCCAGATGGCCGCTATCCCCCAAACCCCCAGTATGGTCCAGAGGTACCACGGAAACCGGGATCCGGTTTCGCCGGTTTGGCGGCTCTCGCCGGCGCCATCTTGTGCCTTCAACATAAGCCAACGGCCGGGCGCGTGGCTCGAGATGTCCCGCCATGCATTGCCGGCTGCGTATTCATGTGAACCGCTCAGTATCCCATAGTTGAAGCTCCGCAGCGGGCTCAGCTCCGCGGACCGGGGGACCGCGAATCGGACGCTTTTTCGTGACGCCGGCGGCCTTTGCCGCCGGTGTTTTGCGACCTGCGGCGGTACCTACTCGAGCTTCGTCGCGCCTGTCAGGAAACGGTCGATGCCCTGCGCGGCCTTGCGGCCTTCGGCGATGGCCCAGACGACCAGGGACTGGCCGCGGCGCATGTCGCCGGCAGCGAAAACGCCAGGCACGTTCGACATGTAATCGGCGTCGGCGGCCACGTTGCCGCGCTGGTCCAACGCCACGCCGAGCTGTTCGATCATGCCGTTCTTCACGGGCCCGAGGAAACCCATCGCCAGCAGCACCAGGTCGGCATCGATAGTGAACTCGCTCCCGCCGATGGCTTCGAACTTGGGCGGCGGGCCAACGCGCACGGCGTCGAGTTGCTTCACGGACCCGCACTCGTCCCCGCTGAACCCGGTGGTGGCGACGCCCCAATCGCGCGTGCCGCCCTCTTCATGCGAGGTTTCGACGCGCAGTTGCATGGGCCATAACGGCCACGGCGTGGACGGCGAGCGCTCGGCGGGCGGTTTGGGCAGCAACTCGAATTGGGTGACGGACGCCGCACCCTGGCGGTGGCTCGTCCCCAGGCAATCGGCCCCCGTGTCGCCGCCGCCTATGATAATCACGCGCTTTCCGGTCGCCAGGATGGCTTCGGATTCCGGGACCGTGTCGCCTTCGTTGCGCCGGTTCTGCTGCGGCAGAAACTCCATCGCAAAGTGGATGCCCTTCAGATTGCGGCCGGGCACGTTGAGATCGCGCGGATGCTCGGCGCCGCCGGCCAGCAGGATGGCATCGAACTCCTTGCGCAGGTCCTGCACCGGGATATTGCCGCCGACGTGCGCGTTGGTCTCGAACGCGACACCTTCGCCGCGCATCTGCTCCAGGCGCCGGTCGATCAGGTGCTTCTCCATTTTGAAATTGGGGATGCCGTAGCGCAGCAGGCCGCCGATCCGGTCGTTCTTTTCGAACACGGTGATTGCGTGACCGGCGCGCGCCAGTTGCTGCGCGGCGGCGAGGCCCGCCGGGCCAGATCCCACCACGGCCACCCGCTTGCCGGTCTTGACGGCGGCAGGCTCCGGCAGGATGAAGCCTTCTTCGAAGCCGCGATCGACGATCGAGCGTTCGATCTGCTTGATCGTCACCGGCGGCTCGTTGATGCCCAGCACGCACGACGCTTCGCACGGCGCCGGGCAGATGCGGCCGGTGAACTCCGGGAAATTGTTGGTCGAGTGCAATTGCCGCACGGCCTCGCGCCAGCGGCCATGGTAGATGAAGTCGTTCCAATCGGGGATGAGGTTGGTGAGCGGGCAACCGGTGTGGCAGAAAGGGACCCCGCAATCCATGCACCGCGCGGCCTGGCTGCGCAGGTTCGGCTCGGGGAAGGGGCGATAGATTTCAAACCAGTCTTTGATGCGCTCGGCCGGCGGGCGCCGTTCCGCCACTTCGCGCGTGTACTCCATGAACCCGGTTGTTTTTCCCATCTCGACTCCGTTATCGATCCGCCGGTAACGCCGGCGGTCTTTGCCGCCGGTGACTTTGCCGCCGGCGTTACCGGCTTCCTACGCCGCCGCGGCGGTTTCGCGGCGGATGCCCAGCACGCGTTTGTATTCGTGCGGGAAGATTTTGACGAACTTGGGCGCCATCTGCTCCCAGTTTTCCAGTATCCATGTGCCGCGCGGGCTGCCCGTCGCCTCCACGTGGCGATAGATCAGCCCCTGCAGCAGGCCGGCATCGGCTTCACCCACGCTTTCCAGGTCCACCGCCGCGGTATTGCAGCGCTTCTCGGCGAAATCGCCCATCTCATCGAGGACGTAGGCAATCCCTCCGCTCATGCCGGCGGCGAAATTGCGCCCCACCTTGCCCAGCACCACCACCAGGCCATTGGTCATGTACTCGCAGCCGTGATCGCCCAGCCCTTCCACCACCGCGGTGGCGCCGGAGTTGCGCACGGCGAATCGCTCGCCGGCCATGCCGTTGAGAAACGCTTCCCCGCTGGTGGCGCCATAGAGCGCCACGTTGCCGATTACGATATTCTCTTCCGGCAGGAAGTTGGAGGCGCGCGGCGGATAGACGATCAGCTTGCCGCCGGAGAGGCCCTTGCCGACATAATCGTTGGCGTCGCCTTCCAGCTCCAGCGTCACCCCATGCGCCAGAAACGCGCCGAAGCTCTGGCCCGCCGAACCGGTGAACTGGAAGTGAATGGTGCCGTCGGGCAAGCCGGCCGAACCGTGCCGTCGCGCGATCTCGCCCGAGAGCATGGCGCCTACCGTGCGGTGAATATTGCGGATGGGCAGCTTGATGACGATGGGCGCGCCGCCTTCGATGGTCTCGCGGGCGTGGTCGATCAGCTTGTAATCGAGCGCCTGGTCGAGCCCGTGGTCCTGCGCCTGTATGCAGCGCCGCGCGATGCGAAGCGGCACCTGCGGGTTGTGCAGCAGCATCGACAAATCCAGGCCCTTGGCCTTCCAGTGGTCCAGCGCCGCGCGCGTCTCCAGCATGTCCACCCGGCCCACCATCTCGTCGAAGGTGCGGAAGCCCATCTGCGCCATGTAGCCGCGCACCTGCTCCGCGATATAAAAGAAGAAGTTGATGACGTGCTCCGGCGTGCCGCGGAACTTGGCGCGCAACGCCGGGTCCTGCGTGGCCACGCCCACCGGGCAGGTGTTGAGGTGGCACTTGCGCATCATGATGCAGCCCAGCGCCACCAGCGGCGCGGTCGAGAAGCCGAACTCCTCGGCGCCCAGCAGCGCCGCAATCACCACGTCGCGGCCGGTTTGCAGCTTGCCATCGGTCTGCACTCGTATGCGGCCGCGCAGATCGTTGAGCACCAGCACCTGGTGCGTTTCGGCCAGGCCCAGCTCCCACGGTATGCCGGCATGCCGGATGCTGCTCAGCGGGGAAGCCCCGGTGCCGCCCGAATCGCCGGCGATCAGCACCACGTCGGCGTGCGCCTTGGCCACGCCGGCCGCCACCGTGCCCACCCCCACTTCGGCCACCAGTTTCACCGCGATGCGCGCTTTCGGGTTGACGTTCTTGAGATCGTAAATCAACTGCGCCAGATCTTCGATGGAATAGATGTCGTGGTGCGGCGGCGGCGAAATCAATCCCACCCCGGGAATCGAGTGGCGCACGCGCGCGATCGTTTCATCCACCTTGTGGCCCGGAAGCTGGCCGCCTTCGCCGGGCTTGGCGCCCTGCGCCATCTTGATCTGCAATTCGTCGGCGTTCACCAGGTAATTCGCGGTGACGCCGAAGCGGCCGGAAGCCACCTGCTTGATGGCGGAGCGCCGTCCGTCGCCGAAGCGCTCCTCGTCCTCGCCTCCCTCCCCGGTGTTCGATTTGCCGCCGATGCGGTTCATGGCGATCGCGAGCGTTTCGTGGGCCTCCTTCGAAATCGAGCCGAACGACATGGCGCCGGTGGCGAAACGCTTGACGATGGAAGCCACCGGCTCCACCTCTTCTATCGGAACCGGCTCGTCCGCCTTCTTGATTTCGAGCAGCCCGCGCAACGTCGTGAGCTGGTGGTTCTGCCGGTCGATCAGCTCGGTGTATTCCTGGAAGGTCGCGAAGCTTTCCTGCCGCACCGCGTGCTGCAGCTTGGCGATCGTCTGCGGATTGAAGAGATGGTGCTCGCCGCGCGCGCGATATTGATAGGTGCCGCCGATGGCGAGTTCCGTATCCGATTCGTGTACCGGCTCGAAGGCGTGTTGGTGCTTGAGAATGGCTTCGCGCGCCAGGACGTCCAGATCCACCCCCTCGATGCGCGAAACGGTGCCCGTGAAATAGCGGTCCACCAGGCGCTTGGACAACCCGATGGCTTCGAACACCTGCGCGCCGCGATAGCTCTGTAAGGTGGAAATGCCCATCTTGGAAAAAGTCTTGAGCAGACCTTTGTTGATGGCCTTGATGAAATGGGCCACCGCCTTTTCCGGCTGCACGCCGGTGTCCTGAAGCTGGCCGGCCTGCAATGTTTCGAGGGCGAGGTAAGGATTCACCGCGCTGGCGCCGTAGCCGATCAGCAGCGCGAGATGATGCACCTCGCGCGGCTCGCCCGATTCGATGATGAGCGCCACCTGCGTGCGCGTCTCCTCCCTCACCAGGTGATTGTGCACCGCGGTAAGCGCGAGCAGGCTGGGAATCGGCGCGTAGTCCTGGTCCAGGCCGCGGTCGGAGAGAATCAGCAGCGTGTAGCCGGATTGAATGGCGAGCGAGGCGCGGCGGCAGAGTTGATCGAGCGCGCGCTCCAGGCCGCGATTCCCTTCCTCGACCGCGAACAGCATGGGCAGCGTGGTGGCCAGGAAACTGCCCTGCGAAACGCGCCGCAGCCGCTCCAGGTCGCGGTTGGTGAGGATGGGATGCGGCAGGCGCAGCGTGTGGCAGTGCTGCGGCGTTTCGGCCAGGATGTTCCGCTCTGTGCCGATATAGCTGATGAGCGACATCACCATCTCTTCGCGGATGGGATCGATCGGCGGATTGGTGACCTGCGCGAAAAGCTGCTTGAAGTAGTTGAACAGCGGCTGCGGCTTGTCGGAAAGACACGCCAGCGGCGTATCGGCGCCCATCGAGCCGATCGGCTCCTCGCCCTTGGCGGCCATCGGGCCGAGGATCATCTTCAAATCTTCGTCGGTGTAGCCGAAAGCGCGCTGCCGCAGCAACAAGGTTTTCAGATCCGTGCCGTGCTCGCGCGGCGGTTCGGCCAGTTCGTGAATATTGACCTGGTTTTCCTTGATCCAGAGCTGGTACGGGTTGCGCCCGTACAGGCTGGCCTTGAGTTCCTTGTCGGAGATGATGCGGCCGCCCACCGTATCCACCAGCAACATTTTTCCCGGCTGCAGGCGGCCCTTGAGTTTGACGTCCTCCGGCTTGACGGGGAGCACACCGGCTTCCGAAGCCATGATGATGAGGTCGTCGTTGGTCACCAGGTAGCGCGCCGGGCGCAGTCCGTTGCGGTCCAGCGTGGCGCCGATCGAACGGCCGTCGGTGAAGGCGATCGCCGCCGGGCCGTCCCAAGGCTCCATCAGCGACGCGTGATATTCGTAGAACGCGCGCTTCTGCGGGTTCATGTCCGGGTTGCCCGACCACGCTTCCGGGATCAGCATGGCCATCGCGTGGCTGATGTCGCGGCCGGCCATCACCAGCAGCTCCAGCGCGTTATCGAACGCAGCCGAATCGCTGCCGCCGGGCTGGATGATGGGGAACAGCTTCTTGATATCCGCGCCGAATAACGGCGATTCCAGCACCGATTGCCGCGCGTGCATCCAGTTCACATTGCCGCGCAGCGTGTTGATTTCCCCGTTGTGCGCGATGAACCGGTACGGGTGCGCCAGTTGCCAGGTGGGGAAGGTGTTGGTGGAGAAGCGCTGGTGCACCAGGCACAGTGCGCTGATCACTTCCGGGTCGCTCAGCTCGGGATAGAAATTGGCGATTTGCGGCGCCAGCAGCAGGCCTTTGTAGACGATCGTGCGGCACGAGAAGGACGGCATGTAGAAGAAGCTCTTCTCGGGCAGATCCGACTTGGCCACTTCGTTTTCGGCGCGTTTGCGGATCAGGTACAGCTTCCGCTCGATCTGGTCCTCGGTCATCCCCTTGCCGCGGCCGACGAAAATCTGCTGGATGTAGGGCTGGCTGTTGCGCGCCTCGCGCCCGATAGCGGCGCCATTGATGGGCGTGTCGCGCCAGCCGAGCACGGTCAGGCCTTCCTCGGTGACGATGCGCTCCAGAATGCCTTCGCATTGCAGCCGGTCGTGGCGCTCCACCGGAAGGAACGTCATGCCCACTCCGTATTCGCCCGCGGCCGGCAGCGTGAAGCCGCGCTTGGCGCACTCGCGGGCGAAGAACTTGTGCGGGATCTGAATCAGCACGCCGGCGCCGTCGCCGGTTTCCGGATCGCAGCCGCAGGCGCCGCGGTGGGTCAGGTTGATCAGAACCTGTATGCCCTTGACGATGATGTCGTGCGATTTCTGGCCTTTAATATTGGCGACGAAGCCGATACCGCAGGAGTCGCGTTCTTGGGCCGGGTCATACAGACCTTGTGGCTGGGGTAGACCGCGAGGCGTTAGGGTGTTGTTCATAAGTTATCCCGAATTCCTCCACGACTCCTGGAGGTAAGTCTGCGCCACGACTGGGTGGAGTGTCGGCGGTTGCCTTAGGAACAGTTTACCAGCACCTCTAGTATTAGGCAATAGGAAATTGATGGCTTGACAGCATTAGTACAGATTATGATATGCTTGACCCGTGAGCTTCTGGGAGCTTCGGCTTTTCAAAGAGATAGCTGTCACAGGCAGCATGAGCAAGGGGGCCAAGCTCTGCGGTGTCACCCAATCTGCGGCGAGCCAACACGTGCAGGAGGTGGAACGGCGCCTGGGAGCGCCCCTGCTGGACCGCTCCAAGCGGCCGCTGGAACTGACGCCCGCCGGCAAGCTGTACGCCGATTTCTGTCGCGATGTGATGCGGCAGGAAGACGAGTTCCAACTCTCCCTGGAGCGGCTCAAGCAGGAAGTAGAAGGCACCGTGCGCGTGGCGTCGATTTATTCGGTCGGGCTTTCCGAAATGAGCCGCCTGAGCGAAGAGTTCTCCTCGAGTCACCCCACCGCGCGCCTGGAAGTGGAATACATGCGGCCGGACAAAGTCTACGCGGCGGTGAGCGGCGGCCAAGCCGACCTCGGCCTGGTGAGCTATCCGCAGTCGAGCCGCGAGCTTGCCGCGATTCCATGGCGCAACGAAGAGATGCGGCTTGCCGCGCCGCCGGAGCACCCGCTCGCAGGCCGCCGGCTTGTCTTGGCAGCCGACCTTGCGGGCATCGATTTCATCGGCTTCGACGAAGATCTTTCGATTCGCCGCGAGATCGATCGCTTCCTGCGCGCGCGGGGCGTCACGGTGCATATGGTCATGCACTTCGACAATATCCAGATGATCAAGGAAGCCGTCGCGTTGGGTTCCGGCGTCAGCATTCTGCCCGCGCGCAGCATGCAGGCCGAGATCGAACAGGGACGGCTGGTCGCGGTGGACCTCGAAGCCCCCGGCCTGGTGCGCCCCGTCGGCATCGTGCATCGCCGGAGAAAGAAATTCAACCGCGCCGCGCAAGCCTTCCTGGAACTCCTGCTGCCGGATGGAGGGGAAAAGGCCAGGCTGGCGGGGTGAGGTCGGACCCGGTGTCGGCCCATCGCAGCAGTTAAGAGGCACCTGCGCGGCCCAGAAGGTCGCGGCTCCCAAAATAGATCATATAAACCATCGGATACATCATCAGTCCCCAAACAAACCAATGGACTTGACTGTCAGTGCCCGCTTGCAAACCTCCGTTGCCAGCTAGCGCGTTCCGCACGATGTTAGCCTGGGCAAAGAGGAGGAGAGCGCCCAGAAGGAGCTTCCATACTGCGATAAGAAAGGGCGCCCTTCCACCGCGCGGCCGCGTGGTCCCTGGCCTGCGGCGCCGCAGGGCACGTGCCATCAATAGCGCTGCGCCTCCCACGACGAGTCCGGTTAGCGCAGGCACGGGGACGAGCTCAACTGCGCGTGAGAGCGCGCTTCGTGCATGGTACCTGAACTGTTCGTCGATCTTGACCGAGGTGATGATAGCGCTAAACGTCGGCGCGAACTGCCCAAACTCAGACTCGTAGTCATAGCAGTCCACCTTAATTGCGCCTGCCTCGGTTGGATGCAATCCGGCTAAGCCCGTCATGGGCCGACCGTCTTTCTCTGTGGGTTGCATCCTCATCCACCCGATCTGGGCCTTGGGGTCCCAGACATGACTTCCGATCTGCAAGTTCATGGACGCGAGGGCCGGACTGGCGGTATTTAGGCCGCGCTGGATTTCCTCGTTTTTCGTCCCCCCTGCCATCTTGAAGATGGATTCCTCCGACCAGCGCCCGGTCTCCACTTGGATGACGACTCGCGGAAAAGGGTCGTCACGACATGCTTGAAATCCGTACTTGAATGCCTGCGGCGTCGGGGTCGGAGCTGCCTTGCGGGCATATGCCGTTATTCGGTCCAGTTCGGCCTTCGGTATTTCAACCCAGCCGGCCGGCACCGATATCGAGAAATGGTCCGCAGGATAATTGTGAACCACGAGGTTCAGATCGTGCTGTTGGGCGAAGCTCGGCGACGCCCCAAGCACCAAGCCGACGGTCACTGCGGTGAATCGCATGGTGAAATCCGATTTTACCTGAGTGCCGTGGCGCGCGCTGTCCACGCGTGCAGAGTCGCGGGTCATCGCGACTTTTCTTCGCCCCGGGCAGCAACCGGCAGCGCCGCAGCCGCGATCTGCGCAATATCGAGCAGCTCCGGCGGTGACTCGGTGAGCGTGCCGAGCGCATCCCGAAACATGCTCTGGCAGAACGGGCAAGCCGTGCCGATCGTCGCGGCGCCAGTGGCGAGTAGTTCTTCCGCGCGCGCCAGGTTGACGCGTGTGCCCTTCTCTTCGCCGAGGAACATTTGCCCGCCGCCCGCGCCACAACAGAAGGAACGTTCGCGCGCGCGCGGCGGATCGGCCACCTCCGCGTAACGCTCCAGCACGTTCCGCGGCTCGTCATAGATATTGCGGTAACGGCCCAGGTAGCACGGATCGTGAAACACCACCTTGCCAGCCGAGGCCTGCGCGGCCGGCAATTTCGCCATCAACCGCGCCAGCAGTTCGCTGTGATGCTCGATCTCGAACGCGGCTCCATACTCGCGCCAATCCGTGCCGATGGTGCGCACGCAATGCGGACAGATGGAAACCATGCGGCCGACCTTCGCCGTGCGCAGCGCCTCGATGTTGGCTTCCGCCACTTGGGCCGCCACGAGATCGTTGCCCAGCCGTCGCGCCGGATCGCCGGTGCACTTCTCCTTGCGCAGCACGCCGAAGGTGACGCCGGCATGGCGCAGCAAGCGCTCGAGCGCCAGCACGATCTCCCTCCCCTGCGGATCGTACGCGCCCATGCAGCCCAGCCAGAGGCAGTATTCCTGCGAGCCGTCGAAATACGGCAGCTCGTTTTTCTCGATGAATTTCTGCCGCTCGCTGGCCGCGAAGCCAAGCGCGTTACCCTGGCGCTCCAGATTGAGGAACAGCTTGGAGCCGTATTCGTTCTCCCATCTTCCCGTGTTCACCGCGCCGCGCCGCAAGCCGACGATCAGCGGCAAATGCTGTATCCCCACCGGGCATTCATTTTCGCAGCCCCCGCAGGTGGTGCACTGAAACACCGCCTCTTCGTCAATGTGCCGGCCCAGCAGCGGCGCGTCGCCGCCCGTCCCGAATTCGTTCAGGTAATGGCGAACCCCGAGCACGATTTCTTTCGGGTTCAAGACCTTGCCGGTCAAGTACGCCGGGCAATGCTCGGTGCAGCGGCCGCACTCGACGCAGGTGAATGCCTGTAACGCGTCAATGCGCGTTATGTCCTTGCCGGTGTCGAGTCCGAAATCCTCGTCGCCCACGAGCGGCGGTATGCGGCTGAAGCCTTGCCGCCGCAGGAACACCGTCACCGGGCTGAGCGCCAGGTGCAAATGCTTGGTGTGCGGAATCAGCGGCAGAAACACCAGCAGCCCCAGCGTGTGCAGCCACCAGTTCACGCGCGCTGAGGCGCCCTCCGGCAGCCACAACCCGGCCAGATACGTGAGCATCAGGAAGAAGATCAATCCGGCGATCACGCCCGATTCCTTCGAAACCTTGCCGAGCCAGACCGGCCGCGCGACGAAGCGGCGCACGAAAAGGCCCGCAATCGCAATCGCGACCGCGACCGCCCAGACGGCGACAAAATCCAAGTAGGCACGGCCCCAGGCGCTCTCCGGCGCGAGCAACCGCCAGCCGAACGCCTCCGCGAAATGATTCAGCGTGACTAGCGCGAAGGCGCAGAATCCCCAGAACACGAACGCATGCGCCAGGCCAGCGAGCGGGCGCCCGCCAATCACCTTGCCCTGCGCGGCGACTTCCCAAAGGAACTGGCGCACGCGCGGGCCGATGGGTGCCAGGCTATAATCCGGCGTCGCGCGCGCCGTGCTCAGCACTTGCACCACGGTCCGAAAGCGCCGCCAGAACAGCCCCGCCGAAGCGGCGGCCAGCAGAATCAGAATGAGGCGTTCCAACCAGGAGAAGGCCATCGGGATTCGCCAAAGCCTGAGCGTAACAGAAGGCAGGAGTCAGAGGTCAGGAGTCAGAAGTCAGGAGTCAGAATGGCGCTAGCGCGGCGTCGCCAGTCAACGAGAACGAAACTCTCTTGTAGGCTGACTCCCATCTCCTGCCTTCTGTCTTCTGTCTTCTGACTCCTGTCTCCTGTTACGCCCGGCTAGAATCAAGAAGGAGGTTTTCTTGCGCATTGTCGTTTCCGGCGCTGCCGGGTTCATTGGGTCTCATTTTTGCGACCGCCTGCTGGCCGACGGACACACGGTGGTGGGGCTCGACAATTTCCTCACCGGAGCGGCACGAAATCTGGGGCACCTGGCGGACGAACCGCGCTTCAGCCTTATCCGGCAGGACATCACCGAGCCGTTTTCGATCGAGGGCGCGGTGGATGCCGTGGTCAACATGGCCTCGCCCGCCAGCCCGAAGGATTATCTCGAACACCCGATCGAAACCCTCGCCGTGGGCTCGGCCGGCACACGGCAAATGCTCGAACTGGCGCGGGAGAAGCGCGCGCGCTTCTTGCTGACTTCCACTTCGGAATCCTATGGCGACCCGGAGGTTCACCCGCAGGTGGAATCATATTGGGGACATGTGAACCCGGTCGGACCGCGCTCGTGCTACGACGAAAGCAAGCGCTTCGCCGAAGCGCTGACCATGGCCTACCACCGCAAGCACGGACTGGCCACCAACATCGCGCGCATCTTCAATACCTACGGACCGCGCATGAAGCTGAATGACGGCCGCGTGGTGCCGGCCTTTCTGAGCGAGGCGCTCGCCGGGACGCCGATCACGGTTTTCGGGCGTGGCTCGCAAACACGGAGCTTCTGTTACGTGAGCGACCTGGTGGATGGCCTCTACCGGCTGATGCTCTCCGAGGAGCGCTACCCCGTCAACCTGGGCAACCCGCGCGAAATGACGATCCTCGAATTCGCCGAGCAGATACGGCGGCTGACCGGTTCTCATTCGGCCATCGAGTTCCGCCCGCTGCCCGAGGACGACCCCAGGCAGCGCTGCCCCGACATCGGCAAGGCGCGCGCCGCGCTAGGCTGGGAGCCGCGAGTGACACTGGAAGAGGGCCTGCGCTTGACCGTGGAGTATTTCCGGTGCGAAGAAATGTCGAGATGACTCTCGACACAGCAGGCTTGACAGCCCGCGCCACGCCACTTACGACGGTCCTTCCTCCATCGCGCGTTCGTACACATAGCCGGCGGCCACCACATCCTCGATAGCCAGCCCGTTGGACTTGAAAATAGTGATCTCATCTGGGCCGGTGCGGCCGGGGCGGCCGGCGACGAGTTCCTGCAACTCCACCACGCGAGCCCAATCTCCCTCGTTGAAGGCGAGCAGCAGGTCACCCGACTCGATGCGGGACTGCTCGCGGCTATCCACCACGATCAGCCCTGCGCGCTGCACCAACTCGCCGGGAATCTCCCGCCGCTTGGCTTGGTTGGAACCCATGGCGTTGACGTGCGCGCCATCGGCCACCCACTCGGAGGCCACCACCGGTGTGCCGGAACTGGTTGCGGTGACTAGCACATCGGCGCCACGCACTGCGTCTTCAGCAGTCGCCGCCGCTTCCACCGCCGCGCCGAACGCGCGCGCGCAATCTTCGGCGAACGATTCACGTTTCTCCTCCGACCGGCTCCATACGCGAACGCGCTCGAACCGCCGCACCGCGAGCATGGCTTCCACTTGCGCGCGCGCCTGAAAACCGCTGCCGATCACGGCCAGCGTGCGCGCATCCGGCCGTGCCAGCAGATCGGTGGCCAGGCCGCTGGCGGCGCCGGTGCGAATCTGCCCCAGCGAATTCGCTTCCAGAATCGCCAGCAGTGCGGCGTCGGCCGCGCGATAGAGCAGGACGCGGAAATGCGGCTCATGCCCCGGATTGGTGGAATACACTTTGATGCCGTAATAGCCGCCGTCGGCGCCAGCCATGTAATGCAGCGCGGAGCGTGTGGGCAGAATCAGCCGCCGCCGCAGATGATTGATCGCCTTGCCGGCGCCCAGGCGCGCGAACGCCGCCCGCACCAGCGCGATGCACTCGCCCATCGGCAGCAGGCGCTCGACATCGGCTTCGGTCAGATACAGCGGCTTCGAATTCATGAATTCACCTCGATCGATTGCGCCACTTGCTCCCATTCCTCCAGCAGCGCGGAGAGCGCGCTTTGGCGTGCAGCCACCAGTTCCGTCAAGCGCGCAGTTTCTTCCACACTCACGAAATTGCCCAGCGCGGCTTCGGCTTCGGCGATCTCCGCTTCCAGGCGCGCCACTTCGGCTTCGATCTCGCTGCGCCGGTCTTTCATTTGCCGCAGCTTGATCGGGTTGAGCCGCTGCGCGGGTTTGGCCGGCGTGGCGGCGTCCGGCGTGGCGGCTGCCGGTTGCGATCCTGCCGCGCCATTGGCCTCCGCGCCGCCGGACTTCCGCCAGAGGTAGTCCTCGTAATTGCCCGGGAAGACCGTGACGCGGCCGACTTCCACTTCGAAAACGCGCGTGGCCAGCTTGTCGATGAAATAGCGGTCGTGGGAGACGAAGACCAAGGTGCCGGAGAATTCCTGGAGCGCGGTGAGCAGCACATCCTTGGCGCGCATGTCGAGGTGGTTGGTCGGCTCGTCGAGCAGCAGGAAGTTCGATGGCATCATGAGCATGCGCGCCAGCGCGTAACGGTTGCGCTCGCCGCCGGAGAGCACGCCGATGGCTTTGAAAACGTCGTCCTCGGAGAACAGGAAGCAGCCCAGAATGCCGCGCAGCTCGGTATTGGTGGCGCGCGGCGCCACGATGGAAAGATCGTCGATCAGGCGGGCCGCGGGATCGAGTTCCTTGTACTGATCCTGCGCGAAGTAATCCGGCTCTGCGTTGTGCCCGAGCGTGTATTCGCCGGCGGAGACCGGTTCCACGCCGGCGAGGATTTTGATGAGCGTGGATTTGCCGGCGCCGTTGACGCCCACCAGCGCCACGCGGTCGCCGCGCTCGATGTAGAAATCCACATCGGCGAAGACATGCGTGTCGCCGTAGCTCTTGGCCACTTTCTGAAACTGCGCCACCACGCGGCCGCTCGACTTCGGCTGCGGGAAACGGAAGTGGATGCTCTTTTCTTCGGGCGGAATTTCGATTTTCTCCATCCGCTCGATTTCCTTGATGCGGCTTTGCACCTGCTTGGCCTTGGTGGCCGTGTAGCGGAAGCGGTTGATGAACGCTTCCAACTGGCGTATGCGGTCCTGCTGATTTTCGTATGCGGCTGCGAGCTGGGCGCGGCGCTCGGTCTTCTGCTCTTCATAGCGCGAATAGCCGCCGCTGTAGAAATTGAGGCCCTTGTTCCACAGCTCCAGAATGCGGCGCACCGTGACATCGAGGAAATACCGGTCGTGCGAAACCAGCACGATGGCGTGCGGATAATTCGCCAGGTACTGTTCGAGCCAGTTGCGGGCTTCCAGATCGAGATGATTGGTCGGTTCGTCGAGCAGCAGCAGGTTGGGCTTTTCGAGCAGGAGCTTGGCCAGCGCGATGCGCATTTGCCATCCGCCGGAGAACTCCTCGGTGCGGCGTTTCCAATCGCGTTCGCCGAAGCCGAGACCGCCGAGAACGGTGCCCACCTGGGCTTCGATGGCGTAGCCATCGCGCGCGCGGAACTCGCCTTCGGCGCGATGAAAGCGGTCCGCCACGGCGGCATAGTCGGCGCCGGCCGGATCGAGCTCGCCCATCCGCGCGGCCAGTTGTTCCTGTTCCTCTTCGAGCGCGCGCAGCTCGTGGAACACCGTCATGCATTCGGCGAAGACCGAGCGGCCGGAGAGCGAAAGGCCTTCCTGCGGCAAATAGCCGATGGTGACGCCGCGCTGGACGGTGATGGAGCCGGAATCGAGGCCCTCGATCCCGGCCAGCACTTTCAGCAGCGACGATTTGCCGGTGCCATTGGCGCCCACGATGCCGGTGCGCTCCTTCGGCGTCACCAGCCAGCCGGCGTCCTGAAAAAGAACTTTGGGCCCGTAGCGTTTCCCGGCCCCGCTGAGTTGAATCATGGGTCGTGTCGATGGAAGGATCCAGGAAAGACTCCATTCTAGCGGGTTGCGGCAGACGAGCGTGGCGCGGGCCCGCCGAACCGAGAGCCGTTTTGGTTTTTCTTGGACGCCTTCGGTGCCGGCCAGCGACGAAGAAAGGTCGAGACGAATCTCGACCCTGCAGGCTTGACAGCCCGCGCCACGGGTGGCTAATGGATGGTCCGCGTTTTGCGGTTCATGTAATCCATCAGCAGATATTGGCCCAGGTTGAACGGGGTGGTGAAGTAGGCTTTGCCGCGGCAGATTTCGGTGACCTTCTGCACGAAGTTGATGAGGCCGTAATCGCTGGCTAGCATGAAAGTGTTGATGAGGATGCCCTGTTTCTTGCAGCGGTTGACTTCTTCGAGCGTGCGGCTGATCACCAGCGGGTCGAGCCCAAACGCGTTTTTGTAGAGACGGCCGTCTTCGAGCGTCAGGCAGCTCGGCTTGCCATCGGTGATCATGACGATTTGCCGCATGTCCTTCTTTTCCTGGGCCAGCAGGCGCCGCGCCAGAATCAGGCCGTCGCGCGTGTTGGTGTAATATGGGCCGACCTGCACGCGCGCCAGTTGGCTGATGGCCAGCTCCTCGGCCGTATCGTGGAACAGCACGCAGCGCAGGCTATCGCCGGGATATTGGGTGCGGATGAGATGCGCCAGCGCCAGCGCGACTTTCTTGGCGGGCGTGAAGCGGTCCTCGCCATAGAGGATCATGCTGTGGCTGCAATCGAGCATCAACACGGTGGCGCAGGAGCTCTGATACTCGCACTGATGGACGTGCAGGTCGCCATATTCCATGTCGAGCGGCACGCGCGCGCCTTCGCGGCGGATGGCGGAAAATAGCGTCTCGCTGATATCCAGGTTCAGCGTGTCGCCGAATTCGTATTGCTTGGACGAGCCGGAGGCTTCGATGCCGGTGGCGAGGTCGCGCGTATCGTGGCGGCCGAAGCTGGATTTGCCGAGCGAGCCAAGCAGGTCCTTCAGCGTCTTGAAGCCCAGAAAATCGAGCGATTTGTCGGTGACTTCGAATTTGACTTTGCTGTCGCGTCCGGGGCCTGCGCCGGGCTGGCCCGCCGGTTGGTCGGCGCTCTCCTCGACGTTGATGTAGCCCTCGTCCACCATCTTCTGCGCGAGCTTGTCGAGCAGCTTCTCCGTCTGCTCGGGAGACAGGCTTTCGAAGCGCTCCATCATTTCCTGCATGCGGTCTTCGTCAAACAGCTTGCCTTGCTGGAGCGCCCGCTCGATGGCCCGCTTGAGATCCTCGAGGGTGTGTTCGTTGGCTTCGCTAAAGGGCATGTATTGGGTGTTGAAGCCGCTCTCGAGGAGAAAATCGGAGAGAGCCTGGAGGAGATCTTCGGCATCGACGCCAAAATCTTCGCCGGTATAGCGGGAATAGCAAACCGATTTCATAAGAGCCTGACTCCAACCACTCCGAAACTGCGAAGGGCAAGCTAAAGCATGCCGTACCTAATTGAACTGGCGCCGCACGTTGGGACGTTCGCCGCGGGCTTCCTCGCGCGGCTCGCGCTTCCGCTCTTCGGCGGCGAAGCC
>Ga0326727_10009707_pt1 | contig 23451 bp, 23 predicted proteins | sample MB2enrmetagenome_FD_207643 | JGI IMG/M metagenome (GOLD analysis project Ga0326727, IMG submission 207643) | Lab enriched peat soil microbial communities from McLean, Ithaca, NY, United States - MB29MY | ecosystem: Environmental > Terrestrial > Soil > Wetlands > Peat | place: USA: New York... | reverse complement strand
ATCTACTGGACTTCCCTCTGTTACCTCTACCTCAAGTTGCTCGCCTGGTGGGCTAAAGGCTGAATCAGGCGCCAGGCTAAAGGCCCCGGAAACCCGGGCCATTACCTGAGGGAGCGTTGCCCTTACCCGGATTACTGGGACCACCGCTCACCCCCCAACCATGAGCTGCAGGAGGAATGAATGAAAGCCCTGGCTGGTAGAATCGGGATGTGGATGTTCGTGGTTTTCGGCCTCATCTGCCTGGTGAGCCTGCTGCAGAAGAATTTCGTCTACTGGTGATCCCCCAATTCCTTGAGCTTGAAATATTCGTTCAGGGTGCTTTTGGTGGAACGGAAGGGAATCTTGTCCCAGGGAATCTCGCGGTCGGAAAAGACCCCGATATCCAGGACTTCTTCCCCCGGGGCCATTTGCCCTTCCAGATATTCGGTCAGATAGGCGACCACCACGGTGCTGCTGTCCTTGTAAGAGTAAACCCCCAGGAGCCGGTCCACCCGCACCTTTAAGTTGGCCTCCTCCTCAACCTCGCGCATCACCGCTTCCTCCAATAACTCCCCCACATCCATGAAGCCGCCGGGCAACACCCAGAGGCCGTAGCCCGGGTTCACGGCGCGGCGCGTCATGACCACCCCGCCATCCTTGGGGACCACGGCAATGACCGCCACCTGGGGGTCCACATAAAGGACGTAGTTGCATTGGAGGCATACCAGCCGCTCCGGGGCTCCGGACTTAATGATGCGCCTTTCCAAAGGCCCACCGCACTGGGGGCAGTACTTGTAGGTGTTGGGTAATTTAAAAGCCACTTTTGTTACCTTTTTCTAATTAGAGATTAATCAGAATGTTAAATGAGCCTCACTAAACCAGCCTTCTGGTCCGGTTGGCCACGGCAAATTAGCGGGGCGCCCCGGCGGGGCCCCTCTACTAAAGGCAACCACGGCTGACTCCCTCTGCCCAGTGCGGCCTTGCTTTACCTGGATCACCTCGCCGTTTGAGTCATCAACACCAGAAACCATGCTGAGGGGCGTGGGGCAAAAGGTCAGGGCAAATACCAAAATGGTGATGAAGCCCAGGAGGCGGCGGCGTCCGTCCAGGGGCAACCAATAGTGGTGCGGCAGGGGATGGCGCCATCCCAGGAAGCTAAGCAGCACGGCCCATACCAGCCAACCATACCAGAAAATTAGCCCGCACGCCAGCAATAGCCCAAGAAAGCTCAAGGAAATTTGGCGATGGTATTCCGGGAACAGGGCATAGCTGACATGGCCGCCGTCCAGTTGGCCCACCGGGATCAGGTTTAGGGAGGTGACCAACATGCCGAGCCAACCGGCAAAGGCCACCGGATGTAAGACGACCTGCGCCTGCGGCGGCAAGGGGCCGAAGGCTAGCCAGCTCAGGAACTGATATAACAGGGGCTCCCCCAAGGCCAACATTTCGTGGCCGCTTTTCATCACCGTGATGTTGGAGAGTTTTAGGCCCACCAGGGTCACCGGGATGGAGACCGCCACTCCGATCAACGGCCCGGCGCAACCCACGTCCAACAAGGCCCGCTTGTCCTGAATGGGGGAACGGATGCGGATGAAGGCCCCAAAAGTGCCGATGATGAAGGGGATGGGCGGAGCCGGGATGAAGTAGGGTAGGGTCACCGCCAGCTGGTGGCGCCGGGACACCAGATAGTGTCCCATTTCGTGGGTCCCCAGGATCAGCAGCAGGGTGAAGGAAAACGGCACGCCCCGGTAAAGGAGCCCGGGGTCGGTGAAGGGGTTCACCCCTTGCTGAATGGCCCCGGCGATGATGGTTGTAGCTACGGTGGCCAAAAACAATGCCAGGGGCAGGGCCAGCCGCCGTCGGCTTAGCGGCCAATGCGGCAAGGGGCTTGCCGGGCCGGGCCCTTCTCCCTTCGCTTCCGGCGTCTTGGGGGACCAAGGGGTGGCGTCCGGGGTCATTTCAGCCCCACCATTTGTCTTAAGGCCGCCATCTCCGGCGGCGTCAGCAAGCGATACCTGGCCCGGGCCAGCCGTCCCAGGCGCAAAGGGCCGAAGGCGATACGCTTCAGCTTCAATACCGGATGCCCGACTTTTTCCATGAGGCGCTTCACCAGATGATGGCGGCCTTCCCATACCGTAAGCTCCAAAACGGTCTTGTCCTCCTGCCGTTTAATAACCTGCACCGCGGCGGCCACCTGCCTGCCGTCGATGGAAACGCCCGAGATCAACCCCGCCAGGGCTCGCCGCTCCACCTGTCCGGTTACCGTCAGCCGGTAGCTGCGGGGCACCTGGTGGCTCGGGTGGGTCAGCCGGTGGGCCAACTCCCCGTCGCTGCTGAGGAGCAGCAAGCCGGTGGCGTCATAATCGAGACGGCCCACCGGATAGAGGCGGCCCCGGAGATTTTCCGGCAACAACTCCATCACCAGCCGCCGTCCCTGGGGATCCCGCCGGGTGCAGAGATAGCCGTACGGCTTGTGCAGCACCACGGTCAGCGGAGGAGCTTCCGCCGAGACCGGGCGGCCGTCCAGACGCACCACCTCCCGGGCCGGGTCCACCCTGGTGCCCATCTCCGTAACCACCCGGCCGTTGACGCTGACCCGGCCGGCCCGGATTAACTCCTCCGCCGCTCGCCGAGAAGCCACCCCGGCCCGGGAAAGGAATTTTTGCAGACGCTCTTGTGGCATATGGAAGGGGAAGGCAAAAGTAAAAAGTAAAAAGTAAAAAGTAAAAAGGTAAAAGTAAAAAGGCAAAATGAAACTTATAGCTCTTTTTTGCCTTTTGTTTTTTTCCTTTTGCCTTTGGAGGCGCCCCCGGCCCTCCCCTCAACTTCTGGGGCTGAGAGCGAGGCTCAAGCCTAAAATTGAAATTCCAGGTTGAAGCCAATCGCCTCCCGCACTTCGGCCATGGTTTGTTGGGCCTGTTCCCGGGCCCGTTTATTGCCCTGTTGCAGGATGTCCCGGACTTCATCCGGGTGGGCCTCGAAGTGGCGCCGCCGCTCCTGCAGGGGAGCCATATTCTCCAGCAAGGCCTCGGCCAGCAGCTTTTTACAATCGACGCACCCAAGGGCCGCGCCGCGGCACTCCTGAATAATTTCGGCGAGCCTTTCCTTGGGCAGGTTGAGGCGATGAAAGGGGAAGGCCAGGCAGCGGTCCGGCTCGCCGGGGTCCCGCCGGAAGGGGCGCTGGGTATCGGTAATCATCTGGCGCACCTTCCGGGCCATCACCTCCGGGGGGTCGCTCAGATAGATGCAGTTGTCATAACTCTTGCTCATCTTGCGGCCGTCGGTGCCGGTGAGTTTGGGAATGTCGGTGAGCAGGGCCTCCGGCTCCGGGAAGATGGGGCGATAGAGGTGGTTGAAACGCCGGGCGATCTCCCGGGTCATCTCCACATGGGGCACCTGGTCCACCCCCACCGGCACCCCCTCGGCCTTGTACATCAGGATGTCGGCGGCCTGGAGCACCGGGTAGCCCAAAAACCCATAGGTAGTCAGGTCTTTGTGGGCCATTTCCTGGATCTGGTCCTTGAAGGTGGGGTTGCGCTCCAGCCAGGGCACCGGGGTAAACATGCCGAAGATGAGATAGAGCTCGGCGTGCTCCGGAATGGCCGACTGCACGAAGAGGGTGGATTTCTCCGGGTTGAGCCCGGCGCTCAACCAATCGATGATCATCTCCGGGATGAAGCCGCTGATGGCCTGGGGGGCCTCGTATTCCGTGGTGATGGCGTGCCAGTCGGCCACGAAATAATAGCAGCGGTAATGCTCCTGGAGCTTGAGCCAATTGAACAGGGCGCCGTAGTAATTCCCCAGGTGCAGCCTGCCGGTGGGGCGCATGCCGCTAAGGATGCGCATGCGCCTCTTTGGTGAGCCGGAGGATTGTTGTTTTGAACCGATTATCTCTGCCAATGCCATTAGTAATCCTGTTTAATTCGGAAATTTTCCGCTTGTCCCAAGTTTGGCTTGGGGGCGCCCTGGTCCGCCAGCCTTGCCTGGCATAAGGAAGCCGCCGAGCCTGGTTAAACCAAGTTCCCAAGCTCAGTTTGGGAACCTGATTATAATTGAAAGCTGGCGGCTGCTACTGACCGCTCAACAATAGATCAATCCCGGTCGCGGTAGCCTGGTGGCAAATTTACCATTTGGCACGCCTCTTTGGCAAATAATCTGCCAATATTCTTGCCATGGCGCCATTGGCGAATCTCGAAGGCAGCCAGCCTGGATGCTAATCCTTTTGGAGCGATTCCAGGTAAGAGCTTAAGGAACTGACATCGCGGCCCGGCTCAACTTCGTCCCCGGACCGGAGATCGTGGATGGCCACCCGTACGGGTTCCTCCATGGTGCTGGGAAAGCTCTCCCCGCTAGCGTCGTTGACGGTAATATAGGCACGCTTGCCTCGATATTTTATCCATTTCGTATACGATGCTTTCCCGGCGCAACTGGCCGAGAGATTGAAACCATGGCTTTGCATTATATCTTCGAGGCTCATCGTTTATTACCCTGCCGGATGACGGGATTTTCCCATCGACTCTGCCGCGGTTAGCACCCGCGCCATATCGGGGTTCTCTTCTCTAGAAAGGCCTTAACCCCTTCCTCCGCATCCATGGTGCAGCAAAGAGCCGCAAAACGGTCGCTCAGCATGTTCAGGGCCTGGCCGTAAGGAACATCTTGCATCCCATAAATTCCGGTCTTGCCGGCCTGCAAGGCCAGGGGGCTTTTGCTGGCCAATTTTTTGGCCAGGTCCATGGTGGCTTCCTCCAGTTTATCAGGGGGCACCACCTTGTTGACCAGTCCCAATCTCTGTGCCTCGGCCGCGGTGATCATATCTCCGGTAAGCACCAACTCCAGGGCCTTTTTGCGGCCGACATTGCGGACCAACGGCGCCGCCGGACCCAGGCAGATGAGGCCGACATTGATGGCGGTGGTCCCGAATTTGGCGTCCTCCGCGGCCACCGTCAGGTCACAGGCAAAGGACAGGCCGGCGCCATTGGCCAGGGCAAACCCCTTGACCGAGGCGATGACCGGCTTTTTCATCCTGGCGATGGTGTGATTGTGTTCATCCATCAACCGAATGAACTCGCGGTATTCATTATTGGTTTTCCCCTTGAATTCCTCCAGGGCAATCCCGGTGGAGAAATGTTTGCCATTGGCGTCGATCACCACTACCCGTATGCCGGGGTCATCCTCCATTTCCCAGAGGGCGGCATTTAGCTCCCGGGCAAAGGGAACGTTGAAGGTGTTCATGGCCTGCGGGCGATTTAGGGTAATGATGCCGATTTGCTCCTGCCGGTCCACCAAAATGTTGGAATATTCCATAATCCTCTCTCCTTCATCTTCAAAGAGAAATCAGGGTTCAGCTCTTCGCGGCGCTTGTCTCAAACTAGCGCGAGAAAAATCTAGTCGGAAACGCGGCCAGCGGGTGGGATCTAGGGAAATGATTAATCCGCCCATACGGTTATTTTCCCTCAAAATAAGTGGTTTGGGAAGATATCCGTGTGGTTTGGTTTCCTCGTGGGAGCTTTAGAAGAATATTCTTCATAGATACGCTTCAACAAATTTCTGAAGTTCCTCCAGCAGCAGCGCCGGCTCCCGCTGAGTGTCCAAAAGCAGCAGCGGCCGGTCCTCGGGCCCCAGGGGGTCAAAATCCCTGGCCTGGGCCTCGAACAGCTCCACCCGGCCGTTGGAAACCGCCTGGGGGTCGGTGAGCCTGATCCCCAGGCGCCGGCGGGCCACCTCCGGGGGGCAGGCGCAATAAATGAAGACCACTGGTGCCCGGTGCTCCCGGGCCAGTTGCCGCACCCGCTCCCGGTCCCCGGCCCGCTTAAAGGAGCCGTCCAGGATGACGCCACCCCCCGCGGCCAGGTGCGCCGCGGCCAGGCGGCGCATCTCCCCGTAGGTCCGGGCCGAGAAATCCTCGGCGTAAATCCCCTGACCAAAGGCCAATTTGGCCCGGGCGCCGGGGGCTAGCCCCGCCAGGGCCTTGCGCACCCGATCGCTTTCGATGACCGGCCATTCCAGGGCCTGGCCCAAGGCCCGGGCCAGGGTAGTCTTCCCGGCGCCCATCAGGCCGAAGATCACCACTAGGCAACCCACCGCGCCCCTTCCTCAGCGTACTCTCCGGCCAACCGGAAATAGGCCCTGGCCAGCTGCCGGGCCTGGGTCTTGGCTTCCGGGGCCAGTTCCGGGTCCTGGGCGGTGAAGGCGGCGATCTTGCCCCGCACGCAAGCCCGGTAGCACTTGTAAAAATCGAGCATCAGCAAGAGCTCCGGGTCTGCGGCGGCCCGGGCCAGATGTTCCACAAAGTGGCGGCTCAACTCGCGGAAGCCGTGAAAATCCAGGTCCATGGCCAGGAAATCGACATCCGCCGCCACATCACCATATCTGAATCGGGGATTAAATTCAATGCAATCGAAGATATATACCTGATCGGCCAGGCAAATGTTCCTCATGTGCAGGTCGCCGTGGCAGTCCCGGATGCGGCCTTCCCGGATGCGCCGTAAAAACAGGGCCCGGTGCTGCTTCAGGAAAGCGCCGGCAAAATTCCGGATGCGGTCAAACAGCTTCCGGGAAATCACAGAGCCCACCAGATTCTCAATGCGGGAGAAATTTTCCTGATGGTTATAGGCGATGATGGCCGGCTCCCCGAACTTGTTGATCCTGGGGCCGGTGGCCGCCTGGGCGTAAAAGGGCGCCAGCCGGGCGCTGATGCGGTCCAGGTGTTCCTGCCGCAGCTCCCCCCGGTCCGCAACCTCGTCCATCATGCGCTCCTGGGGCAGGCGCACCATCTTCAGGGCGTAATCCAGGGGCTGGCCCCGGCCGCCCAGGCGCACCTTTGACAAAAAACCCCGGGGAGAGGTGATGGGCAGGACCTCCAGGTAGATCTCCGGGCAGAGACGGCGGTTCAGGAGAAGCTCTTCGTGCAAATAATGGTGGCGCCGGCGCAGGGTGGTAAAGTTCAGAAACCCCAGATCCACCGGCTTCTTAACCTTGTAGGCAAAGCGGTCGGTGAGGAAGACATAGGAGATGTGGGTCTGGACCAGCAGCACCTGAGAGGTGGGCTCCGGGTAGGCCGCGGGCTCCATTAAGGCCGCCACCAGGTTCATGTTCTCAAGATAATCATGGAACCGGCGGCGGCCAGGGGATCGTCTGGTTGGAGAATGGCGACCTGAAGATTATTCTGGCCTGTCTGGCAGCCAGGGCGGGGACCAGATAATTGTTGGCGCCTCTTTTTGCGATAGATGAACGTTAATTCAAACCATGCTGCGCGCCTGGCGCGATAATCCAGGATGCGCAAGGCCCCGATGGTTTTGGAGAGGTTCGAGCCAACGGAACCAGGATTCCTCTAGAACATTTTTTCCTTTACTTCCGTCAATGTCTCTAATAATAAATAATCCATCTCAGGGCATGAAACCCTGGAAACAATAATCAGGTAAGTGAATTTAATAGCCATGAAGGCAGGGTGCTCGAAGGCGCCGGGTATTCGTGGCTTTTTTTATGTGGGAAACGGACGGAGGCTCTGCCTGAGGGGAGGATTTGCGAAAATCCCCCAGCCCCCAAAAGGCCAGGTGTTACGGCGGCAAGATCGCCAGCAAGGCGCCGGCGACCTACAGTCAGCACCTCATGGAAAGATCGGGCGGTTTGCGAGGAGAAACGGGTGCGCATCTGCATGGTAGACGGACAGGGAGGCGGCATCGGGGTGGCCTTGAGCAGACGCCTGAAAGAGGTCAACCGGGAGGAGCATGAGGTCGTCGCCCTGGGGACCAACGAGGTGGCCACCGCCCAGATGATGAAAACCCGGGCCAACCGAGGAGCCAGCGGCGAAAACGCCATCATTCGGACTGTGCCCACAGCAGATTTAATCCTGGGGGGTATCTCCCTCGGCGGTCACTTCCGAGAAAAAGAGGCCGATGGAAATTTTATATTGAAAATGATTATCAATTAAGATATTAATGTTAATTATTCGCAATTGCATTAAAGCGGGGTTAACGCGTCTTAAATAAACCCGGCGCGGGCCGGAGGGATTGCCCACGGCGCCATCTGCCTCCTGTATCGCTCCATCTGGAAAAAAGGGGGCCATTGCTCCGGGTGCGACTATCAGACGTGCCCCGGCAAATTTGAGAAGAAAAGCCGTTGATTCCAGGTCTTTTCCAGGAGAACGCCAGGGGTTGGGCCAGGGAAAATCTAACCACTACGGCCGTTGATATATTAATGGGAGCCGAGTATTGACTAAAGACGCCGCTTCATAAAAAATTTGCCTGGACTGTAAATATCTGGATAAAATATACAATTGGGTACTTTTTTCTTGAGTAGTTTGCCGTAGCTCTTTAGGAGATATCGCATGTCTATTTTGAATCACGATTCATTTCGAAAACGCCTGGTCCTATTGGGCGGCGCGATAATGGTTTTCGTATTGGGTGTAGGGTTGGGCATTCGCCTGTCCAGTTCGTCCGACCACGCCAGCGCCCAGGACACGACACAGCCCGCCTTTATTCATCAAGGCGACAAAATCATCATCCCCGAAGGCTCCGCGCTGCGCTCGCATTTGGTCGTGCAGCCAGCCACCGTAAAAAACACTCCGCACACGGTGCAATTGCCTGCTGCGGTGGAGGCCGATCCGGCGCGCACGGTCAACGTCCTGCCGCCGGTGGCTGGTAAAGTGGTACAGCTTAGAGTCTATCTGGGCGACCATATTACGAAAGGCCAGCCGCTCGCCGTAATCGACTCGGCCGACCTCGCCCAGGCTTATGCCGATGACGACAAAGGCCGCGATGCGCTGCAACACGCCAAGAGCACTTTGGAGCGCGTGCGCGGCGTGTATCAAGCCGGCGGCAGCGCCTTGAAGGATCTGGAGCAGGCCCAGAGCGATTACGCCCAGGCCCAGGCCGAGTTCAACCGGGCGGAAGCGCGGCTCAAGGAAATCGGGGTTTCTTCCCAGACCACGACTAAAACACGTCTCTTGACGCTTACCGCACCTATGACTGGGACCGTCACCGCCCTCGCCACTTCAACCGGGTCTTTCGCAAACGATCTGACCGCGCCGCTCATGACGATTTCAAACCTCGAATCGGTTTGGGTCACGGCGAACGTGCCGGAAAAAGACATTGCCTTCGTTGCCAAAGGCCAGTCCGTCGATGTGACCTTTCCGGCCTACCCGGGCAAGGTCTTTCACTCCACCGTTGCCTTCGTGAGCGATGTGGTGGACCTGGACACCCGCCGTACAAAAGTGCGGATTGTCTTCGCCAATCCGGACGGCAGGTTGAAACCCAATATGTTCGCCAATGCCATATTCAACGTACCACAGAAATCGGCGGTGTTCGTGCCTAATTCCGCTTTGGTCATGGAAAACGACAGCACCATAGTGTTAGTCGAGGTCGAGCCCTGGGCTTTCGTCAGACGCCCGGTCCTCCCCGGTTACGGGGAGGGTGACGGCGTCCGCATCGAACAGGGGCTGAATCCGGGCGATCGGGTCGTAGTCAAAGGGGCAGTGCTGCTCAATGATTAATGCCATCGTCAGCGTCTGCCTACATAAACGGCTCGTCGCAATAATGGTGGCGATCCTGCTTGCCGTTTTCGGCTACTACTCCTGGACTCAAATGGCAGTAGAGGCATATCCGGACATCGGCGACGTTACTGCGCAGGTGGTCACGCAGGCGCCGGGGCTGGCCGCCGAAGAAGTCGAGCAACAGATCACCATTCCGTTGGAGCGGGCGCTGGCCGGTACTCCCGGACTGGTGAACATGCGTTCGAGCAGCACCTTCGGTCTCTCCATCATCCCGATAACATTCCAGGACGGCGCCGATGACTACTGGTCGCGCCAGCGCGTCATGGAGAACATCGGCCAGGTCAGCCTGCCCTCCGGCATCCAGCCGACCCTTCTTCCGCTGACCGGCCCCACCGGCGAAATCTACCGTTACACGCTGGAGTCGGATACCAAAAACCTGATGGAACTTTCGGAAATCCAGCGCTGGATCGTCATCCCGGCATTGGAGCGCGTGCCCGGCGTGGTCAGCGTCGCCAATTTCGGTGGCTTCACCATGCAGTATCAACTGGAACTCGATCCGGGCAAGCTCCAGGATTTCGGCATCGGCCTGAACGACGTGGTCACGGCGATCAACAACAACAGCTCGAACGCCGGAGGCAGTCGCATTTCGCGCGGGGAGGAGGGCTATGTCATCCGCGGCATCGGCCTGGTGCGCACGCTGGACGACCTTGGCAATATCGTCATCACCCAGCGCAAAGGCGTGCCGATCCTGGCGCGGGACCTCGGCAGGCTGACCTACAGTCACCAGGAGCGCGAGGGCATTGTTGGCAAAGACAACAATCCGGACACGCTACAAGGCATCGTGGACCTGCTCAGGTATCAAAATCCGTCGGAAGTTCTGAAAGGCCTGCACGCCAAGGTTGCGGAACTGAGCAAACAACTCGAGCCGATGGGAGTACGCATCGTTCCCTACATCGACCGGGACGATCTGGTCGGGGAGACGGTGCGAAAGGTCTCGCACACCGTGCTCAAGGGCATCGGGCTGGTGTGTCTCGTGCTGATTCTGTTTCTCGGCAGTCCGCGCAGCGGCCTGATCGCCGCGGTTACTATACCACTTGCCCTCGCCGCCGTCTTCATCATGATGCATCTTACGAAGATGCCAGCCAACCTGTTCTCGCTGGCCGCCATCGACTTCGGCATTATCGTGAATGGCGCGATCGTGGTGACCGAAGCCATTCTGCGCAAGCGCGAGGCGGATCCCGCCATCCCCTTGAGCGAGGAGGATGTGTTGTCGTCAACGACACAGGTGGAGCGGCCGATCTTCTTTGCCACACTCATCATCATCACGGCTTACCTTCCCTTGTTCTCCTTCCAGCGGGCCGAGGCTAAGCTGTTCTTGCCCATGGCTTATACTTTTGCCTATGCCCTGCTGGGCGCGCTTATATGTACCTTCACCCTGATTCCCGGCCTCGCCTATATGGCCTTCCGCAAACCCCGGCGGGTCTTCCACAACCGGCCGCTCGAGTGGCTGGAGGGCGGCTTCCGGCAAGCCCTGGAGCGGATGCTGGCCACGCCGAAAATCGCCTACCTGATCGGTGGCGCGGCGCTGCTGGCGGTGATCGCGCTGGGCATGACTACCGGCCGGGAGTTTCTGCCCGAACTGGACGAGGGCACCCTGTGGCTGCAAGTACAATTGCCCACCGGGCTGTCCCTGGACAAGGCCAGCGAGATGGCTGGAGAACTGCGGCGGACGCTGCGCGAGTTCCCCGAAGTATCCTACGCCATCACCCAGCTCGGCCGCAGCGATGACGGCACCGATGCCTGGACGCCTTCCCACATTGAAGCACCCGTCGGCTTGAAGCCCTACAGTACCTGGCCCAAGGGCGAAACCAGGACGATGTTCCTGCGCCGGCTCAATGCCCGCTTGCAGCAATTGCCCGGATTCTCCATCGGCATCAGCCAGCCGATTATCGATAACGTCAACGATGCTCTCAGCGGCGCGCATAGCGCACTGGTAATCCGCATTGTCGGCGACGACTTCAAGGAACTGCGCCGCATCGGCGGTGAGATTGTCAGCGTGCTGCACGGTATGAGGGGCACGGAGGAGGCGTCTATCTTTCAAGAACCCCCGATTCCTCAGATCGCCATCGACATAGATCGCGCCGCCGCGGCCCGCTACGGCATCAACATTTCCGACATTACCAACCTGATTCAGACCGGGGTCGGCGGAGCATCGGTGGGCAAGGTGTATGTGGCCGACCGAACCTACGACATTAGCGTGCGGTTCCCGCAAGATACCCGCAACAGTCCGGAGGCCTTGGGCAATCTGGTACTGACCACCGCGGGCGGAGCTCAGATCCCTCTTTCCCAGGTTGCGCATATCAAACTGCAGACCGGCGAGAGCACCATCACCCATGACATGGCCCACCGCGAGTTGCTCGTGCGCATCGACTATGGGAACCGGGCCCTGTCTGATTATCTGGCGGAGGCCCAGGGCAAAATCGAGCAGTCAGTGCATTTCGATTCCACTAAATATCAAGTCGTATGGGGTGGTGAATTCGAAAACCAGCAACGCGCCATGGCCCGGTTGACTCTGATCATGGGACTCGTAATGGCGCTGATGACCCTGTTCCTGTTTGCCCAGTTCGGCAAAATGCGCCAGGCGGTGTTGATCCTCGGGGTAGTGCCGCTGGCGACTTTGGGCGGATTGATCACACTCCATCTAACCGGAGAGACGCTAAATGTCGCCAGTGCCGTCGGCTTCATCGCGCTCTTCGGCGTGGCGGTGCAAAACGGCATCATCATGATTGCCAACATCAACCGGGTGCGCCAGCAAGGGCTGGCGCTAGGCGAGGCCGTCCTGGAGGGGACTGCTGAGCGTTTCCGGCCGGTGCTCATGACCGCCACCGTGGCGACTGTGGGAATGCTGCCCGCGGCTTTGACCACGGGCGTCGGCACCGATGTGCAGCGCGCCCTCGCCACCGTGGTCGTGGGCGGCTTGATGATCGCCACGCTGCTCACGCTGTTTATCCTGCCAACCTGCTACTTTGCGCTGGAGCGCTGGGTGGAACGTCGTCAATCCGTGACACCGCCTGCAGTGGAGGGAAATGCATGAGCAAGCAAAGATCATTGCATGGCAAGTATGCGGCCAGGATCGCAACTACCCTTCGCTGGTATGCTAGACCGCCTGCTATCTCCTGGGGAGCAGTATTCACAGCCGCAATGCTCCTGACAGGATGTGCGGTTGGGCCTGATTTCCAACGTCCGGCGGCGCCCAAGGTCGAACGCTACACGCCGCAACCCCTGCCGGCGCAAACGGCAGCGGTCGGGGGAACGCGCGGGGGCGAAGCGCAGCGCTTCGTGGAGGACATGGACATCCCCGGTCAATGGTGGACGCTGTTCCATTCGAAACCGCTCAACCTCGTGATCGAGCAAGCGCTCAAGGCCAACCCGGACTTGGAAGCCGCCCAAGCCGCACTCCGCGGCGCCTGGGAAAATGTCTATGCGCAGCAGGGCGCCTTGTTCCCCAGCATCGCAGCCAGCTTCATTCCGACGCGCCAAAAGACTTCGGGCGCGCTGAGCAGTGCGACTTACAACAATACTTACACCTACAGCCTGCACACCGCCCAGGTCACTGTGGGCTACACGCTGGATGTGTTTGGCGGCACGCGACGGCAGATCGAGGCGCTCACCGCGCAGGCCGACGACCAGCGCTTCCAGCTCGAAGCCGCTTACTTGACGCTGACCTCGAACGTGGTCGCCGCGGCAATACAAGAGGCGGCCTTGCGCGGGCAGATCGGTACGACCAGGCAACTCATAGAGATCCAGAGCCATTCGCTCGAACTGCTGAAACGCCAATTCGCCTTGGGCCAGGTTGCCACCGCGGACGTGGCCGCGCAGGAAGCCGCGCTCGCACAAGCGCAGGCTACCTTGCCTCCGTTGGAAAAACAAATGGCCCAGCAACGCGACTTGCTGGCCCGACTCATCGGCCGTTTCCCCAGTGAGACACTTGCTGAGAAGTTCGATCTCTCATTGCTGGAACTGCCGCAAGAACTGCCGGTGAGCCTTCCTGCCAAGCTGGTGGAACAGCGGCCGGACGTCCGCTCCGCCGAAGAGCAATTGCATGCCGCCAGTGCCGAGATTGGCGTCAGCATCGCTAACCGTCTGCCGAATATTACCCTGAGCGGCGATTTGGGCACGAGTGCCCTGAAGATCGCTCAGATGTTCGCTCCCGGCACTGGCTTTTGGGCTTTGGCCGCCGATATGACGCAGCCAATCTTCCAAGGGGGCACCTTGCTGCACCGGCAACGTGCTGCCGAAGCGGCCTACGCGCAAGCAGCGGCGCAGTATCGGAGCACGGTGCTCACCGCTTTCCAGAACCTGGCCGACGCGCTGCACGCCATCCAAAGCGACGCCGACGCACTGAAAGCGGCCGTTGCCGCTGAGCAGGCAGCCGGCAAAAGCCTGGCGATCGCGCGCCGAACGTTGGAGTTGGGCAATATCAGCTACTTGGCCCTGCTGAATGCCCAACAGACTTATCTGCAGACCGCGCTCGTTCTGGTGCAGGCCCGGGCCAACCGCTACGCCGACACGGCGGCGCTGTTCGAGGCGCTGGGGGGCGGCTGGTGGAACCGGACCGATGTGGCCGCCGGGGTTGGAGATAGACCCCGTTCGGCGCAGCAGTCGCGTCCGCCTGGGTGAGGCCTGGCCGGAGAGAACGGTTTGAAAATGCCAAAATGGTCCAAAGGAATGAGGGCAGGCTTGGAGTGAATTTACAGGGAAGAAAACTGTTGACATTTTTCTCCCCTCGCCGTAGTATGCAAAAAGACTCCGGGCATGAACCCCGGAAGGTTTAAGAAACACCACATTGAATAAACCAGCCACGAAGGCTCGTAGCGCCGGCAGGCGCCAGGTTTTCGTGGCCTTTTTTTTGGCGTCTCACCTAAAAGGAGGGAACATGAGTTTCATACATTGCAGAACAGCAGCAATGGTCCTGATAGGCGTTGTGGTGGCCGCCAGCCCTCTCTGTCCATGGTTATGCCATGCTCAAATGACTAGCCCGACGCCGTCACCCCAAGGCACACCGGTCACGCCTAAAGAAGCCGAGCAAGTGCAGCCGGAGACCTGGGCAATGCACGGCCAGATAACGAACACCTGGGAATTGCAGCCGGCATTCTATTCCCCCTATTTTAAAGTAGGGCCTCATAGCCTCTGGCCTGGCGCCAATGGCAGGGAAACTACTGATATAACGGCCTATCTCGGGTTACGCCCGTGGCAGGGCGCCGAACTCTGGGCCAATCCAACTATGGACCAAGGCTTCGGTCTAAGCGACACCTTCGGGCTGGCGGGATATCCCAGCGGCGAAGCCTACAAGATCGGCAGAACCACTCCGTACTTCAAATTGGACCGGGCCTTCTTCCGTCAAACGATCAATTTGGGCGGCGAGACTGAAAAAGTTGACCCTGATTTGAATGTATTGGGTGGCACCCAGACCGCCAACCGTCTGGTGATGACCATCGGCAAGTTCAACGTGGTCGACATCTTCGACACCAACAAATATGCCCACGATCCTCGCGGCGACTTCCTCAACTGGTGCATCGTTGACCTGGGTTCCTTCGACTATGCGGCTGACGCCTGGGGCTTCACTTACGGAGCCGCGGCCGAATGGCAACAGGATTGGTGGACCGCCAGGGTCGGGCTGTTCGACATGTCGAGCACCCCGAACAGCATATATCTAAGCACCAGGGGCTTCTCGCAAGGGCAGTTCTGTGCAGAATTAGAAGAAAGGCATACACTGTGGGATCAGCCCGGCAAGTTCAAGGTCCTGTATTTCCTGACTAAAGGCAATCTTGCCTCTTATGGCAATGCGCTAGCTTGGGGCGCCGAAACCGGCATGCCGCCCGATGTCGAAGCGGTGCGCAGAATGCGCACCAAATACGGTATTGGGTTTAATCTCGAACAGCAACTGGTTCCCGATCTTGGTATGTTCCTCCGAGGAGGCTGGTGCCAGGGCGGCGTGGAGGAGGTCGACTTCACCGACGTAGACGTCTCTGTGTCGGGTGGGTTGTCGTTGAAAGGATCACATTGGGGCCGCCCCGATGATAACGTTGGGTTGGCATTTGTAGTCAACCAAATTTCGAGCCAGGCCAGGGAATATTTTTGGGCCGGCGGTCTCGGCGGGATTATCGGCGACGGCGAATTGACGCATGCCGCACCTGAACTAATATTCGAAACGTATTACAATATCGCCGTGGTCAAATTCGCCTCGCCGCTAACATTGGTACATGCAGTTCCGCCAGGAACAGGCAACGGCTCACTGAACATCACCGCGGACTACCAGTTGATCATCAACCCGGCTTACAACGTGGATCGTGGTCCTGTATCGGTCTTTGGCCTGCGGGCGCACGCAGAATTCTAAAGCAGATTAAAATAAGGAGGATTAATCATGCACATTCCCGACGGGTATTTGAGTCCCTCGACGTGCGTGAGCTTCGGCATAGTCATGATCCCCGCGTGGGTTGTGGCGGCCCGCAGGGTGAAGAACTGGCTCAAATCGAGATACGTTCCTTTGATGGCCATCGGGGCGGCTTTTTCCTTTACCATAATGATGTACAACGTGCCCATCCCCGGCGGAACCAGCGCTCATGCGGTGGGAGGCGGGCTACTCGCCGTGGTGCTGGGACCGTGGGCCACCATGATTTGCGTTACCATTGCCCTCGCCATTCAGGCCCTGCTCTTTGGTGATGGAGGCATTTGGACCTTTACCGCCAATTGTTTCAACATGGCGCTCGTTCTCCCTTTCATTTCCTATGGCGTATACCGGTTGATTAGCGGGAAAAGAGAGCTCAATGCGAAACGCCGCTGGGTCGGAGCAGCAGTAGGAGCTTACCTGGGGATCAATGCGGCGGCTCTGTGTGCGGGAGTGGAGCTGGGACTTCAGCCCATTCTGTTCCACACCGCCAATGGCGTCCCGCTCTACTGCCCCTACCCGCTTAGCGTCGCGGTCCCGGCCATGCTGTTTGCGCACTTCGTTCTTGCCGGCCCTTTGGAAGCGGTAGTTACCGCACTAGTGGTCCGCTACCTGCAATCCTACAACGTAGATCTGTTGAACATTCAGGCATTGTCAGCCGCTGCCGCTCCAGCAACTCCCGTTAGCTATCGGAAGTTCTGGTGGGCGCTGGGAGTCCTGATCGTCCTGTCTCCTTTGGGGTTGCTGGCCAGCGGCACGGCTTGGGGAGAATGGGGAGCCGAAGAGTTGCAGAAGATGCTCGGTTTCATTCCTTCCGGGATGCAACGCCTGGCTGACACCTGGTCACATGCCCCTTTGGGCGATTATTCCCTTCCCGGCTTTGAGAGTTTCTGGTCCGCGGCTATCATCTACATTCTTTGTGCGATCATAGGTGTCGGCACCATCTCCCTGCTCACTTATTTATTCTGGCGATTCCAGCTTGCGGAGAGCAAGGGACAGAATTGAAACCAAGGGAGTGCTGAATTGGTGGCCGGAATGCGGTCAGTTCCGTCATGGCTTCAAGAGAAAATACCACCGCCTGTGCCCCAGGCGGCAGCCAGGCGTTCTTCTAAACGCGGTTTCCTGGAAAAGACTTTGCATGCGATCACCGAAGCCCTCAAGAATGAGATCTTTTCCGAGTCTCTCGCAAGCCGGCCGGGTCTTTTGCAGGGGTTGGATCCACGTGCCAAACTGGTGACGATCCTCTTTCTGATCGGTATCGCGGGAGTGTTGCATCATATCTTCTCGTTGGTCTTGTTCAATTTATGGCTTTTCTGGCTGGCCAAGAGCTCCAGGATACCCATCGGAACTTTCGCAAAAAGAGTATGGATTGTGGTGCCTCTGTTTACGGGGATAGTGGTCTTTCCCACTCTGTTCAATGTGGTGCGGCCCGGTACCCCACTCCTGGTGTTGTTTCATTTGAGCCTTCCAGTGAAACTGGGCTACTGGACCATTCCCCACGAGGTGGCGATAACCAAAGAAGGGGTTGCAGCCGCGGTACTGCTGATACTAAGAGTGGGCGCCTCCGTTTCTCTGGCCGTGTTGCTGACCCTCACCACCCGCTGGAATACACTGCTCAAAGCGTTAAGCGTACTGCGGATCCCCCCGGTATTTCTCACGGTATTGGAGATGACTTACCGGTATATCTTTCTCTTGCTGCATACGAGCAGTGACATGTTCATGGCCCGCAGGAGCCGCCTCGTAGGTCGGGCGAACCCCCGTGAAGAGCGCCGGTTTGTCACTTCCGCCATGGGAAATCTATGGGGCAAGACGGCGGCCTTGAGTGAAGAGGTGCACGGTGCCATGCTTTCCCGCGGCTATGCGGGGGTGCCCAAGTCGCTGCTCCGGTTTGAGATGAAGCGGAGCGATTGGGTCTGGATGGTTTTGGTGTTCATTATCGCCATTTTGTTTGTGGGAGGTGACCGTGTCCTCGGCTGAGACTGCTAGGGCGCCGGTCTTTCTACTGGAAAAGGTGGGCTACCATTATCCAGGGGGGGAAATCGGGGTTCGGGACCTGGACCTGCTCGTTCACGAGCAGGAACGAATTGTTCTCTTGGGCGCCAACGGGTCGGGCAAATCCACCTTGCTTAAAGTTCTGGATGGTCTGCTTTTTCCTCAAGAAGGGGTCATCCAGGCCTTCGGCCAGGTGTTGCAGGAGAAGAGTTTAAACGACGACGGATTCAATCATACATTCCGGCGGCGGGTGGGGTTCGTTTTTCAGAACTCTGAAACGCAACTCTTTTCCTCCACCGTGTGGGAGGAGATTGCCTTTGGTCCCTTGCACCTGGGCCTGGGCGAAGCGGAAGTGCGGCAACGCGTTACGGAAGTCCTGGAACTTTTTGGCCTGGAGGACGTCAAGGACCGGCCGCCTTTCAAACTGAGTGGGGGAGAGAAAAGGAGGGTGGCCTTGGCTTCGGTAGTGGCAACGAATCCAGCCGTGTTGCTGCTCGATGAACCTACGGCAGCTCTCGACCCGCGCACCCGGCGGTGGGTGGTTGACATGCTGGCTCAGTTTGGCCAGTTTGGGAAAACGCTCATCACGGCTACCCATGACCTTGATATTATTGAAGAGATTGCCGATCGCGTCCTGGTATTCGGTGAGGATCATCGTGTGGTGGCCAATGGGACCCCTGCGGAGGTTCTCTCCGACAGAGATCTGCTCTTCCGCGTGAACTTGATCGATCCACGGTTTCACAAACATGTTCACGATGGTGATCACCGACATTATCACCTCCATGATTGAAACCAGAGGCCGGAGCGAGCGCCGGGACCCGGGGTCCCCATTTTTATCTCCGCGGAGCTGCTATTGACATCAGCCGCAGCCGAGTTATAATATATGGAAAATATAATAGGCAGGAGGTGATACCGCATGTGCTGCCACAGCAAAGACAAACATGAGCACGAACACGCCCACGGGGCCGAGACCCATGCCCACGAGGGCCACGAGCACAGGCATGAGGCCACCGTTCATAACCATGAGCATACCCACGACGAGGGCCATCACAGCCACGAGCATCAGTGCTGCCATTAACGGAAAGCCACGGGTCCGCTAACAATTAAGCCACGAAGGCCGTATCTGGTCTGAAGACCGGATGAGCATTCGTGGCTTTCCCTTTTTCCTTCCCGTTTTCTTATCCGCTAAGTCGAACCAAAGGGTGCAGAGGCTGCAAACATTTTTGGTCGGTTTGCGCCACTAAGAGTTTGATGTTCCCGTAACCCTTGGTAAACAGGTAGTGCCAGGCTTCCTCGACCTCAAAGAATCCTTGCCTGGAGCCCACCAGTTCCACCCGATCCGCCGGGAAGCCGATTTCCTTGCAGCAGCTTGCCAAATCAAAGCCTTCCGGCAATTCTCCCTCACCCACCAAATAGACGATCAGCCCGCTCCTCATATCACCTCCTATAAGTTCTGCATAGCCTGGGTCAGATGTTCCAGATAAATATTGACGATCTCTTGCTGCTCTCCCAGTCCCTGGCGAACGCCCTCAACCTGATAGTTACCCATCTTCAGCAGCTCGGATTTCCAGCTCTCCGGGCTGTTCCCCAGGATATCATTTTGCACGTGATCGCCGGCTACCAGAAGAAACGGGATAATCTTGACAGAGGTGGCCCCGGACCTTTTTATTTCCTGGAGCACCTCCTCTTTCCCGGGTTTTTCAAATTCCACCATGCCGAAGAAGACATTGCCATCGGGATAGCGGGAGCGCAGTAACTGCGCGAAGGAGTTATTGGTTGCCTGGGCTTTGGGGTCGGGACTGCCATGTCCCACCAGGACCACGGCGTTTTTCTTCAGATCCGCGGGAAATTCTTTAGATAATTCATTGAGAACCTTCATCTCATCCGCCTTACCGCTGAGCAGAGGTTTGCCCACGGCCACGGTGAGCCCGGGGACTTCCCGGCTTTGCTTAAGTACCTCTTCCCATTCTTTTCCCGGAGCCAAGAGCAAGGATTGAATGGCAACCTTGGTAAAACCGTCAGCCTTCAGGTCCGTCAAGACCTCAGGCAAGCTCTTTAGTTTTTTGTGCTGCTCCTCCAACACCTTGTGACGAACCTTAGTGGAAGTAAAGGCCCAACGGACTTCATAGCCGGGGAAGCGCTCTTTGATCCGGTCTTCGATTTTTTGGTAAGTGGGAAAGGCGTCGGTGGTGGTGCCAAAGGCCGCCAAGACGATGGCGGGTTTTGCCGTGGCCGCGGCGTTCAGGGTCCAGAGGGCGCTGATCATCGAGAGGATAAGCGCCAAAGATAGCCAGCCAAACTTGATCCGCTTTACCATGTTGTCCTCCTTGATTGAGACGGTTTTTTTCGCAAAAAAAATCCTTAAGTCACAGAGACTTAAGGATTGCACCCAGCTTCTTGATCCTTAAAGGAGCTTGCCGCCCGCTATGCCTCGTAGGGGCTCAAGCCTATATTCGGGCAGGTCTTCTGACTTCCGGTTCTTCCTACTACCTGCGCCTTCCCATCTCGCTTCAGTGAGACAGTGGCTTTGTGCAGGGTTCGTCCCCGGTTACAGCGGCGGGACCATGCCGGACTTCCACCGGCTTCCCTATTATGCCCTATATTGGGCACCCGAATTATTTAACACACCATATATAGGATTTTTTTCTCCCTGTCAAGGAAAAACTCCGCCTGGGTCAATTGGAGATCCTTTGCAGGATGCTCCGGGTCCGGGGCGGCAGCGCTGCATTTTCATGATTTACGGGCGAGCCAGGGGCTCCTGATTTACTTTGAAACTGTTGATTCACCTATAATCCCCTTGGGCAATCTCCTCCAGGGTGCGGCCGCTGAGGACCGATTCGGGCCGGGTCCGCAGCAGGTCGGCGGAGGCCTCCGCCTCCTGGTCGTCGGCCTTCACCAGCAGCCAGGCCTCGTCCTTGCCCGTCTTGAACCGGGTCAGGGCATAGCCGCCTTTGAGCTTTCGCCCCTCCAGCCAAAACTTGAGGTGGCCGTGGGTCAAGGCCTCCGGGAGGTCCAGGGCCACCCCCTTCTTCTCCGTGATATTGCGGAACTTCCCGGTGTCCCAGACCAGCACGGTCCCGGCGCCATACTCTCCTTCCGGGATAACCCCTTCAAAGCCGGCGTATTCCAGGGGATGGTCCTCGGTGGGTATCGCCAGGCGTTTCTCCTGGGGATCGGTGGAGGGTCCCTTGGGGATGGCCCAAGATTTCAGGACCCCGTCCACCTCCAGGCGGAAGTCGTAATGGAGGTGGCTGGCGCCATGTTTCTGGATCACGAAGATGGGTTCCGCCGACACCTCCCGGCCCCCAGGCGAAGGCTCCGGGGTGCGGCGAAAATCCCGTTTTGCCTGGTAATCCCTTAAAGTCTTGGCTGCCATGGGCATCCTCTCCCGGAAAGGGTGGTTTCGTCCTTAAAATAAACATCGGCTTCGCCCTGTCAATGCGGCGGAGAGGAGCGGCTCGCCGCCCAGGAAGGGGAGGGGCGTCCAAGTCCGGGCCTGCCTTGGCGAGTCTTTTTTGTCTATGCCAGGGGCCACCGGAGGTTCGGCGGCCGCGGGCCGCTGGTCCGGCGGGCAGTGCGCACCTCCCGCCAGGGCGACTCCATGAGTCGCTCTGGCGCAGTTCTCAGGCACCCAAAAAGGCGCGGGAGAGGCGCCCTACTTGATTGGAGGTTTGACCTGGTGCCGCCCCGGGAAACCACCGGGCATGACCGGGGGCGCCAGGGTTAGCGGAGAAATCCAGGGAAAATCTATTTTTTCGGAGAATTAGGTGCGGATCTCTTGACAAAAATCATAAATTTATTATATAAATAAAGGATTATCTATGATTGAAGGAGGGCTACGGCCATGCACTGCGTTAGTGTTAAATCCGGGGTGGATTGCACCTTTATGACCAAAAAAGGCTGTTCGTTCAACGGCGGCCAATGCAAGCCCGTGGTGGACGCCTGTGGCGGCTGCGAGCGGACTCTCCTGTTTGAAGACGCCAGCTTCTGCGGTTCTTTTCCCGATCCCGAAGCCAAATGGCGCCGGGGCCCCTGTAATCTGGCCACCCACGCCAAAAATGGCAAAAAAGAGATGCTCCAGAAGATCAATCCGCTGAAGGCTTCCAAGCGGCAGGCGGCCGGCCGCTAAATTTTCTTTACCTAAGTTGAACGGACAGCGCGGCTCGACCTCAAAAAAGCCGCGCCGCGCTGACCCCTATTCTTCCCCCGCCTGCGCCCCCCTTACCTCCCCAACTTCTCCAGAGCTTCCTGGATGCGGCTCAAGCCGGTGGCGATGCGCTCCCGGGAGGTGGCATAGGAAAACCGCAGGCATTGATCTTCCCCGAATTCGTTGCCCGGCACCGCAGCCAGGCGGGCCTCGGTCAGCAGGTAATCCGCCAGGGCCTGGGAATGGGACTGCCCCGGCCCGGGTTGCAACTTAGGGTAATAAGCGGAAAAGTTGGGGAAGAGGTAAAATGCCCCCCCCGGCTTGATGCAGTTGACCCCGGGGATCGACAGGACCCGGCGGTAGATGTCGTCCCGGCGCCAGGCGAATTCCGCTACCATGGAGGCCACCGCCTCCTGGGGGCCCATCAGGGCCTCCACCGCGGCCTTCTGGGCGATGGAGGTGGGGTTGGAAGTGGACTGGCTCTGGAGATTGGTGGCCGCCGCGATCGCTTCCTTAGCTCCAGCCAGGTAGCCGATGCGCCAGCCGGTCATGGCGTAGGTCTTGGACACCCCGTTCAGGACGAAGGTGCGGGTCTTCAGCTCCGGGGCCAGCATGGCGATATTGACGAACCTGGCGCCATCGAAAAGGATCTTGTCATAAATGTCGTCGGAGATCACGTAAAGACCGTGCGAAAGGACCAGCTCCCCCAGCTCTTCCAGTTCCCGCCGGCTGTAGACCCCGCCGGTGGGGTTGGAGGGGCTGTTGAGGACCAGGGCCTTGGTGCGGGGGCTGAGGCGTTCCTTTAATTCCCCGGCGCTGAGCTTGAAATCGTTTGCCTCCCGGGTAGGGATGAGCACCGGCACGGCCTCGGCCAGCAGGGCCATGGGCACGTAGGAGACCCAGTAGGGGGCCGGGATCACCACCTCATCCCCGGGATCGAACAGGATCTGGAAGAGATTGTAGAGCCCGTGTTTGCCGCCGCAGGAGACCAGGATCTCCTCGGGCTGGTAGGAGAGGCCGGAGTCGGCGGCAAACCTCTGGATAATAGCCTCCTTGAGCTCCGGGATGCCTGGCACCGGGGTGTAGCGGGTGAAGCCCTCTCTGATGGCCCGAATGGCCGCCTCCCGGATGTTTTCCGGGGTGTCGAAGTCCGGCTCCCCTACCCCAAAGTTGACTATGTCGACCCCCTGGGCCTTGAGCTGGTTGGCCTTGGCGTTCAAGGCCAGGGTGGCGGAGGGCGGAATCTGGCGAATACGTTTGGCGACTTGCATTAATACTCCTTCCCGGTAAAATTGAGGCATCAGCGTCGCAGAGCCATCATCTAAAAATTATCGAAGATTAGGTTAATTGTCAACTCGGGAGGTGCAGTGAAATCCCTGGCCATTATCAGCAAAA
>Ga0326727_10009704_pt1 | contig 23456 bp, 18 predicted proteins | sample MB2enrmetagenome_FD_207643 | JGI IMG/M metagenome (GOLD analysis project Ga0326727, IMG submission 207643) | Lab enriched peat soil microbial communities from McLean, Ithaca, NY, United States - MB29MY | ecosystem: Environmental > Terrestrial > Soil > Wetlands > Peat | place: USA: New York... | reverse complement strand
CCAATCTCCCCCGCCACGCTCATACCACCCTGGCCCAACTAGAAATCGACGCTCGACGCAATCTGGACTTGGCAGAGGCCTATAGCATGGTCCCTGGGCGCAGTCCCCAAAACGGTTAAGCACCCCGTCTAAGGACGCTCTCTAAGGTGCAGGCGCTTCCGGTAGGGCTTGAAAAAGTTCCGGCAATTGAAACGCGACAGAAGGATTAAACTGAATCTTGTGAAGGGCTTTTCTAAGGGTCTCGAGGATTTCCCAAAGACCGCTCCCGCGGATTTCGATGAGCTCACTTACCTTGAGTACAACCCCGATGTTCGGGTGGCGGTCATGCGGGGCGCCGTATCCTCGGGTTATCGGCACTGGATTGAGCATGGCTACGATGAGGGGCGGCTCTATGCGCCGGACTCACGACTGGCACAGGACAGTTTTCCTCCTACCTGGAACGAACTGCGGTATCTGCGCGAGAATCCTGATGTAGCGACGGCGATTCGCCTGGGAACTTATTCGTCCGGACATGACCATTGGGTAAAACATGGAGAACAGGAAGCTCGAATTGGCACTGGCAGGGCATTCCCCAAGACCGCCAATCTGAAGGTTGCCTTACGGAAGTGTCCTCCTGGATTTAATTATTTTTGTTTTCACTCGGCTCCGATTGGTCTGGGGTGGGCGGCGCGCGGCAATATTGGTCTTCTGAAAGCGTTCGGGCCGAAAGTGACGACGATTGACATTGCATGGGGCTCCCCGTCACCACCCGATGGTGATACGGGCGCTGTATTGGCACCCGAGAACCGGTATGCCGTCAATTTCTTTCACTTCAATCCCGATATCCTTCCCACCTTTCTGCACAGCTATGGAGCAAAGTGTTTTCGTGACCGTTACAACATCGGCGTCTGGGTGTGGGATCTGAATGCAGCCTATCCGTCCTGGCATCGGTACACCAGGATGTTCAACGAAATCTGGGTGCCGAGCCAGTTTGTCGCCGATGTGCTGCGCGTTGTATCCGCGGCCCCTATCGTCATCGTTCCTCATGTGGTCGATAACCTTCCTGCCGGCGCCCGTTCCCCGCGCGCTACTTTTGGTTTGCCCGAAAACGCGTTCATTTTCTTGTACGTCTTCGATGCCGCAAGTTCCATCGAGCGGAAGAACCCGCTTGCGTTGATCAGCGCGTTTCGACAGGCCTTCCGGGAAGAGCAGGACGTCTTTCTTGTGCTCAAATACCATCACGCGGACAAAGACCGTCCAGCCGTCGAGTTGTTGGAGCGGGTCGCCTCCACCAGAAAGAACATCAAAACGATTTCGCAAACTTTTTCCGAGGAAGATCTCGCTTCGCTGTTTCAGGTCTCCGATTGTTTTGTGTCCCCTCACCGTAGCGAGGGGTTTGGGCTGAATATCGCGATGGCGATGTATTACGAAAAGCCCGTCATCGTCACCGGTTATTCCGGGAACATGGATTTCACCAACCACGAAAACAGTTTCTTGATTGATTACGACCTTGTTAGCCTCCCTTACGACGTTGGGTATTACAGGGCGGGATACGGCTGGGCGCAACCCTCCGTAGACCATTTGGCTAACCTGCTACAAGCTGTGAGGAACTCCCCGGAGGAGGCCAGGCGGAAAGCGGCCAGCGGGGCCGCGACCATCCGGCAGCGGTTTAGCCAAAAGGCCCTGCTGGAGAGGTTCGGAAAACGAATCTCTGCCCTAAAGATGGAAAGCCCCGGTTCTGCGGTATAACGTGCAGTTCGATTTCGACTTAATGGAATAGCCGCAGTACCGCATTCAGCGGCGAGCTGAGAGTTACCATCGTGCGCCAGATACGGCTCGTCGAAATGGCCTGAACCTGATTGCCGAGGTCGTCGAGCCGGGCGCTTATGCTCTGGGCATGCCGGTCCGCCTGCTCCTCCAGCGTAAAGACACGCTCGGCGTGCTGGGTAATTTCGTCTTCAAGCTGGTTAGAGCGTTCGACGTGCCGGCCCATTCGATGGTCCAGCGTCTGCAAGTGTTGGGTGTGCCGGTCGAGCCCCGCTTCCAGTTTGTCGGTGCGGCCGGCGATTTGTCGATGCTGAATGTAGAGGTCTTCGGCCATTCGGATCTCTTGTTGCAGAGTATCGCGCTCGGTGGAAACGGTTTCGAGGAGGGTTTTCAATGTACGTAGCTGTTCCTGGAGTGCGCGGGCCAACGCTGTTGCCGTTTCGCGGTCTTTTTCCGCTCGCGACACTTCGGCGGATACCGCGGCCACGGTCCGGCGGCTCTCTTCGAGATCGTCCCGCAGTGTAGCCTGCTCCGTTCTGAGCGCTGCGTACTGCCGCTCGAGTGCAGAGATGGCTTGCTCCCGGATCGCGGGTTCGCGCTCTTCTTCAAGCACCGAGAGGCGTTCGGCAACGCGGCGCACGTTTTCCGCGAGAGCGCTTCCCCTGGTTTGATTAGCCGGCTGTGCAGCGGCAATGGTTCCATCCTCTGTTTCTAGGGCGGAGAGATATTCGCGTTGGCGCGTGGAAGCGGCGGTGGTCAAGTTATGCTCCTACCATTAGTCTATCGAGGTGTACAGATGTACGGGTCCCAACCCATTTTATGCCCCGCGAAGGTGGCCTAGAAAACCGGCAGCTTCGCCATAAGCCTCCGGTACGCCAATATCTAGAAACGGCGCGTCTGAGATGAAGGCGCCCGGCTTCAGTTCCGCCACGTGGGCCTCTATCAAATCTTTTTCGAGGGAGAATCTGGCGGGAAGCGGGTATCGGTGCAGCAACTCGCGAGCGATAACGTAGATGCCCCCGCTGATCAACCCCGGCGCAGGCTCGCCCGCGGCGCGAAACCGGACAATGTGCTCTCCGCAAACCACGACGCCGCCGTAGCGCGAGCAATCCGGCGTCCGGCGCAGAGCAATCGTAACCTCTGCCCCCGCCGCTTTGTGTACTGCCATCAATGCTGCATAATCGAGGGCAAAAAGAGTGTCGCCGTTTAAGACCATCGCCGCATCTCCCTCCAGGCGCTCAAAGGAACGGACTAGCGCACCGCCGGTACCGAGCGGTTTCTCCTCGCATTCATATACCAGCTCCAGACCACGGTAGCCGGCGCCGAAGTAATTAGAAATTTCGGCTCCCAGGTATCCTGTGGAAAGAACCACGCGGCGTACCCCCTGTCCTACCATATGATCTAGCAGGTAGGCCAGAAACGGCCGTCCCAAAACCGGCGCCATAGGCTTCGGAACGTCGGAGACTACAGGGCGCAACCGAGTCCCCAGGCCGCCGGCCAAAATTATAGCCTCCAGACTGCTACACCCTGTATCGGACAAGTCAGTTTTTACACCCTTTCCGTGAAACGGCAAGGAATCGACGTCAATTATGCCGACGCCTGATACAATATTATGCGGTTTACCCCTGCGTTTGCTCCGACCTGGAGCCCGTTTCCAACGTCGATTCTTGTCGCGAAATAGGCCATGAGCGTGGCAACCCGCCCCTGGTGGTGGATTTACCAAAGAGGCTACCCCCTGCGTTGCCCAGGAGGGGCGTAATCCATGACTATGACTGTTCCTGGACAACTGAGCGCCGGCCAATACAAATTCCCGGCGGATTCACCCTTGTTTGCTGCGCTCTTCGATCCCGCCTGGTACCTGGGGCGCTACCCGGACGCCGTTCGCGCTCTGGACGAAAACCAGAACCTCACTCCCCTCGATCATTATCTCCGGGAAGGACTCGCCGATGGCCGTATTGCCACTCCGTTCTTCGATGCCGAATGGTATCTGAGCGCATACCCCGATGTCCGCCGCATCGTAACGAACGCTCCGTCCCGCTACCGCCGAGCGATCGAGCACTACCTCACTATCGGCTGCCACGAAAGCCGTGATCCGAACCCCATCTTCGACGAAGCCTGGTACGCTGCCCGGTACGACAACCCTAAGCAACGCGGCCCATACGTCAACAACTATCACCACTTTCTGGCCGAAGGCGCTGCCTCCGGTCTGAGCCCAAGTCCCCTGTTCGATGAAGCTTGGTACCGCCGCCAGTACAAAGACACCGCCACCGCCATCGCCCAAGGCCTCTTGCCGAGCGGCTATCACGACTACCTCCGCCGCCCCATCGACTCCGAACGCAGCCCCTGCCCCTATTTCGATGTGGAGCAGGCTGTCAAGAGGCACCCGCTGGAGGCGGCGAACGATCAGTCTACCCCCGCCCTCCGTCTCGCCTACTTCGATTTCCTCACTTCCGGAGCCCCCGGTGGCCGCAATCCCTCCCTCCACTTCGATGAATCCTGGTATCTAGCCACTCACCCCGCTGTACGCGCTGCTGTCGCGGCCGGCACCTACCGCAGCGGATATCATCATTACCTCTATGAGGGCATAGAGCTCGACTACGACCCCAACCCCTATTTCAACGGCAAGTGGTACTCCGGCTGGTATCCCGAAGTTGCCGAAAGCCTCGCCCGCGGTGAGTACCGGAGTGCCTTTGAGCATTACGTCTGTGAAGGCGCTGCCGCCGGTCTGAACCCCAACCTGTATTTTCAGGAACGCTGGTACACGCACAACAATCTGGACCTCCGGGAAGCGCGTCGCCGCGGCCAAATTGCGTCAGGCCATGCTCACTATCTGAAACTGGGCTACCGGGAAGGGCGTGCATTCTCCACCATATTCGATCCCGAGTGGTACCGCCGCACCTATCCGGAAGTCGACCGGTTCATCGAAAGCGGCCTGGTCACCTGTGCTTACGACCATTTCTGCCGCTACGGCCAAACACTAGGTTTCAACACCTGCCCCGATTTCGACGAAGGCTGGTATCTGACGCAGTACCCCGATGTGCGGACCGAGATTCGAGATGGCAAATGGCTCTGCGGACTGCACCACTTCATTGTCAAAGGTCTCAACGAGGGCCGCCTCGCCAAGCCCGGCCTGAAAGCCGATAATCCCGAGCGGAACCTCACCGTAACAGCCTTGGCGCGGCACGAATTGCGGCACTTTCTGGCGCGGGGTGAAACGCTGGTCTGCAACACCGACGCCCAGCCGGTCGTGTCCATCCTATTGGTCCATTACAACCGCGCCGAACTGACGCTCCGTTGCCTCCAATCCATCGTCCGCTGGGCGGATATCCCTTATGAAATTGTGGCGGTGGACAATGCCTCGACCGATGAAACCGAGGCTATGATGGCGCGCGTGCGCGGTATTCGCGTCATCCGCAATCGGGAGAACCTCCAATTCCTCCGTGCCTCTAACCAGGCTGCCGCGGCCGCCCAGGGGAAGTACCTGTTGCTCTTCAATAACGACGTGGAATTGCAGGCAGGGGCCCTCAGCTCCTCGGTCAACCTCCTTGCCGCTAACCCGGATATCGGCGCGGTGGGCGGCAAGATCATACTGTATTCCGGTGTGTTGCAGGAAGCCGGCTGCTACCTGTTGGAGAGTGGATGGTCCATACAGTATGGCCGTGGGCAGGCGCCCTTCCGTAGCGAATACATGCACCGCCGCGACGTGCCTTACTGTTCGGGAGCGTTTCTCATGACCCCCGCGGCCCTGTTTGCCGAATTGGGGGGATTCGATGAAGCCTTCTTGCCCATCTATTGTGAAGATGCCGACTATTGCCTGCGGCTGTGGGAAAAGGGATTCCGTGTGGCGTTCAACCCGGCCAGTATGATCCTGCATCACGAAGGCGCCGCATCGCGCCACGCCAGATTCTCCGAAGCGAGCGCGTTGCGGCACATCGCGATTCTGCGCGCCCGCTACAAAGATCATCTGGCAACAGTTCCCGATTACAGTGTGGCGCCGGTGTCATCCCGGGATGGCTGGAGCATGCGCCCCGCGTGCCTGGTGATCGTAGACGACCTGCTTACAGAGGCGGCCAACGGCACGCTGACCGACGTCCTCACCCGCGCCGCGGGAGAGGGGTTCTTCGTTTCCTTGTATCCACTGAAACCTTGGATTGGCGAACGTGCCGAACTGGGAGCGACCGTTCCCGATGATGTGGAAGTGGTCGCCGAGCAGGGATTGGAGCAACTGGAAGAATTCTGCAAACAACGATCGAAGCTCTACCGAAGGGTGATTGTGCTCGCACCCGAAGAAGGCGGCGATTTCCAGTGGCTGCACCGGTGGCTGGAGGGAGTGGAGATCTTTACGTAAGCGGTTAATCCTGAAGTCCAGGTGCTTTAGCATCGCTTTCGCGCTTTCGCGGCTGCGGCGCGTAAGGACAACTTCAGGAGGGCCCCGTCGGTTTCCTAAGCAAGAACGCATCTTGATGGGGGTTGCCTTTAGCGCCTTCCGGGATGAAATCGACCACCTCGAAGCCGCTCGCCAACTTTTCACGCACATAAGCCGGAGGGTGAAATGCGGCACAGGTGCTAGTTCCGGACTCGCTGCCACCCCTCACCGCAAGTTGGCCGGAATGAAATAGCTCCTGCTCCTCCGGACTCATGATATCCAGGTAAGATTCGCCATGTGTTGTCACTACCAGATATCCACCCGGCTTCAGTACCCTGGCGAGTTCTCCTATCCAATGAAACTGAAGCGGCTCCGATAGATGCGTAAAAACGGAAAGGGCGTAGACCATGTCGAATCGATTCCGGGTGTACGGAAGAGGACCGCGTAAATCATTCGTTGCAAATCGGGCGAAAGGGAGATATTGATCGCACCACGCTACGAGCTTGGGGTTATGATCCACGCCATGCAGTCTTGTTTCCGTGAAAGACTGAAAATGCCGCATGACTCGTCCGCAACCGCAGCCGAAGTCGAGGACCGCACGAAGATCGTCCAAACGGACTCCGGCGTGTTCCAGCATTTCAATAATGCTTTCAGCTCCCCAGCGTCCTGCCTCCAGAAACCAGGCGACGTCAGGGGTTCCGGCCACTAGCTCGATCAGGTCCGCGGGTGGAATCGGCAGACCGTCCGCCGCTCGCGCGCCGGCATCATCCGGCTCATAAACCGCGATCCGCGAACCTCCCCGTATCCCTTCTTGGACACTACCTCCTAATCGCTTAAAGCCGGAAAAACACCGATTCCATACATCGAACACATCGGCCGCTCGATCACTCACCGAGCTAGCATAACATTGTTTCCGGAACATGGGATGCGCGTTGCGATTCTCAAAAAGGCAATTCGCCGCTTGCCTTACACGGTCTCCAACTGTCTGGAAGGCGGTCTATAACCTCGATGTTCTCGTAGTCCTTTGTTTTTCGGGCACCAACGGTCCGTACCCATGCCGCCATCCGGGCAAGCCCCGTTTCCAAATCCACAGTTGCCCTCTGTGCGAACGTTGTCTCGCACTTCGCATGAGAACTAAATGCGTCTCGGACCTCCTCTCGCGACGAGAGGTATTCCGTGCCGTAATCGCAGCCCATGGCCCGCTTCACCGCAGCCGCCAGGTGGTTGATCGAAACCGGTATATCGGAGCCTACATTGAACACCTGACCGTAGGCAGAGGCAACATCGACCGATCGTGCTATTAAGGGCGCGACATCCGACACGTGAGTAAATGCCCGCGTCTGGGTTCCATCGCCGAAGATTGTGCAAGGCCGTTTCTGGAGGAGGCTGTTCATGAAGATTCCCACGACGTTTCTGTAACGGTCGGCAATGTTCTGCCGCTCACCATACACATTGTGCGGACGGAAGACTATATAATTCAGACCGAAGATTCGGCGAGCGGCGGCGAGATCAAGCTCAACCGCGTATTTGGCTACGCCGTACGGGTCCTCCGGGTGGGGAGCGAGCGATTCGACCATCGGTGTTTGCCCGGAACCGTACACTGCAATGCTAGAGGTGAAAACCAGACACTTCGCCTTATGGCGTAAGGCTGCATTGATAACGGACATGCTACCGACGAGGTTATTGGTATAGTTGAAACAGCGTATGAAATGGCTCAGCCCCTCCGCGGCATACGCGGCTAAGTGATACACATAGTCGAACGCGTACTCGGCAAACAAGCTCTCAACTAAGTCCTGGTCGGTGATCGAACCGACAACCAGCCGCGCCCCGGGGTTTACACTGGCCCGGTATCCTCCCGAGAGGTCGTCCAAAACGATGACCCGTCGGCCAAGGGCGATCAGAGAGTCGGCTACGTGACTGCCAATAAATCCGGCTCCGCCTGTAACTAAACACGTTGCCGGTTGGGGTGTACTATTTTGTATCTCATTCATGCCGATTCGATAGCTCTCAGCGCCTCCAGGCGCGGGAGCCGCCCTCTGTGAATTGCATAGAAATCAGTTGCCCGCCATGTTTACGCAAAGCCCGGCAAAGCTGCAGCCGCCGCAGAGGATCTACCATAAAGATCATATATCCGCCGCCGCCAGCGCCGGAAACCTTGCCAGCCACTGCACCGGCAGCCAGGGCGGATTCGAAAATAGCATCCAGTTCCGCGTTTGTAACCATGGATGCCGTTCGTTTCTTGTCTTCCCATCCATGCCCCAGCACCTCGGCAAATCGTGTCATATTGCCGGTCAACACCGACTCTTTCATGTCGACGGCTTCACGCTTCAGGCTGTGGGTAGCATCGAGCGAGATCAGGTTGCGGCTGGCAAGATTCCGTGCCTGTTCATCGATGATAGATCCATCTCCGCGAGGCATCTCGGTGTTATAAAGCACGATAGAGGCCTCTAGTTCGTTCACCACCGCGGGCTTGATACGGAGCGGGTTGATAATGGCGCGCTCGCAGGCATAAAACTCCATGAAATTAAAGCCTCCGAAGGTGGCCGCGTACTGATCCTGCCGGCCGCCCGGCATTCCGGCATCGTGGCGTTCTATTTGATATGCCAGGCGCGCCACTTCGTATTCGCCCAAAGGCAGGTTCAACATTTCCTTGAATGCTTCGAGCATTGCCACTACCAAGGTCGATGACGATCCCAGCCCGGAGCCTGCTGCCACGTCGGAATAGGTCGTCAACCGCGCCGATATCGGGCGACCACCGTTCCACTCGCTAACAATGCGCTTGTACACCGCTCTGTGCAGGGGAAGAACATCGTTCGGCCCGATTTCATCTTCCACGGAGCATTCGAAGGACTCCTCACGATCTGCGGCTACAAAACGAATCTTGCCGTCATGGGTCGGTTCGAGTGTTGCATACACAAATAGGTTGATGGTGGCATTCAGCACGAAGCCGCCGAATTCGTCGCAGAACGGCGACAGGTCCGAACCGCCGCCGGCCAACCCTAGCCGCAAGGGAGCACGAGCACGTATGATCATTGCCGTTCCAATGCCTATAATCCGCTGGAATTCCGAAACGGAGGGCAGTCGCGATTAGCCCGCTTCAGTGTTTCCATATCTTCTTTATACTGATTCAGATGGATGCGAATTTCCGCGCTCGTAGCCGGCAGAGCCCGGGACGGATCGTCTCCGGATCGCTTTCTTAGAATCACCTCGATTGCGCTCTCTGTTACCGGAGTGAGAGTTTGATCGAAGCGGGGCAGAGCGTAATGATAGGTAGCATCCAATAATTCGATCTTTATAATTTCGGCAACTTCACAGAACTGGCCCACAAGGTCCAAGACATTGACCGACCGCGGACTCCAGGACTGCGCCTTCTTAATCGTAAATGTCCATTTGTGGTCGCGGTTGTAAGTGCTTGGAAATACGCCTTGCTCGTATAAATCTTCCTCTGGCACAGTGATTACGAGATATCCGTTTGGTTTGACGATACGAAGCCAGTTTTCAAGTGCCGCGGCGGGGTCGACCATATGTTCCAAGCAGTGGCTGCTGTGAACGAAATCAAATGAGGCATCTGAAATAGATCCCAGAATCTGCGCGTCGCCGTCAGGAAGATCCCACGTGCGGATGGACTGAATCAGAGGGAAAAGATCTGCATACAGCGCCAGAGGGTCTGGAGCGCCGCCGATGTCGATGCCAACGCCTCTGAAATACTTCGTCAGAAAATTGGGATCGTGCAGGCGGCGCTGGATCGATTTACTGCACTCTTTCATAGCTGTGCGTCCTTACGCGCGGTCCAGACACGGTGCCGGCGCCGTGAGAGGGCTTCGATAGTGGACAATCTCGAGAATCTCCTGAAGCCTCTGGACGCCTGCATCGGAAGAATAGGTATTGGCGACGAAATCGAGTCCGTGGCTTGCGAGTTCCTCCCACAGGTGTTGGTTAGTGTAGAGTTCCACGATCGACTCGGCAAACGCAGCGGGCTGATCGGCTATCAGAACCTCGGCTCTATGGCGAAGCCCCATTCCCTCTGCCGCCACAGAGGACACAACCGACGGCACGCCGTAGGCAAGGCTTACAGCGACCTTGCCTTTGATCCCTGCCCCATAGCGGATCGGTGCAATGGAAAGCCGGCATTTCGCAAAATACGGCTTGAGATCGGGGACATAACCCGTGATCTTAATCAGGTCGCTGCCCAGCGCTCGTAACGAGTCCGGTGGATGACTACCCATCAGGTAGAGCGGAACGCCGGGAAGTTTCTTCTGAATGAAAGGAAAGATCTGCTCCACAAAATAGAAAGCGGCATCCACATTCGGAGGATGCTCAAAGTTGGCCAGGAAAAGTACGCCGTCGCGGTCCTCGAACGGGGTAACAGTTGGATCCGGATCTAAAATCCAAGGGAAAACGTAGACGTTACTCTGGGGGCATTCCGTGCTTAAGACATCCTTCTCGTACGAGCTATGAACGATCGTGCAATCCACCGTACGAATGATCGATAACTCCGAAAGTTTCACGCGCTTGGCTTTAGTGGCGATGGCGGAATTGTTTGCATGGACGGCTTCCCTTTCAAACCGAAGGTAGTGAAGATCGGTGGTATGGAAGAGAATTCGGGCGCGCGGGCAGTATTCCCGGATGGTGTGGAGGAACATGGCGGCGACGGGCTGCCGGAAGATGAATATAAGATCGTATAGGTGGCCATGTTCCTTCAAGTGGGCTTTCAACGAGCGGACATCCGACAACCCGGGGCACTCGACACCGATGCGTTGTAGGGCCGCTGTGTAGGAGGGCTGGCTCCCAAAGTTCACGGCTGGACTAAAGGTTACCTTGAAGTCGAGCCGCTGGAAGGCGCGGAGTAATTCATACGCCGTACGGGAGCCGGAATCCTGGTCCGGAGTAGGCGTATTGATGTCCAAGAAAAGAATACGCGCGGGCACGCCTCTGTCGTGTTCGATCTCGGGATGGTCTCCATTGCGCCGATGGGATGGGAGCACGGACTTCCAGCGTTCAAATAGTTTCCGGCTGTTAGTGGCTTTGTGCGCCTCCGCGGCGCCCCCATGGGAACTCCCCTCGTAGTGGATGACCGCTGAGAAAGGTTGATAGAGGACTTTGTATCCGGCCTCTCTCACGCGAAAAGCCAGGTCCGAATCTTCACCATAGGCCGGAAGATAGTGCTCGTCAAAACCACCTAACGTGTCCCACAGGTGACGGGGCAAGATGATAGAAGCCCCGGAACAATAATCCACGGGGCGGAGGTAGTTATACTCCGGCTTGTTCGGATCGTCCCCACGTCCGTAGTTCCATGCCGAGCCGTCTTGCCCGACGATGCCACTTGCTTCCTGGAGTCTGCCGTCGGGTAGCAGGAGCTTCGATCCGACTAATCCGGCGTCGGTCACGGTTTCGAAGGTCTCCACCAACCGATCGAGCCAACCCGGCAGCACTTCGCTGTTGTTGTTCAGGAATAGGACGTATTTACCGCGTGCCAGAGTGGCGCCGCGGTTGGAGGTACCAATAAATCCCTGGTTTTCGGAGTTGCGGAAATAGCGAATTCCGGGGCACCGGCGATACAGATCGCCAGAATCGACAGGGGAGGCGTCGTCCATCGCAATCATTTCAAAAGAAGCTCTGTGCTCGTGTCGTGCCAGGGACAGGAGGCACCGTTCCGTCATTTCCAGGTGCTGGAATGTCGGAGCATATATCGGGACGATGATGGAGACCTCCGGCTCCCCGGGTGCGGGGTCGGCGAAAGCCTCAATCAGAGGGTGCGGACATCGGCCTTGTCCAAACTCGAAAAAATGGTGCAGCGGATTGAGGCCGGAGGAAGCGGCATCCGGATATCGCTCCACATAGAATGACGTGTCGAAAAGGAGACTGGGATCGCGTCCTTCGGCTGCTCCGTGGCGGACGTAATGACTCAAAGGATTCACCCCGGCGGCCGCCACGTCGGGGTTCCGCTCCAAATAGAACGACGTGTCGAACAACGGGTGGGGATCGCATCCCTTGGCTGCGCCGTATTCCAGGTAGTGGTACAACGGGTCCGCCTTTTCGACAGCGGCGTCGGGGTTCCGCTCCAGATAGAACGAAGCGTCGAACAGCGGGTGAGGGTCGCGGCCTTCGGCTGCGCCACACTCCAGATAGTGGCACAGCGGGTCGGTCTTTGTGGCGGCGACTTCGGGGTTCCGCTCCAGATAGAACGACGCATCGAACAGCGGGTGAGGATCGCGCCCCTCGGCTGCACCGTACTCCAGATAATGGCAAAGCGGATTCATCCTCTGGGAGGCTACGTCGGGATTCTGCTCCAGGTAGAAGACGGCATCGAACAGCAAGTGGGGACTTCGCTTCTCCATGCCGCCATATTCCAAATAGTGCTGAAGGGGATTGATCCCGCTTGCGGCCACATCCGGGTTCCGCTCCAGGTAAAACGAAGTATCGAACAGTGGATGCGGGGCGCGCCCCTCGGCTGCCCCGTGTTCCAGATAGTGCTGTAACGGATTCATTCCACTCGCAGCTACGTCAGGATTCCGCTCCAGGTAGAAGGAAGTGTCGAACAGTGGATTAGGATCGCGTCCCTCGGCTGCCCCGTGTTCCAAGTAGTGCTGAAAGGGATCGATTCCGCTTGCGGCCACGTCAGGGTTCTGCTCAAGGTAGAAGGAGGCGTCAAACAGCGGGTACAGGGGCTCCGATTGGCAATCCGGCAAGAGAGAGCGAACAACTGGCTGTTCCACGTCGGTATCCGAGTGATATATGGTAACACAAAGATGTGCAAGTTTACCTAATGTTTTCATTCATTTACGAGAAGACGCCGCTACCGCCTGAGCTCGCTTGGCAGCCTTCTGAGGCTCCCGCGAAGGTGTCTCCCTAGTGCGATTTCCAAGGCCCGCATCGATCGCTGGAAGGAGTGGAGATCCTCGCGCGCATTCTTTTTCGGTAACCTAATAGGCTAAGGCATATGAGCGACATCGGTACAAACCAAGGGCCGGGCCAGAATCCGTTGTTTGACAACTCCTTCTACCTCGAGCAGAACCCTGACGTGGCGGCGAGTGGAGTCGATCCTCTGCGCCACTACCTGGAGTACGGTGCAGCCGAGGGCCGCGACCCGCATCCGCTGTTCGACACCTCCTTCTACCTGGAGCGTAACTTTGACGTAGCGGTGAGTGGCATGAATCCTTTGCAGCACTACCTGGAGTACGGAGGTAGGGAAGGCCGCGACCCGCATCCGCTGTTCCATTCCTCGTACTACCTGGAACAGTATCCGGACGTGGCCCTGGCAGGCGCGAACCCGTTGCTGCACTATTTGACCTACGGCTATGCCGAAGCCAGACAGCCGAATCCCTTGTTCGACAGTTCCTTCTACTTGAAGCAGAATCCGGATGTGGCGGCTGCGAATGTCAACCCCCTGGTGTATTTTGTCCGCTTCGGCGCGGCGGAAGGCAGAAACCCGCACATGGCATTCGATATCAGGCGCTACCTGGCGCATCACCCTGGGCTTGCAAGCTCCGGCATGAATCCGTTGACGCACTACTTCTCGCAAAAACAAGCGGCATCGTCGCTTAGACCGTAACCCCTCCAGAAACTTCCAGGGGCCTTTCGATTCTGGGTCCTTTTGGGCTCACGTTCGGCCGAAGGCCCCGCCCGCAAACGAGCCCCCAGCTACCTGGCACTACTCACACTCTCAAGCCAATCAGCCACCTGAGCCGCCAGAGAAGCCCACGTAGGAAGCGGCAATCGCCGCGCCTCGGCAGCCTTTTTCTGGTGGAATTTGTCATCAAGAAAGGAGATCACAGCCTGCCGTAGGCAGTGTTGGTCAAGGGGCTGAACCAGGCAGATACCCCTGCTGCCGTACTCCTCTAGGCTAGGAATGCCATCGCTGGCTATAACGGGTGTTCCAAGCCAGAGGCTCTCAACCGGGGGCAGCCCAAATCCCTCTGCCGCGCTGACGTAAATAGTCGCGCGGCAATTCTCGACGTACCGTCGTGCCATGCCGTCGTCTGCATCCGGGCACACCGTGAAGTTCGGATACCGCTCTCGCATGCGTCCGATGCGCTCGACGAGTTCTGGCGCCACCCAGCCGATGCGGCCTACAAACGTAAGCTCAACTTCCGGAACCGACGACAGAATGGGCTCAAAAGCGTCGAGGACCAAAGCGTGACCTTTGCGGGGCTCTATGGTTCCCAGGACTACGAAACGTCTCGGGGGGGGGCGCCGAGCCGGCTCTGGGCGACTGCCAAGTCCATCGCTGCCCAAGCGTAACACAGGGCCGCGGACTGTGGAGCTGCGCAAGAGTCGCTGCCAATAGGCCCGCTGCGTCGCTTTGGAAATGAAGGCGAGATTCGGAATATTTCGGATCAACCGAAAATATCGGCAGATTATCTCGTGGTGTGCTTCGGATACAAAATATTCAGGATGCGTCAGAAACAGTAAATCGTATATAACGAAAAAATAGCACGCATGTAATTCAGGCGGCTGGCTCTCGTAGAAGTAAACTCGCGGAGGATCCCAAAACACCTCCGGACAGAATAGAACATCACTTGCCGCTAAGGTTAAAGGCGGCCCGCTTTCGGAATTTGAGACGACTTCGCGAATACGCTGCTCGCTCGCGGAAATGCAGCCTGGGGGACTATTGAAATACTCCTTTATCATGTCCAGTGCAGTGTCGTGCAATCTGACCATCCGGGCGTCTTGCGTGATCCGTACAGGCACCAGCCCAGCCCCAGCGGGCCAGTATCTGCACAATTCCCCGGTTACCCGCTGTATGCCGGTCCTCGCTGGCCAGCGGACAAACGCCGTAAGATCGATATATACGCTCATTGAAGGCCCAACGCGTTCAACAGTTGTTCGGCGTACTTGTCGAAGGAATGTTCGGTGCAATAACGGTGCCGCTCTACCTGCAAACCACTGCTATCTCTCGGGCGGTTCTCCCAGATCTCAGCCAACTGTTCGGCCAGTAGCAAGGACGAAAGATGATTGTGGATGCGCGATACATAATACGGCGCGTCGCATGAATCCGCCAAGCTCTCATTCGACACCGTCGGCACACCGGCACTGATGCAGTCTGCAAGGGCGGCGGAGGCCTGGCCTAAATCGTAGGTCCGCAGTTGCACTGCGGCGTCGACACCGAGGAGGTAGTCCTCGTAGCGCTTGGCATCGACATATCCAATGAGATGCACATGGGAAGCGTTGCCATACTCGCGTGCGATGTGCTCCACCGGTGCACGAAGGTGCTCGCTAGCGCCCACCAGAATCAATTCAGCGGGGATCTTCCAGGAGCGCAGTATCTCGCCAGCGACCAGCAAGGGCGTTATCCCCTTCACCAACGCAACGTAACCAAACGTTGCGATTGCGAACACGCCTTCGGGAATTGCGACACGGCGTCGAGCGGCAGCGCGTGAACTAGGAAGGAGCGCCTCATCGCGGAATTGAAAATTTGGCGGGAACGTTGTTACAGATGTTTCGATGTTGTACCGCTCACGCAGGAGCTCGGAAAGACGGCGAGTATGGACAATAAGCGGTTCGGCCCGGGCAATGATTGGCTCCACAAAAAGAGGCCCCGTGTTTCGATCTTCCAGCCACCCGGCCACATCGTCTTCTGAAACTGGACGGCCCAGAAGTCGCGTTGCCCAATTCCGAAAATGGCGGTCTCCAAGACGCCAGTGATAGAAATGTGTCAGCCGTGAATCATGCAGAATACAAGGCCCGCCGAACTTTTCCATGATTTCAAACATCGGACTATGAAAATGAGAATTGCCAATCACAGCCACGATGGAATCGTACGGTCCGCGGCGCAGCAAGGCGGGAGAGACGGCCCCCGCGTCGGCGACGCCTTCCGCCATATCAAGCGGCCTTACGGCGTCAGTGTAAAGATCTATCTCGGCTCGTTGGCACAAGGCCTGCAATGTCAATTCGGAGAACCGCGCCACGCCAGTTTGGTTTGGGGGATACGGTGTCACGAAAGCCAAGCGGGGGCGTGCGCGCCGAAGCGCTGTCGCCGGCGCCCGGCCAAGCCGGTGGTGGGCATGAAGCGAAATGAAATCCCAGAAGCGCGTTGCCACAGCGTCTTCGTGAAACTTCGCAGCTAGTGGATTTTGCAGCCTTACGAGACGGTCACGTAGTTCCGAGTTTCTCAGGATCGCAAGCAGTCGTTCGGTAAGTTCGCCGGCGCTATCGGAGGAAAACAACGCTTCGGTTTGGTCCAGCAACTCCAAATGAGCGGCGCAAGTGGAAGCGACGACCGGCGAGCCGCACACCGCCGCCTCCACTACCGGCATGGAAAAACCCTCGATATGCGAAGGCACGATCGTTGCTATTGCCCCGGCGTAGAGGCGGACCAGCGCAAGATCGTCGACGTCGGCGCAGAATTCAAGAAAGGAAGGATCAGAACCGCCGGTCGACGCTAAGGCCAGGAGATCGTTGCGATAATCGTCGTCGTAATGTCCGACAATTTTCAGTTTCACCGCTTCGCCGGTAATCGAACGAAGAAGCCACACGGCCTTAACTGCAACTTCGGTGTTTTTTCGCCGATCGCCTCCACCGACAGAGAGAAAGTACGGATTGTTTGATGGTTCCCGCCAACATTTTCTAACGCGTTCGGCCTCAGCGTAGAGACCGCATCGAATGGGAGCCCCAGTTACCCGGATGAATTCCTGGCGCACGCCTAGCACCTCGCGCAGACGTTTGGCCGAGAACTCCGAATTTGGGAGAAAAATATGAGATTGACGGAGGCGCGCGAGTCTTGAATAATACGAAATTCCGTCAGAGACCCTGGGTAGGTATCCGGGCCAGTCCAAAGGAATGAAATCATGAATAATGGTGGCCGTGAGCAAGCGGGGGTGCGTAGTGAACTTCAGTGTCACCGTGGGATCGTGTGTCATGGGAGAGGGGCTGACAAAGATCGCACCCTCAGGCGGGATCGTCCAGTTCCAACATCCATGTATGCGGTCCGCTAAGACGGCGTACTCCGCGGGCAACTTTTCGGCATCTGAATCAACCAAGCCGATCAATTCGCCGTCTGCCGCGGCGGTATGTTTTCGCCCCCTCATTAGGGAAGCGACATAAAGCCCCACGCCCCGATATTGGTAATTCACATCCTGTAATGCGCGAAGATCGATGAAGATTGAAACGGATCTCATGCGTGAGAGCAGCGCCTAAAACTCAGCAAAGTGTCGGTGCTTCTCCATCAAGTTGCGCTCTTAGCGCGGACAGACTGAGGCTGGGCACGCGTTCCAGGAATGTGAGCAGGTGACTGGTGATGCTCAGTAGAATTGCTGAACAGGCAGAGCAGGAGAGATTGCGTCGCGTGCCACTCGTTCTGCTGCTCGATCTCGATCGCGATAAGCCGGTTCACTATGACATCTGTCTGATGTTCCAGAGAGGCGATCCGGGCCGTTGCAGCCTCCCCTGCGATGTGTATATCCCTGATTTCAGCGGAAATCTCGGCGAAAAAAAACTGTTTTACGCGAGTTAGAAACGGCCAGACGAGGCCCTGGAATGTGGTTCGGTATATTGGCCGCCACAAGTACAAAAACGGTTTTCGATCAAGCAACATTGTCCATTGCCTTGACTGATCATAAACACGCAAGCTGCTGACCCAAGGGCTTCATAAGGGGGGCAGTGCTGTCTATAGAATCCAACTATATTACATTGCTGCACAGAAAGTAAACGACATCCTGGGCGAGCAAGATCGGGCCGAGCCAATGTTTCCCCGCCATCTCCTCCGCCAGCGCCTCACCCCGCGTCAACTGCGCTGGAGTTTGCCGTCGGTGTACCCCTCCGCGTCCCCGTCGGTAATCACCAGCGGCAGCATCGGGCACCTGCCCCCGCCTGCCGCAGCAGATCCACCACCGCCGGCCCACCCCCGCCGCATCCACCATCAGGTGGCATCTCCCGTGCAATTGTCCCCTCGGCCGGGCTGCCCGAGGCTGCAACCCTATCGCCGCTGGCCGACGATTATTGGACGCTGCACCGGGAATACTTCGATAGCGAACTCGCCCGGCAGGAATTCGGCCGCCTGGCCGCGCACCGGCACGAAGCCCTGCTGGCTCTCGCCTGCAACGCGGCCCTGGACTCCCTCTGCCCGAAATGGGAAATCGTCGGGAGTAGGCCTCAAGATCGGTACTACAGCGTAGCGATGCGGCTGTCGCAGCCTTGGAACGTCGAGACCCTCATCGATCTGCACCGGCACGCGCTATTCAATTTTTACTACATGCTGGACACGATCGCCTGGGACATCATCTACAGCCTCCCGCCTTCGCGCAACTCCCTCGAGGAGACCTGGCAACTCATGGCCACCTATTCCGATGGAGTCGTGTACCAGTCCGATTACACCCGCCAGCGCTTCGCTACACGGTTTCGGTCTGCGCCGGAAACGCGGCACTACATCTGCTATCACGCTTTCCACGTGGACGAATACGTGCGGCCCGTCCCCCAATCCTCGGCCGACCATAACGAATACCTGCTCGTCGTAGGCAATTGGCTCGATCACAAATGGATGAAAGAAACCTTGGATCTGCTGGCCACCGCCTTCCCTTTTTGTTCTCTGAAAGCGCTCGGCTGTGCGAAGTCGCTGCTGCCCACCGTCACCGCACTCCCTGGCGGCAGCCTTCCGGATCGGGAAATCGATCAACTATATGCCAATGCCCGCGCCATTATTGTTGCATCTTTTTATGAAGGCTTTGGATTCCCCGTAGTGAAGGGGCTCAACTACGGCAAGCCAGTCATAGCGCGCCGCTCGGCACTACTCGAAGAGCTGGCCGTGCGATGCCAGGCGCCGGGCAAGCTCTATGCTTTCGAAGATCCGCTGGAGCTTGTGAAGATCGTGTCGAAACTATTGCATGCCCAGCCGCTCGAAAGCCTACCCTTGGGCCAGAGCCTGGAGTCAGGCATGGAGCCGATGCGGTGGAAAGATGCCGCGCAACAACTCATGGGCATTCTCACGAGTGAAATTGCCGCGCCGCAGAACTCCCGATGGCTTGCCCGGGAGCGGGCGCTGCGCTGGATAATTCCGAAGGAGGATTGGCCGCAAATAGACGGGAATAAACGCAAATAAGACCAAAACCAGGCCCTTGTTCTTGTCTGTGTTCATTCGCGGCCCATGGCTTTTTATGCCTACCGAAGACTTCGACGAGACCACCTATCTCGCCCTTAACCCGGACGTAGCGCATGCCGTTCGCGCAGGTGCCTTTGCCAGCGGTCGAGAGCACTGGGACCTGCATGGTCACGCCGAAGGCCGCGTCGCATTTCTCCCGCCGGATTTCGATGAGCTCATGTATTTGGACCTCAATCCCGACGTTTGGCAAGCCGTTCTTCAGGGCGCTTGGCCGTCCGGGTATCACCACTGGATTCACCAAGGCAAGGCCGAGGGCCGCTTGCTTCGTCCTGTGTCTGGCCTGCCGACCGGTTGGAACGAGCCCCGCTATTTGCGCCTGAACCCCGATGCCGCCCGGATGGTCCGCGAAGGCAAATTCGCTTCGGGCTACGAGCATTGGCTCCAGTCTGGTTCTTACGAAGGCCGTCCCGGCGCCACCGAGTTATACCCCAAAATCTCCCTCCAGGAGGCACTGAAGAACGCACCGGCGGGTTTCAACTTGTTCGCATTTGACGACCCTTCTGTCGGACTCGGCGCGGCTGCACGTGGGTATGCTAATGCGCTACGGCAGTGCCTGCCGGTGCACAACGTCCCGGTCCCGTGGAACCTGAAGATCGGCCCGGATGCTAAGAATCTGCGCCCGCCTTATGCTATTAATCTGGTCCACATGAATCCCGAGGCTCTTCCTGCCTTTCTCCGCCATTACGGGCATGTGTTGCCAGCGCATTACAACGTGGGGCTTTGGGCTTGGGAACTCCATGCATGCTATGCAGAATGGCACGCGTTCAGCCGGCTGTTTAATGAAATCTGGGTGCCCAGCACCTACTCGGCGGCCGCTGTTCGCTCGGTCTCCGCCGTGCCCGTACATGTAATTCCATATGTTGTCGATGCCTTACCAACAGAAAGCTCCTTCCGTCGCTCCGCTTTCAACCTCGATGATTCCGCTTTTCTGTTCGCCTATGTTTTTGACCCTGCCAGCACATTTGAGCGCAAGAACCCGCTGGCCCTGTTTAGAGCGTTTCGCAAGGCCTTTGGCGAAAGCCGCGACGTGCAACTGGTCTTCAAATTGCACCATGGCGGATGGGCGCCGGCTGCAACCAAGCTACTCGAACGGCTCGCCTACGGAACAACAAATGTCCGTACAATCGACCAGACGTTCTCGGAAGAAGAGTTCTACGGTCTGCTCCGTTCTTGCGACTGTTTTGTATCGCCGCATCGCGCCGAAGGATACGGCTTGAACATCGCATCGGCGATGTTTTACCAAAAACCTGTCATCGTGACGGGATATTCCGGAAACATGGACTTCACAACGCCGGACAACGCATTTCTGATCGACTACGACTTGGTGCCGCTGGAAAGAGATATTGACTGCTTCAAAGCCGGCTATGTCTGGGCGGAGCCGTCAGAGGATCACTTGGCGGCGCTACTGAGAGCTGTGGTCGACGCGCGGGACGACGCACATCGACGAGCGGAGAGGGGCCAACAGACCATCCGGAAACACTATAAAGCAAGAGTGGTATCGGACGCGATTCACGGCAGACTTACCGCTTGGGGTTTTGAGGCGACGGTTGCATGAGTGTTTGGGGTCCAAGGAGGGCGGTGTCCTATCGGACGCCCGCCGCATCGCGAAACGGCGCCGTTAGGCCCAGTGCGGCACAATCGGCGGTTACCATCTCGGTAACGAGTTCTTCAAAACCCACCGTTGGCCTCCAACCTAAAACGCGCTTCGCCTTCGCGGCGTTACCAACCAGCAGGTTGACTTCAGATGGCCGGTGGAGGGTGGGGTCGCCCACCACGTAATCTTCCCAATTCAACCCCGCGATTCCGAAAGCCAATTCAACGAATCGCCGCACCGAATGCGTTTCTCCCGTTGCAATTACATAGTCGTCGGGCTCGCCTTGCTGTAGCATGAGCCACATCGCCTCAACATAATCCTTTGCGTGCCCCCAGTCGCGGCTGGCTTCAAGATTGCCCAGGTGCAAGTGCTTGGTTTTACCCGCCAGAATCTGAGCAATTCCAGCGGTGATCTTACGCGTCACAAATTCGAAACCTCGTCGCGGGGACTCATGATTGAACAAAATACCGTTGCTGGCATGTGCCCCATACGCTTCACGGTAGTTCCGTGTCAACTCGAACCCCGCCACCTTGCTGATGCCGTATGCCGACCGGGGATGAAAACGGGTTGTCTCTATTTGCGGGATTTCTTCGACTTTGCCAAACATCTCGCTGGAGCCGGCGAAATAGAAACGGCACTGCGGCACCACGTCCTTCAGCGCTGCCAGGACAAAATGGGTTCCGTTAATATTCGTATTCAGCGTTGAAAATTCGTCATCAAATGAGTAGCTGACAAAGCTCTGCGCCGCTAGGTGGTAGCACTCATCGGGCAGTACCTTTCGAAAAACCTGATAAATACTTGGAAAGCTCTCCAGCGAAGCCGCATGGAGCTGAACTCGATCCACTAGATGCGCGATTCGTCCCAAGCGGCGCCCAGGGTCTTCGAGAGCAACCCGCCGTACAATTCCATGTACTTCGTAACCTTTTTCAAGGAGAAGCTCGGCAAGATAAGAGCCATCTTGGCCTGTAATACCTGTAATCAGAGCTTTTCGCAAGTCTCACACACCTCTGGATTTATCGTCTGGGCAGGCACCATGCTGCGAGGCTCATCCCCATACAGCAAAACATTATACTGCAATTGCGCTTTCAATATCGGCATCTTATTCGAAGGCGATACGAAACTTCGGCAAACAGATCCCAGTGGTTTTGCGGCTCTCAGACGTATCTAAGTTGAAGTCGGGGGGCCCCTGCCAGGACGCCACGAACGTGAATCCAAGCTGTCAGACCGTCGCTCGCTCCGGTAGGCAGCGGAAACGGCTGTCGCCCGACACTCCAATTTCTAACAGTTTTCAGCCCGCAAACGGCTAACGCGGCAAGATCTGCTGATGCTAAACTTATTACTCCCTATTGTATTATGACCACACAAGAACCGTTTCAATGCGAAAGCGGCTCTGTTTGGCTGCGGTCTCGACCCAGGCCAGCACGGCACCACGAAACGGATGAGCAGCGGAGGTTCTAAAACCTGATGCCCAACGCAATTGACGTCCAGATAGTAATGCAGGAAATCAGGGAACGGGTTCGGCATGCCGCGAATTCTCAGCAGCCGAAGCTAGGCTCCTCGCTTCCGCCCAGCCCGCCGTTGCCGGATATCGACGCTTTGGAGAGAGCAGGTGAATCCTTGAGCTGTCGGAAAACTCTTGTTGGACGGATGCCCCCCGAGCCGCCAACTTTCCGTGGACGTATCGGAGCGGTGCTCGTTGCAATTGTTCGCAGGAGCCTCTTTTGGTTCACGTCCCAACTGCAGGATTTTCATACGGATGTCGTAGAAGAATTCGACCTGCAAGTTACCGCCCTGAAGAGCGTCACAGCGGTAACCGGGCAGAACCGGAAGCTCGTGGAGACACTTGACGGGCGACTGGACGGTTTGTCGGCGGAAGTGAAGCGCGTCGAGAGCATTCTGAAGATCGCACGCGATAGCCTGCAACAAGCTCTGGAAGGGGAGGCCGGCGAACGGGGGCGCTTGGCCCGAGGTCTGGCGGCGGAGACGGCAGCACGGGAAAGCACGGAACAGAACCTACGAGCCGAGATCGCCGAACGACAGGAACTGGCCAGCCGTCTAGTCGCTGAAAGCATTGTGCGGGAAAGTGTACAGCAAACTCTGGCAGCGGAAGTGGCGACACGGAAGAGTGCGGAGCGGACCCTACGGACTGAGATCGCCGAAGAACGCGAGCAACTGGCTCGCCGTCTAGCCGCCGAAACCGGAAGTGTACAGAAAGCTCTGGCGGCGGAGATGGCGGAACGGGAGCGCTTAGCCCGTGGTCTGGCAGCGGAGGTGGCGGCACGGAAGGGCGTGGAGCAAACCCTGCGGACTGAGATCGCCGAAGAGCGCGAGCAAGTGGCGCGCGGTCTGGCGGCAGAGGTGGCGGCGCGGGAAAGCGCCGAGCAAATGCTGCGCGGTGAGATGACGGAGCGCGAGCAAGTGGCGCGCGGTCTGGCGGCGGAGGTGGCGGCACGGGAAAGCGCGGAGCAAATGCTGCGCGGCGAGATGGCGGAACGGGAGCAACTGGCGCGTGCTCTGGCGGCGGAGGTGGCGGCGCGGGAAGGCGCGGAGCAACTGCTGCGCGGCGAGATGGCGGAACGGGAGCAACTGGCGCGTGCTCTGGCGGCGGAGGTGGCGGCGCGGGAAGGCGCGGAGCAAACGCTGCGCGGCGAGATGGC
>Ga0326727_10009703_pt1 | contig 23457 bp, 23 predicted proteins | sample MB2enrmetagenome_FD_207643 | JGI IMG/M metagenome (GOLD analysis project Ga0326727, IMG submission 207643) | Lab enriched peat soil microbial communities from McLean, Ithaca, NY, United States - MB29MY | ecosystem: Environmental > Terrestrial > Soil > Wetlands > Peat | place: USA: New York... | reverse complement strand
CCAAGGGAGATGCTCACGCTGCTCGATGAAATGGATTTAAGCTACTCCAAGGTGAACGATTATGTGGGAGTCTTTTATAACCAGGAACGAATAGGCGGAAAGCTCGATGATGGGCAGACTTCACTCGTCAAGTTCCAAAAACCCTTCAAAGTCTATATGAAGTTTATCGAGGGCCCCTCCAAAGGAACCGAGGCCCTCTATGTGGAAGGCAGTTACGAGAATAAGCTGCTTGTGCGGCAAGAAGGGATTTGCGAGTGTATGACTCTTTGCCTGGACCCCAAAGGTTTGCTGGCAATGTATCGGAAGCGACACCCCGTCACGGAACTTGGGTTTGGTTTTTTACTCGCTGAATTCAGGCGTAATTTCGAACCCGCTATCCGGTCGGGAGAGCTCGAAATTATGCGGCTTGCGGATGAGACCTTCAATGGGAGACCTGCGACCGTGGTCGAAGGCAGATTCTTGCCGCATGGAGGGGAAAAATACTATTGCGATCGATTTATTATCCACATCGATAAAGAACTGTTCCTTCCCGTAGGGAATCTTTTTTATGATGGAAAGGACGAAATGTTCGAAAATTATGTTTTCACCGATGTGAAGCTCAACGTAGGGCTTACTGCGATGGACTTTTCGAGGTACAATAAATCCTATCGGTTCTGATAAATCAGTCAGTCCGATATCGCCTTTTCTTGGACTCATTTTTGAGCGCGATGGCGCTCTGGGACCCGTCAATCCTCAGCCCGCAGGTCGGGGCAAGGTCTCAACGTGAAGGTCGCAATCCCGGGACAGGCGAAAAGATCAAAATTGCGGCGTAAAAACTTGTCAAATTCAAAGCTAGCAAGACTCTAGGCGAAAAAAGTCAGATAGTAGAACTTCAATCCACTCTCGTTCAAAAAGATAATCAATGGACTGGAGCTGATTTCCACGAATTGGCCACTCTGGTCTCCGCCACAAAAGGGACCTCTGGAATAAGCCTCGCGCAAACTTATTTTGCAGATGTTTTTAGAACTCAGGCAAGCTGCGTATTTCCTAGGATTGAAGCGCTTTCTTTGCACCTCGCCAAGCCCCTTGCAAGAGATTCAGTGTCCCGCTTTGCGATTCGGTATAAAGATTGAAGAGACTGTTAAAATCCTCGATATTCTGCCTCATCTCTTTTTCCGATAACACAGGGGTCGGAAGCAGAAGCGAGCGTTTGTAGCTACGGAAAATACGTTTGGCGATTTGCGGGTTCCACTTGCCGATTTCTTTATCAAAAAGGGGCCTCCAGTGCCTAGTCATGCCGGGGATCATAAAAAATGTCCCGGCTTCTTTGCATTGCTCCTCATAATAGCGCTCCCGCCCGCCAATGATGAGCCCGACACAGTCGTCCACCGGGTGATCTTCATCCATGGGAATGAATACAGGAACTCCTGCATCGGCAAACAATTCTTCCGGGTTTTGCAGTGCATTCCCACACAGACCATATCCCAGAAAAATACCGTCCACATAGCGCGCCATTTCCCTGACAGCTTTACCCAACCCGTCCTGCAAGAGATCTTTGCTTCTATGCAGCCCCAGTTCAAGCACGCGTACCAGGACTTCCATACGACCGGCAAAGGCCGGGCTGAACCCGTTCAAAAGAGGAGTCCTGCGCGGCTCCAAACGACCCAGAGACTCCAGCGATTGGATGAGTCCCAAGGAGGAAGAATCTTCAACTACGGTTATACCTGCAATTTCCCGATCCATTGAGAGCAAATAAGCAAACTCAAGCTCCAGAATTTCACAAGTTATGACGCCTACAACCGGCATATAGGAACCCTTCAATTTGGATATTATCCGGAAAGAAATAACGCTTGATGCATCCTCGCAGTGAACCTGAATAATTCCTCAAAGCGATCATCAACGGATGCCGAATCACACTCGGGACGGGACCGGCGCTTTACCCATCAGGTCCGGCTATTTGCTTAGTGCCGCCTTTATTTCAACTACTACGGCGCTCGAATCTTCTCGTTTCAAGCGCGACTCTAAAATGCCCCTCGCCTTACCGCCGCCTATTTTTCCGAGCGCCCAGGCTGAATATCCTCTAACCAATTCCTCCGGGTCCTCCATCGCACTAGCAAGCACCGGGATATGATCTGGGTCCATCGTATTTCCTAATGCGATAGCTGCATTTCTACGTAAGTACTTTTTATCCTTAATGTAATTGTACATAATGGGATGGATTGTTCCTTCGTAGAACTGATCGGGCATCTCCAGCATTTTTGACAAGCTGAATTCCTCGGCCAGTTTGACGAGGAATGGGTCCTCCGGATACTTTGCTTTCAGCTTTGCCGAATTTCGAGGACAAGCCTCCTGGCAGACATCGCACCCATGGACTCGCGTTCCCATCTTTTCTCTGATTTCCGGCGGGATATAACTCGTTACAAGAGGGCGTCCATCCTGAGTCCAGAAGGCATTGAAAGCGATGCAGCGTCGAGGATTAAGCTTCAGCGGTTCGTAAATCGCGCCCGTTGGACAGGCATCCATACAGGCCGTGCAGTCCTTGGGGCACTTTACCTTGTATGTCGGAGCGTCATACTCAAGCTCCTTATTGACAACGAACGAGCTGAGAAGGATGAATGAGCCGGTCTTTCCTGCATATGCGAAGTTGTTCTTGCCGAATGTGGTCACACCCGCTCTCGCTGCCGCCCGTCTTTCCGGAACAAATATCCCCCTTCCGATTTCGCAGCCCATTTTCGCAAGAAAATCCAACATGAGTTGATAGCGTGCCCCATTGATGCGATGAGGTGGAGCATTGTAGCATCTGGCCTGGTAAATCCTTCCGACCTTTCCCAGCAGTGGTTCGGGGAAGGCTTTCTGTGCATAATCCCAGGCGAGCGAGATTATCGATCGGGCTGAGGGCATAACCTTCTTAGGTTGAGCGCCCTTCAGCAATTGTCGAGGATCTTCAACATAAAAATCGTAGATTGCCCCGCGCGATTGTACCTCATCGATGTGATCCGAGAAACTATCGGCAGATGTAATGCCTACTTTGTTGTAACCAATGTCCAGCGCGAAATCGGCAATATCCTTGCTGAGTGACATATGTATCCTCTCTTCTTGGCAAAAAACGTATATACGTATTAATCGAACAGAAAAAGTAACGCTATGCAGTGATCTTTTTAAGGCTTCCCATCATCCCCTCAATGCTTTGTCTGCCCAAAACTCGTTCCATGTCCAACTGGGCTTTCTCCCACAACGGCCTGGCTTCGTTCATCTTGGAAATCCCGATATCGGCAATCTGAATTCTCTTGGTTCTGTGATCGGTCATCTCAGGTTCCATGTGAATATAACCAGACTTCTCAAGAACCCGCAGATTTCTGCTTACGGTAGTCTGATCCATGAACAGCAATTCGGCCAATTCCGAGACCGAGATGGCGGGGTTCCTGGCAATATTGGCCAACATGCTGAATTGGGTTACCTTGAGTCCGCTCGGTTTCAAACACTTGTCATATTGCCTGGTGACAATACGTCCAGCTTTCCTTATCAGCGCACACAAGCATGGGTATTGCGAAATTTCCACCCGTTTCATCCTCTGGTTTCTAGAATAGGTAGCATCTGATACATGTATATACATATATCTCGATTTAATGTCAAGATCTTTTGCCGAGCGAAAGGCTTACCCGCAAATCGCCTCTCAGTGGCCCGAGGTAAAGGACAGCGCTTCCGCTTCTTAAAGGGCTTGTTACGTACAGTGGCGGAATAGATTTAGTTCTCTTCGGAGGAAGCGTGTCCCAGGCAAAGCGTCAGGGTTGGGTCAACATCCTATCATCTGAAAAGGAATATTTGGATTATGCAGGATTGCTGTGCAGAACGCTTCTCAGCAACATTGTACCAGGCTCCTAGCAACGCCCAGATCCGCATATCTGGGCAATTTTCTGCCTTAACACCATCAACAGGTTGTCAAATGAGCCGTTCGCTAACATTGCGTCGAACTGACTGCGATAGTTGGCCACCAGGCTCATTCCATTGACAGCGATATCGTATACCTTCCAGTTTCCGTCCTTGAAGTGGAGGTAATAACCAAGAGAGAACGGGCCGCCCTGGTCCCTTACAAGTGCCTCGACGACGACATAATCTTGGTTTATTGTCCTGTGATTGTAAGTTAAGTTTTGTTTAGCATATTTTTCGATGTCTCCCACGTATGTGTTAAAGAGCAGCTTGCTTAACTCCAGCGTAAATTCCTGCTGCTTTGCGGGCGGCAGACTTTTCCATTGTGGTCCCACGGCGAGTCTGGCTATCGCCTCAAAGTCAACGTATCCATCGACGACCGCTCGGATTTGTTCCCTGCGGGCCCAGGTATCTTCAGGGTACTGCGCGAGTATTTTGAGGACCTGGTCCGTACCGTTTTGGACCACCGCCTGCGGATTCTCGGCCGCTATAGCCTGTGAGCCCCACAAACAAAGACAAACCACCAAGATGAGCGTTTTGGAAATGAAACGTTTGCCCATCAATCCAATTTGCGAACGAGCTATAAACATTGTTGATGATCCTTTATCCCATCTTCAGAGACAACCGGAAATTTTTGTAGGTCCCGGATGGCACGCTGTCGCATGAAGACCATCATGAGCCTTATTGAGCAAAGACTGCGCTGCCTAATGCTGGGATTCAAACTTGGCTATATATTTTATGGTAAAAAAGAAAAGGAACCAATCAGACATAGGTGAGAATTCAATGGGTTCATCAAATGGTGACATGTTAGGTTGTCGTCTGTCAAATTCCCCTCTTTGTTGAATTGTCCAACTCTTTACTTATTACCACGATTGAATCTTATCCCCATTTCGGAAGAAATCAACCCGTTTCAGAGGAATTTTTGTGTTTTTTCACCAGGTTGGGGTCGTGCAAGGTATGTTATCATAAATCCAATTCCTTCAAATATGCTCTAAGTTTTTCCCCCACCTCCGGGTGCTTTAGTCCAAGCTTTACTGTAGCTTTGATAAAGTTAAATTTATCGCCAGTATCAAGCCATTCCCCCTGCAACTCTTTTCCATAGAGATGTTGATTACTTTCAAGTAATATTTGAAATGCGTCAATTAACCTAATTTCTCCTGAATTGCCAGATTTTATGCCTGCTAGAACTTTCATTACTTCTGGAGTAATAATGTATTTTCCCACTGCAACAAGATTTGAATCGGATACTCCAGGTTTGGGTTTTTCGATCAATTTCGTTATTTCATAGGTCGACTTGTCCAAGATGTTACCTTCTATCGCACCAAATTTTGATACTTCATCAAATCCAACCCGGCTCATTCCTACTACACTACAACCATATTGTTCAAAGGTATCTATTAACTGCTTGGAAGCAGGAATTATACTGTCATAAATACAGTCACCGAACAAGACAAGAACAGGTTCGTTCCCAACGACATGGGCTGCCTGGAGAACAGCGTGACCGTCTCCTAAAGGCATGGATTGACGTACGTACGAAAACTTCGCGAGTTCAGAGATTTTACGGACGGATTCCAAGAGATCCTGTCTACTTTTCTCAACCAGAGTCTCTTCAAGCTCAAAAGAAATGTCAAAATGATCTTCAATTGCTCTTTTCCCGCGGCCCGTTACAAAAATGACTTCTTCAATTCCAGATGCCACAGCTTCTTCCACGAGATATTGGACTACGGGTTTATCAACCACCGGAAGCATCTCCTTGGGTTGAGCCTTGGTTGCGGGAAGAAACCTTGTCCCGAATCCGGCAACAGGCAAAATGGCTTTTCTAATTTTACCCATGATGTTTATGCCTTTCAGTCCCGTGACCCCTCCGGGGGTAGTTTCAGGGCTTTTTGAAGTAACTTTTCAGCACGTCCCCACTTGAGACATTGATGGCGAAGTCAAATAGGCTCTGAGAGAGCTTTTAAAAACCGAAACAGAGCCCGGGATGCTTTGGGAGGTTTTTTCCATTCCCGCTGTTTCCGGGCGCTGAGTACCAACTGGCGCAACAACCAAGTATATTCAACGCCTAACTAGTCATAAATGCGCCATTTTGCAAGTAGTTTGATAGTCTGCGATCCTAGTCCATCTGATTTAGCGCTGAGAAAATTTCGCAATCGCGGAAACGAGTGAGAGGGGATTGGGAGATTACGGGGTTAATTACCTGGATTCATAAATTCTTAAATCCCGCTAAATAAAGCGCTTCTGAGTCTCCTTGAGATATTTCTCCTCCAGCAGCGAAACGATCTTTTTGATTATGTTCCTTCGAATGTCGAGTTCCACGGGGAGATTGGGGTCCTGGTGCGCTTCGTTTACACGGGTGCCGACCAGGAAATGGATAACGTCGCTGTCCAGCAGAATCGACACAAGCTCGGAAGCAGCGTTGGACCTTGCCGTCTCAGGCTTCCGGCTGCTCTCCAGAATTTCGGCCACCTTGCTGAGAGTGAGCGTACCTTCGGTTACGAGATCGATCCCTTCCATTCTTGAGGGCGGAGGAATTTCCGGATCGAGATTGTCCAGGTCCATTTCGACCTCTTGGTCAAGTTCGCGGCTGACAATCTGGGCGGTTGTGCCCCCGCAGATCACTTTCCGTCCGTTGAAAGACTTCACCACTGCAGCCAGTTCCTGGTCTTTGGACTCTGAAAAGGGCGGCCCGGTTACAACCAGCAGGCAACGTGGATGTCGCCAATATATCACCCCGCAGGTAATATCGTCCTTTGGTTCGAAGGAGTCGATCTTGCGCGCGTGCATCGCAATCTTCCTTGCGAGACCGTGCGAAGATATGGCCTTTTCCCAGCCGATCCACTGCTGGATATGCCTGATCACATCCCTCAAGCCCCAGCCGAGCGGATAGTCGGGAAGTCCCATGCCTGCCTGGCTGACACCGTCAGAAAAATAGATGAGCCTGTCCCCGATATGGAAGTCGAACTCAGAAAGTTGGACTTCCCGATCGCTCCATTTCTTGAGTTGTAACGGAGATCTGTGGACCTCAACGACTTCGGTGCCCCGCAGCAGAATGTAATCCGGATTTCCATGCTCTATTACGCGCGCATGTCCCGAACCGTTGATATCGATGATGGTAAAAGTCGAGTAGCTAATCTTTCGGATCTTGCAGACAGGCAAGGTCTCCATAATGACTTCGGCGGTCTCGCTCACATCGGCGTAATTCGAAATGTACTTCAAGGCCATGGTGGCCGTGAGGTTCGCCAAAACGCTCGCCTTTATGCCACTGCCCAGCCCATCGGAGAGGCAGGTGACCACGCGGTCTTCTTCCTTGATCTTGTGGGTCAGCACTACGTCCCCGGTCACATATTGCCGGTACTTGTTGAACTCGTAGGAGTCAATATCGAGAAAGAAATCCCGGGTGGTCTTTATCATACGACCTCCTGCGTGGTTACGGACTGGATTATGGAATTCAGGATTACTTCGGATTCCGCCGCGTGTTCGCCCGGCAAGGAAGCAATCTGCTGAACAGTCTGCTGGTTTTTCTTGATGACCTCCTGCGCCTTCTCGATCATGACCTCCTTATGAATGGCCGGCTTGGTGATGTCCTGGAAAATGCCGCACACGATCCGATGCTTCTCGATGGAAAAGATGTCCACGTGGAGCACCGATTTTTTATACCGCAGATGGCGGAAGAACGGCTCATAGAAAACCCCCATCGTCCGATAGCCCAAAGATTCATCTACTTTTCTTTCCACGTCCCACCAATTGTAACCTCCACTTCAAGCGTAACGTTACAAAGAAAACTTGTCCTGCCAAAATCATGGCCTCCTTGACAGTCACAGCGGCTTATTTTTCTATCTCATTCCGGAACTTCGAGAATAATTTCGTAGTTTACTTTTACGAAAAGTTCTGGCGGGCTGCGCAGCCGCTTAGCCTGCCGTACGCGTCTTTTCATGGTTTCAGTGGCCCTGAAACTCCCCAAACCGGTCCCATTGACCTTTCACTTGCACGTTCGATTGCGAAATCGTAAAGTTTTGCTGACTTTTGGGATGTTCAAGAAGTTTTTTCGGGCAGAATTCGACCCTAAAATACGGTTCGGATGCATAGCACACAATGTGATACATTATTTGCGGATGAGAGATGAAATATACAAACCCAGATCTGTCCAACTCTGCGCTCGTGACAATTGACGTTCAACGCGACTTCTCGATGCCGGGCTCGCCAGCCGAGATTCCCGGGACGATGAGTGTTGTGCCCAATATCGTAAAACTGCTCAACGGCTATCGCGCAAGCGGAAGACCCATCGTCCACATAGTCCGATTATACCTCAGCGATGGATCAAACGTGGACCTCTGCCGTCGAGAATTGATCCTGAGCGGGAAGGAGCTGGTACGTCCCGGATCAGCCGGCGCCGAACTGGTTCAGGAACTGCTGCCTACAGCGGATACGGAGCTTAACTGTCCTCATCTGCTCGGGGGAGGGATTCAGACGCTGGGACCCAGAGAGGTTGTCATCTATAAGCCGCGGTGGGGCGCATTCTTTGGGACCCCGTTGCACGATCATCTAGACAAATTGCAGGTCAACACATTGGTTATCTGTGGCTGCAATTTCCCCAACTGTCCTCGCACAACGATATACGAGGCAAGCGAACGGGATTTCCGAATTGTCCTTGTTGAAGACGCGGTGTCAGGGATATATCAGCAAGGGAAAGAAGAGCTCCAGAACATCGGTGTCCAGTTGTGGTCAACCGAGACACTGATCAACAGACTGAATACCGGGCCAAGCGTTCCAGGCGACGCCTAACAGCAGGATTCAATCCCCTCTTCAAGGAGTCATCTGCAAATGCCTTTATGGTTGATGTGAAAGAGAAGCCCTCCAGCATCGAAACCCAATCAGGAGCTATGGAAGCCTCCAAGATAAGCAAGACGCTCGTTTTGCTAATGGCCGCAGGCTCCGGATTGACGGTTGCGAGCATTTACTACGCCCAGCCCTTGCTTGAGGCCATTCGTCAGAGCCTTGGGATGTCTGTTGTCACAGCGGGCCTTATCATCACGGCCTCCCAGTTGGGGTTCGCTTTGGGTCTGGCTTTCCTGGTGCCGTTGGGTGATCTCATCGAGCGTCGGGTTCTAACGGTATGGATGACTGTTGGAATCTCAGTCTGTCTGGCGGGAATGGCCTTGGCCCCTTTCTCCTCGATACTGCTAGCGGCAGCCTTTATGATGGGCGCACTCTCGGTTGTAGCCCAGATCCTTATCGCCTTTGCGGCTACGCTGGCCCGTCCTACCGAAAGAGGACAGGTTGTCGGGACGGTGATGAGCGGGCTCCTGCTCGGGATTCTTCTCGCCCGCACCGCAGCCGGTTATTTGGCCCAACTGGAGGGTTGGAGAGCGGTTTTCGGGGTCGCTTCAGGACTCATGATCGCGCTTGCAGTCATATTGTACAGGGGCCTGCCGACGTACCGCTCCAATATCGGCGTAAGCTACTCGGCATTGATGAAGTCAGTACTCTCCTTGCTCATGGAAGAGCCAGTCCTGCGCCTTCGAGCTTTTTACGGTGCGATTGCATTCGGCTCGTTCAGCGTGCTGTGGACCCCTCTAGCCCTGCTGCTGTCCCAGCCCCCGTACCAGTACTCCTCCGGAACGATCGGGATATTTGGTCTGGCCGGCGTTGCAGGCATTCTGGCAGCTTCTGTGGCCGGCCGGATGGCCGACATGGGCTGGGCACGTCAGATGACGGGAATCACATCAGCGCTTCTTGCGCTCTCATGGCTCCCTCTGAAACTGGGCGACCACTCCGTCTTGATGCTTGTATTCGGCATTCTAGTGCTGGACCTTTCCGTGCAGGGGTTGCACATAACCAACCAAAGCGAAATCTATCGCCTGAGGCCCGATGCGCGCAGCCGCATCACATCAGCCTACATGGCCAGTTTTTTTGCCGGAGGAGTTTTCGGCTCGGCGCTCTCCTCATTTGCCTACGCTCATTCCGGATGGCAGGGAGTCTGCCTTGTGGGAGCGGGTTTCGGAATGGTTGCCACCGTATTATGGCTCTTAACCCTCCGGAGAAGGTGAGCCTCTGCGGAGTTGCACACCACTTCCGGCCTTTTAGGAAGCGAGGCGCGCGCTACTCGGATCAGAGTTTCATCCTTGCCATCAAGCTGTCCTTTTGGCTCAACTCTCATCCCGTCATCTGTGATCTGCCCGAGCATCAGGTACTTCCAGATTTTTAGCAAGCGAGACCATTGTCTCCTCGATATAGTTTATGCCCAAAGCCAAATTATCATCGTTGTCGAAGAATTCCTCACATTTCTGTTTCGTCATTCGAATATCACCGTTTCACCGGATACCGATCCTTTGCTTTTTGTAGACATCATGACTCGAAAGCACATCCCCCGCACAACCGTGATCGAGGCTGGCGCCTGTTCGGCCTGATAACGAGTTAGCCGGGCCGGAAACAGGGAGAGACTGTCCACTTTTTTCCTTTGACAAGACACTCCTTAGTTGTGCGATAGTGATCCATCTTTTTAGACCACAACGATCAAAAACAAATTGCAGGACGAAAGGGGATATTCAATGGCTCAAAGGAGCGCCTTAGCCGTTTTCGTGATGGTCTTGAGTCTGTGCCTCCTTCCGCCCGTGTTATCAAGAGCCGGGGACTGCGAGGAAGCCAAGGTCCGGGCATCGACCGCCGTTATGAGGGAGAGCATGGGTATTCCCGAGTGTGCAATTCCCCCCGGTCTTTTGCGCATTGCGCAGGGGATCGCGATTTTTCCCGATCTGATCAAGGCGGGGTTTATTTTTGGGGGCCGTTACGGAGTAGGGATACTGCTGGTGCGAAATGAGGACGGATCGTGGGGCAACCCCGTCTTTTTCCGCCTGCTGGGAGGAAGCTTCGGGTGGCAGATCGGTGTCCAATCCACCGATGTGATACTTGTGCTCAACACCATTCGGAGTCTGGATGCAATGTGTAGCGGCAAATTCACTCTCGGGGGTGACGCTTCGATAGCGGCGGGGCCCGTCGGCAGGCAGGCAGAAGTGGGAACTGACGTTCTGCTAAGCGCGGAGATACTCTCCTACTCCAGAAACCGGGGCCTTTTTCTGGGCCTTTCGCTTGAAGGGGCCGCAATTATTCCCGACAACGATGCGACTGCGTCCTTCTATAACGCTACGGGGTTGGCGCTGATGGACATTTTGAGAAAACCCAATTTGATGGCGACCCCTGCGGCTGCGGCAGAACTTAGGCGGGTGCTTGATTGGTACTCAACGCATTAAGACGGGTTCGGCAGTCTTATCGGGGCAAGCGCAAGCCTGAAAAAGCAGACCAACCGGAGTGCCCCTCGACTAAGGCAACCAACCAAACCGCGATACCTTGTGTACGATCATGTCGAGTGAGTAAGACAATTCCGGTGGCAACTTCGGGATTAAGGGTAAAGGAACCGGGCTTGGACAGTTTACGGGCCCGCATTATTGTGAATTGGAGATTGACCCTATGGGCAGATGCATCAGCAGAGTTTTTTTATCAGCGGTTATTCTCTCGTCTTTTCTTTTCACCTGCATGACCGAAATGGTTTTGGCCGCACATGAAGAGACAATAGAGGGTTTCGTAGTCAAGAACGGAAAGGATTTCGTGATCGAGGCCGAGGATGGAGATTACATAGTAAGAGGGAAAGATCTCACAAAGTTTATCGGCAAGATGGTCTTCGTGAAAGGGATCATAACCGAAAGCCCAAAAGGGGATATTATTGACATAAAATCTATCGAATCCATGGAGGACACCCCGTCGGATTAAAAATTTTCTCAGAGCAACTCCGTTCAACTCCAGTGCGTTACGCAAGCCTCCCGGCGAACTCAAAGTGATGAGTGTAGTCTTATTTGCTCGACTTAGAGCGGATATTGAAGCGCTGTCCCGGCCTCAATCCTTTTGTTTCCAGCAATCCCGTCAAGGCCAATCCCGTCCCTATTTGCCGACGGCTGCTATTTAGCGAGCATCATGGCTTTCAGCTCTTTCTGAACGGGCTTGTCTCCGAGCCATATTCCGTAGAGGGCCTTTTTGAAATCCAAACCTTCGATCACGGATAAAGTTACACCATTGCCTGATACCTCTACGCCCTTACCCGGGACATAGGCGAAGTTATAGACATCGTGGTTGCTAAGCCCCTTAAATGTGTCGACAAAGGAATCGATCCGTGCTTTGAGTGGGGCTATGTCGTCATTTGTCGATTTCTCAAAAGCTTTTATAATACTGCTTTTCATGTTGTCCGCGGTGATCATGGATGAGGTGATCTGAAGCTTCACGTCCATGGGCTCGTCCGCAGCAACAATCCTGGCTGCGTCAGCGCTTTTCTGCTTAAGATAGAGGGCTGCAACGTACAATTGTAAACCGTATTCAGTTCGCCCGCCTCCGCCGTTAAAGGTAAGGTCCTGCCCATTTGCCTCAACCTTATCAGGGAATTTCACCCCTTTGACCTCTGCGGCAAGTGCCGATGTAGCCATAAAGAATATCGCAACCAGCATAACAAAAGCTTTTCTCGAGACCATTGCCCCCTCCTCTTTAGTTGGAAAGCCTCCACCATACAACTACCACAAGAAGGAGCAAGTCAGGGGCACAAATTTTTCACATGCGATTCTATTACGATTCTTCTTAGTATGCCGATCACTTCTCTGCCCGTGTCTCCCCACTCGCAACGTCCACATCAACGGGAACTTTAGAAAGATGAGCTTCCCCTGATTAGATCATTGTCTCTCGTAGAACGTTTAACATGTCATGAATCGCGGAAAATTCAAGGGGGGAGTCCAATTTTCTCTCCATCGTCTCCATGATGAAGCGCGTTATCGGTCCAGATTGTCTCGTGAAACATCATTCGGGGTCATCAGGCTTGAGATTTCCTGTTGGGTCTTGATCATCGCCACTTCCGGGATGTATTATATCAGATCGAATGTCCAGAGACACAACCTGTGCAAGAACTTTTTCAAAGGCGCAGTGGTGTCGAGAATGGTAGAAGGTGAGAATGGAACGGAATCCGTCAATCGGAAAACTCAAAATAATTTTCGTTGGCATATTTCTCTTGGCTGGATTTCTCTGCCAGGGCGGTTTTTGCTTTGCAGCCGGTTCGGAGCCAGCCGGAAATGTGGGCCAGATCGAGGCTGTAGTGATCCACGTCGATGAATACGCCGTTTATGTACCCAATCTGATTTTCTATTTTGATACACAAATGGATAAAAGAAAGATAGAGACATTGAAAGGGGCGGCCAATCAGTTGCGAAATAAGAAGGCCCTGATCACTTACTCTTCGACCGGAGACCTCGGCAAGGACAAACATGTCCTGCTCTCGGATATTGTTTCTGCAGGACAGAAGCCCAATCTGGAGAAACCGGCGCGCGAAGCAGCCAAACCGTCCAGTGACGTGCAGGGTAAACCGACCCCAAAACCTTCAGCGGCGAAAGTGTCCGCAACGGAGATTGTCCCTGCCGAACCAGCCCCAAAGCAAGCCGCTCCACAGGAGGTAAAGCAGAGCCTGAAAGCCGGACAGCCTGAGCCAATTACAAGAGAGGAAATCAGCGCATTCGTACGCCGTCTCCTCTACCTGAACGGGAAGAAGGACCTGGCAGCCGTAGCCCCATTTTACGCAGACAAAGTAGATTACTATGACCGTGGTATTGTCAGCAGGGATAAGGTCATCCAAGACTTGAAATATTATTTCCGAAACTGGGCGGAGATAGATACGCGATTGGACGGTGACGTTTTGATGACCGGCTTCGAGCCCGAGGTAAGAATCGTGAAATTCATATCCTCCTTTTCAGTTAAAAACGAAAAGAAATCCATAGCCGGAAAGACTGAGAACATCTGGATGATTCAGAGAATAAACGGCGAGTTGAGGCTGATCGACGTAAAAGCGAAGACACTTGGAAAGGACCCATCCGGTTTATAGAGACTTTTGCCGCAGGCGTGCCTCTGTCCGGCGCCTGGTTCCTTGGCCAGGTAGCCCGAAAACTCTGAGATATAAGTCCGGGTTATGTTTAATAACCGGAAACGCCTTTTCACCATTGTTCAAGTCCTTCCAACCTCCAGATCTCCGCTGTTCTTTCCTCAGGTGCTGAATGTCAGAAGTGTAGTAAATGAACTACACCGCTGTCGTTGAAAGCCTGCAATCGAGTCCGATACTTACCGCATAAATCAAGGTCAGAGACTATTTCTAGGGTTGGCACGTTAGTTGCCATTTCCTGTCACAAGGTTTCGGGTGTGCCGTTAAACCTAGACTGAGCGTTCATCTGAGTTTAATGAAATCGCTCAGGTAGATACGCCGGTCAGTATCTCTCACGCCTGAGCCGGATGCCCAAATACTCCGAAGTGCTTCCTTACGCATTAGCGGATTGCCTCCCCTCTCTCGTAAATCGTGAACCGGGATTGTAGTTCGCAATGAAAGGATAAAAAGCCATAGCTAGAATCCTGATAGTCGATGATGATGAGGACTTTCTGCGCTTGATGTGTCAATACCTGGAATCAGTTGGCCTCGAACATGATCTGGCCATTAGTGCAGAACAGGCTCGCAAACGTCTCAAAAGCTCCAGATATGATGTGGTCGTTTCGGATTTCAACATGCCGGGAGACTCCGGCCTCGATCTTTTCCGCTACGTCTCATCCATGTATCCTGGAACTCCATTCATCCTGATAACCGGATACGATGATGTGCGGATCAAGCGGGAATCAATGAGGCTGGGAGTTCAAGCATACATTGAAAAACCATTTTATTTCAATGAGCTGCTGAAGACCATAATCAAACTGATGCGGCGCGACGATCAAAAGAAGGTTCCAGCCGCGTAGCACGCCAAGCTTGCCGTTGTCACCGCTTGACCCTCAGGTTTCTGCATTATCTGGAATATGAGTCATACGGCCGATCTTGGTCCAGACCTGTTTGTTCGTTATTCCCGCATGGCTTTAGCGAAATGACGTGGGACTACAATCCTTTGTATTTCGGCCATCTTTTCTGCGGACGTGTTCTTAGCCTTTCCTGAATGGGATTTCAGAGGCGTTCACTGTCCAGCATTGCCATCTGTTCGGGCATGTAGCGTTCGCCGGCTACCTCGGAGGCCGGGATTAACGCTTCCATCTTCGAGAAATCTTCTGCCGTAAGGACCAGATCAAGAGATCCCAAGGTTTCGTGGAGGCTGTCCCGTCTGCGGGCGCCGACGAGCGCTAAGATGTCTTGGCCCCTTGACAGCACCCAGGCGATTGCGAGCTGGGCGACGCTGACATCCTTCGACGCCGCAAAGGCAGCCAGTGCTTTCACAAAAGCCAGGTTATTCTTCAGGTTTTGGCCTTGAAAGCGCGGAAAGTGAGACCGGAACCCTGACTGCGATTGACCCTTTAGAGCTCCGGCACTGATCAGCCCGCGAGAGAGCACGCCATAGGCGGTCAGACCGATACCCAGTTCGCGCAAGGTTGGCAAAATCTTGGTCTCCACCGAGCGGCTCATGAGGGAATATTCGATCTGAAGATCGGCAACCGGATGAACAGCGTGAGCGCGCCTCACGGTTGACGACGAAGCTTCACTCAAGCCGAGCCAGCGGATATAGCCGGCCTGAATGAGATCGGCGATAGCTCCCACCGTCTCCTCTATGGGAACATTGGGATCGACTCGTGCCGGACGATAGATGTCTATGTGGTCTGTCCCGAGGCGTTTGAGACTATAAGCAGCAAAATTCTTAACTGCCGCAGGGCGGCCGTCATATCCGAGAAAGCTCCCGTCTGGACTGCGAAGAGCACCGAATTTTACACTGAGCAGGATCTGGTCTCTGTTTTTGCCTTTCAGCGCCTTGCGGATAAGCAGTTCATTATTGCCGGCGCCATAAAAGTCACCGGTGTCGAGCAGCGTGATTCCCGCCTCCATGGCAGTGTGGATCGTTGCCACGCTCTCATCCTCATTGGCCGGTCCATAGAAATCAGACATGCCCATACAACCGAGACCCATTGCCGAAACCTCCGGGCCAAAGGTCCCCAGTCGACGCACTTTCAACATACTCGTCTCCTCCCAAAGTCTCTTTCTCTGAATCGATCACATTTTACAACCGATGCCGCCATGAAGCGGAGGCCGGCCTTATTTACTTCTCTGCGCATGTCTCCTTACACTGTGGAATTTACCAAACGCTTAACATATCCCAGGCAGCTCTTAATCTGATCCGGCCGCAATTCCAACGTCATGGTTCCCTTGTAGTGAACAGCATGCAATCTTTGAAAGATTTTCTGAAAATCGATCTTCCCTTCTCCCACCGGAAGATGGAGATCATCATCCGGCGAAGTGCCTCCATGGTTATCATGTAAGTGGATGTGTTTAATCCTGTCAGGACACTTTTCCAGAAAACCAAAGCTGGTATTTTCCTTTGAGAGAAGTTCAGCATGTCCCAAGTCCAGGGTAAGACTCAGCGCTGGGACGGCGGCAAAAACCTCCGTGAGATGATCAGCATTTTCGCTCAAATTCTCCAGACAGACAGTAATTCCACCGGAGCAGGCCCTCTCTGTCAGCCTTCTTAGAAAGCCAATTTTATAATCAATCGTATCCTGCAGCACGAACCGGGGGTCCAGCCAGAGGTGCAACGTTAATAGCCGCATCTCTAACTCGGACATAATGGAAAGGACCCGGAGCAACTTTGGGAAATAAATCGTTTCCAGGGAATGGATATCATTGGGATCGCCTTCCCGTGGGCCATGACAAAGGTAGTAGAGACCAGTTTCTCCCGACCGGGCTCGATACTCATTTTGAAGAAGGTGGAAGTTCGCCGGTTCGGCGATGGTAATTTCCCCAAACTGGAGACCCAGCTTATACAGAGAAATTACGTCATCCGGGCTCCTTGCCGTGCCTCCTAAGTGGATTCTTCGACTTAAGTCAGAAAGCAAAACCGTCATCATTTAAGCAACTCGATTTCCCATGATTCCGGCAGAGTCAGGCCAGGGCTTCGTGGTTGGCGACCGAAGTTTCATCAAGCTTGGTTGTTTTCGCCACAACGAGGTAAAATGCGGGCTCGTCTCTAAACATTATGACCTCAAAGCCATGTGCCTCCAGCAATCCTCTCGCGCCCTCTTCATCAGGAAGCAAATCCAGATGAAAAGGCGTGTGTTTCTTGAGTTCGACGATGAAGTTCCTGCCCAGAGGATGACTAATAACCAATCTACCTTTTTGCCGCAGTAACCGGTGGAGGTTATCCAGGCATTTTGATTTATCCATTATATTGGAAAAACAAGCGTTGATGAAGACTACGTCCAGACTGTCGTCCGGAAGCGGCAGGTCCCTGATATCACAGCGGTGGACTATTACCTGAGGGAATTTTTTCTTTACCCGTTGGAGCATGTTTTCCGAGAGATCGCAAGCATGGATCTCGGCAGGCCCATACTTCAGAATATAGGTGATGAGAATCCCGGTCCCGGTTCCCACATCCAGAACCCTTTCGCCGGATCGAAGGCCGCTTGCCTTTACGGTTGTTTTCAGTCGCTCCGGCACCCCTTTGGGGAGGGGAGCCTCAAAGAGATCCACCTTGTCGTTGAAGTACTTTTTCTGCAGTCTGTTTATCTCTTCGATTTGTTCTGGTGTGAGGCGATCAGTCATGGCGAGTTCCGACGGTCTCGTTGAGTACCTTCCGGGCTTTCGAATCTCTCCGATACGGCATTGCCGGCAAAATATGGCGAAAGGTCAGAATACCACACCTGTGAGGAATCCAGGCAAAAACATCCCACTTTGGCTCTGGCACAGCCGCTATTTAGCGCAGGAAGGCAAGTTCGCCGGAAGGTGATTCGCAGAAATCGGCTCGAAGGCGATATTAAAAGCACAAAACCCTCTCTGCGGCCACTTACAGATGATGACCGCAGAGGAGGGTCTTGTCACAAGACTGGGTGAAATACAAAGTGCGAGAAGGCATCAAAGTGCCTGGCTATTGTCTATTATGGTTCAAGGACGCTCGATACCACGACACTGTTGGTTCTATTTGAGTCAGGCACTCGGCTGTCAGGGTCGACAATTGCTATCACATACTGCCCTACAGCGGAATGGCCGTAGGTCTTACTGATCCTGAGATTTACCAAGCCTCCGGGTGGAACATGTTTCGTTATTCTAGAGGACCCCAGAAGTCTGGTCTTGGTAACCCCGTTCGGGGAAAGATAGAGAAGAACCCGAAACCATGTAGGTGTCGTCTCGTTCCCTAGGTTCTGTACCTGGAAAATCCCCTTAACAGTTTTACCGTTACGGCTGGTATCAAGAATCGGGAAGACACCTGTCAGGTTTGGATTGTAAACAACCGGAGCGGGGGGACTTGGATCCGGGGTAGTCCCACCGGCATACTCGATGAAATTTGCGCCGTATCCTACCTGACTCACCCCATACCCGATGTACATGTATCCGGCCATTCCCCATGACGTACCCCACGAGTTGCGAAGGATCCAGTAACCACCGTTGTCATTCCAGCCGACCAGCACGACAGCGTGGTTAATAACGTCCGAGCCGCAGGACTCACTGGTATTGAAAATGCCGCCCGAGTAATTCTGGAACAGCTCCTGGGCACAAACTGCAACGGAAACCGGTCCATAGGTGTAAATGGCCTGTTTGATTGCGTCGGTGCTGGGGACGCCGGACTCTGATCCGATATAAGCCCAGTTGGTGAGCCTATAGGGATGGTTGTATGTCGCTCTGCAAAGGGCATCGGTCCCGGAATAGGGATCTGCGGCATTGAGGACAGCCCCGGGTCCGTTGTTATCCTGCCCGGAATCGTCCATGTGGTAGTCGTGCGCAAACCAACCTCCGTTGCAGTTCCAGCCACTGAGATTGCAGGAAAGAAGGTATTGTTCGGAAAGATCAACGGTTCCGCCACCCTGTAAAAGGATCTGAGACTCCAGAGGTCCGACGGTGCTAAATGCCCAGCAGGCACCGCAGTTTCCCTGGTCCTTGATTGGGGTAACGCCATTGCTCATCCAGCTAAAAGAGGACGGAAGGGCCTGAACGCTCGAGTCGAGCATCTGGACCGATGGAGCATCGCTCTTGTTCCACCCGCTCGGCAGCTTAAGGCCGCTAAGCTGACTCAATTCCCTATCAGTTGCAGCGGAGTATTCAACCTCGTACGTGCCGCCCTTTGCCTTGACCTTTTCTTTCAATGCCTGAATCTTCGCCTCCTTGTCCGGCGGCAGGGGATAGAAATCCATTGCGCCGCAAAGGGAGGGAATGGTGAAGATGATCGCAACGACCACTGTGATGGCCAGCTTCTTCATTTAAGTTCCTTTCTGCAATTTCTGATGAATAAAAAGTACTCATACTTCGCGAAGATCTGTGCGAATCGCAGAAGCTAATCTTCGTTTCGGCCTAGTTTGCCCGCAGGCTTTCCACTTCAATGGTGTTCGCAAAAGCCTGCATTCGTACCGGAAAGCTCAAAAGGACCCACTGCCCCAATAGACGTCTTGTGAACAATTTTTGTTTACGTTTTCATTCAAATGGATGAGTGAAGTGGTAGCCGGAGCAAGTTTAATGCCAGCTTGTTGAGACCGCCATGAAGACATAAACTGCACATATCATTCGGGGCCAGGAGTTCGAACGCACTGTGCCCATTGTGCAATCGAAGAACTTTGAACGGTGCCCCTAGGAACTCGCCCCAGCATTCGGCAGAGGAGCTATCAACTGCGGGGATGGTTGTGTATCGCGAAATGGCAAAAACCGGTCCTGTCGCCCCTTCTTCTTGCGTTTTTGATTCGTATATGGGAAGGTTCTATGGGCCTACAAGTGTTGTGAGATGTTTTAAGGACGTTAAACTAACCCTAAAATACACATTGAGATCCGCCGGTGGTCAGGTTTACGCGTTATTGGGAATAGGCGTGCCTTGGGAGAGAAAAGACCATGAACCAGGAAAATGATTATTTCAAAACGATATGCAGGGTGAGCAGAGCATTGGGTTCGACGTTGAAGAGGGACGAGTTGCTGAATCTGATCGTCGAGAGCGCCATCGATGTCATGAGAGTGAAAGCGGCGCGACTTTTTCTGTTTGACGAGGAGGCAGTTGAATTCATTCCGGTAGCTCAGAAAGGCCTGTCCGAAAACTACATTTGGCACGGACTCACAGAGCCGGGGAAAATTGTCCCGGTTTTGCAAAGGGAAGGTCATCTCTTTTCCTATGATTCCACTTCGGATGCCAGATTCAATGCGCACGACGTTAAGAAAGCTGAAGGAATTGCCTCCATACTGGTGGTTCCGGTCATGGTCAAAGGGGTGCTCATTGGAGGACTTTCTCTATTTACCGACAGCCCCAGACATTTTTCTCAGGGCGAAATTGATTTTGCGACAGCCATGGCCGAACAGGGGGGAATGGCGATCGAACATGCCCGTTTGTTCGAATTGATCAAAAAGAACACCAGGCTTTTCCTGGATCTGGCCGTCAATATCAATTCCAGCCTCAATATGAAGCAAGTTCTCGATATCCTGACGGCCCAAGTTGCCGAAGCCTTGAAGGTCAAAGCCTCTTCCATCCTGCTGATCAATGAAGACAAGCGAACGCTCGAATTTGTGGCGAGCTATGGACTCAGCGAGACCTACCTCGATCGGGGACCTCTGTCTTCGGAGAAGAGCGTGGATGAAACCCTTGCCGGCCGGCCGGTCGTAGTCACAGATGTCCACACCGACCCGCGAGTTCAGCACAAAAAAGAAAAGGCCCGGGAAGGTATTGTCTCGATCCTTTCAGCCCCAATCAAGACGAATGAGAAAGTCATCGGAGTGATAAGGCTTTACAGCGGCATCCGCAGAGAATTCACTGAAGATGAGGTCATGCTCGTCACCGCCCTGGCCTACCTGGGAGGCATGGCCATCCAGAACGCCTCTCTTTATACGTTGCTCGAAGAGGACATGAAGGACCTCAAAGAAGACGTATGGATATATAGATCCTGGTTTTAACTGTACTGCATCCTGCTGCCGCCATGATCGCTTGCAGAAAAATTCGTGTTATTTATTTATCTATAAACCCCTAACTTTTCTCCTGAAAAGGGGATGAGCCTTGAACCTTCATGGCTTTCATCAGGATCGCCACAGCTCAGCGCCAACTCAAATCTTCACTTCGTCCTCTTTCGTGCAGCCTCGCCCGAGCAGACAGCTTTCGTCCAAAAAAATGATACTTTCTGTATCTTCACCTCAGTCTTGCGCACCGGCTCGCTTCCGTACAAAGCAATGGACTGCCTCATCTTTGTTATATTAAAATTATCAGCAGAGGCGCTCTGAGGCTTAAAGAAGTAGCTTGGGATGATGATATGAACCACTCGAACCGGCCGCTAAATCGATGTACTTCGCAACGATAACTGAAAAATCACCTGCCCCGATAACGCAAAATTTCTCCACCCGTGTGTTAAAAAAGCGCTCTGCTAAGCCAGCTCTCAGAGACATAGCGATTAGTTGTGCTCCCCGCGCTTCCAGCCTGCGTTGAAGTCCGGAGCGCAAAGAATCACACAAGCGCCCTCAATTTACTTTTTTCTTTGTGGACTGAGAGGAGTCGGATTGTGACGTGCAGATTGTCAGGATATTCCCCGGAGCAAGCTTCTTGTTCGGACTCACCTTGTTTTGAGCACAAAGGGTCTTGATCGGTACGTGAAACTTGCCTGCAATGGAGGAAAGGGTGTCCCCTTGACGAACGAGATAGCGAACAGATTTCTGCTGCGCATTTGAAGGGTTTTTCTTGGAAGAACTGGCGGTAGAGGTATTGTCTTTTCCAGGTTTTGCCTGGGCCTTGGAGAGAGACGGGGATGGCGTCCCGGAACGAACAGATTTCTGCTGCGCATTTGAAGGGCTTTTCTTGGAGGAACTGGTGGTAGAGGTATCGTCTTTTCCAGGTTTTGCCTGGACCTTCGAGAGAGACGGGGATGGCGTCCCGGCAGGAAGCTTCAGAGCCTGACCGGCCTTGAGAGGTTGGGATGGCTTCACGCCATTTAAAGCAGCCAGAGCGATGACGGAACATTTGTGCCTCCGGGAAAGGCTGGACCATGTGTCCCCGGATTTTACCCTATATGAAGTGAGAGCAGAGGATGGCAGCACTGCAGCGGCCTTGGCCACAGGTTTTTCCTCCTGCGGGGGATGCATGGCAAGGGCTGTCAGGAGATCCTCCCCTGTTCCGATGGGCAGGCAAAGCTCATAGTTGGAGCATCCGGGCGGCGTGGTAGACTGGCACAGCTCGGGATTGCAGTTTTTCAGCAGTTCTTCGGGAACTCCGATCTGTTTGCCTACCCAGGAGAGCTTCACGCCTCCCGGGACGCGGACGGTTTCGTGCCGTGCAATGAAGTGTTCCGAGTCCAGGCGGAAACCATAGAGATCGGGGCTTCTTATGATCTTGACAGCGGCAAATACCTTGGGGACGTAATCGCGTGTTTCGGCCGGCAGATAGCCATTGTCCAACAGATCCCAAAAAGTCTTGAGGCCACTTTTATCGAGTGTTCCTTGAACGGCGTTTTCGCCCGCGTTATAGGCGGCGAGCGCCAAAGACCACGATCCAAACTGATCGTAGAGCAATGAAAGATAATTAGCGGCAGCCTGCGCAGCTTTCATGGGATGGCGTCTCTCGTCCACCCACTTGTTTTGCTCCAGTCCAAACCGGTTCCCCGTTTTCGAAACGATCTGCCACATTCCCACCGCGTTGGCATGAGAACGTGCAGTGGGGGAAAAACCGCTCTCGACCAGGGCGACATAGATCAAGTCTTTTGGCAGCCCCTTGCGCACGAAGATTTCTTGAGCAGGCACCGCGTAGAAATGGGCTCGATCGAGCTGAGTTTGAAAACTGCCATGATTTTTTTCGGAAAACCGGCTTACCCAGGTATCGATAGCCGGATGATCCGGGATTGTCAGTTCGCATTTTGGAGCCGGCTTTTCGAGAAGTGTCTGTTCGGAATGCCGATAGCGCGAGGCAGGATCTACAGAGACTTTTTGCTGAGAATAAAAAGCGCCGCACCCTGCGATAAGCGCAAGTGTCCCCATTGCAATCGATAATTTCAATCTCTTGAGGCGTTTTTTCTTATTGCGGGGAATCAAGCGGGACAAGGGCCAGTCCAATAACAGCATCAGAAACCAGACTATAAACATGGCAACTGTTCCCCCCTCCGTAAGCGCTTTGCTTTTACTTCAGCTCCAGTGTTTCGGGCGTCTCCCCTTTGAGCCCATGAATCACGGGATGAGCTGCACTCGTATAGCAAAAAAATCAATAAACGTCCAGATGATACCGGCCTGAGAATTTTCCAGTTGGACGTGACTATTGAATCGATTCTGAAAGGTCACAAGCTTATTTTTGAATCAAAGCCTGGCGTGTGGGCGATCCGGGCATCAGCTACGCCCAGCTTTTCAGCAAGCCGGACCAGCGTCTACTCCATATAGGTATCCCCAAATGCGAAATTATCATCGTTATCTAAGAATTCCTCACATCTTCGTTTTGTCATCCCAAAACCTTGATTTGGCCTTCGTTTTAACCAATAAGATCTTTATCTCTTAGAGCAGGCTCACTCGGGGGGATACCTTCCGGCCGCTGAAATGATCCCTTCCTCACTAATATATCAATATGCAAACAGGTAATAATTGAGTTAGAT